>WLWD01004445.1_pt1 | contig 56058 bp, 21 predicted proteins | sample 6712731 | NCBI WGS metagenome assembly WLWD01 (sample SAMN12718690, study PRJNA576275) | sponge metagenome | isolation source: marine sponge | host: Mycale hentscheli | place: New Zealand: South Island, Marlborough, Capsize Point | collected 2014-11-01 | reverse complement strand
ATCATCGCAAGCACATTATCTGAGGAACATCTCAAGCACTTGTTATAACACCTACAGGACTATGGCATCGTGATTAATATATCCAAGAGCAAGTTTGGAGTCCCCTCATTGACTTTCTTGGATACCACGTAGACTCCTCAGGTATTTGACCCCTAGATAACAGAATTCAAGCTATTTGAGATTTCACCCAGCTAACCAGCAATAGCTGCAAGGTGTCTACGCCTGGTGAAATTTTATATAAAGTTTCATTCCTCATGGTGCTTCATTCCTCCACCCTCTCAATCTTCTCTTATCTAAGTATTTTCCTAAGGATTTGGAATGGTCTGAGACTACCACTGCAGCTTTCAATAATGCCAAGGCAGCTCTTGTAAAGGTGGGTGCACCCACATGTATCATGACTGATGCCTCAAGTACTGCAGTAGGAGCTGTGTTGCAGCAATACATTGATGGATACTGGAAGCCTTCAGCATACTTTCGAAGACTCTCAAACCAGCAAAAGACCAGATACAGTGCATACAACAGAGAGTTGTTGGCAATTTACATGGCAATCAAGCTCATTTATTACCTCATTGAATGATTACATCATAAGCCATTGACTTTTTCTCAGTCAAAGAAGCCTGATTAGTACGCAACCTGACAGCCAAGACATCTTGATTTTATCTCATAATTTACTTCTCACCTTCATCATGTCAGCCAGTCAGGGAGCACAGCTGTAGACGTACTATGAAAGAAGAGCATCAACGCCATTTACACATCGGCCAGTGCCTCTGTGGTGGATTTCCAAGCTGTGGCTGCTGCTTAGGTTGAGGACACTATTCCATGTCTACATACTGTATGAACAGATTCCTCGCTACAATTGGAGCAAGTTTTCCTCTCTGTGTTTCCATTTCCACAGGGATAGCAGCAACCAGTGGTACCAGAGCAATTTTGTTGCACTACTTTTGAAGTTCTTTCTCTTTCACATTCAGGTATGCAAGCAACTCAGCATCTTATTACTCAACACTTCGTTTCATGTAAGCAGTATCAGCATGCAAAGTCACATCGGTACACAAAAGCATTTCCTGGCATCTTCACCACTCTGGACACACGTTTCAACCATGTTCGTGTATATTTTATGGGACCCCTGACTTCATCTCAAGATATACTTACCTGCTCACATGTTTTGATTGGTTTACATGCTGGCCAGAAGCAGTCCCTATTTAGGATGTGACTGCAGAGACTGTGGACCAAGTATTCATCAACATTTGGGTGTCACACTTTGGCACTCCCTCTACGGTCACAATGGATGGTGGCAAGCAGTTTCAATTAAACTTGTGGCAAGCTCTCACTAGACTCCTAACTACAAAGCTTTTGCACACTGCTACTTATCACCCATGTGCCAATAGGATGGTGGAACAGTTTTACACACCTCTGTAAAGTGCTCTCAATGGTCGTCCATTCCAGATGCAATGAAACAACTTGTTTGTTTTTTTGTTGTTGTTTTTGGTTTTGGTTTTGATTTTTTTTTGGTTTGTTTTTTGTTTGGGGGGGGGGGGGGGAAATATGAAATCCCTAAAGGAAGATTTGAGATACACTACTACTGAATTGGTCTATGGCACAACTTTGATTCTTCCTCATACATTTTTCTTAGCAAAGTCGTTCACCAGTGACCCTTCCAGTTATATAGCAGATTTGCAATGCCGGATGAACACTCTGAAAGCAATCCCTCCTCATTTAGTGTCTAACCCAGTGGCTGATGTGAATACTATATTGCAGGAAGCCACTCAAATGTTTGTGTTACATGATGTTATTTGTAAACCTTTCAGCCACCATGATGACCCCTATAAGTATTGAAGATGTCCATCTTCCAACTTAACTATAGAAGTCAATGGACCCACAGACACAATTACACTGAGTCAGTTTTAATCTGCCTACTTCAATGACAATGGGTATTGTCAGCAAGTCATTTCCTGTCATAGTCTGTTGCTGGGGTGGAATCTTGTGGTGAACACTTTATCAACCAAACATTCTCACTTTTGTCACATGCATATCACGTTATTTATTCATTCTGCCTCATGTCATCTTTTCCAAGTTGGTTATGTGAGCTCTCGTGTTTTTAAGATAATAATTTGTGAGTGATATTAGAGTTCAAATAAACAGTGTAGCTATAGTTAGTGTGACTATAAACTGGACACTTTAAATTTAAATTAGTGTCCTAGATTGTCTTCATTGAGTTTTTAAATCTCAAAATAACATGTAATTCATTTAATAACTACTACTAAATATGTTGTATACATTGTATAAATTGAAATGATCTGTAAACATATTATATAACTATCAAATACCATCATAATAGAAGAAAGTTATAACCCACAAAAGTGTTATCTATAAAGCAGCTTTAAAAATGTTTGGTCTCTCTGAGAAGTAGAAATCTTCCACCTGTGAATATCATTCATTTCAAAGGGGAATTGCTGGACTGGGCAGAAATAAAAGATATGTATGGGTATATTTTGATTTCAGTAGCAACTGTCTCAGTTGTTGTATACTCTTGCATATTCGTGAGTTACGAAACATACAATCTTGGTTCATCATAAAATTACTGCCTAATTCATCAAGGAAATGACAAAATAATTGAATATTTTGGAAATATGTAATAGTTAGAGCATAAGCGCGCATGCTCTAACTATTTTAGATCCCGTTTACGCATGCCCAGTTTCCACTAGCAACTTTGTTTATCAGCATTTTCGCAGAAATGGCTAAAGGCAAAAAATAGTGCACACACTTACCAAGTTAGTACACCTATTAACAATATAGCAATGGGATCTAACACCTTATAGCTATCATATAACGCTTATGCTGTTTTATTTTCTCTAAACAATGTTTGTAGCTGTCATATATGTGATGAATTATACCTTGTGATGCCACTATGTCTGTTAATGCATTTATGATAGTTTACTCTCATAGCATTGCCCCCCCCCCCCCCCCCCCCCCTTCACCCCCTCTACCCAACTAATATTTTTCAATATAATTTAACGCAATGATTCAGTCATTCTCGGCTGAAGTAACTATAATAATAGCACATTTTTTTGGTTCTAAACAGCCAATATTGTTAATAATACTGGAGGGTATGCTTACTGCTTATTATATCCTGGAGGGTGATTTGCACACAGCATAGACAGCCAGCATCCTGGAAGCACTAAACCTATATCTCTGTTAAACTCGTTGTTCGGTGTCATCTGTATGTGTAGAACTTCCTTGATCTTTAACTCACAATTCTTACTAGCTCTGTCTACAACTCTTACCTCTTCCATCTAATGGGATGATGTAGCTGCCAAGCATGTTCAGTAACGGCTGAAGCCTTCTCATCACCTCTCTTCAAGCATCCTGATTTTTTTCACTCTCTGCTCAATTCTTCTAGTTGTGTCACCTATATATACTTTACCACAGCTGCAGGGTATACTGTACACAACGGATGACTCGGTGATATTGAGTATAGATCTTTGACTTTAGTAAGATGTGATCTTAGTATCTAATTTAATGAGAGGGAAAGAGATCTGACAACACCGATAAACATTTTGAAGTACACATATCATACACACAGATTGAGGCTTAACTGAGTTCTTTGTACTCCTGATTTTGTAATGTATAATTGTAGGAATGTTGCAAGAAAAGTATGCACAGTGTTTACATTTATTTCAATATTATTTTATTTCTAGGTCAAGAAACCACAGCAACATTACTCTGTTTCACTTTAATACTGGTGCATCAGCATCCTCATATATTGGAGAGGTAATTTTAATATATGATGTTAATTTATTTATTAAAGGTTAAACCTGGAAATAATTCTTACACATTGGAACGTCGATTATCCAAGCTAATTGGGGTTAAAATCAAATTGTTCGTAAAATAAGCAAATCAAATGCAAAACAATGAAAAGAAAAAAATCTTGCTGCTATTTATTTTAGGGACTGTATACATTGTGCAAGCAAAGGTTGTCAACTTCCCTTGCTTTCCTTGATGTCAGTGATGATGGAATTACCAACTTCAAATTAAAAAAAATGTATCTGTAGCTTCTCTCTTCTTCAACCGATTTGCCAATTTCAAGCTTAGTTTTCATAAAAAGAACACTTCTCTTTCTTTTAGCACTCCTTTTAGCCTTTCAACCATTGCTTCCACACAAAGTCACTTGACTGATTATATCTGTCATTTTGTGCGCACGGTATTTTTTTCTTGTTTTATTAATTGACGTTTCATAGTAACAATCATATTATGTTGAAAGATTTGCAGTTATCTAATAATTAGAAGTGATCATCCCATTTTAGAGCTCAAGGATTTGTGTACAGAGCGTTTCTATGAAAGGTTTGGCAGACTATTCAGTTACCATTGAAAAAATAATTGTATCTAACTAGTTCACTTACTTGTCTACATAATCTGTGTAGTCGAGTAATTCTTGCCACACAACTTGAGCATAGTTTCTTGAAGGGGTGTAAAGGAAGCCCAGTTAATTTCTTTCACTCCACCAGCTGCTGGATTTGTTTATAGTTTCGCGGGGACACGCAGTAATAGTATACACAATACAAGGCACGTCCCCTAACCTAGCAACTCATTTATGCAGCATTTTCTTGGAATCAGCAATATTAAATTGAATAAAAATAATGAATTGTTGTAGGATATTTGTATGTGTTTGTGTATATATGTGTGCATTTACATATGTCAAATAGTACTTTAACCCTTGAATATTTGTTTTCGCTTGAGAATCAACCTTGTTCCATATTCCACTAAAAAGAACCCTTTTGTTTATCTATCTTTACCCGTAGTAGCCAAGTACATTTAACAGTTTCCACTTTGATTTAGGTGGTCTCTGACATGATCTGGATGTTGAGGAATGCAGGTAGCTAAGTATTACAAACTTACCCAATTAATTTTCTATTACTGGCTGTGGTAGGTCATAGCTATTCGGCCTATACAACAGTATTTTTACTTGAAAATCCATCTCCCAATAGTCAAGTCACAAAGAGACTACTAAGTTAGTCTAGTGCAGGTATTTCCAATGAATAAATGTGTATGTGAAAGGGTTGTGTGTTAAGGCTACTGCTTAGCTAAAAAAAACAGCTAAAAAATTATGAACAAATTATTAGCTTCTTAAAAACACAACCTTTAATTTAGCTTCCCTCCATAGTAGTTAGGTTAGTTTAAAATTTTAACATATCTGAAAGCAAATAATATGCTACTGGGATGAAACTTCATGAAAACTTTCTATTAACAACAATTTTACCGTAAAATTACTGTGACTATAGCTACATCGGAAAATAATTTTTGTAAAAATAAACAATAGTACTAAATTGGAAAACTTAGTTAAAACTATAACAAGAACTAAAAACATTCTATAAAAAAAACTATGAGAAAACTGTGGTATAACAGATTTGACTGGCACACTTTCAGCTACCACTAATAGTTAGCCCGCCAAGTTACTGTTACAATTCACCCCGGCAGACCAAACAAAGTCAGAATCAATGGTCGTCAAATCAAGGGTAACTTTAGCTTAGTCAGCAGAATTGTATTCATGGGTGGAGCACTTACTATGTATTGTTTTTGTATTAAGTTATTTCAGGTAAGTCATATTAGCAGGCTGCTAAAATTTTAGCTAAATATTGGTCCGGCAATTACCAGGTCTGCCGCGCCGGTTCCATGAATTTGAGGAATTATCGTTGACAATAGTCCCAATTCAGAGGGCAAAGCTCAAGTGCGAGGGCGGTTTATTTAGCAATAATTCCAAACGTTTTCATGGTTTGACTATTTTATACCATAGTTATCATTGTGAAATTTTCAAATTGTTACTTATAATCATCCCAGTACATTGTGGACACAACAGGGGAAAAAATACAATACCAATGGAAAATTTACCAGGGAATATCATTTATAACCCATATATATATACATATACATTCATTAAAAATAAGTCTTATTTATTGTAGGTTATTAAAGGAAGTGTTTGAGGTCACCGGTGACAGTGAAATCATTACTACAGAGCATATAGACAAGCTCTATTACATGGAACAGGTATATGTACTAGTAGTATTAAATTTTTCTACCATATTTAGTGTTTTATAATTATATTCATAAACTTAACCTGAAATTAACGTCATACTAAGTTTAAACTGACTACAATTCGCCTTATTGGTATGGTTACTTGGTGTCATCTTCCTAAACTACACATTGGCAGTCTGAGCTGATGTGATCCGGTTGTCGTGTGTGCGCATGCTCCTTGCGTGAGGCAGTGATATGACCTCAGACCCACCCCCCCTGCATTGGCTTGGGAATGAGAGACTCGGCGGGTCATTGGCAATTAGCGGTAATTGCCCTGCATTTCGGAGTCCCCCAAGGGCTGCTGGAGGCGGCCAACACCCCATGGTTAGTAGTAATAGGTTGGGAAGGAGGTTGCAACTCTCGTACTAATGTAGTTGGCTGTGTACCTGCAAAAGTAACTACATGACAAGCAGCACACAGTGAGAACCGAGGATCATGACTAACATCATAGTTGGTTGCCCCTAGATCCCTTACGTTTTCCCTCCCTGACTTAGCAGTGTGGGCATAGGCATCTAGGTTGAACCCTACCCAGCCAGAAAGGAGAGATAGGGTAACCATCATTAAAGATGCCAGTACCTGAATGTCCCAGTCCATCTCGGGTAACCTTGGCCACGCAACACACTTACTGCCAACATCACTAACAGAATAAGTGCAGCCTTTCAGGAAACCAGAACTTATTATCCTACGTATTCGTTTTCCACACACATAGTCACCTTACGCTAGTCCGAGTCAACCGCCACCTGTTCAAATACTCATCCACATGACAATGTGTCCTACCAAATTGATTAATATACTGTGGGGCCTGGCCCCTATCATAATTTGAGTTAAGTGAGGGCAGTAAGTTGTGGTAATCCAGGGCAAAGTGCTCTGGTAATGGTTAGTCAGGGACAGCATGCCTTGGTAATAGTTATTAGACGAGGACAGAGTGTGCACGTACCTCTTAGATATTGAATAAGTGAAGGGCAGTATGTTCTAGTTGCAGTAAGAGGACCAGCATGCAGTAGTAATACTCGCTGATGAAGGGCAGTGTGTCCTGGATGAACTCTTTTAAGGAGGTCCGTTGGACCATCACACCCCTATAGGGTGGAGATTCTAACCCTATACGCTATCATTACCTATAGTGAAAAGTGGGTTGTGAATTCTAAGACTTATTTTCAATTACTGGTACTACTGATTACCTATTGCTCCACCTCCCTTCTCAAGCAATTAAGTGGAGGTCAGCATGAAGTAGCGTACCATGCCTAGTGTCATTTAGGTGAAAGGCACTGTGGATTCAGTGTGCCTAAATTAATAGTAGTTCAGTGCGGATTAGCGTGCCCTGAGTAGTCATAAACGAGTGAGGTGCAGCGTGGATTAGCAAGCCCAAATTAAACGATTGAGTGAGGGGCAATGTGAACTAGAATGCCCTGATTTGCCATAATGGGCACTATGCAATAGCATGCCCTCATTTGCCGTAATGGGCACCATGCAATAGCATGCCCTGCTTCGTCGTAATTGAGTGAGGGGCAGCATGGACTAGTGTGCTCTGATTTGTCGTGCCCCGATTTTGTTCATAATAGAGTGTGGGGCAGAGTGAGTACATAGGCAGCAAGCCTGACTGTGAGACGAGTTGGGTAATTAGCCTAGTAAGAGCCTGAGGTGAGAACAGGTAGGCCGTGGACCTGAGTGTGAGGTTAGACAGACAGCAAGCTTGAGTGTGAGAACAGATAGTCAGTGAGCCTGAGTGTGAGTCTAGATAGGCAGTAAGCCTGAGTATGAGATTAGACAGCCAGCAAGCCTGCGTGTGGGATTAGACAGACAACAAGCTTGAGTATGATACAGTGAGCCAGTTACAGAGACTAGATAGGCAGCAAGCCTGAGTATGAGAACAGACAGTAGTGAGCCTGAATGTGAGAATGGATATGCAGTGAACCTAAGTGTGAGAATCAATAGGCAATGAGCCCGAATGTGAGACTAGATACCCGAGTGTGAGACTAGAGAAGTAGCAAGCCTGAGTATGAGACTAGATAGGCAGTGAGCCTGAGTGTGAGATTATATTGGCAGTGAGCTTGAGTGTGAGACTAGAGAGGCAGCGAGCCTGCGAGTGAGAATAGATAAGCAGTGAGCCTGACAGTGAGAATAGATAAGCAGTGAGCCTGAGAGTGATAATAAATAAGCAGCGAGCCTGCGAGTGAGAATAGATAAGCAGTGAGCCTGAGAGTGAGAATAGATAAGCAGTGAGCCTGAGAGTGATAATAGCTAAGCAGCGAGCCTGCGAGTGAGAATAGATAAGCAGTGAGCCTGACAGTGAGAATAGATAAGCAGTGAGCCTGAGAGTGATAATAGCTAAGCAGCGAGCCTGCGAGTGAGAATAGATAAGCAGTGAGTCTGAGAGTGATAATAAATAAGCAGCGAGCCTGAGAGTGATAATAGCTAAGCAGCGAGCCTGCGAGTGAGAATAGATAAGCAGCGAGCCTGAGAGTGATAATAGCTAAGCAGCGAGCCTGCGAGTGAGAATAGATAAGCAGTGAGCCTGAGAGTGAGAATGGATAAACAGTGAGCCTGAGTGTGAGAAAACAAAGGCAGTGAGCATGACAGTGCAAGAATGAGTATGAGAATAGATATGTGGCAAGTCTGAGAGTGAGAATAGATAGATAGCAAGCCTGATAGTAAGAGTGAGTGAGGTGAAAGGCAGCATGCCCTGGTCACAGTTGCCGAGTGATGGGCGTGTGTGCCCGGACATGCGTGCCCTGGTCTCAATGGTTGAGTAAAGGGCAGCTTGCCCCCTGAATAAAGACTTTTAAGGTAGTCCCCCTCCCCACACCCCTACTGGGTGGAGAATTTAACCCTATATACTAATACATTTACTTATCTCACTCCCTTCTGTTTTGTATAACACCACTCTGGCACTTCTAATTATGGGACTTAACCCCTGAATTTCATCCCAGGAGTGTATATGCCCTTGAGAATAATAACCAGTCCGAGTGACTCAGAAATGGCAATAGCAATCATTAAGTAGTGGAGGTCACTGCATCTTCTGGTGATAGTTACAATTAAGAACTGCACAATGATTGATGTCATGGCAATTTACATTCAGTGCTGAGAGTGAGAGTAATAGCTCTGATTATGGGATAATATTGTATATATTGGCTCTGTAATACACTACTACCTTTAAATATTAGGTACAGCTGCACTTTGCTATGTATCCCAATACCTCTGAATAGTATCTAGTAACATTCCGTGAATGAAGGTTATGGAACTGACTGCTGATTTAGATCTGTATATCCAACCTGGACCAATTATCCTCCCATTAAGACTAATATAATGTTCATATCCAGCCCCCTACTTGTCTTGGCTTGAGAGTATCACTGGTGAAGGCTGACCAGGCTAGTGTGCTTCCCATAGAGAGCAGATATTTGTAGCCTGGGGTCACATTGCAGGTTGCTAACTCACTGCACCTGTCTAGTGCAGACTTTCTTCAAAGTCTGAGGAGTCTGCAGTTAGGACTTCCAGAGGAGCCACTTAGGCTACCTGAAAACTGTGGCTATCAGTGGCTGCTAGTTGTCAGGACTAAGACACTTGTGTCCATGTGTCACATGTGCCTTCTTGCAGTATTCATTGGCTACATCTCTGTTAACTAGCTACACATTAAACTACATTTATATATTTTGGCAAATAAGATGGAGAGAAATACTGCTATAAATGAATTCTTTATGATAGCTTTTCGTGTATATTACAGCTTCACACAATTCAGTGTAATAGCTTGAATAAGAATTAAATAGCTTAGATGAACACTTGACCTATGCACTACACTGTCTTTGGCAAGTATTGCAGAAACCAGATTGGTACCTTCAGTACTTATAGTTCTGTTACAAAATATATATTAATAAGGATTGACCAAGTCAGCTAGGATGTTGTGTGCAACAGAGCAAGCAAAGAATATGATAGCTAATGTGTGATTTCTTAAATATAACGAGGTCTGAAACAACTGCAGATGTTATCCTATGAGGTTCAGACAGAGCATATGCCTTATGAACTTTATACTTGATGAATTCTGAGCTTCTGAACCTAGTACTATAAAAATATTTCCGGTGGATTGACGCTCAATGGTTAGCAGTTCCACCATTTTTAAAAACAAAATATCAGTACTCTTGCTCCAAATGGAGCCGCCAGCAAATGCAGGTAACTTACAATGCGTGCATAACAATTGCAATGGTTCCAGAAACTTCTCAGCAGTTCAGCGTCGGAACAGACAATAGAAAAGACTCCAAAATTTGTCCAGGCTTAGCCCTATATGGGGTCGACCCTATACCATTGAGATATTTTTAATTTATGGTATTTTATCGAAATAATAGGCAAAAATATTCGTGCATGTTAGCATAAAATGAAATTTAGAATAATTATCAACAAAAACTCGATGTTACAGTGTGGGGAGCAGGTAAAAAAGTGGTATACGTAATATACCACTTGTGGGACGAGTGCTCAACAGAGGGAACGACTCGGCCTTGGGGTTGCGTAGACTCTTGTCACCTCTGGGGCAATAGTCAGCGCAGGTCGCTGCCACCAGAGTTCTCCCTCCCAGTTGTCAGAGTTTTACGTCTAACTATTCTCGGGGTTTGAATGGGGAACTGACTGACGCATGCGTGGTCAGGGTCTTAAAGCCAAACCCACGCATGCGCACATATAAAGATGGGAGGGTCAACCGGACATCCGGGGCACAAATGAACAGACTAAAATTACATACACTTAATGACACACATTCCACTCTGCTAATAATAATTATGATACATATATAATGTTCTGTTCTTGCTCTTTTTTCTTCCTCTTCTTATCTCTTCCTCCTCTCGACTCTACTCTCTGTGGCCGTACCCACACCACTGCATACTGGAATACCTGTAAACAGCTGGCAGTAAGCCTAGACATCTGTGATTACTTGTGCAAATATAATTATAGCCTATTAATAATCATTCATTGTTGCTGTTCTTTGTTTGTTTGTTTTTTATTATAAGGTGTTCATGGAATCACTAAGACTTTATCCACCATTGACGAGTTTCCTCAGAGAGTGTCCAAAAGGTGGTCTGGTACTCAGTGGTTACAATATACCAGAAAGAACTCTAATAACAGTAAGATCATAGCCATGATAAACGAATATATTAGTGTGGCTTGTTATTTTAGACGGTGACATCAGTTGTCAGTCGTGAGGCTGATTACTTTCCTCATCCACATTTATTTGATCCCGACAGATTTGATAAAACAAAGAAAAGGTATGTAGATTTGACGGTGTGGCATTTATATATAAATTAGGTTAGTTTTTTTATCTGGTTGTCCAAATACTTAGTTTACCAAGCACCCAAAGTTCACCTAGTGGTTAACAACTATCTGTTATTATTGACTTTCCAATCCTGATGCACTAAAGGATATAGAAATTCTTTTGTGGGTCTGCTGTCAGCGGCAAATCGCAACAATGAGTCTTTCATGTGCATCCAATTTAATTCTAAAAGTATCCCCTATGAATAATTTATTATCATAGCATTGCAATATTTGTAGTCAGAATAGCTATTTTGCAGTGTTCACAGCAAATATGTCTATTTTCCATATGGAATTGGCCAAAGAGTGTGTATTGGAAAACGTTTTGCAATGGTAAGCTGTCTCTGCTGTATTTATTGATTATGTTAACATTGTTTTCTTTAACTTTCATTACAGATGGAAGCTAAAGTTATCCTGAGCAAGCTACTAAAGAATTTTTCTTTTAAACTTCCTCCTAATTATGAACTAAAAGTAGAATCTCACACTATTCTTCAACCTCAAGGAAGACTTCCATTTTTTGTGGAAAAAAGAAAGATTAAACATGATTGAAATTTTAGCTACTAGTTTCATATTTTCTGATTTAGTGAGTCATATTTATTTCACATTAGAAGAATCGTAATAACATGTCATTTGTATCAGTTTAGAAATCAACTTATTAAACAGTCCAAACATTATCCTGTTCAGAGTATATCACATTTAGAAATCATTATCAATTTTCAGTGGAATTATTTAGTTCCAAAATATTTATGAGCTATCAAAATTTTCAGTTTAGGGAAATGCAAGCATTTTACTTACTTTTAAAATTTAATTGTCAAATTATTGTCTTGCAGCCATGGTATTTTTAATGCTGAAAATATTATTTAAGTGCCATGATTTGCGTCTTCATAAAGAAAACTTACATTTTGAAGAATATTTTGGAATAACGGGTATGGTAATCTATCATTTGTATGTGTTACGCTGAAACCTGCTGCTGGATTTGTCAATTACATCAGAATTATATAGGCTGGCTTTGTAGTCAATTCTTTGTCACCTGCTATTGTCAAACTCTGGTAAAAATAATTAGCTATCATAGTGTCAGTTAGGAGCTTCCATGTGCTTGCTAAAGTCACCAACATGTATTTATGAAAGCTAAACTATGGTGATACTACTCTAGTTATTACCAGCAAAGTTATATTGATCATATTTTGTAACCAACTCTAAGATTGATGTAAGAGTTAATAACTTTATAAGAATTGTTTATATGTTTTTAGATGTATTCTCTCTCTTTCTTTGAACAATACAAAATTTAAACCTGTTTGGCTGTCAAGATTTTGTCCAATCAGAATGCTCAATTTGGGGAAATCATTCCCACTTCCTAGGAAATGATTTTTTTTTTGCCTGAGATCTAGCCACTTGCATGACTCAATTAAACTAAGCTGCAATAATCACTTGGAACTGAAAGAACACCTAGCCTCCAGTTAGTGGCACAAGATTTTGTTCTACATAATTACCTCTCCAATATAATGATGCTGAAACCTCTTTGTAAAAATTTAGTATGTAACTATATAATTGCAGATGAGAAAAATACAGCATAGCTATGACAGCAGTGAAAGATTGTGAACATCATGTTAGTAAGAATAGTTACAGAAGAGCATTTTTCAGTATCAAAAATATTGGTGGATTTATTTCTTTAGGTTGTAATATCAATAATAAGTGGCATTCAATATAGGACATGCAAGTCTTTTGTCTCTGAGTACTTTATGTTTTAGACTTTCACAGCCCAGTTTGTACTTTCTGTATTTTTGGTATAGATTTTTTTTTTAATTATTGAAGCTCACTATCAATTCTTAAAGCTCACTATCACAAATGAAGCGTGCCTATTTGATAACTGAGTGATCCATTTCCATAATGTTTTCTTTTGCTAGCAAACATTGGTTGTTACCTGTTCTTGTAGCCTAGAGGTATGGTACAAGTCTGTTGCACTACTTCATTTGTTCAGAATGGAATTTACACTATCCTCACACCTCCACAGTGGCATATGAAGTGTGTGTGTGTGTGTGTGTGGGGGGGGGGGGGGGGGGGGGGGGGGGGGGGGGGGGGGGCTAAAGCCCCTCATAATTTTTGGGCACAATTTGATGAGGTGAATTCTCACATGATTACTTTTAAACCACAAAAAAATGCCCTTGGGACCTCCCCTATACAGAAACGTCTTCCTAAACTGCTGTTCCATATCATCATGGTGTAACCTATACGTCTTTACTGGAGCCAAGCTTGTGGTTAAAGGTGACAATTTCAGACTTAAGATAGTTTGGAGATAACACGATGTCAGATGTGAAAGTCAAGATAATGAGCTAGTCATGGAAAATTTATCATATTGAGTGTTCACAGCATGTGTGTAAGTATATGATCGGTGAGGACTTATTATTATTTTTCTCTACAGTTAACCTTAAATATGTCAAACAATATTAAACAATCATCTTAAATCAGGTTTAATGAAATGGACCAAAATAGTGGACTTTTTAAAGTAAATTCTTTTCATAATAAAATATTCAATGGAGTTACATTAGAAACATTAACAAAAATATAGTGAATACACATGTTCTTTACAGCCCAATAGTTATTAAACATCTATACTGCATTAGTTTTTAGGTTGACAAACATATCCATTTTGTGGTCAAAAGAAATGTGTCGCTCTTTTGGTTCTTGGTATCCGTAGTTCATTTCAGAACTTAGGTATTCGATTATTTTACATTTTTCTTTAAATTCGTTTAACTTTTGTTTAAAATTTTGACGAGAAAATTTGCTGGATTTTAAGTTGAATGCTATAATATATAAATAAATACTTTATAAAACAATTGCAGGTTCCTTTAACAATCAAGATATTAATCTTAAAATTTTCACAAAATACAAGGTTTTGTTTATACTTCAATGTGTAGGTCTCACCATAGTTGTTATTATTTTAACATAGTATATTGCCATCCACCGTAAAATATTAAATATACATACATACCTCATTATTCTACATTGCTAACTTGACTTATTATCCAGGTACATGTATTATTTATCTACCACAACTAAAAATAATTCACTTAGAATCATTTACCTTTTAAGTGGAGGGCAACAAAATACAATGCAGAGTTTGTTGAAGACCAAAAAGGATATTTTGGCTTGAATATACCAACAGCATTCATAGATTCAATTATTGAAGATGCAACAGTTTGCTCCAAATATCCCAATATTGGAAGTGAATTAAATGGTATTGGATTTTGAAGTGGTGGTAATTTTGATGGCAAATTAATGGAAACATAGCGAGCAGGTTTTCTGTGATAAAAGTACCAATGTATTGTACATGCTATATAAAAACATAACTTGCCTCATAAAGCATTCCAAATGATTTTGTGTACAAAAACAGTATAATTTACTGTTATATTCAGCTATATAATCTGAAGATCCAGGCTTGAGACTTTCATATCTATCATACACTTATTGTGATTGATTAATTTATATATTTAATCAAACTTACTGATATTTTCCATCACTGTAACACACTGAACAAAATCCATTAATTTCAAATTGCTTTGGAAAAATACTCTTGATATCAGACTGAGATTTTTTTGTTGGTAATACAGATGGAAGTCTTTGTGGTGCATTCGGCAAGATAAAACTGTCTGGATTATCCAAGAATGATTGAAGACATTCCTCACAGCACATTTTGTAATATTTTTGCCTTAACAATTTACAAAAATTGATATAACAGAGACTACACTTTGATGTTATAAATAACAAAATGTAATGCATTACCTATATTCAGCAGCAAATTTTAGCGGTCCTTCTGAACAATCTACAAGTTCTCCATGTAGAGCCAGATCAACTGGACAGTATTTCAAAAATTCTCCCACAGATGTTTCAAATTCTGACGGTGTGACACACAAACCGTGTATGGGAGCAACTTGACCTAAAATGAAAGGAATAGTTTTTTAAAAATTGTTTTACAATTCTGTAAAATCAAGATAAAATAAAAATACAATTTTTATAAAATAAGTGGCCACAATATACGATGAATAAATTTGTATCTTCTCTAAAGCTTAACATATTAGTTCATGTTTTGTCTAGATATGTGACAGTTAAAGCACATTCTGTGGATATTATGATCCAAAATAGTCTAAGTCCGATGGTATAGCCTGAGGACGAGGAGAGTCTTGAGGCCACAATATCTAAGGCAATGGGCTTTAACTATTTTATTACCCACCTAAAACAACAAGTCTATGGCTGAACAAGTAGAAACTGTATTAGGGAAGAAATGGCTAGGAGTTTAAGTTTATAAATTAGACTGAACCACCATTTTTAAAGGCAGCTAGTCAGCATTCAAGTGTTCAGTCGTGGCAGCTAACTGACATGGAAGCAGATGCATTGAGCCAGGCTAGTCTACTTTCCACTCCCAACACACCCAACTTTACCTAGGAGAGAAGACTTTGTTAGCTAGCAATGCCACCAACTTCTAGGATAACCCTATTATAAAAAACCTTTACTTTACTAAACTCTAGCTTCTGTATGGATAAGTTAAAAAACAACAACAACCTCTTACTAAACTCTAGCTTATTTATCCCTTAAAAACTCAACTCTATTTAACTCTACTAAGCCAATCGGTATAATTTTATTTCATACCACTAATTCTTATAACATATACATATCTTGTTTCTTTTCTTTGTATTATTAATAGACAATTAAAACAAAAATGCAAAGCCATCTCTTTAAAAAAAAAAAAAAAAAAAAAGGGGGGGGGGGGAAATTATGATCCATTATTCCATGCTCCAAGTATTAGGTAGGTAATATTTATATAAATCCATTAAATTGACAAGCCTAACAAACAAAGCTTGACCCTCAAAAAAATTCAATTGAGAATTAAGATTAGAAAAGTATCTGTTTGTCTTGCTAGAGATACGGTTTGAGCTATACCCACTGTTTTTACTTCTATGTTTGACCATTTAGTTATATCGGGCTCAAACCAATGCTAGAATAAAGTAAAATCATTTAACAGTTGCTACTACTAGAGATCTGTGCATTGTCACAAGGTAAGTGAGATAATTATTCTGGTATAGTATTTGTCTACTACTTCTTAAAGCCATAAGTATATGATCAATTAGTTCTGTATAATAATCTAGCTAAGATATGGTTACATGGTGATACAAATTCTATCAATAGAATAAAGCAATGGTAAAAAATTGAATAACTAAAGCCAGCAGTACTCTAAGGAAAATAAATTTGTTAGGTATATTAGCAATTTAAATATGGATGGATTTCAAATCTAGTGATTTCATTTCTTTCATAAAATAGCAATTAAGGTTTGAGCATGATCATCAAGAAGTTGTACTTGATGAACACACAGTTGATAGGATATAGTAGATAAAGAATGTTTAGTATTAACCATGTTTTGATACGTTCCAAAAAACATAAGCTAATTATGAATTCACATTGGCAAATATAGCAGTATAAATATACAATAATATGACCAATACTAAAAGTTAATAATTGATAGTTGTTTGAAACTTTCCAATAAACGAAAAATAGACAAAAACAGATGATTGACTATGTGTATACAAATAATACAACAAAAATTGAGGACGACTCTTCTTTAATGTCTTAAAAAACAACCACAATAACAGTCCCTTATTTGTTTTTATTCAATCACTATGATAAAGATAAAAGAATGTAAGTGCTAACGTTTATGAGTACTAAAGTTTTATTTCTATAGGTATGATCAATATTTTTAGGACTTCATTTATTGGGGAGCAAAGGGGGCATTCACCCCTTAGAAAAGCTTTCACCCCTCATTTTGACTATGCAGCATGAAATCAGCCCACTTTTGCATGTTTTTAAGTTCTGCAAAGGTCTCTATACAACAGAATATGCCTGTATTTGACTCTCATTGCCCTCCAAAAATTTAAGAAAGTTGTTCTCGCCCCCCTTAGATTTGTTTTCTCTATGAAGCCCTGTTTTTTTTACTGATTAGTTTGTTTAACAAAGTGCATTTCACAGTGCTTGTATTGTACTTGGCTTACCGAATTAGAATATGAATAAAAATCAAATTTGGTACAGCTATTGAAATTAAAATTCACATCAATATTAATTGAACCAACAAGTACTTGTTGTTAGAGAAACAGTTTATAAACATGTGAGAATTAGTACATAATAATTTAATACTTTCAATATTGTGATTTAACTATTGCTTTGATGATCCACCATCAGTAGTTTGATGTTTAAAAGTATTATTTTACAATTAGTATTAAAACAACGGATATTTATGAAGCAACTACATAGTACATAGCTCAAATTCATACAAACATACCTGATTGTGTTTTTGATACATATTGTTGGATTTGCTTAGCTGTGTACAAAGCATGCTCATTGCATTGGTTCCACACCCACCAAATGGAGTGATCTCCTTGAACTTTGTGCCAATTGTCATGTTCTTGAGAATACCACAACTTGACCGGTGTAATGTTATCATAGTATTCTTTTGATCGTTCAGTTATGATTAAATCACTGTCATGAACGGGATCTAACCTGTTAAAAGCACAATATTATTGTAAAAGCATGTGGTATTATTAAAAAAAACATACTCTTGTATATGTAGTATTACTTTAGCATGTAAGTAATGTGTTACTTTTAAAATTTAAGCTTTTTAATAGTATATAATGACAGTCTGTTTTTTTTTGTTTAGTGCTTCTATGTCACTGTCAATTCATAATAAACTTAATTCGGCTGCTGTAGTGAAAATGGCCATTCCCCACCCCATAAATATCTCCACCAATAATTCGATATAAACGAAAGTATTTACAAACACTGAGTCAGCTATTGAATTGGATCAGCTATGGAAAAATGAATTTCTAACTTTGCTGCCAATAACTATTACCGTCCTATTACATTTACCTGCCAGCCTTACTATCTGGCCTCCTTTAAAATTAATAATCTGACCCATTTTAAACTGTTTAACACACTTTGGTCTGTTTTAATGTCTGGTCAACCTGTTCTTCTAGTTGGATTTTAAAACAATCTGCAGTAAAACCAAGAAACTCTAGCAATTTAAAGGTTTTTTTTTTTTGTAAATGAATCAGAGGATGTTTTCCATAAAGCACATAACCGTCTTTCCTTGAATAATCCACACATGGCATATTCTTTTCATGCACAGCCAGAAGTTGCAAGTTATATGAGGGCGCGAGTTAATCATTTGGTCAGCCTAGGTAAGGATACACACCTTGAATAAAAGTGTGTGTTGGTGGCTTCACAGGCCTGCATAATACTTAGTTTCACCAGCTTATTCCATACAAGGAGTGGGTGTCCCAACCATGGCATATTCTTCAGTTTATTACTTACCAAATTCAACAACAGCGAGGTGAGTAAGCATAGTATCAGTGATAGTTATCTAGCAATTCAGCTTAAGTTAGCTTTGGTTAGCATATTTTTTTGTTAACTAGCTGGCTATACATAGAGCTTTGGCAAGTAGAGTATCAGGTGGAACAAGTTGCACATTTGGCGACAAAATCAGAAACTCGTGTTACTTATTACCAATGACCATCTCAAAACTTACAGGTATATAGGGTGTGGGTGACTTTGAATGGAGTACACACCCTATTTGAGGTGTCTAAGTTATCACTAAGGAATATGGCGCGGATGTACCCTATTTGAGGATGAGCTATTCAGGATGCACGACTTATTCAAGGAAATAAGGCATGTACATCCACATACTTAACTTGGTACATACCTGTCAGAAAATTTTCTATCCTTCGTTGCTCGTCTCAATGCTTCTTCAGAACTTATGCCTAGCTCTACTATACAGACTGGTATTATATGACAGTCAGATAATTTATCAGACTGTGTCTTTGTCAAGGGCCATCCATCCAATACATACCTATGTTAAATGGTAAAAAAAAAGTTTAATTAACAATTAAATGTACCACTTACCCTCTAGTGGAACACTGAGTGTCTAACAAAGCTGACTCCAGAGCTAAAGCACATATATCCTCTGGAATTATTTCTCCAGATTTTAAGTGAGTCTTGATGATTTCAGTTAAAGTTGAAGAAGGAAATAAAGAAATTTGCCGTCTTAACACTTCACCGATAGAAAGTCGAACACATCCATACTCCTGACAAAACCGATTTGCAACTATAAAAGTATCAAAATGATAGTTATTAAAAGTGAATATTAGATGATTAACATTCTACCAGTAGTTTTTCCAGATTTGGGTGGACCCACCACTGACAGAATTACAGGATAAGACAGTCCTGGAGGGTTTTGGTGCAAGTACTGTAGTGGGTTGGCCATAAACAAATCTCTGTTTTTTGCTGAAGACATGTAGTATAAATGTTGCTTAAAGATGGTTGGATATTGATCTGATTCTTTCCAAAGGATTGGAGGGAGGACATTATACTTGGATTGCAGAGTCTAAAAAATTAAATAAATGATATTACAGTACTAAATTTGGTAAAATATATTTAAAGTCAAGACGTGATTGACTTAATTAATTGGCAAGCGAGCGAAGTGAGCAATATTAGAGGTAAACCAATTGAGAATTGGGGACATTTAGTTGTTGGCGAGTGAGTGAAGTGAGCGAGACAATATTAGGGGTGGCCAATTGAAAATCGGATATATGTTTGATATTATTATATATATATATATATGTATAGATGCATGTGCAGGCTCTTTTTTCTTCCAAAAATACAGCTTTTTGGGCTTGACCCACAATTTCTTCTGGTGCTACAGTGGTAAGCGAGTCTTATTTTAGGGTTAGGCTCAAAACTGTACAAAAGTTCCTAGAAACACAAAAAGTGGTGAGAGCAGTTACTGTGGCATTGAAAATCCTTTACCGGACGTACATTTTGCCATTTTTTTAGTGGCTGATGTCAAGGAGTAATTCAGACAGTCAGAATTCCTAAATATTAAGCTACCACTTCCCAGTAAAACTGAGGTGAGTACGTAATTCTGTATTTGTGACCCTCTACAGGAAAACCGGGCACAACGCGGCGTGCGTAAATATCGAGAAAAGATCGATCGATTTCTTAAAAAAGTATTGTTTCAAGCCGACGGAAAGGAACGGTTAGGTCTATTATAGTGGGAACGACATAAGCTATGACGATAAAACTTGGATAGCTCAATATCTGGACGCCGACAGTGCAAATTTTTTTTCTCGAAGGGTGCCGCGTTGTGCCCTGTTTTCCTGTAGACGGTCACATTTGTTTGCTAAAATTATGAAAAAACTACTGTTATGCTATAGTTTTATTTAACATAACTAGGCAGGCTCGCTCGCCAGTTTGTGCTCAAGCATACCATTAGTATATATATATATATATATATGTGTGTATGTAGACATTTTGTACTTTGACCATCACATTTTTTGGTGCGCTTAGAAGTCGACTCTGTCCCCATACTCCAATAAACCGAAACCTTTTGTTCATCGATCTTTACCTGTATTATCTAAGCAAACTCAATATTATTACCCTTTGAATTTGGTTGTCTCCGACAAATCTGATTTTTTGCGGACAGTTAAGTCTAAAAACTTACAAAGTTCATTTTCTATTCAAATTGGTGGCGATGGTGTCATAGCTATACGCCCAACAGAAATATTCTTACTTGAAAATTCATTGTCCATTAGTTAAGTCACAAGGTAAGTCTTGTGTTGGCATATCCAGTGAAGTGTATGCGATAGTGTTGTGAGTCACAGTGACTGCTTAGCTAAAGAATACTACCAAGTATACATTCAATAAATAATTAGGTACCATTACACAGCATTTTCTACAGCAGTAACTGAGTCTTAATTTGGAGTTAGGCTCAAAATGATGCAGTAATTCCTTAGAAATACTTTAGTTTTTTTAAGTCGAATAGTTAGTTGTGGCAAGTGGTTATTATAGCATTGGACCCTTTCTGTATATAATTAAAAAATCGAATTTTTTTAGCTGAAATGTTTTTGTCAGGAACAATTTATTAGTCATTAAGATAGTCATTGTTTACTACCAAAATAAGCTTCAGGGTGCTAAAAATGTAGCCTTATCATTATTTTTGTATACAGATTCTTTAAAGGTAAAAACCAGTTTTTACCATATTTTACCTTGTTGTTTGTGCACAATGGCTTGCTCACCATTTTTGTTTAAGTACACCACTAGTTATGTTCCTTAAGATTACATAAAGTATTGTAGAAGAATGGTATCGGTAAACTAAGCAATTTTGAAAATTCTATGGCAGTAGAATTCAACTGGGTTGCCTTGAAACTATATTATGTTAGAGTTTGTAAACAAAGCTTGTTCTGTCACCTTTGAATATTATTTACATGATATTTGATGTACCAATAGCTTTTGGCAGCATAGCTATATTGACTTTTTGATACTGCTAAAGATAAGCTATCATCGGTGAACATAGTAGAACTAGTGAATCAAAACAGATATGGAAAATGCACTCTTTAATGTAGGATGATTAAATTAGGTGTTCTTCTAACAAAAAAAAATTGCTGATTTAACTAACCAATGAGCAGTTAGTTCACTATTGAATCATAAAATCAAAATGTACATAATATATTCATAGCACTTCAGATTAAACTCAATTGTTTTACATTAGAGTATGTTTAATACTTTAAAAAAAATGCTATGTTAACAACCTGTCAATTGTTCATAAAACACTTCTTGTTTTACTTGCCAATTAAGTAACAAAATTTCTTTATTATTTCACAATTTCATATTTAGCAGACTGTACCTTAACTGGGCACCACTTTAGAAAGTTACTAAGGAATTTGTATCCTCTGTTCTGAAGTTCTTTGGCCATTTTAATATCCACTGGAGTGCATTTCAGAAAAATGCTTTGTCTATTTTCAGAATACTGCAGCAATAGCTTGTTAACCGAATAATTCACCACGTTTTCCTTTTTTGAACTATTTACTACATGAGTTGGAATTTTTAATTCAGCACAAACTTCCTGTACACAAAGAAGTAAATAAATGTAATTAGATTAAATAATATAAATACCTCTCTATATAGAAAAATAGGGTGAAAATACATTTTATAAAGCTGATAAAACAAATTATAGCTATCAACTATTGTATGACTTTCATGAAATTGATATTTGAGCAAGGCCATTGTATATAAAAAAAATTACATTGCAGACTTGACATTTGCATTCCATATACTCTTGTGATGGGATTGGCATCTTAAACCTGTATCATAGCAAAATTTTACGTCGTACAGAGTTTATGGAGCCATATTAGAATTGCTGCAATTGCTGCAATTGCTGCCAATTTCTTGCAATGCAGATGTTCATCATTTGAACAAGTTAACTCCAATATCATAGAAATCTCTGATAAGTTCTTTCAAATCTCTGACTGACAACTGCTAATGCTATTAGAAAAGGAGTAGCTTGATTTTTTACCTCTAATGTCACTAATTACCTATCAATAAAGCAGGTAAAGGTTGTTATAACTTCAGACTGACTTTGGACAATATTTTTCCTCTAGTGTGCTGATTTGATAGCAGATATCATCAACATGATGCCAATCATTTTCTTCAGTTCAGCCTTTATCTTCTTGGCTATGTACGTTATCAATTGCCTCACTCGTGCTATCAGTGTTATTTCTGGTAACACGATCCTCACATGTAATAATCATATTGTACTTGGTTGGAATGCTATTAGTGATAAATATTCTGAAGATAATAAAATGGCATCCCCTTTGAATTTTTCAGCAACCTTTGAATTTTTCAGCAACCTTTGAAATAGTTGCTTGCTTACTACTGCAGCTCAGTGTTAAGACCATCTTTGTATAGCTTACTTGCCCTCAAAATTCTCTCAGCTGAAGTTTGAATATAGCTCCTTAACACAGTCTTCCATGGTGATGTCCAGACTTAAAACTTGCGCAAAAATATGCACATTTTTGTCTTTGGGGTCAGCCAAGGTGCCTTTAGTGCAACCCGCACACTAACTGCAATATCTAGATATTGCGTTACTTTCAACGGTATATAGTACAGTACTAATGAAATACTGAAGGGTATCAGTAATGAGGCGAAGTTATGAAAACTTTTAGCGGAGGATAATGAAATGGTAAGAGTTGAAATGCTAGAACATCATTTCGATCCCCGGTGACAGACAAAAAAATTTTAAATTCCGTATTGTTTAAAAAGAAACGTATGAAAGAAAGAGTCTAATAGACATGTACCAAAATGGAAGAGTAATACTACACAGGTTGTTACCTCATTACTTATCCCATTGATTTTCACCATTTTTAGCTATGTATCGTTCTACTGGAAAGGCAACACCATGCCAAGGAGATATTACAGATAAAATATCACACATTAAGGTATAGATAAATAACTTACAAAGACGTCATATTTGAGCAATACTTCACAATTTCTTTCTCAGCCTTCTATAACTCATTAGATGTATGCTTTCTCTCAGGCTTTGTTTACAGAATTAAAACTTTTGGTCACCACCAGGAATCGAACCCAGGACTGCTTGCTTAACGGAAGCGCTCTGCCACTGAGCTACGACAACCAGTCGGCATGATTTGGCTAAGCTGTCTTGCTTGAATGCTAAACTGCCATAAAGCTTCAACTTTACTATATATTTAATTTGTGGTATAGTGACACCTATTAGCTACATAGTTTAATTAAACAATTGAGCTGAAATCATAGCTGCTATTGCCCTAGTTGGGAAACTGAACTGTATTCTCTCACTGGTTTTTTATACAGCTAAAACATGCTTACAACATTTCAAAAAACGGCAATACTGGTGATCTTTGTGACAATATGGGAATGCCAGATCATATGTACAATTTTGAGAAGCAGATGAATTCCTCATCGAATAAATAATATAACAATTCTTACTTGAATTTGTGAAATTTGTTCCACAGACTCATGATACTGTTCTGATATAGAAGATTTCATACGATCAGTTGCTTCACTTTCATCCTCTTCTTCTTCTTCCTCCTCTATATCAGGTGGCTCTTCCTCATCTATCTCTGCTAGCCTTTCTTGTAATTCATCTTTTAATTGCTCAACTTCGTCTAAATGTGTGATGATTAACAATAATAACAACAGCAATAATAATAGAAACAATAAAATAATAATAGCAACAATAAAAAGTAATCATAATAGTAATCATAATAATACTAAAATTTGGAAATCAACAATTGATTCAATGCCCAACTCTATTACCTTCCTAAAAACATTCTCTCATAACTTTTTTCGACAGACTAGCCATCTCAATTATTAACTGTCTAAAGGTTATTACTAGTAGTTATAATAACACTAAGTAACCAATCGTAGGAGTGTATGAGGGCCATAGTACTGTTGCTTTCATTGATCATAAATTTTAAATGAAGTCCAATAATATAATATGTGATAAACTATATTGCCGTAAAAAAAATTTGAAACTGTATGTTTGGTAAAATACAACCATTCTGTGCTACTGTATTAATCTTTCCCATTTATCTTGTGCCTTGCTCTAAAAAAAAAAAGTTTATCCAATAAAACATTACTATACCCAGGGTTAGAGCAGCTGCTAAAATATCAGCTGGGGGTGTGGGTAGCCCCTGTGACCAACTTTACCTTTGAGTTTTACCAATCCTCTAGTACTAACTACAGCAGTGAAGATATCTAGTATGGAATAAACCACTTATTACACTAGTCAGAGAGATACGGCTAGATATTTCAATCTCAGGCTTTATTTTCAGTCGCCTCTGGCTCGTGAAAATAAAGCCTGAGAATGAAACATCTAACCATATCACTCTGACAAGTATAATAAGTGGTTTATTCCACACTAGATATCTTCACTGTGTAGTTAGTACTAGGACTACTAACACACAGCCTAAAGTTGGTTAGGGAATACCCACACCCCCAGCTGATATCTTAGAAGCTGCTCTAACCATGTTGAGTAGGCTATAGTGAGAAAGGTAGCTGTAAAAACCTGGAAAAGTGTTAAGCTTGGAGGTTGCTATAACTACAACTTGAGTAGTACAGTATGAAGTAACAACCCTGAAATATCTCATGTACCTAAAGATATCATTGTGAAGATATCTAGGGTGGAATAAATAAATAAACAAATAAATAAATAAATATATATATATGTATAATATATAATATTTATTACACGAGTTGAGTGTGATATAGAGAGAGGTATTTCCTGAGCAGGCTAATTTATTTTTACAGCGTGAAAAAAACCCTGAGATTGAAAATAAAGTTTAAGAGTGAAATGAAGCCTCAGAGTGAAATATCTTTAAATAAAGTGGTTTATTCTAGATATCTTTAACAGTAGTTTGTACTAGGGTTCTGTAAAGTTGGCAAACACTCAGAGTGAAATATCTTGCCATATCACACTTGACTCATTATGTGTGTATGCATGGCTAAAATTCAAAGAGGTCTTTAAACCTCAGGTGTCTACGTTAAAATGTCATAATTAGAGAGGGAACTAGAAAACAAAAAGTCAAGTTTCTTCATCCATATTCCTGGTACTACAGCAGGCATTACGTAGGCTTAAAACTTCCTTAGAAAAGCTTTCAAGTCACCAAAAGCTACAACACAAGTGGTATTTAATATCCTTTATCAGGCTTAATAATAATAATAATAATAAAAATAAAAAATAAAAACTACCATTTTTTTTGGTAACTGAGTGCTTCAAATCTATTACTGGTCACTTAGTCAAAATATACTACCATTAGTTATAGTGTTTCAGTAGTTATAGATGGTCCCCTAACAAGATGATACCAGTTTCTGATTAGGGACAATTATTTATAGTAGTAAAATGAAATTTCATTTGACATTTTGTTACCATTTTAAGTTGAAATATTTAATTTCCTTTGTTGCATACTATGGCTGTTAGAGGACAGTACAGAGCATTGTAGACTCCTGTAATAATTTACCTTCCTCTTCTTCATCTTCATCACTTGGTGAATTGGTTACAGCTGCCATCCTCTCACTATACTCCTCTTTTATGTCAATTCTGCGCTGATCTTTTTCTTTTTCCTAATTCAATTACAATTAAAAAAACAACAACCACTAAAACAATTGTCAAACTAAGCTTATCCTTCAAGTGATCAACCCAAAATAGGTATATTTTGCAACATATAGATAACTCTTACACAAAGGTTATGCTCATATCCGTGGCCATAATAGTAAAAAATGAAGAAATTACCATTATGCTTATGGTGGAACGGCCCCATAGTCTGTTTATTTTCATAATTGGCGAGCGAGCAAGACACTCTCAGGGTAACACAATTGAAAATCGGGGATGTTTGTTTATTGGCGAGCGAGCGAGACAGTATTAGGGGTGGACAATGCAAAATCGGGTATATGTTATATATATATATATTATATGTATGTATGTATGGATGGTACGTATGCTCTTTAAATGCGCGCGCTTCTAATTACGTAAGTTAGGTAAAGCGTTCACAGTTCCAGTTTTTTTCAATTAACGAGCGCGGAGTATCCTGCTGCAGACGCAACATTGTTTCAACCAAAAAGTTTACAGCTACTCTCTTCTTGAAACAATCGTGAAGTCTTTGTCAAGCTGCGCTTCTTTGCCACTGCTTTCGAAGTTTATTCAGGTAATTGTTAGTTTAGTCTGGGATCAGAGACTTTAGATTCTCTGATGCTAACTGAGAATGGAAAGGGTTACACTGTGCACTACAGTTAGATGTAATTTCTGTCCTATTTTTCTGTAAAAAGAGTCTGCTCGCTCGCCATGCATTTGCGCTATTCGAGCGCACCACTAGTTTATATAATATGTTTGGACGTACGTATGTCATTTTGTACTCTGACCCTCGCGTATTTTTGTGTTCGCTCCGTGTTCGACTCCGTCCCAAACTTCACTAATATTTTTTACTTGAAAATTCATTGTCCATAAGTCTTGTGTAGGTATATGTTCAGTTGTGTGAAAGTACATATTGTGCGTTACAACTATTACTAAGAATATCACAAAGAAAAAGTTTAAATAACGTGACTTGTTATTTGTTGCTTTTTTTTTTTTCAATTCAAACAGTCACGGAGAGTGGTTACTATGGCATTGAATATGCCTTTACCCCATACGTAATTTAATAACTCGACTTTTTTTTAGTAGCTTGAGTGCTAGAAGTTAAAACCATTAGTGTAGTTTTAGGATTGCTCGCCATTTGTGCTTAAAGCACACCACTAGTATTACTATGCATACACTTGTGCATTATTTAGAATAATTACTTTGCACATGGAATATTTTGCACACGCCACTACCACATGGGTTAACAAACTGCTTCGTCATCCTTGCCACGTTTCATTCGACATACTTAAACTTATGCCATCAATTTCAATTCAGTTCTGTCCGAAATCTTATATATATAATATCAAGTCTCTGGTGAATCAATCTATTTGGAGGCTGTTAGTTCTTGGTTAGCGCCCTTGCTACAATGTGACTGTCGTAGCTAGGTTTATAGATTGAGGTGGCAGCAACTCCAGCAAGTCTCTGTCCCCCTGCTTACAATTTTATGCAAAATATGTTCCATACTATTCTGTTGCTTACCCATTCTGCCATTATTTTCTCTCTGTTTTGTTTCCTTTTGAGCAGTCTTTCATTTCTTTTCTTCTTCCACACAGACAATCGTTGAGGTAATGTCCGCTTTATAACACTATCTTCTTCAACCTACCAAAACATTGTCCTATCAATAATTTCTGATAAAAGGATGCTAAAAATACAATATTACCTCCAATATCAAAGCAGCATCAGGATAAAGACCACAGCTTGCTAATAACTGCATTTCCTCAGGTTTACAAGGAAATCCTTCAAGTACAAAGCCAGAAGACCTGAAAAATATTAAATCTTCAGATATAAGTACTTAAATCAGCGTTTTAACTTTGTGCTGAACTGACTATAAATTGCAAGGAAATACATACAATAAGTCGACTAGCAAACGTGCTTGTTACACAAATATGTGAGCAATATGTACCTCTTCTTGTGGCAACTTTTACAAGAGATTTAACTGACAAAGTCTCTATGGGTAATTTCCTCTTGTGTGTGTACTGTGTGTGCATACATGTGAGTGTTTATAATGTTATATATCAAGCTCTTCAAGCTGAGTACCTGAGAAAGGGAAGAACCCCCATTCGATGAAGAGTGATTCAGAGGAATGTTCGTAGTAGTTCAACACTAAGGCCTGGGTAAATCCAACAATAATATGGGAATTTCACAATTCCTTCTTGGCCTTCTATTAGATGTATTCTCTCTCTCTTTGCAGGCTTTTTGTTAAAGAATACGAAATTAAAAATATTTGGTTGTCACTGGGAATCAAATCCAGGACCGCTTGCTTAACGCACAAGCGCTCTGCCACTGAGCTGGTTTGTTGAGAGTGAGACTGCAGTATAACAGTACCCATTAACGGTAAAAATAGAGAATTAGAGTGTTTGTTTGCTGGCTGGTTGTCGTCAGTATTTTTCTTTAACAGCATGCTAAAATTAAACTATAATATGTTCAAATTGTCCATGTTGTTAATAATATAAAGCTAAGCTAGCTTGCTCATTTCATTCCCATCTTTATTTAGTAGTCATAGTGAAAGTCCACCTGGAAAGGTTTCTGTGGGAACTCTTTTGAGGAAATACAGCAAACTGAGTTAAGCAAGATATTATTGTGAGTAAAAGGAACTAATCAAACAAAAACTACTGCACAGCTTGTAACTATTACTTGTTTAGTTGATGTTACAATCACAATCAATATACAGCCTTTACAAAAGATAAAGGTATTTTTTAGCAGATACTAACTACAATTATATATCTTTATTCTTGCATTACACTTTGCCTTATTTGCTTGAATTGGCTCAATTTAACCTGTGGTGCACTCAATATTGCAGTGATACAAGTGAAAAGAGTTAGCATACTAAGCCCAAGTAGAAAAATTACATGCAAATTCAGAGTCTAACTTTGTTAGTTTTTTTTTTAGAAACTTGAAAGAAATAGAACATGTACAATATCTCTGCCAATTTACTAACCATGCAATGTTAAAATAATTTATGTCTATTTACTTTTATAAAAGTCTATAACATAGACCATAGAGTAAATATAGATACCATACATAGTCTATAATACTTTAAGCTTTATCAAATCGTTTGACATTTGACATGGTAATGTTACCAACCTGTATGGTTCATTCAACCAAAATATTTCCGTATACTTTTTAAATAACTCATCAGACGGGGAGTCACCATGAGCAAGATAAGCCTTAATGTCTGCTTCATCATCTGTCAAATCTTCCTTATTTTCAGAGTCTTCCTCATCCCCAAGTGAAACTTCACCTAACATAGATTTATCATTTATAACTGCTTAACATCTATACTTTGATAGATCAATACCTTCCCATTCATCATCATCGGCTAATGGTGGCTTAACGACTTTTGACAGAATTTCTTCTTGCAAATACTCTTTGAATGACATGTGAAAAAGATTGTACTTTTCTGCAAATTTTCTTCCAATTGTAGTTTTTCCTGAATGTTTTGGTCCAAGAATAAATATTCGCATAGGAGGTGGCTAAAAAATTATACAGCAATGAAAAACTTTAGATAGTAATGATATAAACTAGTGATGTGCTTGAGCACAAATCGCGAGTGAGCCTGAAACTACACTATCGTTAAACGATTGATTTTAACTTCTAACACTCAAAAAAAGTCGAGTTTTTAAATTACGTTTGAATGGTAAAGGGGAGTAACAACTCATCCCACAACTGTTCGAGTTGAAAAATAAGCAACAAAATAAAAGTCACATTATTTAAACATTTTCTTTGTGATATTCTTTAGCTAAGTTTAGCTGTAACGCACAATACTTTCACACAACTGGACATATCTACAAATAACTTAACTCCGTGGTTAATCCAGTGGACAATGAATTTTCAAATAAATACTGTTGCGTAGGGCTTATAGAACTGAACTCCCATACGGTTTTTAGTTTTAACTGTACCCGCAAAAGAATTCAAAGCAGTAAACAATTCAATTTCTAGAATGATATGGGTAATGATCGTCAACTGGAGAATTCTGTTTAATGAAGTTTGGTACGGGGTCGAACACCCAGCTAACACAAAAATACTAGAGTGTCAAAGTACAAAATGACATACGGTACGTCCAAACATATATATATATATATACAAACAAACATCCCCGATTTTCAATTGTGTTACCCCTGTAAGTATCTTGCTCGCTCACCAACAAGTTTATCATTACTAATTAAATTGATAACAATTTTGCAACAATAACTACTTTAAATGCACAAGCATTAATAGGATCCTAATTCATAAGGTTAAATATGGTATTCATTTAATATTTCAATTAAGTCTAATCTATCGACATAATTCTTAAAGGTTGAAGAACAGAAAAGTAAGTGATACGCTCTTAATAAGATTGATGCTAATTATATCACTTTTTGTTAATTGGCATCTTTATTCTCCATTTTATGCATGCATATATATTATTGTTCTTTGTCTGTCTTTTCAAAGTACTTTTATTCTGCTTCAATGAGATCAGATATATCACATCACACAATTTGTTCTATTGCATAGTTGCTACAGTTCACAGTACATTCCTAGGCCATAAAAAATTGGTTTGCACAACTACCATACATTTTAAAACCTAGACTAAATTATTTCTAAAACTGTTATATGGCTAGTTTCTACTAGTAAATTATGCTATTCTTGCTTATTTTTAACATTTATTTATTGGCGAGTGAGACAGTATTACGGGTGCCATGGATAATGCAAAATCAGGTAAAACTATATGTATATACACGTGTATGGATGGTACGTATGCCTCTTAAATGTGCATCTCCTAAAAACACGGTTCGTTAGGCTTGACTCCAGTTTCTTCTGATGTACTACATTAAGAAAGTCTTACTTCAAACATAGGCTCCAAATTGTAAGAAAACTCCTGCGAAAATGCTTGTTTTCAAATCCCAAAAAGTTGCAGTGACAACCGTGGCATTGAAACCCTTTACCAGACATAAATTCAAAACTCGTAATTGGAGCTGTTAAGTGCCACTTGCTGGTTGTCAAGAGCCACTAGTAGTCTAAAGAAGTTACCAATACTCGGGAATTCCATATATTGGTTTAGCTAAAATTACAAAAATAACTCTGGCCTTTTTCTTTGTAGCTGAGAGCTTGTTCAAGAGTTACTGGTAATAGAAGCAGTCAGAATGGCACGCTGTTCTTTCACGCTGTACTGAGCAAGCTCATTACCCTTGTAGTTATAGCAACAGGAAAATATTATCTAGTGTGGAATAAACCACTTATTACACTTGTCAGAGTGATATGGTTAGATATTTCACTCTCAGGCTTTATTTTCATTAGCCATTGGCTCGTGAAAATAAATTAGCCTGCTCATGAAATATTTCGCCTTATCACACTCTGACTCATGTAATAAATACTATATATTCCATCCTAGATATCTTCACTACGATATCTTTAGGTACTCGACTCATGAAACGATATTTCCCATTCACCCTGTACTGCCACAAGCTCATTACCCTAGTAGTAATAGCAGCCAAACTTGCCACTTTGAAAATAAATTAGCTTGCTCATGAAAAATTTCACCATATCACACTCTGACTCATGTAATAAGTATTATATATATGTAATAGAATCCATTTTTTAATCATGAAATAAAAGCATCTTCTAAAAACATCATATAACGATATTGTAGTTTTATGCCACCTAACTAGGCTCGCTCGCCATTTGTGCTCAAGCACACCACTAGTGTATACTAGTAGTGTGCTTGAGTACAAATGGAGAGTGAGCTGGCCTAGCTATAAATGTTATCACACACATACACTCGTTCACTGGATACCAACACAAGACTTGAATTCTATTCGTGACTTGACTATTGGACTATAGACTTTAAAGTATGTAATAAAATTACTGTTGCATAGGGCGTCACTAATCAAAAATGAATTCTGTTAAATTTGCAAGACTTAACTATGTTCATGTCTGAGACAGATAAGGACTAACAAGTGAGAGGAGGAGTGTGGAACAGGGTTGACCACCAAGTGAACACAAACGAGAGGGCCAAAGTACAAACTGACACATACAAAAAATCCCTGATTTCCAATTGTACTACTCATGATAGTGTCTTGCTTGCTTCGCTCGCTCACCAATAACATATATTACATGTAGATAATATTATTGCAGTTTTTATTAAAGTATTCACACTACAGTGTTCTTTTTTAATTGAAGTTTCTGACATTAAACATACAACTATCTGACTTTACTACTTGGTATTGCTCATAATACACTTTAAATCAAATATTTATCTTGTAATAAAAATGTGTACAAATAATAATACCTGATAACATGACTGAAGAAACCAGTACTTTCTTACTTTTAAAAGATGACTAGACACGACATAATCTTCAGGCTTGTTCATGAACTTTTCCTTGGCTTCTTCATTGCTAAAACAGTAAAGTTTCTCCTTATATCTACAAATAACCGAATAACGAGGATAAAAATAGCAATTGAAGTAATATTAATTGCAACAACACGCACTTTAAGCAATAATCATCAGAACCTGGCCACAACACATCTAACTCCTTTAGAGCAACTGGGCAATAATGCTTGCTATCTCCCCAAGGTTTAACTTTTCTAGACACTTCATCATCTTCACCACTTTCTTCATCATTTTCATTGCGTTCTGCAGCAATAATTATTATAAAATTATTATATAGAAGAGTTTCCATAGCTCACCACTTTCAAGAAGAGGATCATCATCAGCTTCTGCATCCTCATCAGCAAAAGTATATTCATATGGTTTTATAGTAAAAATTCCTGCCACAAAAAAATGTAAAAATAAATACTTGCTATAAAATGGAATGTAGTCAGAATACCATCAAGATAGCTTATAGCTTCAGTAGCTATCTTCTGCTGTGAAAATGAGCAGTTAATAATTAAAGGGTCAATTGCAGAGCCTTTTGCAGTTGCAATTAATTGTTCCATATGTCGGTCATGTTCAGCCTTGGTCTTTTGCCACTTTGTCATCACGTCTGAGACTTTAGCTGCTAACTCACTCTAATTAATACAAATTAAGTTTTATGCATGCTTTTTACACAGAAATAATACTGGTTTACAAATAAAACATACTAATAAAAACATAATATATTAAATATATATATATATATATACAAATTAAAATTTGCCTTTTTATAAGAAGTGTTTAAATCATTTGGATTTTTCATAGAATTACCTCGGTTTTATTATCACTGCTTCCAGAAACTGTATGAGATCTAGTAAATCTTGAAAATAAATAATTATCTGGTGCTTCATGATCATCTAAAACAATTAATGAATCAGGCAAAATATCATTTTCTACTAGGGCAGCCCAGTGATCTTTTGTTTTGGGAAATCCATCAATGATCCAACCACCATACCTATAAAAAATATATAACTGTATTACCTAGTCTGTTTAGCTATAAAAACGTCCACTTGTGTTGGTATCCAGTGAACGAGTGTATGTGTGTGATAACATTTTTTCTGTGTAAAAAGCATGCATAAAACTTAATTTGTATTAATTAGAGTGAGTTAGCAGCTAAACCTTTTGGCTTAGTAACTTAAAAAAAGCAAGCAGCAACATGTAAATTTTATTGTGTTTGTGAAGAAGAAAAAAAAAACAACCCAGTTAATATACTCATGTATGTACAATATTTTATCATACAATATACAGGTTAAAATTCAGAAAGAAAAAAACATTTAGCAATGGAGAAACAAAAAGTATAAGGGGGGGGGGGGGAAAGCACAGGATAACCTACAAATTGTAACTTTAACAATTAGGAGATAGTAATTGATATTGCATCATATATTATTATGCCAAATCCAATTATTTGCTCTGTCTAGATTGGCAGTAAAATTTAAATGGACTATAACATAATAGAGATGCAGTTTTGTGTATATTTTATTCGACTGTTGACTGATTCAGATTACAACAAAAAGCTAGTAATTTTTATGGCAATAACAATAAACAACAATGTTGAGAAAATTAAGATTTAGGGTTACTCAAAAAGAAAATTCATCCCAGTAGCAAATATAAATAAGCCTAAATCAGTGCCCATACCATGACAAATATCTTATCATTTTTACTCAAACTAGCTGTAAAACAGTTGCAGTATATGCGGGAAAGATAACTAGTGACGTGCTTGAGCACAAATGGTGAGCAATCCTGTGCACAAAACAAATCACTTCAAAAGAATCTATCAGTCCTTTTCTCAAATTTTAAGTATGTAGCCGTTGTGACCATACTTTATCTAACAAATATAGAAATACTTTCTTACCTCAATTTCCCGAGTACTGGTATTTTCTGTATAGTCTTTAATATCACATTCTGACTATCTGAGTTACCGGTAGCCTTTGACAACAAGCACTCACAGCTACTACAAAATGGCTGAGTTTTTGAAATCATGTCTTGTAAAGGGTCTCAATACTATAGTAACAGTTCACCATAACATTTTGTGACTTGAAAAAATAAGAAGTCTAAAGAATTAATGCACAGTGCTGAGTCTAACAGCAAGTTTTTTAAGACCAAAGTGCATCTTGTGGTATTTAGAAACAACCTAATACATAGGGGTAAGCAATTAAATTTCGAATGATAGAGATCGCTAAACCGAAAGATTCTGTTCTGTTTAGTGGAGGTATGGAAAGGGGTATACCATGAAGCAAACACAAAAACGCGAGGGTCAAAGTACAAATGACATACGTACATCAACACACATATAAACAAATATCCTTGATTTTCAATTGTGTTACTCCTGATAGTGTCTCGCTTGGTCGTCAAATGATCAAAAACATATAGAGATTATGATTTTTTTTAAATGATGCAGATAGAACACTTGTCATAGCTGTTGTATATAATAGGTTATATTAGCTACATGATTATGATTTAACATAATTAATTTCTTGCTTAATAGTTTACTGATCAAATAGTGCAGGTCAAACACCTTAACCAACAGAGAGGGGTCTATACGGTGCTTGCTTTATTTGAAGAGTAATTAGCTTTTCACACTATTAATGAACAAAAAATACATTGCTTTTTTTTTTTTTTTAAACTATACATGACTTAATGAAAGTTCTAGATTGGCCCCTGGCTGTGTTAGGAGAATGGACTCTACAAATCAACTACATGTAAGTAATTGGCTAGGAGATAAATGTTGTACAAGCTATGATCAAGTAAAAAAGAATTATATTATTTATATGCATTGTACTAAACTTCTGCTATGTACACTATAGGTGGTGATCATGAATATCATTTCCAATAAATTTGGGAGGGCACCGTTGCACTATAGCTAAATTTGGTGCTCCGATGGATACTCCTCCTATGGTCTTACACTGGTTTCTTTCCAGCTTGTTCAGCTTTCCTTTCTTCAGCTACTGCAATGCCACTTCTTAAAGCATCAATGTACATTGCTTCTGTTGCAATAACTGTACCACGAGCAAACTTAACAGCATCATTTACTGCCTTGACAACATCTGGGTGGTCTGGAGTAACTTCTAGTTGAACTGTATAAATAATAATAATAATAATAATAATCTACACAAGTTTGTGTGTCAGTTATGATGAAAACAGTGTGTAATCATGAATAATTCATTAGATGGACTCTGTTGGTAGAGTATTATCAGTAACAGGCTGGCGAGCATCGTTAGTAACGGGTTGGAAAGTGTCATCAGTGATGGGTTGTAAAGGATATCACTGATGACATTGATGTGTGTAATCATGAATATATGGGTCAAGAAAAGTAAATGGAAAATAAAAGTGACGACAGTGTGTGGGCTGCCTAATCGCCCACACTGTAAAGGATAGAGAAGGCAGTAGAGAGAAGGACAAGGAAAGAGAAGGAGAGAAAGAAGAAGAAAGAAGAACAAGAGAAAGATAACATTTGTTTAGATGAACTGTGTGTGTGTGTCATGCATATGAATGGTTGTCATTAGTAGTGAGTTTTGTGTCATTGTGGTTTAGTTCATGTCATGCGTAGTGCTGTTAGCATGAGGAGTCAGGAGGCATATAACCTTAGATTCCTCGTGCTGAGAGTCAGTTCCTAATTACACTAAAATTCTTAGTTTCCAAGACATTGGCGGTTCGGTTAGCTACGGCAACCTTCCGATTGCGAACTCTGGTGGCAGCGACTTGTTGCTTCCTTACGTGAGGAATCTCGCAGAGCTTCGGGTCTGACGCAGACTAGCCCCACACAGTGTGTGTATTCAACTGAACCATTTGTTTGATATTTCAACCCATTCACCGGCACAACTGCCTATAGATGTAATGTAGGGAAAATTTTTCCCCATAAACAAAGAATGATAAAGTTTAGCTACAGCATTCAGAGCATGGCTAATGTATTGTTCTAACATACATTTTTAGAACAGCCCAACATAGATGGGCTAAAAAAAACTTGGCAATGGTTCAAACAATGGCCAGAAATGTTTCAGCAACCGAGGTAACTTTTCCGAGAACAAAAGTGAGAGGGAAAGGGTTCAGGAGATATATAGCTACCATGTAGGTACTACAATCGAGGCTAAAGAGTTGGACTTGCTCGCTAATTAAAAGCTGTCGTTTTATCGTGAGTTGAGGAAATCGACAAGTTCTCAACTTGAGAGGTATTAGAGCGCTTTAGAGTGAGGATACCAGCAGTTATGTCGAACAGGAGGTGGAAGTTGATACTGGACACGCCTGCCCCAAATTACTGAACCTAGATGTTTGTGTGTGCGTGATTTCTAATGTTTACATCACTTCTATTCACTTAACTGACACCCTTTCTCATAAACATAATTATCATCTCCTCTCACCCTCATACAACTAACACTTATCACCTTTATGCTTAGTCACCCTACCTCCTCTCTCCTATATAACTACATATATCACTTTCTCATATTTCTCAGTCTTTTCAGTATATTGAAATCTGTAAAGTCTCATAAAACAATTGAGACATTAACTTGATTGTGAGATTCAGGGGACCCAATCCTGCCTTACAGTAACGGAGCACTGTAGGGATTTTGTGTTTGGTTCTACAATTCCCCTCACTTAGTTCGGAGCTGTTTCTGAATAATCTAGTTCAGAACTCGCTTTGACAGAAACTACAGGTACATGTAAGCTGTTTACATTGTAAAGTGAGAAAATGTTTTCCCGGTAAAATGGCGGTAAGTTTGGCTTTATCTAATTAGCTTTCCAGGGAATATGACGCTAAAATGGTGATAAGATAATTTCCACCAACGAGTAATAATCTGAGTGACTGCTTTTGATCTCAGATATGTAGATGCTTCGAGGGGGAAAAATATGTCCAACATTATAGTATTGCTAGTGAGGGTCACTTTTTGTTTCTACCACCTGTTAAACAAAAAAACAAACAGTGGTGATAGAGTGATAATACCCAATGAGGACCAGACAATATATTATAACGAATACTTCTCCTTTTACCGTAGATACAAGATAGAATGACTGAATAGATAAAGAAGTATATTTCCTTCGTAACTAAAGGATAATGACAGTATTTCATTATATTTGATACAGGAGAATATCACAAATCTGTTGACTTAGTATTTACGTGAATGCCACAGGCACGAGCGTAAATAAATAAATATGGCCAGTTAGACCGAGTTATATTCTGCGGTACCCAATTAATGTCTTCTCTCTCTTTCATACGCCTTTTTCCTTGTATTTGTCAATATCTTACACTGGTAAATCTTGCCAAATCATAAGATTTTACACTGGTAAAACATGGCAAATCAATTAAATACTTCTATTTTTCCTAACCTTAGTAAAGTTTATTATTTATAGCATTTTCTTGTGGCAGTCATGGCCTGCATGTCTTACTCTTGTGCTTTACTTCTGCCTTGACTACAGCTGCTCTGTTGGTCTTCAATTACTGTGGCTCACAACTCTGGCTTGATGTGTGTGTGTCTACTTTGAGTACTAGACTTCCACACACTTCCCGGACTGCCAATACATACTGGAACACACCCTTGTAACTTGTTATTGCACCTTAACTTGTACCTACTCATTTAATGGAATAAACAAACCTGGAGACTTTGCTCGCTCCATTGCTAACTGATTCAAGGCAGAAGCTTCGGCTTCTTCTTTTGCTACTTGACAAGTTTTTTTAATCTCCATTGCCATGTACGGTTCAATAAGTTCCTCAATATCCAATACCTATGACAAATAATACCAATAAAGAATAAACGAGTATCATTTTTTTAAGGAACAAATCAGTGCATATTGAATATCACAAAATTAGGCATTCATTTTTTACTGAAATTTAAAGTGAAGATTAAATAAAAGCTTCTTATTCCAACTGCTTATAGTATTATTAATAAATTTAGGCTCCATTTCATATTCAGATGTTCACACTATTGTCTTGAACCAGCTGCATTTAGTAATCAACAATTGTTTATGGAAAACTAATTGCAGTCTGTATTTTTACTTACCATCGCATCAAAATGATGAGCAATAGCTTTAGCTAATGTAGTCTGACCTGACGTTGGCGGTCCCACTACACATATTTTACAAGGAATTAGAGGATACGGTGGTAATAGATATGGCCGTGGATTGAAAATAAACTTCTTCATTGCATCCATGGATGACAAGCAATACATTTTATCCATAAACCTAAATAAAGAAAAAATACATATATATGTAATAATACTAAATAATAATGCATTTAATATATTCAGAGTCAGTAATTAAATCATAAAAGTGAAAGTTGCACCTAAACACTGAGTTTTGTGAGCCTATGAAAGAAAAGATTTTAAAGTTCACTTACCATTTCTCAATGAAGCACCAAAAATGTGAACCCTCAGCATTACTATAAGTAGAGCTAGCTATTAGAAAGACCCAAACAATAGTTTTGGTGTAGTATCAATATGTAGGTATGTAGCTCATGCAAGTCAATATGTGGCTCATTCAAGTTTATATATAGCTCCTGCAATAAAACAGTAAATATAAATGCTGTCTTCATAAGAAAACAAACTCAAGACACTCACCTACCTAGTAGTTTCAACGGGAACTCAAACCGATAAACCACATAGACACTGAAGCCAAACCACCGAGATAATGAAGCAAAACTACTGCGGGCAGCAAGAAATTATGTGCTCACATGAGTATGCCGTGACTCTAGGGGGTGTTACCAACAGTAGCATGCAATCATTGTACGGCCAAAAAATAACTAGCTTTTTCTGAAAAAAATAAGTCAAACAAAAAATTCGGCAGCTATCTTCGAGATCCACTATTTGTTGTGGGACTGAATGACTGACTGATAGTACTATAACCCTACACATGCACCCTGAGGGTTAATTATTTACACGTAATATGAGTGAGCTAGTCTATGCTATAATTACAAATAGCTACTCTACAGATATTTAGATTAAAGTCAAAATTTCATACAGACTATAGGAGCCCAGATATTTCCCTCCCCTACATTCAGTCCCCCCCCCCCCCCCCCACCTAATTATTTTCACCCCAACTGAAAACTGAATTTTTATAACATAAATAAATGATCAGTATAAGATTAAAATTTTTATATACAGTTCATTTTTTTTTTTTAAATAGAAAATTTTAACAGCCAATATTATGTTAATTAAAAACGTAACCCAACGTTTCGACTTCTTGCTGAAGTCCTCTTCAATTCGTTGTTATTGTTTTTTTTAAGTGGCCAGTATGTCTTCAAACAGCGCTTTCTAGTTTTGGTCCTTCAATTTGTAATAACTTGCCTAAGGTTTTATCTGATTATCTGAGTCTCGACTTCACTATTTTTATGTGGCTAAATGGTTTTTGTGACTCTACAAATCCCCCCTCCCCCTTAGTGAAAAATCCTGTATGAATCCTTAAAAAATGTACTGCAAATTTGTCTTTATATCCCATTTTTGTGCCTCTGCAATACAGCTTCTAATTTGAGATACTAGATTGCATAACAAAATCTTCAGGCATAATAAAGCGCCTGCATTTCTGTCAAAATATCCAGATTACAATAGCCTTAGACAACAACCCAATAAATTACAAATCATGTTTTGGTGGTAAATTCATCTGGTAAAAGTTTCAATGCAAACTGTTCTAATCAATCCGTTGAAAAGTAATTGAAATCACTATTTAAAGAACATGTCTTAATTGCAACTTACCCAACTGAAAACTCCATTTTCCCAATGACTAAATTTCCTTCAACCAGCTTTACTGGACAATATCTACCCCACTTAGAACGCCTCCAACGAAATTTTGGTAATATAATAGATGTTTCTAAACATAAATAAAATTGTATAGCATTGACCTTCTTGAACTTTGCCATATATATACAGTAGACCCTCAGTTATCAAAACACCTCAGGACCGAGGGTTGTTCGGATATTTGAAATGTTCGGATATTCGAAATAAGTCATTTTGAATGGAGTCTTAATCTCTTATCGATTTAATACACAGCAAAATTCCAATGAATATCATTATAATTCCCAAAAATGGTGTTCGTATTAGCGAGAGTTCGGATAAACGGGGTTCGGATAACTGAGGGTCTACTGTATATATGTATATATATAAATATCCAAAATCTCAATTGAGACTCGTTAGTGAGAGTCTCGCTTTGCTCGCCCAATTAAAAACAGCATCAAGATGTCTCAAACATTTTGAGCAACCCAAACAACCAGTATAAGACGCACAAATACCAATTTGGCCTGCATTCATAATTGTCAAGAACCTCTGTTTCATGCTACTTGATATTTCTGTGGCAAAAACTAGCCACCATAGCATTTGCACAGTAACTATACAAAAATAATTAATGGACAAATTAGCGATATCTAAGCAATTGCAGAGAGATTCTATAATTTTATTGCAACATTAAAAACTAGTATGAGATAAGCACACACAAAAAATATTTCTATGTAGCTCCAACCATATCATACATCATAATTTCTTTCTCAGCCTTTTATTACTCATTAGATGTATTCTCTCTTACACACAGGCTCTTTTAAATAATAAAAATTAAAAATATTTGGTTGCCACCAGGAATCAAACCCAGGATCGCTTGCTTAACACACAAGTGTTCTGCCACTGAGCTACGGCAACCAGCTAGCAAACAAACACTCAATTCTGTATTTATACTATTAAGGGGTACTGCTATGCTACAGTCTCGCTCTCCACAGACCAACAAAAATTATCTTTTTTCAAAGATTCTTTTTATCCATGAAATTTTTTTTTTACTCTGCTAATTTACCACTTCACAATTTCTTTCTCAGCCTCTTACCACACAGCTGCTTAAGAAAGTCATCATTATCCAAGCCATCAGTCCCAACATCATCATCATCTTCACTTATAAAAAGTCGTTTTGGGACCGGAGCACGGCAAAGACCTTGCACATCTAAAGCTTTAAGAACACTCTAGAAATCAATTAAAAATAAATTCCTTAATATTCAAATCAAAGAACAAATAACCCTACAGTAGTATTGGGAGCTTTACATACATCATTTTCCTGATCCAATTAACTATAGAACTGCTACTGATGTGCTTATGTACTAACAACAAACTGAGGGTTAATTATTACTCACTGACAAATTCTAACTGCCTCACCAGCTAGTTCACTGACTTACAATAATGGAATACATATCGGTATATTTTCAAAATGGAGTTTAGTCTAAATAACCAGAAGTGAAAGAAAAAGCCTTGCGTGGAAACAAGAAAAGACCTGAAGCCATTAAACTTTTTTACTCTCTCTCTTTTTTTAAGTGGTGTTATAATTATAATCTGTATTGAGTGGAGAAAATTAAATCCAGTACTAACCTTAAAAAGCTCCTTTGGTGGAAGATTAGCATCCAACTCAATAAGATGCTGCCGATTATGACTAACAATAAAATTCTGCAATAAAAGTAGATGAGTATATTAAGTTCTGTACAATTTGCAATACAAGAATAAAACTTGGTACTTTCTCAACTCATACCATGATGAACATCTTTAGACATGGAGACATTTGATTTGACCTTCGGTGACCGTTACAGGCAAATAAACTTACATTATGTAGCTATAATACATGCTCGCACAAAAACATTTTTGTAATTATATATTCAAATACATTTACTGCATAGTATAAAATTCCTAGAAGTCTTATATAATAGTGGAATATTACAAATAATAATTAATTAACCCTTTCACCACTGAATTGTCAGGGCAATTAAAAAAAATTTAAACTTTGTCTAAAAAATATCTATATATAAAATAAAAAGAAAGTGCAATACATAAAAAGTTTCCATATCTGATACTAAACTATGTGTATAGCTACTTCATCCTCATGCAAATCTTCACAACTACTTTGTCTTCTAAAGCTGTAACTAAATGCCTGGACTCCTTCATAGAACAACTCTCTTTTTGTTGTTGAATGGCTTCTGTAGGCATCAACCTCTTTTGCATCTTCTGGTTTACTATATTCACCATCTATGATGCCGAGTTTCTGTTAATACAGGTTTACTACCTCAACAATTGACCGCCCGGTCACCATTTCGAAGTAAGTCAAAACTCGGACTTCGAAAGCTACTTCAATCTTCGCACTGTAGCCTTAGAAATACCACTGCAAGGAGTTCGAAAATCACTGACTAGCTAAATAGCTAACTTCTTGAGCTACAGTGTTCGAGTGAGGCAACGCAGACAAGAATAAACAACTATTTACTTGAGGCGATACTTCAAACCGCCGTACAGCGGTTACGGTGGTGAAAGGGTTAAAGATACGCTATGTTGGTCTACTGATAAAAAAATGTTTTAAGAAAAAAACAACATAAAAACAAATTGTAAGTAATAACAATGAACAATAATAATTAATATAACGAGCAAGTACACCTCCACACTTTGGCACTAACTCTAGGAATGCACATAAGGTACAGTGTATCCAGCATAAAGAGTAGAAAGGGTGGATTAAAACAAACAAACAAACAACAACAACCACAACAAACAACTACAACCATTTATGGGGGAGAAGTATGAGAATTGCACTATTCCCATTCACTTTCCATAACATTGAATGCCACTTTTTTAGACATCCAAACTTCACCTTATAGGCCTCATCATTGTAAGAAGATAATCCATCGTGAATACACTGTTTAATGTTTTGTATTTAAGTTTCCTTACAAGTTTCAGAGATTTAAATTAAAAATAATTTAATTTTACACCTATGTTTCAAGATATATCTGAGCCAAAAGGATTGGGGGGAAAGGGTCAGGACATCTCAGCTCTCCTTCCATACCTCCCCCCCCCCCACCCGATATGCCATTGTTCTGACGTTTTGGGCCAGCAATAACATAGAACTCTGAATGCTAAGGAGTCGTGTCACATTTCAAAAACTACATCACTGCTATGTTCTCAGTTTTGCCTGACCCTATACTCAGAATAATTTACATACAAATCCATAAAAATTTCTAATATGATCGATTGATTTTTATGGTTACATGGGGCATTGTCTGAAATGTCTCCATGTCTGAAAGTTAGTTTTATATCATGAAGAAACAATGCACATAACTGCAAAATTTTAGCTAATCTCAAGCACTAATAATTAACTAATTGGAATTATATATTTTCACACTTGTTACTTACCTCAAGTGATACAAGAACATTTTTTTTGTAAAGACTTAATTCACTTTCAATGTTCTGTGCTGTATCCTGGGTCCTTTTCACCCAAGGGTCACCAGGATTTATACCCACTTGAGGAATAGATATGTCCTTCTAAATTATTAAAGAACAAATTTGGTCAAGCCACTAAATTAATGTAACCATTACGTATGAATACATTTAATGTGAACATAATCGTCATGAAATAATTGTTAAAATACCAATATGGACAAAGTATTAGGAGGTTAGGTCACCACAAAAATGGTCAAAAACTGAGAACTGTAGTATGGAAAAGTGGATGTTGTAAAAGCAATACCAAAATAAACTTAGAACAGGGTGTGACATAGGGATTAATCAGTAAATGGACAAATTGAATTGGGGCGATGGGGATGCTGTCCAAAATCGATTAATTGGGAACAGCTGACCCTTGGGTGTAGGGCCGTAGGCAGCTGGTAGGGGGCAGCTGGTTAGCCAGCTGCCCCCTCCAGCTACTGCTAGGCTCTCTAGCTGTCCTTTTAGCTAGGCCCATCTACCTGGGTGTGGTTTGCTCTGGGCTCAGGGATCCTAGGGCTCACGTGCATGCAGTGTTTCCACGCAGTGTTTCCACGTGCATGCAGTGTTTCCACGCAGTGTTTCCACTTGCATGCAGTGTTTCCACGTGTTATTGTGCATTCCTGCAACAAGTACGCCTTCTGAAAGGCTATTCTCCACAGCAGGGCAAATAATTAATTATAAAAGAGCTTGTTTGGACCCCGGACAATGTTGACATGCTGTGTTTTTTAGCTGAAAACTTACCTTGATTTTTAATTACCATTACATATCATAATCAGCCGATTAATCGATTAATCGTGATTCTTTACTTTATGAAAATTGATAATTGCCAATACCCAATTATAGTAATAATCACACAGCCCTAGTGTGACAGAATACATCAATTTGATTGGTCCGTTGCTTGAATCTAATTCACTTAGAATCACGCCCGGCAGCACTTATAAAATGCTTACCGGGGGCTACTGTTGCATCTTATTGCTAACAAATATAATTTTGAAAATACCTTAGGTATTTTTTTTTACTGCCTTTGTGAAGCTCTGACAAATTCTGACGCTACAGCCTGGCGCCTTATTTGAGTGGTTTCTAAATCCCGCAAATTTCCATAGTACCGCACTCAAACTTTTTTTAGAACTGAAGGATATGCTACAACTGTCCTACAGTGATAGAACTGAACTAACGAGTATACAGAATATTGTCCACTCATCTTGCCCCAGTGAACCTTGAACCAAGGTGTCATTAACAATGAGAATGCAGGAAGAATATAGCACATAAGAGTGAGTGTGTTTTTAAAATCAAGCCTCTTTTTTTTTTTTTTTTTTTTTTTTTTTTTGTACTTCTTTGGTGAACCTTTGGTGAGTGCACTGTATTTGTGATAGAGGATTATGTCATAGTCCTTACTAAACCCTTTACCAAACCGCTACGCCAGTATGCGTTCTTGTCCTGAACGTAAGGCAAAATAGATGCTGCACATATAGAAAGTGTCAACTAATGCCCGTGCACAGTGTTCTCCAAGCAAGCCTTTTAACACTATAATCCTTCCGCATCCTCAGCTAAAAATCAGGGGTCACAATATTCGGTATATACTCATTAGCTAGTTACTTCAGTTCCATCACTGTAGTACAATTTTAACACCTTCTGTTCTAAAAAAGTTAGAGTGAGGTACCGTGGAAATCTGCGGGATTTAGTAACCCTCAGGCTCCTAGTAGCGTCCTCGTTATGCTCTGACGCTACAGCCCGGAGCCTTCGAGTTTCTAAATCCCGAAGATTTCAAGATACCGCACTCTATTATATAGATATCTTCATTACATATAACACACCCAAAATTATTTATAAATAATGAACACAATTGACCTCAACGTATGCATAACTTCTGTCAAAGGAGGAAAATGATATTTAGTCAGAACATGAGGAGGACTCTATGGACGGAGTATTAACTGAAATATTTGTTGAGCAGTATCTCACTGACCAGCAACATTTAGAAAGTACTCTCACAATTGTTGCAGTGTGGCTTAACCTGTTACATGTTAATTGTCAAAATAAATCGCTTTAAGTAGCCATTCAGCTGACTAATCAGAGCAGTGGAGACATTTCTTGGATAGTTTGAGGTTAATTATGAATGCAGCAATCTTTACATACATTCCTTTAGAGAAACTGAATGTGTTCAGCAAATGATATAAGGGTTTGGTCACAAGGTTACACTGGTGAATACAATACAATTTTTAAGTAGCCATGGACCTGTACTGTATGAATGTGACATAATATGAGAATATAAATCACTGTTCACCTACCAACTCCTTATCATATATATCCATTTCAACATCTTTATCTTCTTTGTCTTCATCAGATATTTCTGTGGCTGATGCAGAATCATTTATTGCTATTTCACTAGATGAAGTGATTAATGAAAATCTAGTAACATCAGTGGACATCTCAACTCTTTGGTCATTTCTGCGCTTGGCAAGGTCTTGATCAGATATCTGGTCAGAAAAAAAAAGGGTTTTTTTTACAATATAAGTAATATTATAATAAAGTACTGATAAAATAATCCAGTAAGCCTCTTATCAATAGAAAGGTGAGAATATTGCAAATATTAAGTTTTAATAAGTTTACTTTTTTAAAGCATATTAAATGTCATAAAATGACAAATGGCGGCAAAAAATTGATGAATAAATATGTGTATAAAGAGTTCTTAGTCTACTGCTGACTGTAATGTTCATGGGCGATAGGACCAGTCCAACAGTGGTTAATATGAGTGGGTGTGGCTTGAATACAAATTATTGTTGTTTTTTAATGTTGTTTCAAATAAAAATATGTCCAGGTAAATTACACACCACACCACTGCATGTGCCACATTTTCATTTCTGAAAGGACAGCTTAAAGGAAAAGATACTATGCTACATGTGTTCCATCAATTTTACCTTTAAGTGAATGATAACAACTGGATTAATATCTTTCATAAACTTTAGCTGTTCTTCAGTACTATCTTTTGATGCTCTATTGGCTGGTAGGCAGTCCAGTACATACCCTAAATATTAGACAAGTATGCACAGAAAGCACATGTTAGAAAAATAGGTACAGAGAAGCTTACAAATTATAATGTAATTGTTGTAATGTATTAATTGATCAGCATAAACAGCGCATTAACCAAGATAACTTACCACCACTAATTTTAATGGAAAATGTACTTTGTACTTGTTAATTATTTCAATAGGATTATGTTATTTTGTGTCAATCTGCATGACATCACAGATTAGTGAGTCCCATATGTGCATTACCTTAGACCTGTCTTGAATTCATGACTACCTCCTGCTAAGGGTTGTCATATGCAGTAGCCTGATATCTATATAATAATATGCTTGTGTGTCAGTAGACAACAACTGACGACGGTGACCGACAGTGTGTATTCATGAATAATTCATGAGCTTGAAGTCACATTCAGTAGAAAGTGACATCACATTCAGTAGAAAGTGGTTAATTCTAAAAAGCGGGTGCACTAGACTAGGGAAGGAGTGTAGGTTTCAAAAACGGAAGGCGAAAGTACGAAAGAGAAGGTAAAAGGCGATTAGTTGTAACTAAAAAGCAGGTGGAATCGGCAAGATAAGATGGTGTAGGTTTAAAACGGAAGAGAAGGCAAAAAGGTGAGCGATTAATTGTAACTAAAAAGGGGGTGGAATCGACGAGTAAAGGTGGGGGTCCGTTTAAAAAAGGAAGGCAAAAGTACGAAAAAGAAGTTAGAAGCAGGAGAGGTAGACAAAGGAAAGGGACTCCATGACTCAAGAAGAAAGCGCTAAGAAAGGATAAGAAAAGTCGAGATAGTTCAGAAAATAGAGAGAAAGAGGGAAACTTATGTAACCTGGTAGAGAATGATAACTGAGCAAGATAACTTGTGCTACTGCATTCATACTTTGCAATACATCAAGCGCCACTGTGTGGCGGGGTACTTGCTTATATAACAATGGTTTAAAGCCATACAGGATTATTCAATATAAGCATAGCCATCATTAGTGCTTGCCGCTTCAAGACAAACAAGAGAATGTAAATATTTAGTTAATTTACATTATGCCAAGGGCCACCTCAATGTCTTACCATAGTGTTGAACACTTGAAGATTTCAGTTTTTCAGACAAAAGTTGGAAAACCAAATCATCTGTAACCTCTTCACCAGAAGTCAAAATCTGCTTAACCTTTACAATAACAAAGTGATTCAACTGTGAACATTCATACCTTTGAACTATACATGTTACTTATTATCATGCCTACAAATAATTTCAACCTTTTTTCCAAGTTCTGAGTCTGTTTTGTGAGTCTCTTCCAAAATCAAAGTATCTACAGTACATAGATGATACAGTATTGAGCTCTAGTGCTGTATCTACAAAGATGTTCAGTATAACCTTTGATGGTGAACTCTCTAACAAGGAAATAACCTTAGTTGGCAAACGTTCCACTTTCCCCTCCAATAGAAAATTATTGCTTATTACCTCTTGAAGGCGAACAACCTCTGATTTGTGAACTAAAAGCAATCCCTCATTGTTTTCAGTTCAGAGATACTGTAGCTAGTTGCATTACCTAAAAAGCCTAAATCATGCTGTTTATTTATGCAATTGCAGTAGTGCACAAGAAAATGTCTAGCGATAATGAGTGGTCAAGACACAACACTATAGTATGCCATACACATCTTTGTATCTCATGACAAATAAACTGCATTTAAGAAGCTGTTGGTGTACTAAGTTAGCTCTAATTTACCATTGATATGCACACATTTCCAAGTAGAGGCTATTAATTCTGCCAATGCAGTCTTTCCACAACCCTAAGACAACATAATATGCTCACAATAACGAGGTATTCAAACATACAACTTACAGGTTTTCCCAAAACAAGAAAAGAAACTGGTGAAGCTGAAAGTATATCACGTTCAATCTAAACAAAGTTCACATCTAATATTACACTTCAGAGAACTATGACATTTCTGACCTGATCTTCATCCAAAACTGGACCCTTCCCCCTTTTTCTGCACTCTTTCATCTCAGTGCAGAATTAGAAATGACAGCAGGACGACAGCAGCAGGGCATGCAATACGATTACTACGTTGCCATAACAACTACCGTGCTATACAAGTAGGTAAAGGTCGTTTGTGGAATGCAACACCTCATTGTTGCCATAACAACTATAGTGCAGCAAAACGAAATATCTATCATCACGAAATATCAAGCGACGACCTTTACCCCGCGCAGGAGTTATACAGTGTGCGGCGGTGTCGCCGTAGCCCTGTCACGAAAAATCTGGTTCCCCTTACCCGCAGTCCGGCCGGACTGTATGTATGTTGCCGCCAAAACTGGTCCGCCCTTGCCATTTCTAGTCTCCCCCAACCTCAGTGCGCACTAATTATCCTCCGCACCTCATGTCCGTGGTAAATCATGGCTTCTGATAATAATCTGCCAGCGGAAGAGGCGACCGCTCCAGGAGGTGATAGGGAAGTGGTGCTCATTAAAGAGGCGCTGGAGTATATAAGAAATGGATTTTATCCTGCAGGCGAGTTTAAATAAATCTAGATGGCTAGTGGCAATTGCGGGATAGCTACTATTACAACATATATTATTTTGAATAGGTGCTTCACTCAGAAGAAAATCCAAATCTCTTAAGCTCAACAAGAATGGAGAAGTTTTCTTTATTAGAAAAGATGGAACAAGAGTGAGTGAAAAATATAATGACAAGTGTGAAGGAAGGTGCTTTTAAGGACCACATGATTTTAAGTCAAAACAAAATTCTATAGCCATGATGATGATAATGAGGATGATGATGATGATGATGATGATAGCTATTAATAATAATAATAATAGTAATAATAATAATAATAATAATAATAATATTATTATTATTATTATTATTATTATTATTAATATGATTAAACTGAGTTTAGACTTCCATGTAATTAAAGAACATACTTACCTCTTTTAAAAAAATTCATTTGGCTATATGAATTACGTGTAAATGGTTATATAAACTTTGTTAGGTCCGCTATGTAACTGATCTGGATGAGAGGTCCAGAATTGTGAAATCGTGTCATTCAGATCCAACTTCTGGTCATTTAGGCACCAAGAAGACCGTAGCCAGAATTAGTGACAGGTTTATGTGGCAAGGAATAAATAAAGATGTGAAGGGATTTGTAAGTTCTATTATAATGTGTATTCATTGAACATCAGATAAACATTGTTGATAGATTTTTAATTTATAGATACATTGACAGCTAATATTTGCATTACCAAACTAACTCTTTACTTCAATTTATATTAACCACATGACCAGTGCAGTAGAGTAGAATTACAATGTAAACTAATTGTTTTTGTATTTTTTTCACTTTATTATTTTAGATAAGCAAGTGTGATGCGTGTCAGAGAAGCCAGACAAAACTAAGTATATCCGCTCCTGAGCTCAACCCAATTCCTATAGTTTCACCTTGGTACCACATCGGGATTGACTTCATTGGTCCTATATCCCCCAGTTCTCATCAGGGAAATAACTATATTCTTACCATTACGGACTATTTCACAAAGTTTGTAGAAGCTGTGCCAATGCCTAATAAGTATGCTGTGAATGTAGGAGCTGCTTTGTTCAAGGTTTGTTGTGTACAGATTAAAAAATTAAATATAATGTATATTATGATTTGATGGTGGATTCCTTCAGCTATTTATGAAGATGGGAATAAGTCGAGTTGTAACCTCAGATCAAGGCAAGGAATTTAACAACATGTTGAACAGACAGTTGATGAGGCTACTTAAAATAGAGTATCGTCTTACAACTCCTTACCACCCTCAGGTATCTCATTTTATTTTCTCTAATAGCTACTTAAAACAAGAATTGATTATTATTTAGGCAAATGGCTTAGTAGAACGTTTTAATCAAACTTTACAAAATATGCTAGTAAAGTTTATCAATGACAAAAAGGACACATGGGAGGATTATCTTGACACCTGCATTTTTGCATACAACACATCTAAACAGGAATCCACAAAATATTCTCCATTTGAATTGATGTTTGCCAGAAAGCCAGTTTTGCCAATTGATTTACAGTCTGGCACAGCATCAATACATTCTGAAGTAGGAGGAGTGTCACAAGGTAAGTTTTTAGATATTTGTTATCATGCTTTTACTATTTATAAGCTGAATTATACAGATCAAATATATTCTCATTTTGCAAAAACCACTGAAGTATTGAACCATGCCAAGACAAACATATTGAATGCACAGTTAAAGCAAAAGGAGGTGTACAACAGGAAGCATTCAAATCCGGAAGTATATCAAGTTGGAGGCTATGTCCTAAAGAAAGATTTTTTAAGAAAGAAAAGGAAAGGAGGAAAACTTGACCATAAATGGGTAGGACCTTATATCATTGTAGCAAATCTTGGTAGGGGCTTGTATCGTTTACAAGATGTAAATGATTCCACTAAGTTCATTTCCCGAGTGAATGGAGTTCATTTCCCGAGTGAATGGAGTTCATCTTAAGAAATACATAATCCCAAATGAGGTAAACTATAATAATTTATTAAGTTATGGTTTATCTATTACCTTTATGGTATTTTTATTTGCAGTTATCTTCTGAGAGTTCTTCTTTGGACTCTAAAAGCTTGCAGGACAAAATGTCATTATCAAGAGAAAGAACCATGAGTCCTATGGTATACACAAACAGAAGCAATTTTATTAAAGTTATATGTAATTTAGTGTGTTTATTTCATTTTTAGCCTCCTTCTTGTGAAAGTTCAGGCTCTCAGTTTTCAGATGTAGATGGTTTTGAAAGAGTAGCAGAAACACCTTGCACTCCTATGGTATAAAAGATTACATGTTCTACTGGAATAATTGATGTTGTCTTTTTTTCACTTAGTCTTCTGAGAGTTATACACATTTATCTGGCTCACATGGTTCAGATACGGAAGGTTTTGAGTGTGACCCACATACACCATGCAGTTCTATGGTAAAAATGAAAGTAATTACTAAATAATTCACATTATTGTGGCATAATATCTTCTATAGAATGCTATTGATTTGTCTGGAAAGAATCACGAAGTATCTAGAGGCATTTCTGAAGTATTCAGCGAAATTTCTCTACCTGTAAGTGATCTATTTTTAAATTACTAACAATGGTATATGGTACTTGTGCTCCTCTCCCAATTGTTGTAGGCAAAGACTAATGTCTTACATTTGTTTCCACAGCCTTCTGAAAATGTCCCTAATAGCAAGTTTTCCATATTGTGGTGTTTTAGTAGTTATTCATGACAATTTTATTTATGTATGTAGGAGATATCACATCATTACTTACTGAAGATAAAAACAAAGGGACCAATAATGCAGAGGATTGGGTCAATATTTTACAGAAAATAGAGCCAAAGGAAATAGTTTGTCAGTTCGAAATGATTTTGCCGCAACTAAAAATAATTTCTAGAAAAACTTCCTCTGGTCATTTCAATTTGTCAGCAAAAAGTCAAAGTAAGTGCAGCTCTATTTTGTATTTTGTTCATTGTGGTAGAATGGCCCAGCCACTCCCCCACACTACTTCAACACCCACTCATATTATCACTCAGTTTATTATTAGCATGCATCAGTTGTTTGTTTGTACTTATTCCCACGCACTGGTCATTCACTCAGAACAAGTCATTCCCACGTACTGGTCATACACTCAGAACAAGTCATTCCCATGTACTGGTCATTCACTTAGAACAATTCATTCCCACGCATCACCCTCATACATCACATATTTATGTCTCTCCATGCATTGGGCATGCTCAGGAGGGTTCTCTATATATTGGCCTTCCTGTGCTTGCTTCTGTTGAGTTGTACTATCTTGCCTTAACCAACATTCATTTTTGATAGGATTAAACCTCTGTCAACTTGGGTTTGGGAGCCTTAATAAGCTTTGGCCTTGCAACTCTGGTGGCAGCGTACCTGTGACCCTTTCTTTGCTATCTTAGCCGCCAGCCTTGCTACCACATTCATATTAACTCTTGTCTGCTGGTTTTAGATACACTCAGAAGTGCAAGCAATTGTATATCTTGCTTGACATCAGATCAATATGAAGCTATTCTAGCATTTTTAATCCCACAGTTTTGTGTCCATGATATGAAGGTATTACAATAGTATAGCTAGCATCTTTGAAATCATTATATTATTTTGGATGTTGTTGTTAATGTTGTTCAGTTCTATTCTTACACATTGGATGTTCTGTATCCCCTTGGCCTAAAATATTTACTAAAGAATAGGTTTGGCATAAGTGGAGAAATGGTTAGTGATATGAAGCCTCTTTTGCATTACAATATATATGATTTATCTGTCCCATACTTAGGTTAAAAGAGTTCTGTATTCCAGCAGGAAACGAAGAAGATCTGATAAAGGAAGTGACTCAAAAGTAAGAATGTATGTTACTTTAGTATGGATTCACAACTATTCAATCAACTAAGTAACATGCTTATTTATTTATTTATTTATTTATATATTTGCATATCTCAGCTTGCACTTTATTCTGTCTTTATTATTTTATAAACAAGCATATTCCTATTTTAAATTGCATTCATGTTAGCCCTCTACGAATAAACAACAAAAGCTAGGGGGAGAAAGTGGCTCAGAAGTAAGATAATAAATGCAAACCATTTGCAGCTACATGATATTTATTAATTTTTATACAAAAGAAGTCAGATAGTGAAGACAGAGCTGATCAGGAAACCACATTGGGGGAGGAGGTAAGAATTACTTAGCTGTAGCTGTAAACTTCAGGTATATTTCTCAAATACATTAATATTTAATAGTGTGTTAAACCAGATAAAAAACATCTGCAATTAATTTAACCCACATGTGCATGCATATTGAGGGTCAATAAAAATAGCAACAACATGCTGATGATATTTTGTGATATTCCAAATACATTAAATTACCTGAGTCATGTTGCAGATTTGCATAGATGAAGTGAACCAAACCAAGGCCTTTCCAGCACCAGATTTTGATTTTTAATTTCGAAATCTCTAATATGATTTGTGGAGCATGCTATTTGTTAGTTATAATGACAACTTTCTTAAAAGTAATCTTGCAAGGGTGGTATTGTTAGTGAAGATTATTGTGTCTTATAAATTTCTCTGTTATGCTATTTAGAATGAAATATCAAAAAAATCTATCTGCCAAGATTCGAAGGAATTGAATTATAATCCAAGTAGATGTATAAAACGTAATACTATAATATTTAAATGTTTTTCAATTCATATTGTATGATCTTGTTGGTATTGTAGGAAAAAATTGCAGGAAATGTAAGGGATGTATGACAAATGATTGTGGATCATGTGTATATTGCAAAGACATGAAGACGTTTGGTGGCCCTGGGAAGAAGAAGCGAAAATGTGCCAAAAGGAAGTGCACTGGAGCTACACAAGTAAATATCTTTATTATTATTCCATTTGTGTTCTGAAATAAGGAAATTTATTCATACAGGAATCATTAAACGTGCTGGACCACTATTTAAGTAATCAGTACCGACAAAGACATTCCATTAAAGGTGATGGAAACTGCTTGTTTAGAAGCATATCCTTCATTCTTTTTGGAACCGAAGCCAATCATACTCAAGTACGATCAGTTCTAGTGAAGTTTGTTGAAATGAATAACAGTTACTTCAAGCCATACTGTTTTCGTTCAACTGTAAAAAGCCACACAAACAAAATGAAAAATAATTGTGTTTGGGGAACTCATGTTGAAATTTTTGCTTTGTCAATGTACTTTAATAAGCCTGTTTTTGTCATTCTGGACAAAGGATATAGCAATTATTACTGGGCAAAGATGTTTTTAAGCCAAAAACCAGACCTGTCATTCCCCACTGACTGCCAACTAAATACTCAAGTTGACATCAATCATTTTGAACTTTGTCATGTCAACAATAATCATTATGATATTTCATTATGTACTGATGGATCACTTCCAAGAGAGCCACCCTATCAAAGTAGTGCATCGTCATCACTTGCTTGTGATACAGTTGTTTTGTAAATGCAGATTTGTCGTTAGTATATACTACTCATTAAAATGTTTATTTCAGTTATTGTTACTCTCTTTGATGCACATTTTTTAATTAAATATCATGTCAAACATTATATCCTGACACATGTAGAATTTATGTGCATAAATATTAAATATAAAGTCTTGATTACTATAGCTAGACATAAAAATATTTCAGTATTTTCACTAAAATGATGACAAACTAAATTTCTTTTTGTTGACCAAACAAGAAAGCCCAGCAACATTTATGCATTTTATTATATAATTTTTCGAATTACACCCTATTTAAATTTTTGAATATTTACTGGATTATCGAATAGATTAATAAACAATATAGCTAAAATTATTGGTAGTCCAAAAATTGAAGATATAATTTTAGGGTATAATAATGTTTTGTCACATGCATGAACTGGCAATGAAAAAATTCATTTTAACCACATGATTCTGGGTTTTGCTGCTACACTGCCATAATTTTTGGTAGGGATGAGACTTGATGAGGCTCACTAGCTGTATGCCTAATTTTATAATGTTAGGTGATACATTTGTGTGACTTTATAAAAAGAATGACATTGAAGTCTAAGATTAAAAAAAATGGTACTCTTATAAACACAATATGTGTGCTTTTTTGAGTTTGAATTATAGGCTATACTTTTATTGAAAAAAAAAATGTGGCAACTGAATCCATTTGATTGAAAATGACACAGGAAACTAGAATTTCCCTAAGCACAACATAGGGTGTCTAGCCCTATCTGCAACTTTAAGAAGACCAAGGCAGTATGCCCTATCCTGTAAGTCAGGAAATTTCACAGGAAACTAGAATTTCCCTAAGCACAACATAGGGTGTCTAGCCCTATCTGCAACTTTAAGAAGACCAAGGCAGTATGCCCTATCCTGTAAGTCAGGAAATTTTAACCATTCATGAACTGCACAGGCCCTGAAGCATGAAATTCTCATGAACTGCATAAGCATGAAATTCCAGGGGGATATTTTTATTGTTGTGTGTGTGTTAGTGTTATCAAATATTCCAGGAAGCTAAGTAGCCAATCATCAACTTGTAAATAATATATAATTGTGGAAATGCTCATTAGTTGC
>WLWD01002653.1_pt1 | contig 56068 bp, 23 predicted proteins | sample 6712731 | NCBI WGS metagenome assembly WLWD01 (sample SAMN12718690, study PRJNA576275) | sponge metagenome | isolation source: marine sponge | host: Mycale hentscheli | place: New Zealand: South Island, Marlborough, Capsize Point | collected 2014-11-01 | reverse complement strand
AAATGTGTGGCAGTAAGTTAGCAAGTGGCAAGTAGAGCTCAATCAAGATAAAATTCAAGAACGTACACATGTAGTGAGGATTTTTCGTGACAAATGTGGAGAACATAGCAAGACATGATTAAAACTATTTAACCCTTTCATTCCGGGAGTAGCATTGACGCGCTCCACGGTGTGGTGGACTTCTCCGATTTAAAAAAAAATTGTTACAGTGAGCTAGAACCTCAAAATTCAGATTATAGGTGCCCAAGGCATTACAGAAGCTTCGAAAATAGTTTTCACCAAAAAAAAATTTTTTTTAAGTGCTTTTCGAGTTACCTGAAATCAACGACCTCATGGTAAAAATTAAGTCCGGAATGAAAGAGTTGCAAGGTATTTAGCAATATATCATGACACAACTAAACATATGTATGTACTATTGGTAATACTGCTGGATAGACAGCAATTATATAGTGCAACTACTGGTTCTTGATGTACACCTCATGCCAATCTATAAATGAGCAAGATCAACATGAGGAGACCAATATGGTTGCCCATAAACTTACTTCAATGTGCTGTTCTTGCTCATCTGCCAGATGGACCACAGCAATTCTAGTACACAAATAAAATAAAGTACCAATGAAAAAAGTTAGTGATCATGGCATTACCTGAATAATTTATGTACAAAATTCAAGAATGGACAAAATTTACATTTAAAAAAAATATATATCTATACTACATATGTATGTATACTGCATATTAGGCCTCATGGAAAAAAATTAGACTGAGGGAGAATGTATCTTTAATGCTTTACAACCAAGGTATTCATACAGAGGGATAGTGTCGTCAGGCTAGGCAATTTAGCCGATATACTGGTAGCCGATATTTTCAGGTAGATACGGACAATCAATATGATGTGAATTAGTCAAACCATGACATAAAATAATTATTGTTGAGGACCGAAACTTGAGGAATACGGGGCAGTCATCAGACAATACGCCGGAGGTTGCCATGGTTCAACAATTTCATGTACTATGAGGGGGGGGTGGGGGGGTGGGGATCCCAGGGGATCCCAACCAAGCCAACGTTACCCCCCCCCAAACTGAAGTGCACTCTAATAGAATTAGTAAAAGTGTCCCCCTCCAAAGCACAAGATTTCCCCTCCCTAAAAATCTTTTTGAACGAATCCTGTATGAATCCCTTTTTAAATAATACAAATACGTGTAGTTCAATAGGAACTGTTTCAATTCTTGAAATGGTAAAACATGTGGTAATATTCCGCAGTACACAGGGATCAAGTTTGTGGTGGGTTATTGCACCCCCTTGAGCAAATTTTTTACGGTTATTGCGTCTCCGTAAGGCACACAACAAAAAGTTTAATATTGGACACCACCAGAATATCACGTGTTGTTTGGCACATTAGCACTCACATGTCACGTCACTTGTAATGGTCAAAAAGTGTTGGTTAAGTAGCGGCATAACACACTTTTTGAACTGCGGGGCAAAAACATTGTTTCTAAGGACGACGCACGTGGTACAAGATAGATACGGAATAGAAAAGCCTGTCAGGTAACTCACTCGTTTCCGGTTATAACCAAAAACACAGCGCATAAGCCCACACTTTTCTATTGCGTATTTTATAATCATACTGGCACTCGTGCTAATATATGGTCCAAACAATTTGTGATATTCTGCAGTTACCCAATGATTATATTGAACTAGCTAATGGTAATAGATTATTGTACTCTAGTTATAGCCCAGCAGTAGTACCTTGGAAGAATTAGTTCACTGTCTTCAGCAGTCATTCCTCCTTTTCAACTGTGAATCAGCACCATCTACTTCATCATTGGCATTGGCCTCTGCAATGAAGCTATTACCACTCTAGAAGTGCCACGCTGCATTAATATATAATATATTCCCTCATAGCACTATAACAAAACAATAAGAACAGCAGAGAAATATATCCATTGCCTGGGAGAGAACTATTGGTGAATAACATTTGTAATAATTTATGGTTGCTTCAGAGTTGGGGTTGATTATGATTACAATCGTAATCGATAAGTTATTGCATAATCGTAATCATAATCAAAATCATGTGGCAAATTGTGGGTGTAATCATCGTAATCAAACCCATAGAACCATTACTGGTAATATTAGCAGTAAAGTAAAACACAGCAAATGTTAGCTGTAATTAGAATAAACAGAGTTATAGCAGCTGAACTTAAGGCCACTAATGTACGTAGCCTGCAACTACCTCCATTCTCCAGTATCTACACTGGGAAAATATTTAGACCAGAAAGATGACGTCTATCAAACGAACTGTTTGAAAAAACTTTTTTTTTTGTTGTAACAATCCTATTTTTCTGACAAATAATCATAATTATATATTCATAATCAACATTTCACAATCATACTGTAATCATAATAATCATGTTACCATAACCAACCCCCAAGTGTGGTTGTTACAAAGGTAAAATTATATTTCATTTAATTACGCCAGTGTTAATCTTTCTGGTCTAAATATAGGGGGAAACCCTGATCTGAAACATGCACTGGCCTTACAGTTACTGACTGTGCTCCTTTTAGTGTGGTTGTTAACAAAGGTTAAAATTAATTTCATTTAATTACGCCAGTGGTAATCTTTCTGGTCTAAATATAGGGGGAAACCCTGATCTGAAACATGCACTGGCCTTTACAGGTACGACTGTGCTCATTACGACGCACATACCGTATGAAAGTTACACATGAAAAATGTGATTATTGCCATTATTTATGCGACATAACCTAATCCAAAATGGCATGGGCGTGGTTTTGCTGCCTCTTGCTAGTTTTTAGCACTTTGCTAGCTCTTTTTTTGCTAGCTTGTAGCACTTGTTTGGAGGGAGCGACATGAATGTGCTGAACCACACACAGTGCAGGGTTTCATCCAGGGAGGGGGGAGGGGGGTATCCCCCCCCCACTTATTTTACCTACTCAGAATTAAAATGTTTACAGCACAGCATCAAAATTACCTTGGTCAAGTGCTGGCCCTTCTATAGCTATAGCCATTAGTTTTGATAGTGAAAAAAATTGAAGCCTATTTTGAAAACGATTCTGATTTCTACTGTCGCTATGATTTGGATAGCAAAAAGTATTACCAGTACTTAAAATTATTACTTACTCCACTTTAATTTCGACCCCCCCAAGACTAAAAATTTCTGGATGAAACCCTGCAGTGTACTGCAAATCCTCCAAGAAAACTCTCCTACCATGGCAGATTCATAGTGTCTGTTCCAAAATTGGAATAATGGATAATGAACCCCGCCCGCCGGTGTCAAGTAAATTTGGGTATCCCCAAATATGGGTGTCCCGGGTACCTATATTTACGAAAAAATGGGTACCCCCATACCCATACTTCCAGAAATATAGGTACCCCCGTACCTATATTTACGGGAAATATGGGTATCCCTGCGGAAATATGGGTATCCCCATTTTATTAAACTGGTTACTGAGGAGTGGATCGAGCGGGTTGAAGTGGCAGAGCAGAGGAGGAATGGGCAGAGCTTAAACCAGTGAGTTAGCCTTCTAACAGCGCTTAAAATGAGGGAAATTATCTTTAATTTACTAAAACTGTGTAGTATGTTGGTTCTCGCGTTTTTTTAAAGCTATAAGATCATACTTTACATTTTAGTTTTAAAATAGTAATGTCCTTAACATGTCAGTCTGCCTCATTCACCCTCACCCCAACACTATATAATATGTTTAGCATTATTAACTTCCATGTAATCTGTTGTATGAATCTGAAATCACTATTAGTGTGTGCTTTCTTATCATATTTTAAGCTTTTGCTCGTGCTATTCCTAGGATTGTTTTTTTCTTCGTGTAAACATATCAAATGAAAGTAGTCGTAAAAGTAGCAAATTATGTGAGGTCATTCATTAAAGTTCTCCCTAGCTACTTTGAGCTATTGGTCTTGATCAATTTTTACATTTTTGTATCAACTATTGCTATGACTGTGTATCTAAAATATTCCATTCTACAGTACTTTTAATTTTCTGCTGGTTATGTCACTTGCTGCTAGCTAGATGTATAAAATTGTGAGGATTTTTTAATTTGCACCATCACTGGCTATAATGGAATATGCCTACTTATTTGCTACACTTTTAACAACTTAATTATGGCAAAATAAAGAAATAATATACAACTCCAAATCGATGTAGTCACATTTTGAATGATACCATTCTTTACATTGGGAACACTTGACTAATGGACCCTTTACTGTATCAGCTTTGTAGGCGACAAGTACAAACACTGGCACCATTTTCATGGACTTGATTCTACTCTTCGTGTTTTTTTCGCCGACAACGAGTTGATACTGGAAACATATCTTTTTTCTCTTTATCCACACACAAATCAAAATGTGCTCGCATGGCAGACTGGTTAAACTGTCGCTTAAGAGACGGTGAAAATCCAGTGCCAGGTGAGCAGTAGTATATGTCTACAGTTCCTGCAGGACAGAACTTGTTTGACACACACAGCCAATGGTTGCCATTGACATGAACTATTTGTGACCGTCTATGGGAAAATCGGGCACAACGCGGCATGCGTAGACGTCGCAAAAAGATCGATTTAGTTCTTAAAATTGTATTAAATAAGCCTAACGAAGGGAACGGTTAGGTGATATATAGCGGGAATGGCTAACGCTACGGCGATAAAACTTGGAGAGCTAAATGTCTGCTTGCCGAGGAGTGTGTAAGTGCAAAAAAAATTTTTTCGTCAGGGCCGCGTTGTGCCCGATTTTCCTGTAGACGGTCACATTTGAACAAACTGAGAATCTTCTGATTCATATAGGTCAAAACATTGTAGGAGAAGGGTGTCCTGTAGACCAAGTTGTTTGGGAAACTTTTCCTTTATCAACACACTTGCAGCATTAATATGCTTATCTGTCAGCCATTCTCCTCTTTTTAAGGGTGCAGTACCACTTGAAACCGCAGCGCTAAACCGCAGATGGAGGAGTTATGCCATGTACTTATTTCTCGTTTTCTGTTCAATGTACGCTTACTTTATTGTTGCAGTTGGAATGGACACTAACAGACCACTCTTTTAAACCAAATTTGAAGACTAAAGACCTACCAGGGACGGAGTAATAGCGCTGAAAACTTGCAAGTATTTCGGGCTATTCCGAGGTGAAGATTGGAGCTCTGGCGCCGATTTTTTTTTCGGCGGTAGCCTGAAGACTTCCACACACAATTACAACGCCATATTTTTAATATCTGTATTTGTTATATTTTTAAAAATAATTCTTATATTATTTTTATTTCGTATTATTTAAAAGAAAAAAACTCGTTGTTATGTTGTTCTAAATGGAACGTGTTCTTCATGTGTAAAATCTTACCTCTTCCCAATAATCCAGTTCTTCAGAATAGCCTTTTTTAGACACCAAAACTAACTAATTGACTCGTAATAATTTCATTCTCCGACCCCGCCCTCTTATTACGGGTACCCTTACGCGCGCAATTTAGTGGTAAAGTGAAACCTTCCGAGGTCTGGTGGCTCTGAAAAGAGCCAGGTAAGTAAACACACAAAAAAAAAATACAACGACGCAAGCCTGGAGAGTTGGAGAGACTTCGCGATGAAGATTCTGGGTGCCGGAACAGTGACGTGTGGGGGCTAGTAGTTGCAGGAAGAACTGCTTCCAGCTACTTGGTGAAGCTCCAATAGAAGGTGAGTGGTAGATGAAGCTAATTCAACTGCTCAAGTGCCTTTTGAAGCTTATTTCTCACAGCTTCACTTCGTACTCCTTTATCTTTCAGGCATTTGAGAAATCCTTCATTAGAATGACTACTATGAAGTTCAACAAGCTCATGTAGTCCAAGTCCTAAGGAGTCCAGACGCTTTACCTGTACTGAGGTGATACATTTCCTCCCCAAAGACTTGATAAGAGCAGTAGATCTAGAGTGTGCCCGCTTCTGTTCAAGCCACAGGGAAATCTGCTTGTTTGGAGAACGAATGGTGAGCTTTGACAGACACCTGACCAGAGAAGGATGTGTCAAAACTGCTTCCATGGCCAGTACATCAGGTAATGCCCTGTGAGCACCTAACATATATTTAGAGAGGTGTAAATTAAAAAGAATACGTATGCATTATTTCTTGCCTTGTACATCTGTTCCCACAATACTCTTGTGCAGCTTCTCCAAACCTAGTGACTTGAGTCCTTGGAGAGCTGTGTCACCATCTTTCTTCATCTACAAGGAATGATTAAATTGATATTATTTCAAACATATTTTGTACGTACCGAACGCAAAAGGGGCAATGAATCACAGAAGTGGATCGAATTGGAGGTAAAGATAGACAGAGACAAGTTGTCACGATTCTCCACTTCAGCCATCAGGATCGGAAAATCGAAAGAGAAGCCATTGTGGGCAACTAAAACTACGGTGACGGCGTACGTTACTATCTATGTAAACAGAGGCTGTATATTATACTTACCAGGGTAGTGGACAGTACTGGTCACATCACTAACATGTGTTACAGCAGAAGTTAGCCACTCTACAAACTGTGGTAGAACCACAGATAATGGCCTTTCTGACCGTAACATGGTCTGTGTGATTCCTGTCAGCTTTGTGACTACAAAATATATTATTCAAGCATAAAAAAATATAAATTATTGCATTTATTTTTTTGTTGTTATTTTTACCAGGCCCAGGGATGTTTCTTGGCGTTCGCACAAGACTTGAAAATGATGGCTGGTTCACGGGAACTGGAGATGCGATGACTTTGGCTGCAATATCTATAATGTGGTTAGTATAGATACTGAAACCTGTGGTTTCACAGTCAAATAAAATAAGCAGGGGTTGTTGGTCTTCAATATCATCAGCTGTGCTCTGCTCATCGCCACCGTCTCCTACCTCATCTATTTCCTCCCCATGAGATAGAGCCACAACTGATTCCGTCTCTCCCTGCCCATCACCCACATACTCGCCCACTGTGCAGCCAGCTCCCGCAAGTCTATCCATGTATAATTTCTCCTGCTCATATCGAGCCCTTTTCGCCATCTTCTGTAAGTTCCTAACAATTATTTATGTTACATAGCTATGTCATTGTATGACACATATGCAATATACCACAAACATGGATAATACCACTAAATTAGGTGTGCATTAATAACTGCTTTGATTGAACCAATAGATTTTAGTTAAATATATAGTACCTCTTGTGAATGCTATCACTGCTGGATTTCTTTTGCCGGCTCTTCTCCCACTGTTGCTGCTCCTTTACGATGGAAGCAACAGCATCTAATGGCATGTCTACTCCCATCTTGTGGAAGCAGAATACCTTCCAAATAGGCCCCAGATTCTGTTACAGTGATATGATGTAATTATAAAACACTTGCACAACTGAGACATGTATACGCAAATAAATATTAGCCTATATACCACTTGGACTTTAGCAACCTTCATAATTTATTTGGTGTATACCTTGTGGCATATGGCCATGTTAGTCTTGCACACATAGTGTGTGTGCCAGAGGTCAGTGCGCTTTCCCCTGTACATCAGTGCCAGTCCATGGAAACCTTCCACTGTATTAGTGGTAAGGCGACCATGGTCTGACACGTAGTCCTGGGGATACACAGCCATTTCCTCAATGAGGCTAGTGAATGCAGCCACCTGGGACCTGCAAGTGAAGAGGTGCTTGGCCTTGTATGGAGACCCATCAGAGTTCACCTGAACAATACAATTTTTTTTTATTATGTATTAATAAATCTGGAAAAGTTTTCAATTAGAAATAGTGCATCTACATTAAAAAAAGTTTGATTATTGTGTTACCTTAGGATGATGGCACCAAGAAGAAGCGTGACTATCCTTACAATAGTGATGAATGAAGTTCCGGATGCCATCTGTGAACTCCTTGAATGGATTATCCGACTGCTGCACTATGTCAGATGCAATCACATTACTCAGAGCAGCCTTGCAATGTGTGAGTAAGTCATCTGACATCCGTTTACAGCGGAACCTGTCTGCCTTGCACTATATTTAATTAAAATGATAATAAGTAATAGGAAAAAATAATTACTTGAACAAGTACACGAAAACTATAATAACATAATATTGGGGGTACAACACAAAACTGTTAATTCATGATTTATTATTGATTTAATCTTTCATTTAAAATTCAGTACAAATAGTTTTACCATTTACCTCACAATTGTGTCTCTTCACTTTTTCCAGAGCCTTATGGAAATTCTTGGTGGTGTGGTTGGAACAATACGTCACCATTCCTTCGGGAAAATGCCGACAGAAAGTGGCATTTGATGACGTGTCTTTGTCACACACCAGCTCACCGATCACAAACCCAGCATCCTTAGCCTTACCAAGAAGGTCATCGAGCATATCTGTCTCTGCACCCGCCGAAGTGCCGCACCAGTTATGGCCAGAACCACGTTTAGTGCGATGTGCAAACCACGCCACCTTCCCTGAGACATAATCGTGGAGTGTGGCAGAAGAGTTATTGGAGTAGTGGCCCCGGGTCAGGTAAAAGCCATCAAAAGAGGCCATCCACCTTTTGCTATCTCCGCGATTCACAATCTCACTTCTTACCTGACCACAGGACCACTCTGCCAAGTCTGTGACGGTTTCCTCCAATTTCTTGGTAATTCTGCCCCACTGCGACTTACAACATGGTGGCAAACCGAGGAGACCACTCAGTCTGTCGTATTCACAATGCAGGTGGCCAGATACCATGAAGGACAGCACTGGATAATGTTTACGCCATGAACACTTAGACTCGTGAATGCGCAGCGAATCAGAAGCAGACCAAGAAATGCTTTCAGTGGATACTACCTCTGAAATCAAGTTTGCCAATTCTGGTGTGAACCCTGCATCCTTGGCGAAAGTCATTACTTCTTGGATGACTGAGGTATGTGCTTCAGTGGGCATTACCTATAAACCATTGTAATTGTTTATAGCAATACACATGCCAGAACTTAAAATTATGTCAGCAAAAAAATTAACACATGATAGCACTCTAGGCAAGCTGTTGATGTTGTTGTTTGATTTTATGATAAATACTGGTGTAGATATGGTTTAGAAGTTTGTGCAAGATATTTGCAAGTAACACTTTAGATCACAATATGGTTGCAAAGCAGTCAGTGTTTTTTTGTTTTTTTTCCAATTATGAAATAATACTTCAAATTTTGTTTCAAAGCCTCAATTTTCTTATATGTGTTCGTCTATATAGGAATTCTAACCTCAGATTCAGCTCCTTGGCTCTCAGGAGTATAATTTACATCCTCAGGAAGAGAGAACACAGCTCCCAGGCTATCCAGAGGAGAGGACACAATTTCCTGGCCCGTCGAAGAAGTCCTGGCTTCCTGGCCTTCTAAAGGAGAAGACGCAAGTCCAGGAAAGAAGACAACACTCTGGCTCTCCGGGGAAGGCACTGCTTCGAAAGGAGAGACTGTCCCCTGGCTCTCCATATTGATATCACCGACATCAGCCTTTGATTTACGTTTCATTGTAAAATTATTCCTTTTTTTTTTGTCAATTCTAACCTGATCAACTGTGTGGCCCAGGCCTGGACATGGAGCTATAAATGAAGTGTATTTTGTTTCAGGAATGTTTGACAAAAAACAAACAAAAAACAAAAACAAAAAAAACTTACTTTCACAAAACCTTTTTGACCTGGCTGCAGTCAATTGCTGCTTCCTTCTTTTTATTCTACCCATTATGGCTTCCCTAAAGTAATTACTACGTGGTAGCTGGCTGGCCCTCGTGGTAATAGCTCTGGTATGTGGTAAATTGGCTAAGTTATTGGCGGCAAAGTTAATTGATACGCGTACATATTGCGCACGAATAGGCAGTTCGCGGAGAGTAATTTGGGATCGAGTTACGGGCGGTTCTGTGGTATTGTATTGAATTACTTAATGGCCACAGGTTCCGGTGGTACTGCACCCTTAACATAATTATCTTGATCAGCTGCTAACAATCCCAGCCGCTTGTTCCAATAATTCCATTCATCATTGGATACTGGTGAGTCATTCAACACAATACTGGAACTATTCAATGTGTCACTTGAGTTAGAACAACTCGGCTGCAGACTTGTAGAACAGCAAGGTTTTTCCATAATTTAATACATATTATCACTACATACGTGCTGTATACAAAGGGATATTCTTTTAGTTCATTTTATTCAATATCTAGCAAATAACATTTTAAAGGAGTACCTTGAGGTGTAACTTTTGCTACTTTCACTTGTTTGCCCTCATTTCCTTCACATTTCTTTGCTACAAAAGTAAGTTACATTACAGAATGGAAATGAAATTTTGAATTAACATAGCTAGCTACCATCAAACTTCTTCTTTAGGTCTTCATATAATCTCCAGCTTTCTGGACCAAGCGCAGATGCTGCGGATACAGTTGTAGCTATTGGTAAATTTACATAGCTAGAGAGCAGAACAAACCTGTTGTTGTAGAGACATTTCGTAGAACACACTGATTCTTACGCACATAAGTATGTATAATACTTCTAGCCTAGTAAACAATAAATTATTAATTCTGGTAGTTTTTTTATTAGCTCAGTTCAATAAAATGCAAAAACCCTGCATGCACTAGTTATAGTGACGCTATGCCTTTTTACTGCATTTTGGTGTTCCTTTAAACGTTTGTCTAGTGTACGTCCTGTTTCCCCTACATATACCATACTGCAGTCCATACACGGGATTTCATAAACTACTCCTTTGATTTTTGATGATTGTGTTTTTACCTTCATTAGATGTTTCTTGAGGGTTGGTGTTGATGTAAAAACTGTTTTTATGTTCAAGGAACGGCATACATGTTCAATTTTTTCACTAATCCCTTTGATATATGGTATTACCAAATATTTGATGGTTTCATCTTGTGCATTGGTTGAATTATTTCTGGTTGAATTCCTTTTGGATTTGATGTTGCTATTTATTGTTTGTTCTGGGTAACCATTTGCTAGGAAGACTTCTTTTAAATGTTTCAGCTCCTGTTCAATTTCAGATGGATGGCATAATTTCTTTGCTCGATCTGTTAAGCACTTGACAACTCCAGACAAAATTCGTGGATGGTGGTTTGATTTATAGTTTAAGTATTTGTCTGCATGAGTCTTCTTTCTGAAGATTGAGGTGATGAATTTGTTATGTTTTCTTTCAATCTGTACATCTAGAAATGCTATTTTGTTTTCATTTTCTTCTTCTGTTGTAAATTGGATGTGTTTATTTTGTTTGTTTAGATGGAGTTTGAAGTCTTGGATGGATTCATTGTCATGTGGCCATAAGACAAAAACATCGTCTACATATCTGCACCAAAGAGATGGTTTGAGAGGAAAGTTTTTGATGGCTTCTTCTTCCAGTCTCTCCATGTAGATGTTAGCTAGAATTGGTGATAAAGGAGACCCCATTGATGCTCCTTCTTTTTGTTCGTAAAATGTCTTTCAAAACAAAAATATGTGGATTTAACACATAATTCAACCAGATTGCACAATTCACCTGGTGTTATTGCAGTTCTGTCTTCAAGGCTGTCATAGCTTTAACAAATTTAAAAAGAAACAAAAATATTGTTATACTACCAGCTGATAAGGGCAATGCCACAGTAGTGATGGACAGGTGTGAATATAAATAATAGTTAGACACTGCCACCAAGGGCACTACTGTGTTTAGGGTCCCAAAGGCCTCAGGCTGTGGCGTCCCGAGCGTAGCGAGGGCGCTACTGAAGGGGCCTGAGGGACCCTAAACACAGTAGCGCCCGATGGTGCGCAGTGCCTAACTAATTTAGAACATAGTAACCGCTAACCGTTTCCAAGCGATATCTGAGTTGACTATCTAGCTAGCATGCTAAGGTTTTACAACTCTGCTCACGAAGACATCACTAACCAACCTAGTCAGTACTGTGGAAGTCCTGCGTGCTTAGGGGAGCCTTGGTGCAGTGCTTGGGGTATATGCAAAGCTAACTTAACGATGGAAACACCCGAAGAAGCTTCCTTCGCCTCTGAAGACGTCTACAGTCCCTTATTTGCAGCGCTGAGTCAGCAACTCGAACAGCTCCAGCCCCACTGAACCAGCCCTGCCCACTTATGTGGAGTGTGAGCCATCTCATCCCATTTCCAGCTCACCTCCGGCCAAAAAGAGTAGACTGTTTGCACCCATACGGACAGACAAGGACGTTGAAGAGGCAAGGGCCAGTAGTGTCCCCAAAAAAACATTGGAAGATACAAAGTACTGTCTGGGCTTGTTCCAAACCTGGACAGAATACAGAAATAGTGAGAATGGGGACAATATTGGTCCAATTGAAGAGCTCAGCATGGAGGAACTTCAACATTGGCTGAGTAGATTTGTATTAGAGGTAAGTATTTAATTGGTATCACAGAGCAAATAGCTAACTAGTTGTTATTATACATAATCATTGATAGGTGAGAAAGAAAGATGGTGAGGAATTTCTACCAAACAGTCTGCACCACATTGTCTGCGGCATCATGAGACATTTGAGGCTTACTTGCTATCCAACCATAGACTTTTTTTCTCACACGGAATTTATTGATTTCAAGAGATCTCTTGATGCCGAGATGAAACGCCTACAGAGCAAAGGAATTGGATCGACAAAACGGCAAGCAGAAGTACTGACCAGAGAAGATGAAGAGAAACTATGGAAGGAAGGCTTACTTGGTGATACAACTCCACAGCAGCTACTGGATACCATTATTTTTTATAATGGTCTTTACTTTGCTTTGCGCAGTGGCAGAGAGCATCGACAACTACGACTACATCCTTGCCAGATACAGTTGGTAGAAAATGATGGTGAGCGTTCCTACTTAAAGTATACCAAAGACACATCTAAAAATAGACCTGGTGGATTAAAGGGTAGAAAAATAAAGCCCAAAGTTGTTATTCAGCACTCTAACAATGATAATCCAGAAAGATGCATTGTTCGGTTGTTCAAGCAACTGCATTCTATTTACAACCAGCAAACAAACCCACTGAAGCAGTGTGGTACACAAGTAAACCACTTGGTCATAACACCTTAAGTAAAACTATCTGCAGACTGTGTAAGACTGCTGGCATTGAAGGGTTCAAAACAAATCACTCTCTTCGGGCAACAGCAGCAACCAGACTTCATGAGTTGGGAGTAGATGAGCAAATGGTCATGGAACGAACCGGTCATAGAAGTCTGGAAGGAGTGAGAAGCTATAAGAGAACAACAAGTCAGCAGCAACAAGTTTTATCCGATATACTGAGTAGCAATATTCCAGAAAGAACTACCAACCAGCAGCAGTTGCAGATGCTTCCTCACCACCAGCAACTCCATGATGCTTCATCTACTCATCCATCCATTTCCCTGGAACAACAACAGCCAACTTTCTGTTCTGAAACTGCAAGCACAAACATTTCACACCTATCAAACACTAAAAACAGTTTACCTGGACATTCTTTTTCTTTCAACTCATGCTCATCTGTAACCTTTAATATCAATTACAACTAAGCCAAGTAGTTCTAAAAAAAAAAAATTAATGCCCTGAGAGCGAGGGCATCTATATGTAGATGCCCTATGCCCTGAGAGCGAGGGCATCTACATAATAGAAGCCCTCCCTGAAGGACTTAAGGGATTTAGAGTCCCTCAGTCACAATACAAAAGCTACACCAGCTATGTTCTAAGATGAAAATGAAAAAATTACTGGATGATGAATATACCTACAAACAGTTACCAAATGACCCAACAACAAAGATTGAAAATAAGATTACAAAAGCACTAAAAAGTATTGAAGAGAAAAAACTTATCTCCAAAGAACAAAGGTTAAAACTAGCACCCCAACATTCAACACCACCTCAAATATATGGTCTACCTAAGATACATAAAGAAAACGTGCCACTAAGACCTATAGTCTCAGCAATCAATTCTCCAACACATCCTCTAGCAAAATTTCTAGTAAAAATCATAGGCCCTGTTACAGGAAAGACAAACTCATATATAAAAAATTCAACACATTTTATGGAGAAAATAAACAGTCCTGCAATAAATTCAAAAGACTACATGATAAGTTTCGATGTGGTCAGTTTGTTCACAAAAGTTCCAATGAAGGACGTTATTCTAATTCTCAAAATAATTTTGGAACAAGATGTGTTGCTTTTTGCTGATATTGCTCTTTGGTGGCTTTGACTTTTGAAGGATCAGTGCTACTCCATCTTCTTTGTTGAGTTTCCTTGCAGTACTTTCTGTTGATGCAATGATTTCAACTTTTGGTATTTTTTGACTGGAGACCGCAAAATTCATTCCTAAACTTAGTAGGTCTTCTTCATTCCAATTATAGCGTCACTATAACTAGTGCATCCTCAGGGTTTTTGCATTTTATAAAACTGGTTTTGTTTTTTTGTCATTTAGTATTGTGTTTTTTGTCAACTGATGAAGACCTACGGGTCGAAACGTTTTGACTATTTATAGTTATAATCTACTACGAAAGCAAATAAAAAAACTACCAGAAATTGTATTACGTAGTAATGAACCTATACAGCATCAATAAATTATTAGTGATTGTTTACCCCAATAAATGATCCAATAACAAATACCTCACTCTTGCTAACACTGAATAAATCCATTATAATGAGACACAAGGCTTCTGGCAGCAAGACATCCATTGTGTATGAAAAAATCTGTTTATGACAAAATTGACATTACCATTGGAATAATAGACAAATAGCCTATCATTACCGAGCTTGACTTGTCATTTCAACAATACTTAGAAAGGAGAAATTCAACTACCTCTTCAAATTGAGATAGTGTTATACATGTAATTGAATGACTTCTATTTTTCAACATTTCTATAAGTATAAAAATAAGAAAATCAGTATAAAACATTATGCATATACAGTGAGTATAACTTACAAAGTTTCTTGCATGAAGTATTAATGAAGTTATTATAGCTAGGGCACTCATGTTCCTGCCACTACAATAGATATGCATGAATGCATACTTGTTAATCTATTTATGTATGTATGTATCCGTTTAAATGTATGTATCCGTTTAAATGTATTTATGAAGGTATGTACATGCTAGCACTGTTTTGATTATTAAACGTAAAACAAAAATTAATTACAGTGAGATGAAAAACATTTTAGTTAGCTATCTAAGCCTATTGTTGTATAACTATAGCTAAAACAATTATTATGTGTTATCGACATTTTGCCTGTGACTCATGCAAGTGAGAATACTTAAAGTATAGTTAAATTAGTCAAGACTTGCTAGTCTCTATTGATCAACTACTCATAGTATTCTTGCTCAATTAAGACTCTGTCATAAGGCTAATAAAAACTTACAGCGGACTGAGTTATTTTGTTTGTTTTTCAAAACTATATAAATGTCATGTTAGAGGGACTAAAACAGGTAACTAATAAAACACAAAATAGCTAATTTAATGCTGAAGATACAATACAAAAAATTGTTACAAAAAAGTGACTGAATAAATTGAATACTCGTGTATAATCAACATAAAACAAAATAAAAGTGCCATAATCAATTTAAGCAACCAAAACTAAAACTAAAATTGAAGTATTTTTGATATAAAAACTACAACTAAAGTGTAAACATATAATATGCATGTATCTACATTATGCTTCGCTCCACAGTCCCCTCCACCTCAATAGCTTTACGTCGCCTGTCATGAAGTATTTATCATACACTGAATACTGCTATAAAAATTTAACAACTCACTAATAGACTATGATATTCACTATACTGAACTCTAATGTTTGAGCAAATTATCACTAGTGGAAAATATTAAAGCACACCCACACAGCCAAATACATAATGAAGAAATAAAACAGACTGAGAGTTTAAAATGGTAAGTATATAATTTTGTAACTTCTAAAATTGACTCATGCCTCTGAATATACGCTACAGGTAAAATAATATTGAGTAATTTTTTAAGAAAAAATGGAACTGGTCAATCATTAGAACCCTGTCCATTTATGTAAAAGAGAAGCAACATAGCTACTACCCCTATATATACATGCTTATGTAGACTAAGTCCATTATCACAAACTTTATACAGGATTTTTGTCGGGGAGGGAGAGTCTTAGTGTACTCAGCCACACCCACTTTTGTAACCTACAATGTTTTGATGCACATACATACTGATAAGTAAGTGGTCCTATGCACTAAATGGCTCAGTTTTGATAGTGTATGGGAAGACTCAAGCTCAAGGGGGGTGGGGAGAGATCCCTCTCTGTATGGAACTCGATAATCTAGACCTGAGAGCATCTTGTTAATCTTGCTCATTCTCCAATCAAAATTACCCAACTTACTTCTCCCATTTTAATTATTTCTAGTATGGAAATAAATGGAGTTAATTTTAAAATTAAACTTTCTTTGGTAATTGCCTGAAATGTCACTACGTAATTTTGAAACTCCTAGTCTTTGCTGGTACACTCTGATTTTCTTAGTTGAGAAGAAACTGGTGAAACAGATACTTGTAAACCAAATGAATCCATTGACTTTTTCTGGCATGTGTTAGATTCTTGTGACTCTTGTATCAATTCTGAATTCTCTCTGCAACTTGTATCTGTAGGTGATGGTGACAATGACATATTCATCACTATTATAACCATTCAACTGGATAGGATGAGAATTTTTATCTTTTTCTTCAATTCCCAATCTTTGTTGTTGTTTTTCATGAGTACTATCAATCTTTCCTCCATCAGACATATCACTTCCGTATAATTTGATTTTCGGCTACTTCATCTTGTGAAGGCAAGTGCATCTCTTGTAAGCTTCTTTTTCTGTAAACTTTCAGACGTGCAATATTGGCCCTAGTCTTGACAATCTTGCCATTCCTTGACAACTCATACAACCCCTTACCCATACATCTATTGACGATGTATGGTCCTAGCCATGTAGGCTCAAGCGTGCCACCTTTTCTCTGCTTCTGAGCAGTATTCTCCAGAAGTGCATCTGTCCCTACGTTTATAGTAGCCACTTCATGTTTTCGATCATAGGTATTTTTTTTTTCCTGTGCTTTAGTTATATTGATCTCAACTTCATTGAATACCTTCTTTCTTGATTCAAGTAAGGATTCCATGACCTCATCCAGCTTCTCTTTATCACCATTTTCTTCCTTACATGCTTGGAGGCTATCACTGTCAATAGGTAGCGCTCATATCTTGCTGGAAAAGCATGTAGTAAGGTGAATGTTTTGTTGAACCTTGAAACGATGCCCGATACCCCATGAGTACGCAATCAATTTTGTCATCCCAATCACTTTGCTCTTCATTACTTAGCTTTGCCAAACACTGACAAAGAGTTTAGTTTAAGCGCTCAGTTAGCCCGTTGGTCTATAAAAAGAAAATTGATTTTTAATATGGAAACTAAAATGATTGTTAAAATGTATCTGAAATTAAAGTATACTCAATTTTTTGGTTTGGTAATGTTTTGGAGTCCGATAATGCAAATTATTTTGAAATCTGTGTTTATTATGACAAATGCAGCTGTTAAATTACAACTTACGGCATTTAGATTTACCTGAGGGTGGTAAGCACTTGTAATTAGGTGGTGAGTTTTGGTGATGGAGTAGAGTTCACTGGACAATCTATTAATAAATTCCCTTCCCTGGTCAGTAATCAAAATATGAGTGCAAAGCGACACATTACCTATGAAGAAAAAAATAACTGTAGCTAACTAACATATTTAAAGAATAGCAAAAAAATTACAGAATAAATGAATTTGGAGATTCCAACTGCATGCTTCGATGGAAAAGGGGCAGCTTCTGCCCACTTCGAAAAATAGTCTGTTACTGTAACTATATATTTATTACCCCTCGTGGTTTCAGGAAGTGATTAAATCCATTCCCATTTGGTAGAATAGCTTGGGTTTGACTGGAATAGGGTGGAGTGTACCTACTGACTTCTTCAGCTTGTTTTGACGCTGACAACGATCACATGACACCACCTAAGTGACCTAGTGCCAGGTGAGCAGTCATTTACATCACAGTTCCTGGAGGCCAAAACTTGTTGGACACACAGAGCCAATCATATCCAATGACATGAATTATTACAATTTTTGTAGGAAAAGGGTGTCTTGTAGATCCTGTTTCTTTAGAAACCTTTCCTTCATTAGCTGTCTATAGCAGTAATATGCTTATCTGACAGCCATTCACCTCTTTCTAGTACCCTTGATCAACTTTGGCACCCTCAGCATCTTTTTCCAGTACTCCAATCTATCATAAGATAATGATTCAGTCATTCTCGGCTGAAATAATTATAATAATAGGCATTTTTTCTCTTTTTAACAGTCAATATTTTTATTATAACTTAACCCGACATTTCGACTTCTTGCCGAAGTGCTCTTCAGGGGTCAACTGAGATCGAACTCTCCATGGTGATGTAATAACACAAAGTAAACAGCAAGATTTCTGGAGGGCACGCTTACTGTTTAGTATAATTGGCGAGCGAGCGTAGCGAGCTAGACACTTACAGGGGTAACACAATCGAAAATCGGGGATGTTTGTTTATTGGCGAGCGAGCGTAGCGAGCGAGATAGTATTAGGGGTGGATAATGCAAAATCGGGTATATGTTATATGTATATATGTATGTGGGATGGTACGTATGCCCTTTAAACGCGCGCGCGGGGAACTCTTTTCACCTAAAAACACGGCTTTTTAGGCTTGACCCCAGTTTATTCTGAAACTACAGCATTAAGCAAGCCTTACTTTATACTTAAGCTCCAAAGTGTGAGAAAATTCCTGCGAAAATACTTGCTTTTCAAGAAACAAAAAGTTGATTCGACCTGTTACTATGGCATTGAAGACCCTTTTCCAGACTTAATTTCAAAACTTCGCCGTTTTATGGGGGGGGGGATACGGAGTGCCGGTTGTTGGTTGTCAAGAGCCGTTGGTAGTCAGAATGCCGTTGTATTAATGCTAAGGAAGCTACTACTTCTCGAGGGAAGCTGAGGTTAGTACGTAATTCCATATTTGTTAGCTAAATATGCAAAATTAACTCTGGCCTTTCTTTTTTGTAGCTAAGAGCTTGTCAACAGTGACTGGTACAAATAGTCAGATTGGCTCAAATTTGGTACTACAAATGTTACCACTGCTCAAGAAAATGAGGTAAGAAAGTAATTTTGTATTTGTGTGCTAAAATTGATTGTCTTTTGTTTTTGTAGGTGAGAGCTTGTCAAGAATTCAAGGTAATTCAGATGATCAAAACAGAAGTTATCAATACTCAAGAATGATGTAAGTAGTAATTCCATATTTGTTGGCTAAAATTACAAATAATAACACTGGTTTATTTTTTTATCGTAGCTGAGAGCTTGTCAAGAGTTACTGGTGATTGAGATTATCAGAATGGTTGATGTTTGATACCACAAAAGTTACCATTAATCAGGTAAGAGAGTGATTTTGTATTTGTTTGCTGCAATCAAATGTCATAACTGCTATTATAGTGTTTGCATGAAGTAAGCTAAAAATAGTAACATTTTATGTTACCTAACTATCAGGCTCGCTCGCCATTTGTGCTCAAGCACACCACTAGTTTATTTATTTATATATATGTTTGGACGTATGTATGTCATTTTGTACTTTGACCCTCCGTATTTTTGTGTTCGCTCGGCGTTCGACCCCGTCCCAAACTTCACTAAACAGAATCCTCTGGTTTAGCGACCATTACCCGTATCACCTTAGAAATTGAAATGTTTACCGCTTTGAATTGTTTTGCGGGTGCAGTTAAAATGCAAAAACTTATGGGAGCTCCATTTCTATTTGAGTTAGTGGCGGTGGTAAGTTAATACGCTATTTGTCACAGTTATAAGCCCTACTCAACAGCATTTATTTGAAAATTCATTGTCCACTAGACGAACCACGAAGGTAAGTCTTGCGTAGGTATGTTCAGTTGTGTGAACGTATTGTGCGTTACAACTACTATTAAGAATATCACAAAGAAAAATTTAAATAACGTGACTCGATTTTGTTGCTTCTTTTTCAATTCAAACAGTTGCGGGGAGCAGTTACTATGGCATTGAAACCCCTTTACCACATATACTTAAATTAAAAACTCGACTTTATTTTAGTAGCTTGAGTGTTAGTTGTTAAAATCAATCATTTAACAATAGTGTGGTTTAAGGCTCGCTCGCCATTTGTGCTCAAGCACACCACTAGTATGTAGAGCCAAACAAGCTTGGTAGTGCAGAGACACCTAATGGGCTGTTTTCAAAAGTTGCATATGTAACATACCGAGCTTTAATAACTTAAATATTTGTGTATTGACTTTCAATACAGTCATCATAACTAGAGCACTCTTATTCCTGCAACTAGATTATGTATGTATACGAGTATTGTGTATGCATACATGTGGGTCGACGGTCGATCACCGCGATCACCGCAATTACTAGCCGACTCTCCGTAAACTAATTAAATTGGTAAGCCGCCAGAGTTAGAGTAGATTACGCTTTACTCGTACACTCTGGGGCTCGCTGCCACCAGAGTTCCAGTTAGCTAGCCTGCCCTTCCCTGAGGATTAAATCAGTTGGGGTTAAGACGAACTTATGGGGAACTGATGAAACGCATGCGTGTCTAAGGTTATATACCGAAGGACACACATGCGCAGGAAATAATGAAATGGTCAACCGGAAATCCGGGGCACAAATAAACTGACAAGCGTATACATATTTGAAATAACTCACACTGCTAATAATAAAATGTTCTGATGATACACACATAAATGTTCTGAAGTTCTATCTTTGTCTTCTCACTCTTCTTCTCTACTTCTCGTCTCTGTCTTTCTCTATATTTCTGTCCCTGTCTCCATTCTCTCTCATCACTCCGCCCACATCTCCCCCCACCAAGCATTGACCGGAGGGAAAGGCTGAAACACCACTCAGGGCGGAGTCTGCTTCTGGGTCTGCCCACGACTATCTGCTCATGGCATCAGCGTTGCTGTGCTGACTGCCTGGCCTGTAGTCTAAAGTCACCTGGAATTGCTGCAGAACTAGTGCAAAACGCAACAATCGTTTATTAAGGGAACTACCATCAGATAAAGCCAGGCATGGCTTATGATCCGTGACCACCAGGACATCCTTTGTGTAGAGGTGGTATTCAAAGTGCTTAAGAGCTGCCACAATGGCTAGGGACTCCAATTCAGATACTAAATAATTTCGCTCAGCAGGACGAAGTTGCCTCGAAAAGAAACCGACCGGAAGTTCTTGACCATCTCTCACGACGTGGAGACACGTCCCGACTCCAACACCAGAGGCATCCGTGTACAAAACAAAACTATCTTGACTATTGGGTATAACAAGTGTGCAACACGAACATAATAATGATTTAAGCTTAAGAAACTTACAGTTCATCTCGTCAGACCAGACCACCCGGAGAGGAGCCTTCAGGGAAGTAGCCGGAGAGAGAGAGCTCGAGCATTCAGCAAACCCCGGAATGAATTTCCGATAGTACGAAAAAGCACCTAGGAACAATCTGAGCTGTTTCTTGCTGACAGGCCTGGCAAACTCTGACAATGACTTGACTCTCATCTCAGGTACGGCTAACAATCCACTACCAATCACATGACCAAGATACTGGAGATGTTTTCTCCCAAACATGCACTTTTTAAGTTTGACAGTTAATCCTGCCTCACCCAAACAGGAAATGACAGACTTTATATGACTTAAATGACTAGACCAATCGGGACTGAAAACTACAATGTCATCAATGTAATTACTACTAAAGTCACTGACTGATTTCAAAACATTCTCAATGGCTGACTGAAAAATTGCGGGCGCATTTTTCAGCCAAAACGGCATCCTAACATACCGAAATTTCCCAAAGGGACAGACAAACGTAGTCATCTCACTGGAGGTAGGGTCCATAGCAAGCTGGTGAAATCCAGCTGTGAGGTCAAGAGTACTGAGACACATACAGGGGCCAACTCGTTCTAAGATCTCAGCTAGTGAGGGTAACCAATATCTCCTAAGGGGGGTGATAGCATTCCAGTGACGGAAATCTACGCAAATTCTAATACTTCCGTCCTTTTTACGCACAGGAACTAATGGACTAACCCACTCCGACTCAGACTTAACAATTATACCTTGACTTATCAGCTTATCCAATTCCTCTTTTACAGCATTCCTTATCCCAACAGGTATTTGTCTAGGAGGTTGGCTTACTGGGGCCGCGCCATCCGCCAGGAGGATGTGGCAAGTACCAGCCCTCAGCAGACCAGGGGTATTACTAAAATGGACACTTACTTCTCTTAGGACAATATTTAGCTCATTCTGATTATACCCTGGACATTTGTCTGTACCGAGCTGAACTTTACTAGACAACAAATCATCTGGAATGCCCTGTTCCTCAGCCACTAACGTAACTGAACCAACTGAAAGGGGCCTGGGGGTATAAACCTTCAAGTTATCCCTGTATGACAACCGAACTGGGTGATCATCACCTTTACTGATCTTGTAGGATACTTTGCTGGGTCTTTTTACAACACGATAAGGGCCATCCCAGGCTGCTTGTAAGGCAGCTTTCATCCCGGGAATCCTCATAAGAACAAGTGAGCCGAGATCTAAGGGGCTATCACTCTTGTGCTTGTTAAAGACTAAAGCACGTTTACTACTGGACTCTGACTGGTTGCTTACAGCAAGATCGTGTATTACTGCAAGACGGTCATTCAAACTAAGGAGCCAGTCATCAACTCCCATCATCTCAAAATCTCTATCTACCCATCCTTTGTAAAGGATATCCAAAGGGCCTAATACGTCTCTCCTGTAAACAATACAGTGTGGGGAGTAACCAACGTCCCTATTAGGGACTTGCCTAAGGGCAAAAAGTGCAAGGGGCAGAAAATCTACCCAATCTGAACCTGAATCAACTGCCTTAGAGAGCATGGGCTTCAGAGACCCGTGTAATCTCTCAACCACCCCGTTGGATTGAGCGCGGTAAGGGGACGTAGCTATGGTATCTATGCCAAGTGTTTCACATACACCAGCCATTAACTTTGACAAAAAAATCGTGCCACGGTCTGATAAGACACGGAGGGGAATACCATATCTACTAATTATTTCAAGGAAGCACTGAGCTGCCTCTGTGGCTGAAGCTGACCTCATAGGGATGGCATCAGGCCATCTGCTGGCCAAACACACATACATGAATAAATACTTGACTCCTCTCCTGCCTTTGGGTAAGGGGCCGACGAGGTCTACGCACACACTCTCAAATGGTACACAAACTATATGCCTTTCAATCATTTTTGACTTTTTGTTTCCAGCACTATTCACACGCAAGCACACATCACAGGACTTAACGTATGAAACAATATCACTGTGGATGTTGGGCCAAGTAAAACGTCGGCCAATCAAGCTTCTCATTCCTCTCACACCATTATGGGAGGATTTGTCATGGGCTAGAGTCAAAATCTTATCCCGATAACACTTGGGCACAACTATTCTGGTAACTGGTGAATCATCCATCAACACTGTATGGACAAGTAAACCATCTTTATATGAATACCCATTAAGATCTTTGTTACCTAGGTCTCTGTGCTTGGACAACGACTCGTCTACGGCTAGGGCTTGCTTCAGGCTATCAACACCTTCAGCTAGCTCCGGAGGTGCTAATTGCAGCTCATCTGCAGGACTACTGCAAGACTGAGGGGGCGTATCTACACCAGGTTGGGGTTTGGAATTACCAAAATGCCCATCACTATCTGCACACACAACACCAGCTCCACCCTCCAATACACCAGACACCTCAAGAAGCTCATCACCAAACGCAACTCTATCAACATGCCCATCACCTACTTGCGGAGGGGCGTATGAAACGTCAATTGCGGCCAATCTTTCAAACTCAGAATTGCTATTATCATACAGTTGAGGTTTAGCTTCAGACTCATGCACAACATTCTCATTCAACTCATTCTCTCTGAAACTCTTAGACATGCTTCTAGTCACAACTCTCACATTCTTGGTCTCATCCTGGATAGCAGCAAGAGTAGAGGAGGGTGCAGAAGCCTCCTACACAAGACTACCAGAGCAGGCATCCTCCTGAGAGGATGGCTGGATGCTACGGGTATCACGTAGTTGCCCCACCCCCAAGCCTGAAACAGACTTAGAGGCGGCATCCAACATGAGATTCTCAGCCGTGTCTACCTCCATAGGTACGGCAAATAACACAGCACCATTCAAATTATCTTTGGGAGCAACTGCCACCCTAGAAGCAAAGGTACGACCCTTGAAAGTGAAATAAACGACTGCAGTCTCCAGGTTAACAGGGCGACCATCCCAACCTTTAACAACTACCATTTCACCAGTGAGCTGATTGTCAAAAACTAGACAGCCCGGAACAATAGAAATTTCAGCACCGGTATCTGGAACAATTTTGCATTGCGTGCCATTGACAAAACCTGACACATGAGGGGCACCATTCTGAACAGAAACCCAGTGTGTATTGTACGTCTTCCGGTTTCTCACACCTGCTTTATTCCCGGAAATAGACCGACCATCAGAACTATTACCATTGTTATCAGATTTCTTGGTTGGGCAATCAGGGGACTTGTGTCCCGGCTCCTGACACGTATAGCAAATAATGGAAGGTTGTCTACTATTAAATGAATTAATTGGTCTTGAAACATTACTTCTACATTCATATGCCCGGTGACCTAACTTATGGCATTTGAAGCATTCACCCGGGCCAACTGATCTATTGGACCTGGAATGTCTATCAGCCCCAGAGGTTCCATCAGAGCCAGTGGGATTGATTGACATGGCAAAATCATGGAGGTCATGAATAGACGATATTTTACATTGATCCATCAATGTCCTCTGTGTAGGAGACCTGGACGCACGATACGTAACGGACATAACAAACAAAGCCAAATCATCCATTGAGGTACAAGTAGCCTGAATAGACTCCATTAAAACTTTCAAGTGTGAGTAAGTCTCTAAAGGAGACATTGATCTAGTGTCATGAGCAAAACTCGGAGTAAGTTTAGCACCTAAAGCAACACGTCCAGCACCTAGATATTTAATAAGTGTTTCTCTCAATCGGTCATAATCACAATCTTCTCGACCTAGTCCAGATATAGCATCCAAAGCCTTTTTAGTACGAATTTTTGAGAAAAGCACCATTTTCCACTTAAGCCTTGGGCAGCCAAAATCGGTGAGGTCTGCCTCAAGTTTGCATATGTACGCGCCAATGTCCATATCATCTTTATAATGACCCAAATCCCTAACATCCCTAGACATCTCAGATACATGAAACTCAACCCCATCAGAGACACTACTAGCGCCACGTCTAGGCTGGAAGGAAGCCAAAAGTTGTGAAAACTGGGATTGGGACATCACAACGGGAGGTTGATTCTCTGCCATCTCACAATCACTAACACTTCCAGAATAGAGTAAAGTATTATCACTATCAACAGGTTCACCAAGGATATCAAAACCAGTATTTCTAAAATCACTCAAAATGTTATCAATACACGGCCTACTACTCACACTCACAGACTTGTGTCTCACTGTTACAGGCGAAACCAACTGGGGAGGGGAAATATCACTAACAGTAGCTCTATCAGACTGAGCCAGACTATCTGTCACACTAGTATCTGAGCACACAGTTGTACAAGAGGCTGGGGTAGCAGAGCTATACTCCGGCAAACTATTATCACTACTAGGCGTGGGGGAATGACCTACAGCACTCAAACCTGTCACTGGTCCCGACGACTCCGACTTATCAGAGTTCAATACCAAGGGTTGCTTCCTGCTCTTACACCCTCTATGCAGCCGCTCCCTCTGGCTCATCCAAGTGATCCGTAGAGGAGATGACCTGCAGTGACACACAAAGTAACCAGAAAATTGATAAAGCCAAAGGTACAAAAGATAAGCAACGAACACTATGCTGTAACGAACTGATGTGAACAAGTGGGGATTTTATCATGGACATTAACATTCGCACCTATTACCGATTCTTACCATATGTGTGTTGACAATTATTGTGCTGCGTATCACGTGTGATTGTGATGATCCTTACCTGTTGGTTGTCTCTCTGTGTGTGTATGTGAGTGTACTTCCAAGTTTATTAAAGCCAAGTTTTGTAATGAAATCTTAATAGTTATATTCGGCCACCTCAATTTAATAAACTTGTAATGGAACGCTACCTCCGACCTGAAAAACTGGATGCCGACCCGAGCTCTAGCACGGCGGGCAAGGAGTGGCAGCATTGGTTTCGTACGTTCGAGAATTTCGTTGCTGCCTTGCCCGGAGAAGGACTAGACAAACTCAGGGTCCTGACTAACTATGTAAGTCCCCGTATATTTGAGTATCTGGAACAATGTGAAACCTATGAGAACGCTATAGAGACGCTTAAGGCTCTATATATAAAGCCCACTAATGAGATATTTGCTTGGCATTTGCTTGCGACCCGTCGGCAGCGAAACGGTGAAAGTCTAGATGACTTCCTGCAGGTCCTCAAGACCCTATCTAAAGATTGTGCTTTTAAAGATGCCACTGCTGCTGTGTATAGAGAAGAAGCCATTCGAGACTCTTTCATAACTGGCCTGCTGTCTACTACTATCAGGCAACGCTTGCTAGAGAACAAAACTCTAGACCTCAATTCTGCGTTCTCCCAAGCTAGAGCCCTGGACTCTGCTCAGAAAAGCAGTGAGTCCTACCTGCCAGTAGGTGTCCCTTTACCGGCTGCTGCAGCAGTAGGCCCCCCTCTGGTTGCGAACAACGAGGTTATTGCAGAAGACGGAATCACATCTACATCAGCTGCGATAGTATCAGGGCCTAAGTGCTATTTCTGTGGATATAGTAAGCACCCACGCATGAGGTGTCCGGCTCGGAGTGCTGTGTGCCGGCGTTGTACTAAGAAGGGACATTTTGCAAAGGTTTGCAGGTCTGCCCCTGCCACTCCTCCGAGAGAAGAGGGAGCATCTGCTGCCATATTCCCTACCTTGGCGGCCGCTTCTCCTCGTACCCCCACTGTACTACTGAAGTCAACTATCAAGGCTAAACTTAATGGTGAAGAGGTTAGAGCTTTGGTTGATTCGGGTAGCACTGAGAGCTTTATTCACCCCGATCTCGTCGCACGGCTCAACCTCCAGAAACATGCCAGCCCGAAGTCAATCTCTATGGCTCAGTCCTCTCTCTCTGCTCAGACCCTGGGACATTGTACCGCTGACTTAATGGTAAATGAGAGAATGTATCATAAACTCTGCTTGTCAATCCTCCCTGGATTGTGTTCGGATCTACTCCTTGGACTTGATTTTCAGAGTCAACACCAAAGTGTGAACTTTCAGCATGATGGTCCGAATACTCCTCTTGTTATCTGTGGCCTCAGCACTCTCAAGGTGGAAACCCCCGACCTCTTCTCCAATCTAACCCCTGATGTCCACCCTATAGCTACCAAGTCATGTAGATATTGCCAAGAAGACCGAGACTTTATTGAGTCGGAAGTGAGCCGGTTACTAAGGGAGGGTATTATTGAACCCAGTAACTCACCCTGGCGGGCTCAAGTAGTTGTTACTCGTAATGAAAATAACAAACGAAGGATGGTTGTCGAGTATTCACAAACAGTGAACAGGTTTACCCTATTGGATGCTTATCCCCTACCTCGCATTGATGACACCATTAAAGCAATAGCCCAATACCAAGTGTTCAGTACCATCGATTTACGCAGTGCTTACCATCAAGTGAAAATCAAGGAGAGCGACAAGCCCTATACAGCTTTCCAAGCTGGCCATGCCTTGTACCAGTTCACTCGAATACCATTTGGTGTTACCAATGGAGTTGCATGTTTCCAGAGAATTATGGCTTCTATTATAGAAGAAGAAAACTTGAAAGGTACCATTGCATACATGGACAATGTGACTATCTGTGGAAGGAATCAAGAAGAACATGATGAGAACCTTCAGAGATTTCAAGAAGTGGCCTCAGCCCGCCAGATCACATACAATGATAGTAAAAGTGTTTTCTCTACCAGGAGGTTAGCAATTCTGGGCTACATCATTGAGAACGGACAAATCCGACCAGACCCCGACCGACTACGGCCTTTAATGGAACTTCCGGTCCCAGGGGATTCGAAGAGTCTACGTCGAGTTCTAGGATTTTTCTCCCATTATTCACAGTGGATCCAACGTTATTCTGAGAAGATAAGACCCCTAACTCAAGCATCGACATTCCCTGTGTCAGAAGAGGCGAAGTCAGCTTTCACGAGTCTCAAAAATGACATTAAACAAGCTGTTGTTCATGCTATCGATGAGGACTCCCCTTTTGAGGTTGAGACAGATGCCTCAGATTTTGCCATTGCAGCCACTCTTAGTCAGAAAGGACGCCCCGTGGCCTTCTTTTCACGCACTTTGCAGGGTCCTGAAGTGAATCACGCCTCAGTCGAAAAGGAGGCCAAAGCTATTATTGAAGCTGTTCGACATTGGCGGCATTATCTCACTGGCAGACACTCTCTTATAATAACTGATCAGCGCTCCGTCGCCTACATGTTTGACTGCAAACAGAGAGGTAAAATTAAGAACGAGAAGATTATGAGATGGCGGACCGAACTCTCTTGTTATAGCTTCGATATAGTCTATCGCCCAGGTTCCGAGAATATTCCTGCTGATACATTGTCAAGAGCATTCTGTGCCGCGGTTCTGCAGTCACTTAGTGACTTAGCCCGGCTGCATAACTCCCTCTGTCACCCCGGAATAACTCGTATGTACCATTTTGTGAAGAGTCGGAATTTGCCTTTTTCTATTGAGGATATTAGACAGGTTAACAAATCATGTCGGACATGTGCTGAAGTCAAACCTCAATTTCATTCACCTACTCTGGCCCATCTGATTAAAGCCACTCAACCCTTTGAGAGACTCAACATGGACTTTAAAGGGCCTCTTAAGTCTACTAATCAATACATTTATTTCCTTAACGTTGTGGATGAGTATAGTCGATTTCCTTTCGTATTCCCATGCAAAGATGTCAGTACCCAGTCTGTTATTCGGTGCCTTTGTGAGCTTTTTTCAGTCTTTGGCATGCCTGCATACGTCCATTCAGACAGGGGCTCTTCATTTATGAGTGACGAACTACATCAATTCCTTTTGTCTAGAGGGGTTGCCTCTAGCCGCACAACCCCATACAACCCGGCAGGCAATGGGCAAGTGGAGCGGTATAACGGCATTGTATGGAAAGCAATTGTCATGGCCCTAAGAACCCGAGGCCTCCCTACCGCTCACTGGCAGGAAGTGCTCCCGGACGCGCTCCACTCTATACGATCTCTCCTATGTACGGCAACCAACTCTACTCCCCATGAGAGGCTCTTCAGTTTTGAGAGACGATCTTCAGCAGGACGATCTGTGCCCACATGGCTTATGTCTCCTGGCCCCGTTCTCCTCAAACGCCATGTCCGTAGCAGTAAAAGTGATCCGTTAGTAGATGAGGTACAACTCCTGCATGCTAACCCTCAGTATGCATATGTTCGGCATAGCGATGGTCGAGAAACTACTGTCTCCATACGTCACCTGGCCCCTATTGGGAGAATTGCTGAACCCTCGTCTCAGGATGACCCGCCGAGTGGGGGCCAAAGCGGCAAGCCTGCTGATCAGTCTGGACGGGAACCTATGATGGCGCATTCCCCTATTACCTCCCACAATACTACTGAAGTAAACTGCCCGACGGATGATCGTACCACTACAACTGACCCTGCTGTCACCTCAACCGATCTCTTCAACCCTGCTACCATACCCCCTATCGCCTCTCAGGATACCCCTGATGCAGATGTACCGAGAACACCCCCTATCACTATTGACTCTCAGCCAGTGCGTCGCTCCCAGCGTTACTGCCAACCTCCTGACTACTATCGGCCTCTTTAATCCCACTACTTTTGAAAGCAGAGGGTAAATGATGTGAACAAGTGGGGATTTTATCATGGACATTAACATTCGCACCTATTACCGATTCTTACCATATGTGTGTTGACAATTATTGTGCTGCGTATCACGTGTGATTGTGATGATCCTTACCTGTTGGTTGTCTCTCTGTGTGTGTATGTGAGTGTACTTCCAAGTTTATTAAAGCCAAGTTTTGTAATGAAATCTTAATAGTTATATTCGGCCACCTCACGAACACGGAGTGACAATCCAAATATAACCAAGTACAAGTACAAGTACAAAACTCAATCAGCTTCTAAGACTGCAAACAAGAATAAAGTGATGAAAAACACGAAACACGATCAATACCAAACAACTAGTGATAACACGGAAAATACACAAGTGAACTTAGCTAAATCCAATTAAGATGACAATGTTCCACGTGGAGTGCGCTCCGATTGGGGAAGGAGAAAGATGATAATGGCGGTCCTGGGGTTAGTAGTGAGCGAAATCGAGTCGCGAAGTTGCTGAGTATAAAATCAGGCGTTAGCAGCAGACAGTCACACACGTTAGGCCAGGGAGTACGCACAGTCAAAGTCAATCCGAGTATTAAATCGGTACAGACAGACACAGCAGGGGTAGCACACACTCGATAGGCGAAGGAAGAATACGTTTCTCCACCACTGCCACCAATTGTGGGTCGACGGGCAATCACCGCGATCACCAATTACTAGCCGACTCTCCGTAAACTAATTAAATTGGTAAGCCGCCAGAGTTAGAGGAGATTACGCTTTACTCGTACACTCTGGGGCTCGCTGCCACCAGAGTTCCAGTTAGCTAGCCTGCCCTTCCCTGAGGATTAAATCAGTTGGGGTTAAGACGAACTTATGGGGAACTGATGAAACGCATGCGTGTCTAGGGTTATATACCGAAGGACACGCATGCGCAGGAAATAATGAAAATGGTCAACCGGAAATCCGGGGCACAAATAAATTGACAAGCGTATACATATTTGAAATAACTCACACTGCTAATAATAAAATGTTCTGATGATACACACATAAATGTTCTGAAGTTCTATCTTTGTCTTCTCACTCTTCTTCTCTACTTCTCGTCTCTGTCTTTCTCTATATTTCTGTCCCTGTCTCCATTCTCTCTCATCACTCCGCCCACACAGGGCATGACTTTGTGGTAACGCGTGACTATTCAGCTGGAGTGCGCTACTAAGGGCGCTCAGTCGTTGCTATGTGCCAGCACCCTCCATTGAGTTACGGCAATCAACAAGCAACCAAGTATTCCAATTCTGAAGTTATGGGGTACAGATATGCTGTTTTGCTTTTAACAGACAATTAAAATTGATAACCATGACTGACGACAACGTTAGTATTCATGAATAATTCATGAGCTAATCGTAATAGTAATAATTAGTAGTAGTAATAATAGCAAGAGTAATAATATTAATAATTAGTAGTAGTAATAATAGCAACAGTAATAATTAATAATTAGTAGTAGTAATAATAGCAACAGTAATAATTAATAATAAGTAGTAGTAATAATAGTATTAATAATTACAAAATAATAAGTAGTAGTAATAAGATCATAAAGAGCTAGACTCATTTTTTACGATTTTTATTGTATTCAGAAGTAGTAATAATAATGATAACAACAACAAAATAATAATAATAATAACAATTATGACATGTTATTATTATTTCATCCAAAAAAAAAAAAAAGAATTTACTGACTAGATTAGAAAATCTTACCAGGATAAACAAAGTGCAATACAGATTCACTGAGTTATAATTTCAGTCGATGGTGAACCACTAATAATAATAACATTCTAACAATTATACAACAATAGACTAAAAACCAAACAGAATATATACTGGCTTACCAGGACAGATGGTTCTCTGTGGTTGATAGAAATTCCTGGGTGAGTAACAAATTTCTGCTTATCATACACTAAAACTATAACAACAGCAAAAAAAAAAAAAAAAAAAAAAAAGCAACAGCATCAACTTAATGCAGTTCACAGACAAAATTAGCTAGCAATGCTTACCAGGACAGACTGTTTCACTATAGCTGATGAAAAACTTGGCACTGCTTTACTGGAATCCTCTCCAGTTGACTATGATGAAAATCACTGTTCTGACACTCACTTAGTAGGCTTCCGAGCTCAGAGGTCGTCTACGATTTCCCCCAAAATCCGCGCCATTGGCAATTTGCACTTACGTGGGTGGGTTCAGCCGCTATTTTGCAGTTTAGTCTTCGCAGAGGCTGTTCAAGCTTCAATCAAGGCCTAAGCCTAAGACATAACTCTCATACACATTCATATCATCATCATCATACATGCACACTATTTCCTGTAGGTCAGGGGCAGCTGCCCATTATATAGCCTAAGGGTTAACATGCCTAAAGGCTGACATGCTCACTACTCCTAACAACATTGTTTTAGTTTCTGTAGTTACCTTATAGTATTAGTATCTAAAACTCATTGTACTATCTATCTTGGTACTATAGTGGGTAATTGTTTAGTTGGGATATCAAGGAGGATTCTGAAGGTCAGAGATAACTACTCCCATTCACCTCCTGCCTGACTACCATTTATCCAAACAAACCCCTACATAATTGGTCCTTCGAGCCGGATAATAAGAACACTACTTCTACAACATCTTCTAACATCTTCTAACATCTTCTAACATCTACTTCAAACATCTACTTCTGCTACTATATTTATAAAATTACTTCTACTACATCATCTACTATTCTACTTGAACATTTTAACCTGAACTCTCTTTTACATTGCTTTGTTCCGTGACATGGACAACAAGAAGAAAATGGCTACTGCCAAGGGTGGTGTAACTAGAGTTCTTGGACTCCTTGAAGAACAGGAGGGCCTGGAACCCAAAGAACTAAAATCTCCTCTTCTTGAGAGACTAACAACTCGACTTGACAAGGCAGAAGAATTATATGAGAGTGCCTATGTGACCATAGAAGACCCAACAGAAGATGATGAACGTTCCCAGATTGAGTTCTTGACCAATTTTGATGATGCTCGTGCTGGGATTGACCACCTTAAGCTGGTGATCATTAGTTATGGTCTTGGAGAGGATCTTCTTGAGCTCCTAGAGTACTGGGAAAGCTTGGATGAAGACACTTTACGTGCCAGAGTTGTCAGAGACATTGACACTCTACAGGCACAATTTGATCACTTTGTTGAGGTTACCAGACCTAGAAGATTACCTTCTTCTCCACACATCAAGGAACTGATAAGATACACTCGACTTCGTATTGACAGACTGAAAGATACTGCTCCAACTACTACTACTCCTACACCTGCACCTTCTGTTAAGGACCTTGGAGTTCCTGAGGGGACCAGGCCAGGTTTAAAGTCTCTAACTCTTCCTATGCCAACGTTCCATGGAGACTTAGCTGATTGGAGGTCATACTGGAAAAGATTCAATGAATATCTAAACAAAATTCCCGGACTCACATCTAGTGAACGACTTTCATATTTCTATGAGAGCTTAAAAGAGCCTTCCGCCAAAGAGATTGTTCAACGTGTTATTCGCTACGGAAAATCATTTGAGACTGCTACTGAGGAGTTAGAAATAAAGTATGACCAACCACGACAGGTTTACTTGGGTGTCACTCACACACTCTCTTCAATGCCTAATACAACATATGACTCTAAATCTTTCTACAACACTGCTGACACACTAGTCAGTATGATGCATGCCATCTCAACATATGGGGATGGTTCTGATTCTCAGTTACTTACCGCCTTTGCTGAGACTACTATGGACGACCACTCCAAACTGGAATGGAAACGCCACATTGAAGACTCTTCCATAATTCCACCTTCAGAAGAGATGGTAAAATTTCTGCGTCACCATGCTACACTTCTTGGTGAGGAAGTTACTGACAGATATCCATTCAATAAAGCTACTGCTATCAAACCAGCTTCTGGGAAAAGCCTTCCCTTCAAGTCTCATCCTCCTTTTAAGGAGAAGAGTAAGAATGTATCACTCCTTTCTTCTAATGCCAGTTATTCCTGCAAGCTGTGCAATGAAAAAGAACACCCGTTGTTTCTTTGTGGGAAGTTTAAGACCATGGATGTTCCTGCCAGGAGAAAATTCATGTCAAGTTCTCCATAATTGCTTTAACTGCTTGGTACCCGGACATAATGCTAAACAATGCCACAGCAAGAAAACATGCAAAGATTGTGGAAGCAAGCGCCATTCGTTACTTCACTTGGAAGAGGTACCAAAGACTCAAGCCTCAATGAGCACAACAACATCCAACATCCAACCTGCACAACCTTCATCAGTTTCAGAGACGTAACTTTCCTTACCTGTTCCTAGACCTACAACAATTTTGTGGATATGTCAAGCCAAAGTGGAGCAGGAAGGACTTGCTCACGTGGTAAGAGGAATCTTAGATCCAGGATCCACTGTTTCCTTTATCACAGATAGACTGGTGAAGACTATGAAACTCAAGACTTCTCCACTGATTACTGAAGTCACTGGCATAGGATGTACTCATGCCGGAACTTGTAGGAATGAGTCAGAAATCCTGGTCAAGTCTCCATATGAGCACAATGCTCCTTCTGTACAAGTCAGAGCCACAGTCATCAAGTCCATTGTAGGAGACACTCCCTCCACAGATTTGTTGAAGGAGGTGGATACTTCATTCACGAATTCATTAAACCTCTCTGACCCTAACTTCAAGATATCTGGGGGTATAGACCTACTCCTTGGTCAAGATGTTTTAGGTCAAGTCTTGAAGGATGGTGTTGTCCGCTCAACCAAGAATGAATTTGTGGGTCGGGTCGGCAAGGAAGCACACACGGCACCGACGCAACACCGGGTAGACACCAGAGACACAGACACGGGGCTCTGATGACCGCTGCCACCAGAGTCCTCCCAAGGTTAGCTAGCCCTGCTCTGAGTTTAAAATCAGTTTGGGTTTTGCCAGAGATTATGGGGGAACTCCTGAGACGCATGCGGGTCCGACGTTATATACCGACTGGACTCGCATGCGCAGGTAAATATGAAAGGGTCAACCGGAAATCCGGGGCACAAACTAACATACGCATACATACTAAAATACAACCATGTATAATGACACACAATGCTGATAAACATAATAAAAGTTACAGGTGACACAACATATAATTGTTCCATCGTTCTATCTTCTTCTTCCTCCATCTTCATCTCTTATTCTCCCCGCCCACATCTCCCCCCCCTAAGATTTGGACAGGGGACAAATCTGATGCTCCATCTTGGGCGGGCGTACTTGGTGACTCGACATCATCTGAGCTCCAACACTGTCTGCTCATACCGTCTGCATTCTGATGTGCTGCTCCTGGTCTGTGCTGGAGAGTGACGTCAAACTGCTGAAGCGCCAGGGCAAAACGTAATAGTCTCTTATTCAGGCTGGAACCTTCCAGAAGAGCAAGACATGGCTTATGGTCAGTGATCACGACTACATGCTTCCCGTATACATGATACTCAAAGTGTTTGAGAGAAGCCAGGATCGCCAAACTCTCGAGTTCCGTAACGCTGTAATTCTTCTCAGCTGGTTTCAGTTGCCGAGAGAAGAATCCTGCGGGAAGTTCTTTTTCTCCCCTTACTATGTGGAGGCAGGCTCCAATGCCACTCCCAGACGCATCCGTATAAAGGGCGAAAGAATCATCTGGAGCCGGAATAAACAGAACACAAACACGACACAATGACACTTTCAACTCACAAAAAGATTTGTCCATCTCCTCCGTCCACACCACCCGGAGAGGAGCCTTCAGTGAAGCAGCCGGCGTGAGGGCACTTGAGTAATTAGCAAAGTTGGGGACAAACTGTCTATAGTAAGAAAAAGACCCCAGAAAGGAACGAAGTTGCTTCTTCGTCCTCGGGTGAGCAAAACTAGCAAGGGCAGCAACCCTGTGCTCTGGAACAGCCAACAACCCTGCACCAATCTTATGGCCTAAGTACAATAAATGCTTGCGACCAAAACAGCACTTTTTCAGCTTAATAGACAAGCCAGAAGCACCAAGACACTCTATGACACGTCTCAAATGGACCAAATGTTCAGACCACGAATGACTATAAATGACAACATCGTCTACATAATTGCGACAACACTCAGCAACAGGTTTCAATACACCCTCAACCACGGCTTGGAAAATTGTCGGGGCATTTTTAAGACCAAATGGCATCCGTAAATACCGGAATTTGCCAAAGGGACAAACAAAGGTTGTATACTCGCTAGAACTTTCGTCCATAGCCAACTGATGAAAACCAGCGGTTAGATCTAAAGTTGACAGACACGCATTGGGACCGACTTGTTCCAAAATCTCAGCAAGAGACGGCAACCAATACCTCCTGAGAGGAGTGACTAAGTTAAGTTGCCTAAAGTCCACACAAATACGGACACTACCATCCTTTTTACGGACAGGGACAAGTGGACTTGCCGAGGTAGAATTGGATTGGACTATAATGCCATTACTCAACAACTTATCAATCTCAGATTTCACAGCATCCCTAATACCAGCGGGGATTTGCCTAGGGGGCAAGTTTACGACGGCAGCGCCGTCCGCAAGATTAATCTTGCAGGTACCGGCTGAGCATAAGCCAGGAGTATCACTAAAATGGCTTCTAAGGTCACTTAAGAGGGCATCCAACTCGTTTTGTTTAAAACCCGGGCACTTATCTTCACTCAATTTAGCCTTGCTACACAGCAACTCATTGTCAATACCCTGTTCTTCAGCTATCAGGGTCACTGCATTGACAGACAAAGGTCTCTGACTATAGACCTTGAGGTTATCCCTGTGGGCGATTCTAATGGGATGACCAACACCTTTAGATATCTGATATGTCACTTTAGAGGATTTACCCACTATAACAAAAGGGCCTTCCCAGGCTGCTTGAAGAGCAGCCTTAATGCCAGGGGTCCTCATCAGCACACTGGCACCAACTTCCAGTGGCTTATCTTGCTTGTGCAAGATAAGGTTACAGCACGGTTAAAGGTTAAAGGTTAAGGCACGTTTCTCACTGCATACAGACTGATTGGCTACGGCAAGGTCATGAATTACTGCCAACCTGTCATTTAACTGCAAGAGCCAATCATCAACATTGATCGACTCGAATTCTCTATCTACCCATCCTTTATACAACACATCCAGGGGTCCATACACGTCTCTCCCGTAAACAATACAATGAGGGGAGAAACCTAAATCTCGATTAGGGACTTGCCTAAGGGCAAAAAGGGCAAGAGGCAAAAATTCCACCCAGTCCAGCCCTGCATCCATTGCTTTTGAAAGCATAGGTTTAAGGGTCCCATGCATCCTTTCCACCACACCATTAGATTGAGGTCGGTATGGGGAAGTTGCTATGGCATCAATGCCCAACATCTCCTGTACACTAGTCATGAGCTTGGAAAGAAAGATAGTACCCCGATCAGACAAAACACGAAGGGGAATACCATTGCGACTTATAATTTCAATCAAACACTGTGCTGCCTCAGTGGCTGAAGCTGTGCGCATGGGGATAGCATCTGGCCAGCGACTAGCTAGACATACGTAGGTGAATAAATATTTAGCACCCCTCTTGCCTTTAGGCAAGGGGCCAACAAGATCAACACATACACTTTCGAAAGGCACACACACAATCTGTCTTTCCACCATTTTCGACTTTCTATTACCAGCGCTGTTTACTCTCAAACACACATCACATGACTTAACAAAGGACACTATATCAGTATGAATACCGGGCCAAGTAAAACATTTACCCAGTACACTTCTCATGCCTCTGACTCCAACATGAGCCGTTTTATCATGAGCAAGCACGAGAAGTTTAGATCTGAAACAGGTGGGCACAACTACTCTCGATACAGGACTTTCATTCATTAGAATAGTATGGATTAACAAACCATCACGATAAGAATAGCCATTAAGATTCTTGACACCTAATTCTTTAAACTTAGAAAGGGATTCATCTTCCTCAAGAGCACTTTTCAAACCAGCAACACCATCAGACAAGACAGGTGAAGCTAATTGCAACTCATCTACGGAGCTACTATTGCTACTGGGATCAGAGGGTGTCTCAGTAGAGGGTAAGGGGGTACTAGAAAAAGGGGTTAACACACCAAGCCCGTCACTACCGGCATTACCTCCCAAACTAACCCTATCCCCATCCACGTCAGACCCATTAAGAAGCTCAACTCCAGAAGCACTACTACTATCAGACCCAACACCTACAGTAGGGGGTTCATAAGACATGTCAATGGCTGAAAGCCTGACAAACTCACTAACATCATCCAAGGACTGAGGTTCAGCCTCGCTAACATTCACAGTCTCCTCAGTTACTACTTGGTCAGCCACTTTCTTGGACTGACTCCTGGTCACAACTCGCACCTCACAAAGCTCTTCTGGGGTAGCAACCGGAGTGGAAGGGGTAAGTGAGGAGCCCTCCTCCACGACGTCACCAGAGCCAGCAACCACCTGAGCGGCAGGTTGGACGCTACGGGTATCACGTAGGTGCCCCGCCCTCAAGCCTGAAAGATCTGACTTGGAGGCGGCGTCCAACAAGAGCTGTTCTGCTGTGGCCTGTTCCATAGGAATGGAAAACAAGACACACCCACACAAGCTGTCTGCATGTGCAACAGCCACTCTGGAACTAAACGAACGGCCTTTGATTACGAAGTCTACAACAGCCGTCTCAAGGGTAACAGGTCGGCCATCCCAGCCTTTCACATCCACCTTTTCCCCAGTTAGCTGGTCACCATAGACGAAGCACCCAGGAACAACTGAAATTTCGGCCCCAGTATCAGGCACAATTTTACACTTGGACCCATTCACAAATCCTGCCACAGAAGGGGAACCATTGGAAACCGACACCCAGTTCGTGTGGTAGGTATGGTTACGTCTTACCCCAGCCCTCTTGCTGCTCTCAAAATTATTAGTGTCAGGATTTTTCTTAGTTGGGCAATCAGGGGACTTGTGTCCAGGTTCATGGCACGTGAAGCAAACAATGCCAGGGGGTTTACTACTATTATTCCCATGGGTATTACCATTAAGTGGGCCACTATTATGATGGGGGAAAGAACCACCCGTATCGGTAACATACGACCTGCACTCGAAAGCTCTGTGCCCAAATTTATGGCACTTGAAACATTCCCTGGGGGAATTATTGCCGAACTTATTATACCGGCCACCACCCTGGGAAGCTCTCTCATTCTCGCTGGTGTTGATAGAAAGCGCAAACTTATTGAGTTCTCTGAAAGAATGGATCTCTCGTTGGTCCATGAGGGACCTCTGCGCCGGCGAGCACGAAGCTCTATACGTAGCACAAGCAATAAAGAGTGAATATTCCTCTATGCTGCCACATTGCATACCAATAGAGTCCATCAATGACTTCAGGTGAACATACTTTTCTAACGGATTCATAGAGCGAGTAGTAACAGCAAAGCCAGATGTAAGTTTGATGCCAAGCCCAGTTAGACTAGAGCCTAAGCCTTCGATTAGAATATCTTTCAGTTGGGAATAGTCGGTTTCATCTCTGGCTAATCCCGCCACTATAGCGGAGGCGGACTTGGATTGCAGCTTCTGAAGCAGTATAGTTTTCCAGCGACGTCGCGGGCAGCCTAAATCAGCCAGGTCTGCCTCTAGTTTGCAAATGAATTTAGATATATCTACACCATCTTTGTGAGGGGCCAAAGCACTGATTTGCCTGGACATGTCAGCATCTACAGTACTCTCATGGGACCTGTCTGGTAGAATACCAGATCTACTAAATTCACTAAAGAACTCTCGAAACATGGACTTCATGTCGAACCCAGGGGCACCAGGAATAGTCACATTACCCGCCCCCCTACTATCATGATTAAGCTCGTCCTCCGACATATTATAAGAGACGGTACGGTCAGTATCAGAAGACTCAATGGCAAAATTACAACCACGACTAAGCAACTGATCAGAAACAGACTCACTAGAAACGGGAGCAAAACCCTCAACTACAGTGTTATCTCCCTCACTCACAGGAGAAGACAACAACAAATGAGAAATATCAGCTAAATTAGAGCACGATTCACCCACAATAAGACTGTCAGTCAGAGACTTACTAAGCAATGGGCACACCGGAGACGGAGCACTAGATCTACGTTCAGAACCACTAAGGCTGTCGCTATTAGAGGAGGAATCAGAAAACCCAAAGGTATAACTACGGACACTAACCCCAACCTGCCTTTTACTCTTGCACGCTCTATCCGGCTTCTCCCTCTGGCTCATCCAGGCGATCCAGACAGAAGCGATGTCCTATAGAAAAGAACACCAAAAAAAATCAAAGTCCACAGTGACAACAAACAAGGTGACAAAACATATGACCAAAAAAGGAGGTACAAAACTCAAGCTGCCTGTAAAACAAACACACTCACAAAGTATCACAAGTGACAATCAAAACCAATTAAAGCAGAAAAAGTGACAACTACAGACAATGACAATCAAAACCAATTAAAGCAGAAAAAGTGACAACTACAGACAATGACAATCAAAACCAATTAAAGCAGAAAAAGTGACAACCACAGACAATGACAAGTCAACTTAGCCAGGGCCAAAGAATCCAATTAAGTTCCAATGAAGGTCCACGTGGGGTGCGCTCCAGATAGGGAAGAAGATAATGAGATATGGCGATCCAAGGGTGTAGTGAGCGAATAACAAGCCGCGCAGTAGCCGAGTTTGAAATCGGGACGTAGCAGCAGACAGGCACACACAATAGCCAATGAATATGCACGAATCAGGTCACTCCGAGTTTGAAATCGGCAGAGACAGACGTAGTAGGTAGCACACTGAGGTCGGGGAACGCAGAAAATGAGAATGGTAAATCAAATCGATGGGCGCAGGAAGAGCTCGAAATTCTCCACCGCTGCCACCAATTGTGGGTCGGGTCGGCAAGGAAGCACACACGGCACCGACGCAACACCGGGTAGACACCAGAGACACAGACACGGGGCTCTGATGACCGCTGCCACCAGAGTCCTCCCAAGGTTAGCTAGCCCTGCTCTGAGTTTAAAATCAGTTTGGGTTTTGCCAGAGATTATGGGGGAACTCCTGAGATGCATGCGGGTCCGACGTTATATACCGACTGGACTCGCATGCGCAGGTAAATATGAAAGGGTCAACCGGAAATCCGGGGCACAAACTAACATACGCATACATACTAAAATACAACCATGTATAATGACACACAATGCTGATAAACATAATAAAAGTTACAGGTGACACAACATATAATTGTTCCATCGTTCTATCTTCTTCTTTCTCCATCTTCATCTCTTATTCTCCCCGCCCACAGAATTGTATGCCATTAATACTATCTTTGGTTGGGTGATTGGTGGCTCCTGTAAGAATTCCTCTGAAGCAGCTGTTACACATATTTGCTGCCATGCTTCCACGACTACTGATACTGACAATCTCCTGAAAGCTTTCTGGGAAACAGAAGAACCACCATCCCAATGTATGATGAAAGATGAAGATCAGCAAGCCTTACAACATTTCCATCTAACACAAATTTGCTGCCATGCTTCCACGACTACTGATACTGACAATCTCCTGAAAGCTTTCTGGGAAACAGAAGAACCACCATCCCAATGTATGATGAAAGATGAAGATCAGCAAGCCTTACAACATTTCCATCTAACACAAACAAGGGAAACTGATGGACGGTACATGGTGAGCCTTCCTAAGAAGCAAACAGAAAACAAGCTTGGAAACTCACGATGACAGGCTCTTCAACGCTATAACAGCAATAAGAAGGCATTGCTTCGGAAAGAGAAGTGGGAGGAGTTCCTAGCTGCTTTACAAGAATATCGTGACCTAGGACATGCGGAGCCAGTTCCCATTGAGGATTTGAACAAGCCTACGTATGATTCATACTACCTGCCAATGCATGGGGTAGTTAAGGAGAGCAGTACAACCACCAAGCTTAGAGTGGTTTTTGATGCTTCGGCTAAGACATCATCAGGCTACTCCCTCAATGACTTACTGTTGCCTGGTCCAATTTCATATCCTTTACTGACTAACATTTTGCTTTCTTTTCATGTATACAGGATTGGACTATCAGCTGACATCTCAAAGATGTTCAGAGAGGTGTCTCTTCATCATGCAGACAGAGATGATCATAGGTTTCTCTTTGAGGATAACGGGGAGGTTCAGGATTGGAGGATGAAACGGCTGACTTTTGGTATAAACTGCTCCCCCTTCCTGGCAACACAAGTGCTCCGTCAACTGGCAAAGGACTGCTCCACAGAATTCCCAGAGGCAGCTCAATCCATTCTCAAATCTTTCTATGTGGATGATTTCCTTTCAGGTGCTGACTCTTTTGAAGATGCTTCCAAGCTCAGACAGTCTTTAAACCTACTTCTAGAGAGAGGGAGAATGACCTTACGCAAGTGGAGATCCAATTCTCCTGCCCTTCGAGACACTATTCCTGAGAATCTGCTAGAGAAGGAGAATGTGCATACTATCAAGGCTCCTTCTGAGTGCCATACAACACTTGGTATTCACTGGAACACAACAACAGATACTCTCCATGTAGCCACACCTACACTTCACCCTGATGACTCGCCCACAAAGAGACAGGTGTTGTCTGACATAGCTAGAACATTTGATATTCTCGGCTGGTTCACTCCAACTACTATTCAATTAAAAATTTTGTTGCAAAGGACTTGGATGCTGGGTCTTGAGTGGGATCATATCTTACCTGACGACCTAGTCAGCATTTGGCGACAGTGGCGGGAGGAGTTACCTTTGGTAACAAATCATCCAATCTCCAGGAAATATTTCAACCCCGAGAAGAAGATACACTCTCTACAGGTACATGGCTTTTGTGATGCTTCACAACTGGCCATCGCTGCAGTTGTATATGTTCGAGCACTTTACACTGACACCACTGTTTCCGTGACCCTTGTGGTCACAAAGTCTCGAGTAGCTCCGGTCAAGCCCATGACTATACCCAAGCTAGAATTATCATCTGCAGTTCTACTATCAAAACTTCTACATACTGTCATGGGCGAACTTTCCATCAACATCGCTGATGTGTTTGCTTGGAGTGATTCCACCATTGCTTTGGGTTGGATTTGCACTCCTCCTACTCGTTTGAAAACATTTGTGGCCAACAGAGTGGTGGAACTGACTGACAGGATACCTCCTGTGAACTGGAAGCATGTTCCTACTTCATCAAACCCTGCAGATATTGCCTCTCGAGGAATCGCAGCCGGAGAACTCATTCAATTTCAACTTTGGTGGCATGGGCCGGATTGGCTGCACCAGGCCCCCAACCACTGGCCTATACAGGATGCAGGGGTCAGGAGCTCAACTTTGTCAACATTGAAGTCATTTGCTCTGACTATTCGAACTGAGCCTCCAGTGACAGAACACATTATCAACAGGTTCTCGTCTTTCCAGACTTGTGTTAATGTTATTGCTTGGCTGTACAGGTTTACAGATAATGCCAGCAGGTATAAAGAGTCCAGATTATTGTCATCTTCCTTAACTCTAGAGGAGGTTGAACATGCTGAGGTCATTCTCCTGAAGAGACATCAGTCTGTATACTTCCCCAAAGACATCACAGTCATCTCAGCTGGAGCTACTGTCTCCACTTCCAGTCAACTCCATCCACTCCATCCTTTCATGGACAAAACTGGTCTTATTCGTGTGGGTGGGCGATTGTCCAATTCCAAACTCTCCTACCAACAAATGCATCCTATTATTCTATGTAGGAAATCACACCTTACACTCATATTAGTGAGACAGCTACATCTTGCCAACTCTCATGCTGGGCCTACCTTGCTGCTGGGACTCCTAAGTCGACAATATTATGTTTCAGGAGCTCGAAGGCTAGTAAGGAAGATTTCTAGGGATTGCATTACTTGTCAACGTGAGTATGCCAAGACAACAACACAGCAGATGGGAGACCTCCCACAAAGCCGAGTACGGCCTTCTACACCATTTGCTAGGACAGGCACTGATTTTGCTGGACCTCTGACATTGAGAAAGGGTCATACTCGTAAACCAGTTTATGTGAAAGCTTATGTTTGCCTGTTCATATGTTTTTCTACTAGGGCAATTCACTTGGAATTGGTGTCTGACCTGAGCACCGAAGCATTTCTTGCAGCCTTCAGGAGGTTTGCTGCCCGACGTGGATGTCCTGAAGAAGTTCACTCTGACAAAGGTTCCAACTACATAGGAGCTAACCATGAGCTTGAGCACATGTACAATCTACTCACTAAAGAAACAAGCTCCAAACTCATTTGCAGGTATTTCAACAATTCTCGGATTAAGTGGTCATTTATTCCAGGAAAGGCACCTCATTTTGGAGGTCACTGGGAAGCTGGTATCAAGTCTGCCAAGTCTCTACTGCGGAAGACAGTCGGGAGCCATTCCCTCACCTTTGAAGAATGTTCAACCATACTAGCTGATATCGAAGCCACCTTGAACAGCAGACCACACTGTCCTCTTGATTCTCAACCAGAAGATGGAGTAGATGTGCTCACTCCAGGACATTTCTTGATTGGAAAGCCTCTCAAAGCACTTCCCCAATCATCATCTCAACAGATCCCTCTGACTGCACGAAGGAGATGGAATCTCTGTCAGAAACTTGCTGCTGACGTTTGGGCTAGATGGACTGCCGACTATCTCCAATCTCTACAACGGAGACAGAAATGGACAAACAAGTCCAATAACCTCCAGTGTGGTCAGGTTGTCTTGATCAAAGACCAAGAGCTGTTTGTCAGGACATGGCCACTAGGAGTGATCACTGAAGTACATCCAGGACGAGATGGATTAGTGAGGGCTGTTACCGTACGGACATCAAAAGGAGTTTATCGTCGACCAGTTACACGAATAGTTCTGCGTTTCAATTCAGAAGTAGACACAAGCCATCTTCTGCCCGGGGAGAATGTTCAAGCTTCAATCAAGGCCTAAGCCTAAGACATAACTCTCATACACATTCATATCATCATCATCATACATGCACACTATTTCCTGTAGGTTAGGGGCAGCTGCCCATTATATAGCCTCAGGGTTAACATGCCTAAAGGCTGACATGCTCACTACTCCTAACAACATTGTTTTAGTTTCTGTAGTTACCTTATAGTATTAGTATCTAAAACTCATTGTACTATCTATCTTGGTACTATAGTGGGTAATTGTTTAGTTGGGATATCAAGGAGGATTCTGAAGGTCAGAGATACCGTATTTCCTTGAATAGCTCGCGCACCCCGAATAACTCGCACCCTCGAATAAGCCGCTACCTGCTATTGCGTCTCAACTTATTAACTCGCGCACCTCGAATAAGGCGCGCACTGGACGACGATCCTTTACCAAATAATTAATAGGCACCAGTAAATTGGTTTTTCTACTCATTTATGTTGGACCATGTCAGATAGTGAACAGTGTGTGTCTAATGAGTCATTGCCTTCAGCTTCTATGGAGACCCCACCACCTGCACGAAGGAAGTTGGCATCTTATGATGCAAAATTTAAGCTCAATGTAATTACATATGCAGAAAATCATACTAACAGGAAAGCAAGTAAAAAGTTTGGAGTGGGAGAGAGTAGTGTTCGTGACTGGAGGAAGAGAAAGGACAAGCTTGCTCAAGTCCCAACGAAGGCTCGGCGACTTCCAGGTGGTGGAAGAAAGGCGCATGCGCCTGAAATGGAGGAGGAGTTAACAGCCTGGATTGACAATCAGCGATCCAATCACCTCAGAGTTACGCGAAGCAGTATTCAGAGGAAAGCCCTGGAGCTTTACAGTGGTGATTGTGACTTCTCTGCTAGCCAGGGGTGGGTTGAGAATTTTCTTAGGAGAAATGGCTTCTCTTTACGTCGCAGGACAACTGTTAGCCAGAGATTGCCACAGGATTTGATCCCCAAAGTTTCGTCATTTATTTTAAGGGTGAGAAAGTCGAGACAGGAGCATCAGTACCCTTTATCTGCCATAGGAAATATGGACGAAACTCCACTTTGGTTGGATATGCCAGGGGACACAACAGTGGCTCGAGTGGGTGAGCGTACTGTGTCTGTTCGAACCACTGGACATGACAAGGGTCGCTTTACAGTCATCCTTGCCGCAATGGCTGATGGAAGGAAGTTGAAACCTTTTATTGTATTTAAGGGAATTCGGCCAATTCCTGAATTGGTAAAGATCCCAGGAGTTGTTGTTTACCTTAGTAGGAATGGCTGGATGAATGAAACCCTGACAGTCCAGTGGGTAGACTCTGTGTGGGGACATCTTAGTTTCAGCCGGAGACTCCTAGTCTGGGATGCATTTAGGTAATCTACACACAAATCACAATATTATAATAAAGTCTTAAAATTAAAAATGGTTACCACGTACAATAAATGAGTTCTAATTATGGTACACTATTTGTTATAACAGGTGTCATATGACTGAAACAGTGAGGACTCACGTAGCCAGCCTGAGGACAGATGCATGCTTAATCCCAGGGGGTCTCACCAGTCATCTTCAGCCAGCAGATGTATCATGGAATAAGCCTTTCAAATCAGCTTATCGAGATCTGTACAATGAGTGGATGTCCTCAGGCGAAAAGTCATTCACAAGCTCAGGCAATCTTAGGGCTCCTGATAAAGTTACCTGTGTGGAATGGGTCATGAAGGCTTGGAGCACTGTCACTACTGATGTCATTGTCAATTCTTTTAAAGCTTGTGGTATTAGTAGCAGCATTGATGGCTCTGAGGATAGTTCAATCCATTGTCTCAAGCCAAGTGGAGTTGCACATAGCGCTTTGGCCGCCATCCAAAGTGCAACAGCCAGCCAGAACAGCAACTCAGTGTTGGACGAGGAGGATCCTTTTGCTGATTGCGATATGGAAGAAGACCCTACTACCATTGACGATGAATAGTCGTAACTTTAGTAAATGACTTCTCTTAGCTACGGCAAAATCAATATAAACTTTCGTTTGTCGTTAACTGTATGCTACAAACAATAGGCTATTCACTTTTTTAGGGGTGGGCGGGGGCGCCCGCTATGCTGGACACTGCGCATGCTCGAAGTAGCACCACACCCAATTATAAGTGATGCTGACTAGCTAAAATAAATAAGCCGCGCCCTTGTTTAACTCGCGCCCTCGAATAACTCGCTACCCGATGCCGTGCCTTAAAAAAATAACTCGCGCGCGAGCTATTCGAGTGAATACGGTAACTACTCCCATTCACCTCCTGCCTGACTACCATTTATCCAAACAAACCCCTACAGAGGCTACTATACCCGTCCAGAGTAGTACACATCTATTTATAAGGAAATTAGGCAGCTACCAAAGCAAAATAATTTTGAAAAAGTGGCTGACTTCAACCGCTTAAGCTCGGTGCGATCGACTGGTAAGCTTGACTTCTTGATTGGTGACTCGGTAGAAGCGCCAGTATAATACACTAGCATTTCTAAATGCAACTGTCACTGGAGTATGTAGATTAGTAAATGTTGGATTGATATTTCGCTCTCCTGGACGTATCTTTAGGGATTGAGTTGACCCAGAAGCCTTTGCTAGTAAAGAACTGGACTTCCTCAAGCTATACAGTATTTAGGCTTCAATTTAGAGAAGACAGAGTTGCTATTGATAGTTTTAACCCTGTGATGTTGCTTAGTTCCTAACTTTTTTATTTATTAATTAATAAAGAAAAACAAAAAATATGAATAATTCATGAGGTAAGGGTGTACCCCTCTCTATGTATGTGTGCCAAGAACACAATACTAGAAGGCGATAGCAGGCATTAGCAGTAATGGGTGTGCATAAAATAGAGTACTTACTAATCAATTTTATAAGGTTATCTAATACAACTATCATTTATATTGCATTTATGTATTGTAAAATGTAAAACTGAGTTTGTTATTGTTGTTAGTTTTTGTTATTATGTTTTTGTTTTTAATTTATAGTTTTCTTGGAGATTTGTTGAACAGTGTGTTGGACAGCTTATTGTGATTCTAGTGGCTATCACCACAATAACTTAATTAAGAAACTTGCATCTTGTTTATCACTATATTTTCTGTTTTGGTTCATATTTGTGTTATGTTCTCTTTTTAAAATTGGTTTATTGCTTAATATACAGAAACAAGGACAACAAAATTTTTTATTATCTATACACAATTACATAGACATATAAACATATAAACATTGCTATTGTAGCTAGTTCACTGGACATGACTGAGTGTAAATTATGCTACTCGTTTTATACAGACTATTGGAGAATATCCTTCCCCCATATAATTAGCCCCCCCCCCCACTTATGAGATGCAAAAAATTATATATAGCCTTACTCTAAGATTAGATGTCCAACACTCCTTCAAAAAAAATGTAAAGTTCACACTTTATGTGCAATTAAGACAATTATGAAGCGTTGATGCCCTCCTTACCATTTCATTTTAGTCCACTGTACACGTCCAACTAAAATACATGCTAATTACATTGTCCCCGGCAGTTTCTCTCTTTTCATTTTAGTCCACTACACACGTACAACTAAAATACATGCTAATTACATGGTACCTGGCAGTTTCTCACTTTTCATTTTGGTCCACTAACACAGGGCCAAAAGCCCGAGTTTACAAGGGTAGTTTACAAATTGTGAACTTGTAGTTTCCACTAAGTTAACAAATGTTTGAGGTTTACAAGTGGTTGCCAATATATACACAATTGGTTCACAATGACAGTCTTGCAAACTACTTGTAAACTTTTTGAGTAGGAGTACACATGGTAGTTAACAAAGTGTTCATGAACTGAACTGTGAACTATTTGCAAACTTCTTGTACCCAAATTTGAAAACTGTTTGTGGACCAACTCAGTATTAATTCTTTCTTATTCGATTACAAAGTCAGTTTATTTATTCATTAATTATTTATTTTACATGTTTATGTTTTATTTATGAACATTTTACTTATTTATACATTTATTTATTTATTATTTATTTATTTATTTATTACAGTATTTAATTGACAAAATCAAGTTTTTTATTATAATTTCCAAATAAGTATTAGTTAACAACAATAAAAACTTAGTTAGCATTAAACATTTGACTGTTAATTTGTACAATTACAACAATAATAAATATTTATTTATTTATTTATTTATTTATTCATTTATTTATTTTTATTTATTTAGTTATTTATTTATCTATGTTCATATAATTATTTATTATCTATTTATTTATTTGTTTATTCACATAGGTATTCATTAATTAATTAATTAATTTACTTATTTATTTACGTATTTATTTATTTATTTACTTATTTATTGATTGATTGATTTATTTTGTTCAATAAGCTAACTAATCATAATAATAATATAATAGCAATACTAGTAATAGTAATAGTAATAATAATAGTAATAATAATTAATAATAATAATATTAATAATAATAATATTAATAATAGTAATAACAATAATAAGAATAGTAATAATAATAATAATAGTAATAATAATAATATTAATAATAGTAATAGTAATAAGAATAGTAATAATAATAATAATAGTAATAATAATAATAATTATAGTAATAATAATAATTATAGTAATAATAATAATTATAGTAATAATAATAATAATTATAGTAATAATAATAATAGTAATAATAATAATAACAATAACAGTTTATTTTTTATTTGTTTATTTGTTTATTCATTTGTTATTTTATTGCTTCCTTTCTTTATTTCTTTATTTACTTACTTGTTTATCTTTGTTTATTTATTTATTGATTAGTTCATTCATATTTATTTAGTTATTTATTTATTTATTTTATGTGTGTATTTATTTTAATTATTTCTTTATTTCTTTATTTATTTATGTACAGTGCACCACAGCATAAAGCTGGTTTTATTCAACTCATCATAACTTGAGAACCGCTTGAAATAAGCCATAGCAACAAAAGACAAAATATCAAAATTTTTCTTCTACCTATAAATAGAGCCCATTTATTTAGCTTTATAGTCATGTGCACTGTTGCTATGCAGAAAAGCTACACCGATTGGTCAAAATCTCATTATGTAATGCGCTTTCTAATTAGTGCCCACCATAACGTATCACACGTTCTCTCTGTGACTATACCTTGGTATCGCTTCGTGAGAATGTGCCTCATTCTCTCAATTTGATCTCAGCTGAAACAATAAAACATTACATACAAAGATCTAGGAACTATATGTTTGCCTACCTTGGAGGAAATAAGCTGGGAAGTGAGATGGAAAAAATTGTGAAAAATTTAAGTAAAGAGTATAAATCCCACCGACGTGTTGGTGTAAATAACTGACATTGTAGTGTACACATTGTTAATTTTTTTCTATAGGTTTATTGAACATCTACTTATCTTTCATTTCAACCATTTTTGTCACAAAATGTTTTAAGTTATATGAGATGAATCCTTTTTGCTGGATCATGTTGGATTAGTAAGAAACTTTATTATATACATATGTAACAGCTTATGTATCAAAATTCTCTCTATAGAAGTATAGAGTACCACAGTGGCTATGGATAGTCAAAATTTTATAAAGATAGCTGTTACTATGTATCAGTTGAATGCTAAACATGATTATAATGGATAACTAAGGTAGGCGGGTCTCCTCAGTTGCCATGGTGATGAAACCTTGGGTATATGTTCTTCCAAAGTAACTTGTTATGGGTTTTTAATTTGATAGGCATTGTGGGTTTTTGGCAAAACTTATAAGGAATTCATTTCATGTACTAAAAAACCAGCTTTATGCTGTGGTGCACTGTATGTGTATTTATTTTATTTATTTCTTTATCTATTTATATTTATTTATTTATTTATATACTCAATTTATTTATTCATTTGTATATTTCATTAATTAATTAATTTTAGTTATTATTTTACATTGTTGATGAAATAATGAAAATTATGAGTGAAAAATATTTAAATCAAAAATTAATTAAATAGGAGAAGTAAAATGTATAATCGCACTCAAGAGATATCTACATAGCACAGGGCTGGAAATTTATTTATTTATTGTTATTTAATTAATTTAGTTATTATTTTACGTTGTTGATGAATAATGAAAATTACAAGTGAAAAGTATTTAAATCAAAAATTAATTAAATTAATTAAATAGTTAATAACGGAGAAATATAATTAATAATCACACTCAAAAGATGTCTAGCAAAGGGCTGGAAATTTTATTTATTTATTGTTATTTGTATTCATTTACTTGTTTATATATATATTTATATTAAAATGAATAATTGATTCTTTATTATATGAAATGAAATAAATTAATTAAAATCATTAACTTATTTATCTATTTCAGTGGCTTGTTAGCCTCAACTCGCTGCCTTTTTTTTTAGAGTGGGAAAATTGCCTGACACACGAATCAGGTGATAAAAATTTCACCAGCCATCTCTTCCAGAGGCTTTCTGTAGAAGTGCAGGGAAGAAGGCAGTGGCAATTTTTAACTACACCAGCAAACAATAATTGCTTGGATTTTTTTATTTATTCACTTTTAGATATTTTACTCAATTGCTTTTCATTGTCTTTATTGTCTAGATTAGTGGTGAGAAAACTTGTCATCTTTTCATTTATCATAACAATAAAACATGAAATAATCAATGATTGAATAAATAAATAAATACAGCAATACAATAGATGAATTAATTTTATTTGCGACCCGTACCAATGGTTGCTGCGAAAGTGGTACAGTGTCACCATGACATCGCCGTTTGGCTGGAAAACCCCTTACCGAATGACAATGGGTAAGGTTTCGCTATTGTTTAGTATAGTTCGCTATTGTTTAATAGCAAGTGAGAAGAATTTGAATTCTCTTGGAGCACTTTTTAGAAACGACTACTCTTCTGGTGGTGAGTTGTTTTTTTTATTTCTATAGTCGTAGGGTATAGTACTCTAGATATAGAATATAGCTATATACATAGCCAATCTTCATTTTTACGAATTGCTGTGGATTCATTGAGAAAAAAGTTATAGAATGTTTACAATTAATGTGCATATCATTATGCTGGTCTTATGTGGTTCACAATTTAGTGGGCAAGATTCTATAAAGCACACTTTATGCGTCATTGTGCAAGCTATATTCATAGTGGCTAGCTTTACTAAATTTTAATGTTTTTATTCACAGCACTAACAACGAGGAAGCTGAAGAGCTTAAAGTTCTAATGAAGAATTTCAAGGCATGCTTGATAGCTAAGTTTGAGAACAAGACAGCTAAATATGTATATGTGGTTATTTCTAATAATTATTAAAATTATATTATGACATTAACATTAACCTGAGTCTCATTGGTTTCATCTGCCAGGGATAGTCTTGGCTTTAAAAAAAAATAGGAGACAATTAAATAAAACCTGAGATTGCAGCTTACATCTTAATATGGTAAAAGTGTCAACGCAATTCAAGAAAGTAAAAACAGCATTTGTCTTTGCACAAATCAACTTACCATAGTAATTGAAAAGGTGACGCTTTACCAAACCACTTTGAGAAGCCGTTAAGTAGTTGTAAATCCCTTTACCCAATTAATTGATTAGCACAGGTGCGTACAAAAACCCTTGAATATGAACTCGAAACAAACTATATATTAGTTGTAAGACACAAGGATCATCCGTGCATTGGGTAAGAAGCTGTAAATTTAAATCAACCGCTTTTGGTTTGTGTAGGCTTTACTCACTGTTCTGTCACGGTTGCTACCAAGACTGAGTTCAGTAATCTAGCTAGTAGCCCCGTAACCGCCCCGTGGCTCAACGCAAAAAAGCTAGATAATAAAGCGAGGGGAGGGCGAGACCCTTTACCAACCTGGAACCTCTACACTCGATTAGCGATTGGTAAAGTGAATCGGTACATGAGACTAACTTTTCATTATGGCGGTTCGGTTAAATGAAAGTATCACACTCAGCTTTCAAGAGTAAGTTAAAAGCTTTGCCCCTTAAAAAATAGTAATGCCAATCTAGTAATACTCTAGTGATGTGGGAGAGGAGGACTGTCTAATAATTCTGTACACTAGTTTCTTAAGTAGTTTGAGACAAATAGTGTGTACAAGGTGCCTGTTTGAGTTTGCTAGTATGTAAGTCTGACAAAAAATGGAAACCGGTTGTTTGCTATGTAAACTTGACATATATATCTTAGAGTCATCTTCAGTGGTTTCACAAGACAGCTGCATTAGGCTTGTATGTTTGTCCCTCCATCTAATCCTATCATTAGTTAGCAAGTGTCTAAAGGGTACTACTTGTCACTTACTCGTAATAATATCAGTGAATTTAAAAATTCGCTCACCTAATAGCTAGTTGGGCGGAGCCCGACCTCGGCTGAAGGGAGAGGTCGGGTAACAAGCCTATACCCGGGTTTGTTCCCTGCTGCAACGTACGTTGCAGTCCAATCAGATTGCAGTGTGGTTAAATGCTAAGGGAATGGGTGGGCGGACAGGAATACGCCTACGCAGAAATATACGTACACACAAGGAGCAAAAGGAGCAAGAAATGTGCGTGGGTGAAAAGAATGGCCACAAATCGTAAATCCCACACAATCGGCTCATGACGTCATGATTAGCTGACTCAGCAGGAACAAACCCGGATATAGGCTTGTTACCCGACCTCTCCCTTCAGCAGAGGTCGGGCTCTGCCCAACTACCTAATAGCTAGACTAGAGTAGCTAAATGGAATGGCGGCACAACTATAAAAATTGAATGGAATCATATAGCTATTATATCCATGTAATTTTTATACAGCAGGACCTCAACTGTATTATCTTGTCCAGTAGTGATGGCATTTCCCATTGGCTTATTTTGCAGGTAGCAACATACTGCTGATGTATCAAGGCTAGTCAATACAAGATGTTGGCGAAGCAAGTGTCATGAAGTAAGTTGATAACGGGTGTGAACATAACCAGGCCTCATCCCTAATAGTGATAATGTTGGTGGCCCTGCCTCTTTTATTGTCTAGGTACAAATCTTTCCAGAGTTTTTTTGTTTGTTTGTTTGTTTGTTTTTGTTTTGGGGCATGACTTAGGTTCACCTGCATTGAGTCTACCACACTGGATTTATGTCCAACCAAAAAGTTGAAGACTTACTGATATTCTCCTATTACTTGTTACAGGGTGGGCATTATTAGGGTAAACTTGTAGTGGTGCGTTCCCTTGGCTGCTTTGGCTGTCTCTTTAGACTATGGCTTTGACCCATTCTTGGTTGATGCTCACACTTTGCTGGCAAGTCTATACATGCTTTATTAGTGACAGTCTCATTGCACTGCTCATCTGCTGATGCTATCCCTTACCTTATGACCTTACCATGCACCCTTCACTTGGCTATTCTTTTGTACTAGACCTTCCCTAGCATCCTCAAGTTGTCCTCCAGCTCCCACTCTTTGGGCCCTTATAACACTAGAGTTGAAACAAGTATGAAAGTGTTGGGTGGCCTGTGCTGTTGCATATAGAACAGAGATATATATTTATAAAGTATCAAGTATCATCTGAGGCTAGTGGTTCTGTAGTATGCAATGATATTGGTGCCGTTGGCCAGATTGTTATTATTAGCCCTCAGCGCGCATGCGCAAGTGGGTTATAGTAGTCGTCCCATCTATTTGTCTGTCTGTCAGCTGATTTTGGAGATTACTGACAATTAACTGTTGATTTAAGTATGATCTTGCTCAGGATGATGATTTAACAAGCTGTCTGCTCCGTGTAGGTTCAAATTTTTGTAGGTAGTGTCCCCTATCGTCATGTCGCAATCACATGGGCAAATAATTTCTTTTCTTCCCACGTTAGTTTTTGCTTCATACTGAAAAGTAAATGAGAGCTGGAATTCAGGTGTTTTACGTTGAAACTATATACCGGTGAGAGTCTCCTGCATGTTTAGCTACTTCTTTAGACAGCAATTAGCTACATCTATGTTTTCATTGCTTGAGCTGTATTGATACCTGATTAGGAATAGCTAAATATATTATTTTTTCGGTCTGAGAAATTATTTTGTTATAGCTAGCTAGTGTATAGTAGCGCTGAGGGTTCACACCTTTGGTGCTTCATTTGCTTGGCTTGATAACTAATTTTCTTTTCCATTAGAATTAATATTGCCATAACCTTTTTTTTCCATTTCCTAGATTTCATGGTGCTTGGGCTGCTGCTATCTGTGCTGAGGTTCTGGTGTTCTTGATTGAAGAAGAGAATAATGGTAAGTCTCTAGGCATGCACTACTGTTATCATTGTACATACACATACTAATACTAACACTGCATTCACGAAGTAGTACTGCACACGAAGTGCTAACACTGTGCACACACACATAGTGCTAACACTCTGCACACACATAGTACTAACACTGTGCACGCACATAGTGCTAGCACTGTGCACACACATAGTACTAACACTGTGCACACACATAGTGCTAGCACTGTGCACACACGTAGTACTATTACTGTGCATGCACGTAGTACTAACACTGTGCACGCACATAGTGCTAACACTGTGCACACACATAGTGCTACTGTGCACACACATAGTACTATTACTGTGCATGCACATAGTGCTAACACTGTGCACACACATAGTACTAACACTGTGCATGCACGTAGTACTAACACTGTGCACGCACATAATGCTAACACTGTGCACACACATAGTGTTAACACTGTGCACACACGTAGTACTATTACTGTGCACGCACATAGTGCTATCACTGTGCACACACATAGTGCTATCACTGTGCACACACATAGTGCTAACACTGTGCACACACATAGTACTAACACTGTGCACACACGTAGTACTATCACTGTGCACACACATAGTGCTATCACTGTGCACACACATAGTGCTATCACTGTGCACACACATAGTGCTAGCACTGTGCACACACGTAGTACTAACACTGTGCACGCACATAGTGCTAACACTGTGCACACACATAGTGCTAACACTGTGCACACACATAGTACTAACACTGTGCATGCACGTAGTACTAACACTGTGCATGCACGTAGTACTAACACTGTGCACGCACATAGTGCTATCACTGCATGCACGTAGTACTATTAATACTGTGCACGCACATAGTGCTAGCACTGTGCACACACATAGTACTAACACTGTGCACACACATAGTGCTAGCACTGTGCACACACGTAGTACTATTACTGTGCATGCACGTAGTACTAACACTGTGCACGCACATAGTGCTAACACTGTGCACACACATAGTGCTAACACTGTGCTACTGTGCACGCACATAGTGCTATCACTGTGCACACACATAGTGCTAGCACTGTGCACACACA
>WLWD01002058.1_pt1 | contig 56078 bp, 34 predicted proteins | sample 6712731 | NCBI WGS metagenome assembly WLWD01 (sample SAMN12718690, study PRJNA576275) | sponge metagenome | isolation source: marine sponge | host: Mycale hentscheli | place: New Zealand: South Island, Marlborough, Capsize Point | collected 2014-11-01 | reverse complement strand
GGGGCCACACCCCCCGAGTGCTATCCACTGAGGGGCACGCACCCCGAGTGCTATCCACTGAGGGGCCACACCCCCCGAGTGCTATCAATTGAGGGGCCACGCACCCCGCATGCTATCAACTGAGGGGCCACACACCCCGAGTGCTATCCACTGAGGGGCCACACACCCCGAGTGCTATCCACTGAGGGGCCACACACCCCGAGTGCTATCCACTGAGGGGCCACGCACCCCAAGTGCTATCAACTGAGGGGCCACGCACCCCGAGTGCTATCAACTGAGGGGCAATGCACCCCGAGTGCTATCAACTGAAGGGGCACACCCTGAGTGCTATCCACTGAGGGGTCACACACCCGGAGTACTATCAACTGAGGGGGCCTCCCGCACCCGCATGCTATCAACTGAAGGGGCCACTGAGGGGCCATGCACCCCAGAATGTTATTCAATGAGGAGCCAGGGATCTTACTCCCAACAGCTGCCCCTCTATTGTTGTGCCTACCACTTCCCCAATCCTTCACCTATCAATCAATGTTAATAACAACTTATGCCCTGGCTTCTCGCTTTGTGATAATTTTTTTTTTTTAAACCCTTGACTACTACTCCCTGTTGAATTTGCTCACCAGTGGTATTTCCGGGCATTATGCTGGCTCCAGAATGTCCCGGTGTGGTCCCAGCAAGACCTACAGGCAGTCCCAGCGGGACTGCAGATGAAGTCCCCGGTGAGTCAGTGGGAGGAGCTGTCAGAGTGGTTGGCCCCTCTGCAGGAGGGCCAGCTTGGGAGGGCTCCCTGTGGGTGACTCCAGTGGCCTCCAGCTTGGCGGCAATCAGCCTGTCTATCCAGTCTAGCTGGGCTTCCGTGAATGATGATGGCAGTGATGATGGCGGAGGCTCTGCACCTTCCTGCTGTGCCTCTCCCTGGAGATTTCCTTCCATCCTATATACTCTCTGCACAACTCTGATGCTATAGGATTCCCTAGGATATGCTCTTTATGGCTTCTCTTACTATTATTCGTTTTCCCTGCTACAACCTCGTGCGTGTAGCTTAGGCGCCTGCGCGTGGACATATAGCAGGTAGCTTGGCCCCTCCCTCCATTAACTCCGTTTAATCATTATTCATTAACCTTCATCAAAAAAATTAATAACAATTAGTACAGCAAAGTGCTTTTGCTAATTTAGTCAAGCATTTCTTCACTTTGCGTTTTACTTGTTTGACCTTGATCTTATTTTGGTCCCAAAGCTCTTCTTCTAAAATTAAATTTAAAATAAAATTATATGATAATATTGTACATGCCTTACTATGGATAATACAAGTAAGCTATGTATTAGTGTTTAAAATTTAAATTTATCACCAAAGATAAAGATTCCAATCGTAATTAAAAAACTGAACATTATTGACATGCTTTTGATACTAACAATACATAATTATAATAAACAGTGATAAAATTTGAGCTGGACTGCAAAAGAATTCTGTAGTTTAGGTCATGAGAATATATTTTGATAGTATGTAAATCAGCTGTTTTATGTTCACAATATGACATAGCTGTATAGTTGTTCATTATTGTCACCATTTTAATTGCAGTAATTCTTGCATTGACTTTAAGTATTACAAACTGCAGTGATACATGCACAGTATATTGTGGGCACAGTGAATTTGTAATTAAAATTAAAATGTTTTGATAACTATAATGGTTTAAACACATACAAACTAACAATGTCTAGCAATGTAGTGGTGTACGTGCTCATTATTTGGTAATGCTCACCTTTTAAACTTAATTTACGCTATTACCTAAAAGTTGTTCACAAGATGCTATGGTAGGTATTTGTACAGGACCTGTCAAAGTTTCAGTCAATTGAGAAAATGAATGGAACAATAAGGGAGTAGGCGTGTAAGTAATGCAGAGATAACTAGATTATTTGTTCAGCATACTCAACAGCATTTTAAAGAGAGTGGATATAGCATTGAATAAGTCTTCTATGCAGTGCACATCTTATTATCTCACTACTCGGTGTAATTACTATTTCATTTTCATTTAGTAGCTTATTTCATCCTTCCATATAAAACCAGATACACCAAACAATGAGCAAGAAAGGTAAATTAAATTGATCTCATGCATTGTTTTTTCTATGTATTTTCCCTATGACAGCTGTATCAGTTAACTAAAAATCAAACTTCTTACTTTTTTTGTTACAGGATGTTTGTCTCCTTGAGATAAGTCTAAATTAGACTTTGCCTTTATTTCTTTATCTTTCTCGTACTTCTTTGACCTTCACTGCTGAAGTCTCTGCTTCAGTACATACATCTTTCTGAACTCTTTGCTTTAGTTCCAGTTCTATGTTCTGACTTAAATCACTTTTATCTTCCTCTGCTGACTCCTTCTTCATCTCTAGCGAATGTTGCATGCTAAATGTAGACATCCTGCGTGTTAGTGGTTCAAAACTTGAATCAGAACCCATACTTGGGCAGGTATCTATAGTTGAGTATGATTCTGAATGAACTTTAGTGGTTTTATGACTTTGACATCAATAATGGGTGAAAATAACACTTTAGAGTCACATTGTTTATATGTAGCTGATTGTGAGCGAAGTAATGCTCTCTCATGACTTGATTGTCTCAGTAAGACATGATCAGCACTTCTTGACTTGAAAATAACAGCATAATTAATGCCATCTTTTCCTTTGCTGATACAGTTCTCGAGTGTAATTTTACAACATTCTGCAGTGTTAGCCTCATCAACTTCTAATGTAACATTTCTCTCTCCAACTTTGGCAACATCAACCTCTGAAACTTCCTCTTCCAAATTGACATATTTTTGAATTCTTTCTTTCTGTTCCCATTGTATATCCTGATTTAATGGTTCACAGTGTTCTTCCTCTGTTAACAACTCCATTCTCATCTCTAATGACTCATGGTGCATGTTAAATGTAGATTTTCTACATGTGAGTGGCTCAAAGCTTGAATCAGAATCCATACTTGAGCATGAATCTATACTGGAGCATGATTCTGATAGAATTTCAGTGAGAGGTATGATTTTGACATCAATAAATGGTGAAAAGAGCACTTTCAATGCACGTCTTTTATATGTAGCTGAACATGAGCGAAATAATGATTTCTTAGGACAAAATATTTCTTGTTTCAATAAGATATGATCCGCATTTTTTGACTTGAAAATAAAAGAATTTTCAATGTCGACACAACTGTCCCGGCTATTGGTCTCAGATACAATATTACTATTCATTTCATTACTTTCCTGGCAGATATTAGCTTGATCTTCATTCCTCACCAAATCAGTTAAGATATCTTCCTCATTTACTTCTGTTGCCAATTCAGCACAAGCCATTTCACCTGCTTCAGTAGTGATAGCTTCACTAACTTCTGATAAATCTTCTCTTTCTTCTACTTTGGCAGCATATAATGTCGAAGTCTCCCCTACAGTGCAGGCATCATTATGGACTTGTTCTTTCTTTTCCAATTTAATGTCTAATAGCTCAATTTGTAACACTTTTGTTTTATGAATATTAGAATCCTTGATTTCCTCAAAATTTTCCACAGCAGCCATACTAATATGAAATAAATTATTTGCCAAATTACGTAAGTAACATTTATTAGCCACAAAACTTCAAGTATTATGCATAAAATGTCTAAGTGTCAAAGAGAAAAGAATAAAAGTGTTTAAAATGTTAAAGATTTCATCTAGCTGATGAAGACTTCATTGCCATTATTTTTGCACCCATTAGCTGTTGTATATATTTCACTTTACTGACATTCACTGCCAGAAAGAGACCAAAACAAAATTGTAAATTAGTGAATAAAGTGTTTATAACTATAAGTTTGTTAACCTCTATAGCCTAGTAATTATTTTTGTTAATTCTAATTACCAAGACAATTTATAGATTTTGTTTCAGTTGTAAATGGACATTTTTCACCCTGTGTGACCTTTCCATAGCAACAACTTCAAAATGTTACGTTCAACATACTATATTACTCTCAATTATGTCAACTGGAATATCTTAATATATTATGAATCCGTATAACTAACATACTTTTAGGAACTGAGTTGTTAACTGTTCTGTTCCTTATGTCAATCCAATGGTGTAACTTTGATTGGTTCTGTTCCTTATATCAATCCAATGAAGTTTAGACTAATGGCAAGAAATCTGAACTTGTTAATGGGTCCACAAACCACTTAAAAGTATCCACAAAAAACCTTCCTATGACACTTGTTACTTAAACTGATATTATGTTTGGAACTCCAAAATTGATTACTAAAACCAGCTACCACAGATGTTCTATCACAAAAATTGTACTATTACAACTGTCTATAAACACAACCTCCCTAGTACTGCAACATTTCTATTACAACAGCTACTATTACAATTATTGACCCTCAGTGCGCATGCGAGAGTGGATTATAGTAGATATTTTGTCTGTCAGTCTGTCTGTCTGTCTGTTTGTCCATCTGTCTGTCATATTTTGGAGATTACCAATAATTAACCGTTGATTTAGGTATGAACCTACTCAGAATGAAGCTTTACATAGGTACCTGCCTTTGTGGGTAATGTACCCTACCATCACGTTATAATCACATGACCTGTTTAGCTTCTTCTCGTATGAAGACTGTTTCTATGTACCATTTTCATTGCTTGAGCTATATTGATGCCTGATAAAACAGCTAAAGGATTGCTTGTTCTTTTTGTCCGAGATTATATTGTAATAGAATAGATATAGTGTTTAGTAGCGCTGAGGGTTTGTTGTCTAATCTACATAATAGTCTCCCACCTCAAAAATATAATCTAACTTCACCAAAAAATTGTGGGCTACTCTGCATTACCCCTACTAATGGTGGCACTCTACAGAGAAGTACTTCTGCTAGGCATAAAAAAGTACCTTATAAATTCAGCTTTAGCACAAGTCTAGGGGTGCTTTGCTGGTTAAAAAACAAGTTTCTGAGCTCATCTCTTTCTAGCCTAACAATTAAAGCCAAGTAGGATAGTGAACAAAGTAGCTATAGCAGAGATTATTATAGTAAACATTGTATATATTGTGAATGTAAATGTTGTCTTTTCCAGCATGCTAATAATGTTGCTTTTTAACTATAAGATATATGCACATACAATTTACCTAGACATCGTTCATCATTCTTTTTGCTGTACCCTTTTTAGTAATACTACTTTCCCTATTTACACACACAGAAGTATTGATGAGCGAGCCAAGCCATCTTTGGTAGTTGTGCAAACTTAACCCTTTACAAATATCTTCACTCTGGCAGCTCTTGTGGATTGTCCACATTTTTTAAGGAGAAAAATGTCACCCTAGCTGCTGAGAAAAACAGATGGAGTATAACAAACTGGAAAATGTGAAATAGAATAGTTTTGATAATGAATGAATGAAGCTGTGAATGCAATATCGGCTACAGCAGCAGTTAAGTTGAGGAATTGTTGATTTCTACTTGGCTTGAGAAGCCCTTGAAGCAGAGAAGAAACATAGTTCAGCATCAACCAATGTCATCTTCTTAGTAACTTCAATATTTTAGTCACAAGGTATACCCCAGCAGTTCTGTCGCGTTGTTAATGTCTTTCTGTTTAACAATAGCAGAGTTTCAAAGTACTGCCCTCAACTGCCTGTCTAATTCCAATAAATACTCTATAGCTATGCCATCTAGTTTTCTAAACCTGTATCAGGAGTTTAGATACATTCAGTGGTTTTCTTTTCACTTGTTCTTATCCCTGTATCAAAATGTGGACTTGTTACTTGTTTTTGGAGGTCTCTATTGGCATGTATTACTGAAGGGCACTGAACCTGCAAATTTCCACACTAACTTTAACGAATTAATCCAAGTGGATGTTTGGTTACTTAAATAGTAACTTGGAGTTTAGATTCATTCAGTGGTTCACTTTTCACTTGCCTATATCTATCCAATGTAGACTTGTAGATCTCTTTGAGAGGTCCCTATTACAAGTATTACAGAAGGGCACCGAACCATAAATGTCCACACTAACTTTAACGAATTATTCAAGTGGGTGTTCAAATAATTGTTACTTAGATAGTAACTTGGAGTTTAGATACTATCAGTGGTTCACTTTTCACTTGTTCTTATCCCTATATCAATCCAATGTAGACTCGTAGCTCGCTTTTGGGAGGTCCCTTGGCAGGTATTACTGAAGGGCACTGAACCTGCAAATGTCAACAATAACTTCAACGAATTATCCTAGAGGATGTTCAAATAGTTGTTACTTAGATAACTGTTTGGCAACAAAATTACTAGCACACAATTTTAACCACCGACCGTTTCTCTACCACAATAGTGAACCCTCGAGCGAGTCTAGAACGCTTATTCAATGCTTGTTCTGCCTACCTTCAAATAGAAATCTGGCGTCACCGGTGGTCACCTGTCACTTTTTTTAGCGCCTAGGGAATCCTCAGCGTAACTTCGCCGCTCATGGCTCAACTCCCCGACTGAGAACAATACTGTCACTGAGGCCTATAACTATATCAAACAGCGCTTTCAGATAACTTACAACCACCACCACCAGAAAATGAACTAGAAACTGGTGGTGTGCTTGAGCACAAATGGCGGGCGAGCCTTAAACTACACTATTGTTAAATGATTGATTTCAACGACTAACACTCATACTACTAAAATAAAGTTGAGTTTTTAAATTACGTATGCGGTGCAACAAAATCAAGTAACGTTATTTAAAGTTTTCTTTGCGACATTCTTAATAGTAGTTGTAACGCACACTACTTGCACACAACTGACCATACCTACGCAAGACTTACCTTTGTGGTTCTCTAGTGGACAATGAATTTTCAAGTAAATGCTGTTAAGTAGAGCTTAGCGTATTAACTTACCACCGCCACTAACTCGAATAGAAATGGAGATTTAACTGCACCCGCAAAACAATTTAAAGCGGTAAACAATTCAATTTCTAAGGTGATACGGGTAAGGGTCGCTAAACCAGAGGATACTGTTTAGTGAAGTTTGGGACGGGGTCGCACGCGGAGCGAACACAAAAATACGGAGGGTCAAAGTACAAAATGACATACGTACGTCCAAACATATATACAAATAAACTAGTGGTGTACTTGAGCACAAATGGCGAGCGAGCCTGATAGTTAGGTAACACTAGTGATGTGCTTGAGCACAAATGGCGAGCGAGCCTAAAGACTATACTATTTTTATCTGAATGATTTTGACTTCTAACACTGAAGCTACTTAAAAATATGGTCCAGTTTTTAAAATTTCGCATACACGGTAAAGGGATTTCAGTGCCATGGTAACAACTCTCTGCAACTGCTTGAATTGAAGGACAAAAAACAACAAAACAATACACGTTATTTAAAAGTTTTCTTTGTGATATTCTTTAGCTAAGTAGTGGTTGTAACACACAATGCTTTGACACAACTGGACATGCACCTACAGACTTACCTTCGTGGTAGTCTAGTGGACAATGTATTTTCAAGTAAATACTGTTGGGCACGGCTTATAACCATGACAAAGAGCGCATTGACTTACCACCGCCACTAACTGAAATAGAAATGGAAGTCCCTTAAGTTTTCAAGTTTTAACTGCACCCGCAAAAAAATTCAAAACTGTAAACAATTCAATTTCTAGGGTGATACGGGTACTGATCGATAAACCAGAGAATTCTGTTATAACTAACACAAAAACGCGAGGTTCAAAGTACAAAATGACATACGTACGTCCATACATATATCTAAACTAGTGGTGTGCTTGAGTACAAATGGCGAGCGAGCCTGATAGTTAGGTAACATAAAATGTTACTATTTTTAGCTTACTTCATGCAAACACTATAATAGCAGTTATACTAGTGGTGTGCTTGAGCACAAATGGCGAGCGAGCCTTAAACTACACTATTGTTAAATTTGATTTTAACAACTAACACTCAAGCTATTAAAATAAAGTCGAGTTTTTAAATTACGTATGAGGTAAAGGGGTTTCAATGTCATAGTAACCGCTCCCGCAACAGTTTGAATTGATCAAGAATCATGTCACGTTATTTAAAATTTTCTTTGTGATATTCTTAATAGTAGTTGTAACGCACAATACTTTCACACAACTGAACATACCTACGCAAGACTTACCTTCGTGGTTCGTCTAGTGGACAATGCATTTTTAAGTAAATACTGTTGAGTAGGGCTTATAACTGTGACAAATACCGCATTAACTTACCACCTCCACTAACTTGAATAGAAATGGAGCTCCCATAAGATTTTGAGTTTTAACTGCACCCGCAAAACAATTCAAAGCAGCAAACAATTCAATTTCTAAGGTGGTACGGGTAATGGTCGCTAAACCGGAGGATTCTGTTTAGTAAAGTTTGGGACGGGATCGAACGCGGAGCGAACACAAAAATACGAAGGGTCAAAGTACAAAATGACATACGTACGTCCATATATAATTATAAATAAACTAGTGGTGTGCTTGAGCACAAATGGCGAGCGAGCCTGATAGTTAGGTAACATGGTATGTATAATGTTGCAAACACTATAATAGCAGTTATGACATTTGATTTCAGCAAACAAATACAAAATCACTCTCTTACCTTATTAATGGTAACTTTAGTAGTATCAAACATCAACCATTCTGATAATCTCAATCACCAGTAACTCTTGAGCAAGCTCTCAGCTACGATAAAAAATAAACTAGTGTTATTATTTGTAATTTTAGCCAACAAATATGGAATTACTACGTACATCATTCTTGAGTATTGATAACTTCTGTAGTATCAAATTGAAGTTACTTTGACCACCTGAATTAGCTACCTCGAATTCTTGACAACAAGCTCTCACCTACAAAAACAAAAGACAATCAATTTTAGCACACAAATACAAAATTACTTTCTTACCTCATTTTCTTGAGCAGTGGTAACTTTTGTAGTACCAAATCTGAGCCAATCTGACTATTTGAATTTACAAGTCACTGTTGACTAGCTCATAGCTACAAAAAAGAAAGGCCAGAGTTAATTTTGCATATTTAGCTAACAAATATGGAATTGCGTACTTATCTCAGCTTCCCTCGAGAAGTAGTAGCTTCCTTACCTTTAATACTACGGCATTCTGACTACCAACGGCTCTTGACAACCAACAACCAGCACTCCGTATCCCCCCATAAAACGGCGAAGTTTTGAAATGAAGTCTGGAAAAGGGTCTTCAATGCCATAGATACCGGTAGAATCAAATTTTTGTTTCTTGAAAAGCAAGCGTTTTCGCCTGAATTTGCTCACACTTCTGCGCTTAAGTATAAAGTAAGGCTTGCTTAATGCTGTAGTTTTAGAATAAACTGGGGTCAAGCCTAAAAAGCCGTCTTTATTGGAGAAAGTTTCCCGCGCGCGCATTTAAAGAGCATACGTACCATCCATACATACATACATATAACATATGTGGGTTGGTGGGCTCGAAGGGATCACACACTCCCGAGACCAACCGCCGGCACAGAGGGAAAGCACAAGGCACGAAGCCAGGGAAGCTCACGAAGAGCAGAAGGTAGACCACAGGGCTCAAAGGACTCACACAAACGCAGACGCCTGAACTCTGTGGCTCGCTGCCACCAGAGTTCTTCACAGTCGATTAGTACGCAAACGCTCTGGCTATTAACCCAGTGTTGCATAAACTAAGACAAGAAGGAACTAACGATACGCAGGCGCGTCCAAGCTTAAATAGCAACAGACACGCATGCGTAGGTGAAGGTGTTCACGGATAGACATCCGGACAATAACTTAAAGCATGCATACACACAGCAGATGATACAATAAAGATAATAATACAACGATAAAATGACATGCCAACAAAACAATATAAGTTCTTGTGATAATGTTCCTTTCCTCCGCCCACAACTCCCCTCGCTAAGATTTGACTGGGGGCAAATCTGATGCCACAAAGGCGGAGTCTTGCGGATCACAGGGCCACGCCTGTCTGCTCATCCCATCTGCGTTGTCGTGGGCTCTGCCAGGTCGATACACGATGGAAACACTAAACTGCTGTAGAGCCAAGGCGAATCTGAGGAGACGCTTGTTTAGGCGACATCCCACTACGAGCGAACAACACGGCTGATGATCAGTCACAACCTTGACCTCCCTTGCGTAGAGGTGGAACTCGAAATGCTTGAGGGAGGCTACTATGGCCAGGCACTCCAGTTCTGTGACGGAATAGTTCTTTTCCGCCGGTCTGAGCTGCCTCGAGAAGAACCCGACAGGGAGTTCCTCACCGTCACGACACACGTGCAAACAACCACCAACACCCGAGCCAGAAGCATCGGTATACAAAACGAACACATCCTGAACAACAGGAATGAACAACACACATGTATCACACACACTACTTTTAAGCTTACGAAAAGCAGAATCCATGTCCCCGGTCCAGACCACCTGGAGAGGAGCCCCCAGCGAGGTCGCCGGAGTCAAGCGGCCCGAGTAGGAGGCAAACGAAGGGATAAACTGTCTATAATAGGACATGGCCCCAAGGAAAGACCTTAACTGTTTCTTACTAACAGGGCGTGCAAACAATCTGAGGGCCTCCACCCGATGCTCAGGCACAGAAAGGGAACCACACCCGATCCTATGACCCAAGTAAACTAAAAACTTTCTGCCAAAATGACACTTTCTCAATTTAATGGTGAAACCGGCTTCTCCCAAACACACAATAACTGCTCTCAAATGGGTAAGATGTTCTTCCCATGACTGACTAAAAACAACAACATCGTCCACATAATTCTTGCTACAGTGAGACACGGGTTCTAACACTTTCTCTACTATGGACTGAAAGATGGCCGGGGCATTCTTGAGCCCGAACGGCATACGAACATATCTGTACTTCCCAAAGGGACACATGAAGGTCGTGAGTTCACTCGAGTTTACGTCCATGGGAATCTGGTGAAAACCAGAAGTAAGGTCTAATGTGGAAAGACAACAACAGGGACCTACCAGGTCCAAAATGCTAAAGACGGCAACCAATAGCGTCGCAATGGAGTCACCGCGTTCAACCGGCGAAAGTCAACGCAAAGTCTAATTCCGCCGTCTTTCTTCCTAACTGGTACCAAGGGACTAGCCCAATCTGAATCAGACTCTACTATTATGCCACCAGCAAGCAAGGAATCCAGCTCAGCCTTGACGGCTTCGCGAATGCCAACTGGTATCTGTCTTGGGGGCAAGGACACAACAGACGCCCCATCTTCTAAAAGAATAACACAGGACCCAACCTTGGACAAACCAGGGGACACACTGAAATTACTACTGAGATCAGACAACAAGGAATCTAGGTCACATTTCTTGTAACCGTCACACACGTCTCCATCCAAGGAGGTTTTGCTGACAAGCAAAGATTCATCAATGCCGCTATCTTCGGCAACAACTGTAATGGCATTCACTTGCAAAGCAGGGCGAGAGGTGTACACCTTCAAGTTACATCTGTGGGCTACTCTCACCGGGTGATCATCGCCTTTGGTAACCTTGTAAGTCACGTTAGACGATTTACCCACTACAGTGTAAGGGCCTTCCCAGGCAGCCTGTAAGGAAGCTTTAATGCCCGGGACTCTCATGAGCACTAGGGACCCCAACTCCAAAGGTTTGTCTCTGACACCCTTCTTAAAACACTCTGCCCGCTTGCCACTGGACACAGACTGATTGGCTACAACACAGTCACTAATGACAGCCAACCTGTCGTTCAAGGAAACCAGCCACTCGTCAACATCGACTGGATCAAAAGGTCTCTCAACCCACCCTTCATACAACAAGTCTAGAGGGCCCAAAACATCACGACCATAAACAATGCAGTGGGGAGAATATCCGAGGTCTCTGTTGGGGACTTGGCGCAAGGCAAACAACGCCAAAGGAAGGAAATCTACCCAGTCCACCCCAGCGTCAACAGCCTTGGAGAGCATCGGCTTCAGACTGCCGTGCATACGTTCAACGACTCCGTTGGACTGAGGACGGTAAGGAGATGTGGCCAACTTATCAATACCCAACAGATCACAAACTTCTGTCATCAACTTAGACAGGAAAATGCTACCTCTGTCTGACAACACTCGAAGGGGGATCCCTGTGCGGCTAATGACCTCGATAAAACACTGAGCAGCCTCAGAGGCAGAAGCCGTACGCATCGGGATGGCATCTGGCCACCTGCTAGCCAAACAAACGTAAGTAAAGAGATACTTAGACCCACGTTTTCCCTTCGGCAAAGGACCAACCAAGTCCACACACACGCTCTCAAACGGAACGCTAACTATTCTTCTCTCGACCATCAAGGGTTTCTTGTTACCGGCACTATTCATTCTCAGGCAAACATCACAAGACTTGACAAACTTACATACATCACTGTGCATGCCAGGCCACGTAAACTTGTTACCCAGCAGCTTCCTCATCCCACGGACTCCTACGTGGGCAGTCTTATCATGGGCAAGTTTCAACAAACGCTCCCTAAAAACTACGGGAACTACAACTTTCACAACTAACTGGTCATCGACTAAAACAGAATGCACGAGCATGTCATCCTCCAAGGAATACCCGTTCAGAGACTTGCGACCTAACTCTAACAAGGGAGAAAGGGAGTCATCAGACTTCTGAGCCTCGACAACAGACTCAGTACCACCGCTCGAAGTGGGAACAGACAAAACGAGGTCATCAATTTCACTGGAAACAGGTTCACTAGGAACAACTACGTTATCGGAAACAACAACGCTACTAGGAACTACTCGACTTTCAACATTGGAAACAACTTCACTGGAGACAGAAAGGGAAGACACATCAGATGTAGAGGGAGACAAAACCACAAACCCGTCACTGACAGCGATACCACCAACTACTGCCCCATCCCCATCCTCGTCAGACCCGTTCAGAAGCCCAGATTCAGACACAGAAGGCTCCATACTGTTAGACCCAACACTTACAGAAGACAGAGAGGGAACATGAGAAGTATCAATGACAGACAAACGAGCAAATTCCTCATCACACACAAGAGGAACAGGCTCAGCTAACTCAACGTTTCTGGCATTACGTCTCCTACGTCTGCGCTTTCTCTTGACAGACTCACTTCTGGTTACAACGTTAACTGTGGCTACCTCTCCCTGAGTAGAGACGGGAGCGGAGGAGGTGGAAGGTACCTCCACCGCCCCATCACCAGAGCAGGCAACGTCCTCAGACGCAGGCTGAGTGCTGCAGGTATCATGCCAGTTGCCCCGCCACCTCAAGCAATTTATCTGCCTGGGTGGCGGCACCCAACAAGAGGTGCTCGGCCGTACTCGGCTCCATGGGAATCGAAAACAACACCCTACCGGCCAAACTATCACGGTGGGCAACAGCCACTCGGTGCTTGAAGCACTTACTCTTAAATTCAAAGTTCACAATGGCTACTCTCAAGGTAACTGGGTCACTATCCCAGCCCCTTACTTCAACAGTATCCCCGGTCAACTGGTCCTCGTATACTAGACACCCAGGGACTATGGAAATTTCTGCCCCAGTATCGGGCACAATCTCGCATTTGGTACCATTTACAAACCCAAAAGTGTGGGAAGGATGATCTCTAACAGCCACCCAACTTGCATTGTAAGTTTTTCTCTTAACTCCATCACTTTTACCATCAGACTTGGACTTACGTTTGGGACAGTCAGGGGACTTGTGTCCCGGCTCTCTACAGGAGTAACAAACTATGCCGGGAGGTTTAACTCCCAAGTAACCCGGAGAACTACTGTGAACGCCCTCACTACCAACAGATGAACTAACTACTTGACCACTGCTACTGCTACTACTACGGCACTCAAAGGCCCTGTGTCCCCGCTTCTGACACTTGAAGCATACAACTGGGGACGACCCTCTGCCCACCCTGCTACTAGACGTGCTGGACTTCTCGAAAGAAGCAGCAGTACGGGTAGGAGAGATAGAAACGGAAAACTTACTAAGTTCACGCAACGACTCAAAAGACCTCTGATCCATCGCCTCCCTCTGTGAAGGGGTCAGCGAGGAACGAAAGGCAGAACAGACCAAAAACATGACTACGTCCTCTCTAGACTTACACAAGAGCTCTAAAGAACTAACAATACGGCTAAGGAATTTAAACTTCTCACTGGGGGTCGAGGAAGAGGGGAGCGCTGAGAACTCTTCCCTGTACTGCACACCAAGCGCAACCAGGTTAGAGCCCAACGACTCAAACAACCTCTCCTTGATCTGGTCATACGTGGCATCTTCCTTGTTTAAAGTGGACAGGGCTTCCATGGCAGACTCCGAATGGAGCTTTTGCAACAGCACACGTTTCCACCGTCTACGTGGACAACCCATTATGGCTAAATTGGACTCCAATGTTGCTACAAATTTGGCTATGTCCACCCCATCCTTATGGGCTGCTAGCTGACTAATTTCACGAGACATGTCAGCATCTATGGAATCTGAACTACCACGGCTACTACCACTACTGTGGGACCCAGACAACAACCCAGAACTCGCTAGGCCATTAAAGAATTCAGAGAAAGAGGACTTCAATCTGGAATCGATCACAGAGGTTATGGATTCCACCTCATTAGGGATATCGGGATTTTCTTCATCACCCATTATTGTGCTAGCTGGGGTATCACCACTGACTGGACCACTACCCGATTCTAAATCTAACTCACGAACAGGAGAAACACGCTCAACCTCGCCTACACCAGAGCCAGAGAACAAAGACAGAGAACGCCCAGAAGCAACACTACTTGCACAACTACTACTTTGACCATAGGTTTCCGAACACAGGGACTCACCACTTGATCCCAAATTCTGCCTCCCACGCTTGCACACTCGACCAGGCTGCTCACGTTGGCTCATCCAGGCAATCCGACCAAAGGACACGATCCTGCAGAACGCTCACGGAACAAGTACACAAAGGAAAACAAAGGTGAAAAGCGAAAATAGGAAGACAAAAATACTGCACGCGAAATGCACAAAACAAACAGAGTGATACACTATTAGAAACGACAACAAAACACGTCACGCAAGTCACAAGACTAAAGCAATCAACACTAAGTCACAAGACCAAAAATGAAACACGCTAATAGGTGCTAAACACAAAAAATGACACTTCAACTCAACCAAAGTTCTCTCGAAACCACGTGTGAGGCGCTCCAAATAGAGTAGAAGAAGGAGATAATGGCGATTTCACGGGAAAGATGCACGCAAAGTCCAACCGTACACTGAATCCGAATGTTAAATCGGTCACGACACAGTAGAGACACACGTAAGCACACGCAGTAAATCCAGTAGAAACGCACACACGAAGACAGTCCAATCCGAGTTTTAAATCGGTAGAAAGTCAGACACAGAGTAGCGAATATCAACGAACGTAGGAATCAGAATCTCAGCACCGCTGCCTCCAATTGTGGGTTGGTGGGCTCGAAGGGATCACACACTCCCGAGACCAACCGCCGGCACAGAGGGAAAGCACAAGGCACGAAGCCAGGGAAGCTCACGAAGAGCAGAAGGTAGACCACAGGGCTCAAAGGACTCACACAAACGCAGACGCCTGAACTCTGTGGCTCGCTGCCACCAGAGTTCTTCACAGTCGATTAGTACGCAAACGCTCTGGCTATTAACCCAGTGTTGCATAAACTAAGACAAGAAGGAACTAACGATACGCAGGCGCGTCCAAGCTTAAATAGCAACAGACACGCATGCGTAGGTGAAGGTGTTCACGGATAGACATCCGGACAATAACTTAAAGCATGCATACACACAGCAGATGATACAATAAAGATAATAATACAACGATAAAATGACATGCCAACAAAACAATATAAGTTCTTGTGATAATGTTCCTTTCCTCCGCCCACAACATATACCCGATTTTGCATTATCCACCCCTAATAGTATCTCGCTCGCTTCGCTCGCTCGATAATAAACAAGCATCCCCGATTTTCAATTGTGTTAACCCTGTAAGTGTCTCGCTCGCTACGCTCACTCGCCAATTAGATTTCAGCAAACAAATACAAAATCACTCTCTTACCTGATTAATGGTAACTTTTGTAGTATCAAACATCAACCATTCTGATAATCTCAATCACCAGTGACTCTTGAACAAGCTTTCAGCTACGATAAAAAATAAACCAGTGTTATTATTTGTAATTTTAGCCAACAAATATGGAATTACTACTTACCTCATTCTTGAGTATTTATAACTCCTGTAATATCAAATTGAAGTTACTTTGACCATCTGAATTACCTTGAATTCTTGACAACAGGCTCTCAGCTACATAAACAAAAGACAATCAATTTTAGCACACAAATACAAAATTACTTTCTTACCTCATTTTCTTGAACAGTAGTAACTTCCTTTGTACCAAATTTGAGTCATTCTGACTATTTGAATTTACAAGTCACTGTTGACAACAAGCTCTTAGCTGAGTTAACAATAACAGAATTACCTGAATATATTTAGAAAGCAGTGGCAAAGAAGCGCAGCTTGACAAAGACTTCACAATTGTTTCAAGAAGAGTGTAGCTACTAGTGGTGTGCTTGAGCACAAATGGCGAGCGAGCCTTAAGCTACACTATTGTTATTCATACTACTAAAATAAAGTCGAGTTGTTAAATAATTAAGCATATATGGTAAAGGGGATTCAATGCCATAATAACCACTCCCCTCAACTGTTTGAATTGAAAGAGAAGCAACAAAATCAAGTCACGTTTGGACAATGAATTTTCCAGTAAATGCTGTTGAGTAGGGCTTATAACTGTGACAAATAGCGACTAACTTGAATAGAAATGGAACTCCCATAAGTTTTAGAATTTTAATTGCACACGCAAAAGAATTCAAAGCGGTACACACAATTCAATTTCTAAGGTGATACGGATAATGGTCGCTAAACCAGAGGATACTGTTTAGTGAAGTTTGCGACGGGGTCGAACGCGGAGCGAACACAAAAATACGCGAGGGTCAAAGTACAAAATGACATACGTACGGATAAACAAACATCCCCGATTTTCAAATTGTGTTACCCCTGTAAGTGTCTCGCTCGCTACGCTCGCTCGCCAATAAACGTTCTGGTTGAAACAGAGTTGCGTAAGCAGTGCAGCATATTCTCCGCTCGTTAATTGAAAAATACTGGAACTGTGAACGCTTTACCTAACTTACGAAATTAGAAGCGCGGGCGAAAACAGAGGTCTCGCGTACCCCATAAACAGATAAATAAATAAATATAGCGAAATCTCGATTGAGTTATACCTGATATGTCTCGCTCGCTTCGGTCGCTCGCCAATAAACAAACATCCCCGATTTTCGATTGTGTTACCCCTGTAAGTGTCTCGCTCGCTACGCTCGCTCGCCAATAAAACTAAGTATTGTTTCTATGTTTTAGCTTAGTTCATGCAAACACTATAATAGCAGTTATGACCTTTTATTTCAGCAAACACAAAATCACTCTCTTCCTGATTAATGGTAACTTTTGTAGTATCAAACATCTGCCATTCTGATAATCTCAATTACCAGTAACTCTTGAACAAGCTCTCAGCTATGATAAAAAATAAACCAATGTTATTATTTGTCACACCAGACATTAACCTTCCAGACAAAGTCACCAAGAGGATTATAGCATCCCTCACTGCGAAAGTGTTCGACATTCTGGGATTTTTCGCCCCAGCACTTTCCTTCCGGCAAGAATTCTACTACAATCGCTCTGGAAACTCCCACTCAAATGGGATGATGAAGTGCCAGAAGAGGTCCAAGTCAAGTGGTGTGAATGGATATCGACTCTTCCAGCGATCACGCAACGCTCAATCCCACGAAGGATTACTCTCAATGAGAGTCCAGTAGTCTTCAGAACACTACATGGGTCTTCAGATGCCTCGTTCAAAACCTATGGAGCAGCTGTATACATTCGTCACCTTCACCAAGACAAGACTGTTTCCGTATCTCTGGTAATGGCCATAGCTGGAGTGCTATCTATCAAGGCAATAACCATACCCAAAGCGGAACTCATTGCGGCACATCTGCTTGCCAAACTTCTCTCTCATGTATCTGATGTTCTTCAAATCTTCAAAGATAAACTCTTTGCATGGACAGATTCCATGATCGTTTTGTGCTGGCTGCAGAAGCCGCCCTCTGTCCTCAAGACATTTGTGGCCAACCGAGTGTCTGTCATACAGGAGCTACTGCCTTCCTCTCACTGGAGACACGTAACTACAGACCAGAACCCAGCAGACTTGCTAAGTCGGGGACTGAACACATCTTCACTCATTAAATGCACTCTGTGGTGGAAAGGACCACCATGGCTGTTACTCACTCCTCAGCAATGGCCATCCAACGAGCTCTCTCAACATTCACAGCTACCTGAAGTGGAAGTCTCAGAACTCTGCTGGGACAACTTCTCCTCCTTCCACACTCTCAACAGAACTGTGGCATGGATGCGACGATTCATTAAGAACTATCAACATCCACTCAACAAGCGGGTCTGCTCGGAAATTCTACAGCCAAGAGACGTCCAATGTGCCAGACTTCACCTTCTCCGCCTGGCTCAGCGCCATTCCTACAAAGATGTCTTCGAGGCGCTTCACCACCATCGAAGCCTTCCTAAACGCCATAACTTGGCTCGCATGGAAATATCTTTGGACTCGGATGGCCTGCTGAAAATTAGCAGCCGAATACGAAACACTGCTTCTCCCAAGACATCGAAACAGCTCATCCCTCTATCTCTTCAATCCACCCTCACTCGACTCTTGGTCAAGACACTTCACAAGTCTCATTCTCACCCTGGAGTTGAAGCCCTGCTCTCTATCATAGGAGACACTTCCCTCATTCCAAGCCTGAGGAACTACTTGAAGAAGTTCAGTCGGGACTGTCCTATCTGCCAGCGAGCCTATGCAAAGCCCCAGGGACAACAGATGGGGCTGCTTCAACTTTCGCGAACAACACCAGCTCCTCCCTTCATGAGAACTGGAGTCAATTTCGCTGGACCCTTCCATATAAAAAAGGGCCACACTCACAAGCCAGTGTTGGTAAAAAGTTATTCCTGCCTCTTTGTTTGTTTAACAACAAAAGCAGTGCACCTCGAGTTGTGTGCTGAACTTTCCATGCCAGAGTTTATGGCAGCACTTCAACGCTTCACAGCAAGGAGGGGATCCCCAGCCGATATCTTTTCTGATAATGGCACAAATTCCAAGGTGCACAGCGAGAGATACAAGAACTCCAACATCTATGTCTATCCAAGGACACTCAAGTTGCTATCTCACATCATTGTACGAGGAACTCTATGGAGTGGCACTTCATTCCACCTCGTGCACACCATTTTGGCGGTCTCTAGGAGGTAGGAGTTCGGAGCATGAAAACACTACTCCAAAAGCTGGTCACCCCTCATCCTCTGACATTCGACGAACTCTACACCGTCCTAACAGAAGTTGAGGCCATACTCAACTCGCGTCCGATCACCCCGATGAACCCCACCAACATTGAGGATTCATCTCTTACACCAGGACACTTCCTCATTGGAAGGCCACTCAAGGCACCCCCAACAAAGCCAGCCAACAAAGGCAAACTCACAAGTCTACGCCGCTGGGTACTCATGAACAGACTGACTCAGGATCTCTGGAAGACCTGGATTGGGTGCTATCTACAGTCACTTCACCATCGCACCAAGTGGACCACGCCAGCTGAGAATTTGAAGAAGGATGACCTAGTCTTCATCAAGGACGAGACCCTGAGATACAGAGACTGGCCCATGGCCAGAGTGCTGGAGGTCTACTCTGGGGACGATGGCAAAGTTCGGACTGCATATCTCTTGTGTCATGGCAAACAATACAGGAGATCTATTCATCGTCTCATACCCTTCTCTAAGGACGACACTTCTAGTAGGCCCATCACTTTGTCCCCCCCGGAGGATGTTCAGGACCTAGCTCCAGAACAGATGTCAAAGCCCAAAGTCCAGCGCCGGAAATACGCAAGTCAAAGAGGAAGCCAAATCCACGCAGGAGTTAGAACCTTTTCTGAACAATTTTAGTTAGTGACCCTTTACCCACAATCAAATTATAACATTATTCATAGTCCATTGCACCCACTCATTTTATCATCATGCTCACCATTGTATAATGTATTGGAAAAATTATGAACGTTTGAAGTTGAATTAAACTACCGGTGAATGCGAACAAGTTATTGAGTTGAGACTGAGAGCTTTAGCCATAACTGTTCCCTTGGTCAGGTCTACAACGACAGCAGAGTATCTGTCTTCCTGGCCCTGGACTGTTGCGAGCTCTTAACTTCAACTCAGCCTGTAGTAACTAAGTTGGAAGGTTGATTCTTCTTCCTGGTCCTTCGAATTGAAAGCCTAGCTCGGGGAATTTACGCCTTCCCGAACACCTAAAGTATGTTCAAAGTCAAGCTAGAGAATTGAGTATACCAACTCCATGCGTAACCTTTGACCAACCACTGTGTATAAAAGCAGTGGAGATTATAAGCGAGAAGTCAATGGATATAGTATGTCGCTTAGGTGGCTTCATGGGTAGTGTTGGCACAATGATGAGAGGCTCAGGGTTAGAAGAAGCTCTAGGCACAGTGTATGGTTCCAATGCAGTTAGCCACATGATCGCTCTTCGTGGTCATTTCTTGGTGGAAGCAGCACTAACAAACAAATTGCTGGTCAAAGTGTGGCCCGATTACTGCAACCAGGCACCAGGGCAAGAATGCACTGCACCAAGCGAAGAGTGTATCAGTCCTTCATATTCAGTTGAATCTACTGAAACACAAGAAAATGGAGCTGATATTGACCTTATAAATAAACTTGATAATTATGAGGCAGACAAAATATGTCTCTTGTACGTACAATGACATCCAAAAAAAATCTCTGCCTGGAATCTATTAGTGAGTCAAAGGAACTGCACAAGCTCAATGAGTGTCTGCTTCAATATAAAAGATCACTATGTGAGAAATCACCTACAGCAAGGTTGTGGTTACAATACATGGAGTATGTTGGAACACTAAAGTTATTTATCAGAGCTGAAAGAACAGGTAATTGGAATTTGCATTTAGTAGCTGTAGAAAGGATGCTCAACCTATTTGCAGCAACTGGTCATGTCCACTATGCCAAGAGTGCCCGATTGTATCTCCAGATGAACATCCTTGGATGTATAACTGCTTCACTCAACAAGGTTTTCATGCTGTTCGCAGGAGCAACCGACAGTGGGCAGGACTATGGACTGACCTAATCATTGAGCAGGTCATGATGCGATGTATTAAGAGTTGTGGAGGTTTAACCAGAGGAAGAGGAATTACTGAAACAGCTCTCATTGTGCTGGAATTAATGATGCAATGACAACTCTCACAAATACAAAGCACAAGACGAGTGAACAACATGTAGAACTGAGGAGTTCTAGGTGCAGTCGAGACTTTCAGGACCTCTCGAAAATCAAGGAGTGGTTTGATCAGCATGAACCCTTCAATTTGGATGAAGATGGACTATGCTCACTGTCATCAGGTTTGACTGCTGTTGATGGAGATGGAATCAACTGTGACAGAACAGAAGAGGTTGGAGCAAGGATTCAGAAGAAGTTTGACCATGTCAGCATAGCACAATCATCTCTCAAAAAGAAAGATCAAGTCAAGTCTTTAAATCACTTACAACCAGGGATACAAGTTAACAAGGAAAGTGTCAAATAAATCCTACAAACTTGTTTTCACGATTAATAGCCATCATTCAAAGAGAGGAAGATCTATCTCCATACTTCTGTTATAAACTCACTGCATTTCCAACATCTCTGTTCAAAGATGGCATCATGCGTAAAACACAGAAGTCACAATTAGCCAAAATCGTTCAGTGATGTACAACCAGCTGAATGTAATGCAAGGACAAAATATTTTATTGATGGAGGAGCACTCCTGCATAAAGTTAAATGGGCAAAGAAAACAACTTACCATGATGTAATCATGCAATATGTGGAGTACGTACATCCAGCTTAGTGAAGCCATGGAAGCTCTATTCAATCAGCAAACCTTCTTTTCCAGTGAAAGAAATAAAAGTCAATTTATTGCCTTACTGAGTCACTACCTACAAGCTGGTAATCAGATAGTCCACCAGAGTGCTGGAGATGCTGACACTGAGATAGTTGCTTGTGCCCTTCAGTATGCTACTCAGGGAACTGAAGTAACTGTTGTTGCTGGAGATACAGACATTCTTGTGCTTCTGATGTGTACCACTGGCAAAAAGAGATGGCAGATATTTACTGCTTATCGGAAAAAAAAAGATCCAGAAAAAGTTTTTGAAGGTGAGAGACATCATCACTAGCTGTGGTGAAGTAGTAGTACCACATCTTCTCTTTATTCATGCATGGAGTGGTTGCGATACCACTTCTGCAACTTATAATCAAGGGAAACCAGCCCTGCTAAAGAACGTAAAGCAACAAAGCTTCAAAAGACCTCACTTCTTATGAGCGACCTTGGGGCAACACAAGAAGAGATAGCTTGTGCTGGATGTCAAGTATTTCTTAATTTGTATGGGGGTAAAGCTACAGACAGCTTAACTAGTTTGAGGTATTCAAAGTTCATGGAGATGATGTCCAATGGAAAGGTACTAGAACCTGAGCGACTCCCCCCAACTGAAAGAGCAGCCTTTTTTCACAGCCTAAGAGTTCACTATCAAGTGGTTGTGTGGACACAACCTTCGGATGATAAGTTGGACCCTATGATACTAGTTGTGGAGCTTCCCTGCCGGTTGCTCGTCTCTGCAAGGGGGGATGTGGGGCCACCCACAAGGAAGAGCAAGCTCATTAAAGAACTTTATTGTTTTGTTTATGTATTTTGTTGCATGGCAGGAACTGATGTAATCTATGCCACTAATTAGTGGTTCACGCCTAGCCAGCAGCACATATTCACCACATGCACAGAACTGAAAGAAATAACATTCTAGAACATTTCCACACACACATGGTTGCCTACTGGGCATGAGCATTCCTTTTATGTATCACTATGGGGGTGGTTGGCTATAAATTCACATATAGTCCAACCTCCTTTTTCAGTTAGTCTTTGTTTGTGTCATATCCTGCACCTACTTTATACCTTGGCTAATATATTCAATTACTCCAATATAACTTCCTGAATGACTTCGGACTAAGTTAGGGGTAATAGATAAGCTTCTGGGTGATTACGACAGGAAGACGCCAACTCAATAGACTGATTCTGGTGGCAGCATACCTGCTGAGACTGGGACGTCACCTAGGCTCCAGTTAAACTTGGATTCAATAAGTAGTCCTAATCTCAATACCCCACATTCCTTTGCCTCCTGCTTTTCTTTTTCCAGCATCTTAACTTTCTTCCGCTATGCCTCCATCTCTTCTTTCTCTACCTTCGGCATCCCTTCTTCCTTGGGTAAAAGTCGCCACGGTGTCACGTGAACTATATACAGTATCATAATAGACAATTGCCTATAGTCAAGATTTTTGTATGTCCACGTTTGAGTTCTAGGAAAAGTATATATGGTTGAGTTTCCATACATACCTGATGCAGCTTCCCTTGACTCATTTTGACATCTATCTAGATCTATCAGAACTGGACTTCCATCACGTCGAAAACAAATGTTTTCAAGCCTCACATCATTGTGAGCATATCCTAAACCATGGAGTTCCTGAAGTGCTTTAATCGTCCAATTTACTAATTCAATCAAGATTTCAATAGAAATTTCATGTCTTCTGAGAGGTGGAAGCATTTCTGGAAATACAAAAAAAATTTAAGAAAATTATCGATGGCGTTCACGAAGAGTACTGATAATTCTGGTCTTGAATCTGCATCAGAAAAATAAAACAGAATACTGTCTCGTGTGAGAAGGTACTTGTAGAAACAACAATTATCGGGATCGTGAATGACAATGGAAAGCCCTGATTTTATTTGGTACACGCTGTTGCCAAATGCTTCTTGAATTAAACCAGGAGAAAGGGGAAGAGTTATAGAAGAACTATATCACACTGGTAACAAATTATTTTGATTGTTCCATGCTTGAGCAATTGATGGTGCAACCTCACGTAACTCTAAAGCTTTTCTTTTGAAAGTAAAACAAATTTCTTTTTTCTTAAATGTACCAGTAACTTCTTCTGCAAATCTTTCGTTCACAGGAATGAAAAACCCCTTCATGGTTGTTATAAATTTTCCACATCTTCGTAAGTGTAAAATTTGACTCATTATTTCATTTGCAACTTTGTTCACCATGTATTGAACATTGTTAGATGATCCCACCTCAATTAGTACAACTGGAAAATTTTCTCCAGTGGATGTTATATGTTTACAACACTGCACATCAGGTTTTTGTATTTCTTGGATGTTAACAAGTTTTCTGATGTGGGACCAATACCACAGCCAACTTGAAAATAACAATCTGCCAAATCTGTATCGCAGCGAAGACGTTTCATTAATTTAGTATCCTCACTGTCACCACCCATAATATCACGTACTTGTATGTCTGCATATATACCCTTAATTGTGTAATGACTTGTATTATCATCACAGTCTATAGCGACTATTAAAAACCGTGGTACTGGTGGATGGAATGACCTGCTGGCTGTTGTTGAATTAGGAAGAGGTAGGACACTTGCAGAAGTGTTCCTCTCGAAAAAACGTCCTGGTGTTTGCATAAGTTGTGGAAGAACCATTTGACGGGCGACACCTGCAGGAAAGACAACATAAAACTAAAAATGAGAGGGTCTTCAAAAGTGTGTGTATCAGTTGGAGAACTCGCCAACTTAACATGAATTTGTACCACCAGCCCCATGATTGAACCCATTAGAAAAAATTGAGGTCTGTGTGTACAACATGCAGCTAGCTCGCTTATGAATTTCATTAGTTAAAATTGCCCAAATACATGACAACCAGGAGGGCTAAGTAGTGTAGGGTTACCATTTAAATGAATGACGTATTTATTACGTTGCGTGACGATCCGCGTGGGCGGCCTATGGTCTGAGTCCCCTGACCTGAAGTAAACAGTTCGTATATTCAACAAAACTCAGGCTCTATCATAGCATAAATGGCATCGCTGACCTCTGTAAACTACGGACCAAAGGATTCTGTAGGTGCAAAGATGGAAGAGAGGGGCGTTGGTCCTTTTCGGAGATACTTTGCAGAATGCGCTGGCGTAATGCTGGTAATGGCTTCTAAAGATAGTTACTTGACACCCCATAGTTTATAAATAACTGGAGTGAGTGTTAGTCTGGAACCCTTTACATACCGCTACGCGAGGGTCTGGTCTCAACGAGTATGAAAGTTGTGTCAGTGGAATGCAATTTGTGGGCAGTGCAATCGATTAGAGGTTAAACTTAATTCATGTGGTGTGAACTAGGCTGCACACAAAGAGCATGCAGCCTTGAAGCAGTGAGAGTTAGTTGTGATGGCTTATTCAGGTAGGCTGCACAAAAAGTGCATGCAGCCTTGAAGCAGTGAGAGTTAGTTGTGATGTGATGGCTTATTCAGGGCATGAGAGCATTAGCAGTAAATGGAAATTATGTGAGAATATTAGCAGGGGCGGATCTAGAAATTTTGAAAGGGGGTTTCTTTTTTTTCTGTTAGTGTATTATTGTCACCATTCTTATTAAAAATCACAAACTGTTTAATACAATCACACACTGTTTAATACAAACACACACTGTTTAATACAATCACAAATTGTTTAATATTTAATACAATCACAGACTGTTTAATACAATCACACACTGTTTAATACAATCACACACTGAGCTAGTATAATTAATGACTAGAGATAGTGCACTTAACTCATATTCATTTACATACTTAATATAAAGCTATGTGAGCAATTAGTAAAAAATGGCTGCTTATGTGTTTCTGTTAACATGAGTGCAATCCAACACTTGAAATCAACCAAACATATCAATGGTAAAAAGCTAGTATATAGCCTTCCTCTGCAGCTGCCATGCCTGAGTTTTTTGTTTTGTTTTTTCAGAACAAGAAACCTCTGCAATGTAAGATTGCAATAAAATTGCAATATTCTTTATTATAAACACAAGGGATAACATTATTACTTTCATTTAAAAAGTTGAGAACTATAAACATTATAGGCAGAATCCAAAGCATTATCAGTTGAGTTTATGAGAAATACGGTGTGGGCTTGGTTAGGTACGATGTCTCAGTCTTTTCCTTGCTCGCACCTGGGAACAGCAATAGTATGCTGCCACCAGAGTCGTGCCCTTCCGATTCTACCCGGCGAACCCGTGCCTGCCCCAAAGGATGGGTAAGGTAGGTTTTAAATTACTTTAAAATTCACAGAAGTAACGAACACACAACGAATTGGGTGACGTTACACAGACTGACTAACAACCAAGAGGTCCAATACTTAATACAATTACAAACTCCACCCACTGCCTACCACGCATGACAATAAAACTTAACAAATAATAAAACTCAACATAATAATGATACACTATAAGTCCACACCCCCACATATAATTGTTCAATCTTCCTCTCCGATCTTCTTCATGTGGGCTTGCCCACATACGGAATAGCAAAGTAATAGTTAATATCGAGCCTTAATCTTGTCTCTAGTTACTCATATTAGTTACAATTACAACTAGATCAGTGATATAGTCAGGTCCTTAACTAAGATATTAGATTAGCAAATAGATGAATGTATTATTGAGTCATCATGTCTTTTGTGATTGAAGCATGAAATTTGGTCAAAAATTACTTAATCACCCATCTGCTATAATACTAAAATTACTGTACTCTAATACTACAAAATTTCTTTTTAATAAATTATTACAATGTATTATTAAAACTTTAATAACAATGAGTACAGCAAAGTGCTTTTGCTAATGTAGTGAAGCTTTTCTTCACTTTGCTTTTCACTTGTTTGACCTTAGATCTTATTTTGGCCCCAAAGCTCTTCTTCTAAAATTAAATTTATAATATATGATTACTATTGCACATGCCTAATACAATTTAGCAATGTATTAGTGTTTAAAATTCAAATTCATCGATCACTAAAGACAATAATTCCTACTTCTTTAATTCCTATTGTAATATTAAAAGCTTCAAATTTTTGACATGTTTTTGCTGCTAATGATGCATATAATATAAAAAGCAGTGATAAAAATTGAGCTAGGCTGCAAATGAATTCAGTAGTTATAGGTCATGAGCATTGTTATATTAAACTGATTAATGTTCATTATTGCTTTATTCATAATGTCTTTTACCGTGTTGTATATAATATAATAATATGTTTTGTCATTTGTGCACGATAACAGAGTTGACTTTTTATAAATAATTAACCACCTGCCTGCCCGTGTGCAAACATAACATTTTGGCTACATAACATTTTGACGAAGAGGATGGCTGTCCGCGGCCAATTGTACTTGTACCTCTTTGATAGTACGGTGGAGGACTGGAAGACCTTCATTGAACGGGCTGAACTATATTTTGCAGCCAATAGAATCACAGGCCAGCGATATGCTACCGATGCAAGGATAACAATCACAAGGTGTTTGAGTGAAGACGACATCGCAACTCCACTTGCAGCAACTGTGGTAAGAGAGGGCACTTAGCGATGGGACCGTGGAAACCAATTGTCGATTGTTTCACCAATGTGTTTAAAGACGACGCCGGACATATTAAAGGACACAAAGCAAAGCTATACAAGAAAGAAGGTGTTCAGCCCAGATTTTTTCGTCCTTGGAGCGTACCTTATTCTCATAAAGAAAAGGTGGATAAGGAATTGACTTGCCTTGAGACAGCTGGAATTATTGAAAAAATCACATCTTCAGACTGGGCAGCACCAATAATCCATGTTGTAAACAGAGACGGCTCAATAAAAATCTGCGGAGACTACAGATTAACTGCTAATGTGGCAACAATTATGGAATTCTGCCCATTCCTGAAAATAGAGGACATATTTGTCACCCTTATGGGTGGAAAAAATTCATGAAGCTCGACCCCATACAACCAATTGGAGCTGGACGAAGAATCAAAGAAATTTACTGTCATTAGCACTTCTAAAGGCCTATATCAGTACAATTTTTGCCATTTGGAGTGTCATGGGCACCAGCTATTTTTCAGAAGACTATGGAAAATATTCTCCAGGTTATTCCAAGAGTGTCTGTGTGTACTTAGATGACATACTGGTGTCTGGTAAGTCTGAAGCTAAGCATCTGAATAACTTGGAACAAGTTTTGTCACGACTACAAGGGGTCGGAGCTCACCTCAAGAAACAGAAGTGCGATTTTATGCGGCCATCGGTGGAGCACTTAGCTAGGACATGGTATTTCGGTGTAGGGGATTCAGCCAACCAACAAGAAAGTTCAAGCCATACATTGAGCATGAGTTCCATACAATCAATCACAATTGAAATCATTTCCTAGTCTGATCAACTACTATTGTAAATTGTTGCCTAATTTGTCTAATACTTTTGCTCCTTTGTACAGGTTACTTCAAGCTAAGAGACTATGGTGCTGGACTGAGTAGCAACAGAAGGCCTTCAACTTTTCCAAGCAACAACTCAACCATTGACCCAATTTGAGGCCACACTGACCCCAGTAGACCTATCATTCTCACTTGTAACACCTCTCCATATAATCTTGGAGCAAGTATTGTCTTATCAAATGGAGGGAAGAAAAGAAAGGCTGATAGCATTTGCGTCACGCTCCCTTGCCCCAGCAGAGAAGAAATACATGCAGCTAGAGAAAGAAGCATTGGCCATAGTATTTGGAGTGTGATGATGCATACTGCTGCATACTGCGGGAAGACAAGTGGTGCTGTTACCGCCAAAAAGTATGTCAGAAAATGATCAAGGAGCTACACAAGAGCAATCCAGGTATTTGCAGAATGAAAAGCTTTGCATGATCCTATGTATAGTGGTCAAACATGGATCAAGATTTGGAGAAAAAGATTAAAACTTGCAAGGATGTCAACAAAATACACTACAGAATAAATCAGTACTAATTCACCCATGGGGATTTCCTCAAAGACCTTGAGTTAGATTGCACCTAGATTGTGTTGGACCATTGAAGGGAAATTATGTTTTTAGTGTTAATTGATGCCAACTTAAAGTGGCTTGGGGTCGAGGTTGTGCCATCAGCCTCAACAGGTAACACTGCTAAACAATTAAGGTCTGTGTTTGTTACACACGGATTACCTGAAATATTAGTGACCAATAGTGGTACCTGTTGTACTAGCCAAGAATTTAAAGAATTTACTACCAGAAATGGAATTCGCCACATCTGTATGGCGAAGTACCATCTAACATCCAATGGACAAGCAGAGAGAGCGATCAGGATTGTAAAAATAAGCCATTAAGAAAGAATCCAAGTTCTTTTTCTTTTTCATTACAGACTCACTCCCCAGTCGACCACTGGTTTGCCACCATTAGAGCTTTTACTCGGATGATGTCCACGTTTTAATTTGATTTAGTCAAACCCTATTTTGTATCAATGTGTAAAAATCCAAGTATCTATTCCATCTCAGAAGGGAAAGGAGAATGAATCGAGTTCGAGTGTTCAGAGTTCTGTATTCGTCAAGAACTTTTCCCAGGCCAGCGCTGGCTCCCAAGTAGTATAGCTCGAGCTAGTGGTCCAAAGTCATTAATTGTGAACCTTGTAGACGGTTGAACTGTACAACGCCATGGGAATCACATTTGTCTTCGAGACCCAGAGAACAAATTGAGATAAAAGTTGACCAAGATAACTGGACGTGTCTTGTACCTACAATTAGTGGAAGTAATGAAACAACAGCTTTGGGAGTAGAAGAGCCAATGTGCACTGTACCCCTCCAAACTTGCCTGCACCTCCTCGTGGTTGATCTTCGCATCAGATATGTCCTCCAAATTAATACAGCAGGGAGTATTTATCTTAAATAGGGAGGAAGTGTTTTATACTGATTAATGTTCATTATTGGTTTATTCATGATGTCATTTCCTGCGTTGTATCTATATATGTCATTTATGCACAATAACAGAGTTGACTTGTTATAAAGAATTAACCCCTCAATCTGCCTGCTCACATGCAAACATAACAAGCATATTTTGACTGTAAGCAAATCAGACATTTATGTTCACAATATGACGTAGCTATCTAGTTGTTCATTGTTGTCCAGTTTTAATTCCAGCTATTCTTGCATCAATTTTAAATATTACATACTGCAGTGATACATGCTCAGTATATTGTTGGCACTGCTAACTTGTAATTAAAATTAAATGGTTTTGCTAACTCTGTGGTTATAATTATATACAACTAACAATGTCTAGCAATGTGGTGCCATACTCACTCATTATTTGGTGTTGTTCACCTTTTAATCTTATTTCACACTATTTGTTCACTTTCAGGAGCGGATCCTGTGCTAGCAACAGGGAGGGCCCCAAATATAATTGTGTCAACAGTTAAGAAATTTAAATGAATAGATAGTACTTAATTTGATTATTAATATTATGAGTGAAGAGTATGTTAGTATGAAATTGTCCTGTATACTGTAGAGCCCTTATTGGTACATTTGTCCTTATTAAAAACAACAACAACTTGGTTGGGAGGGGGGGGGGGGGTGGCCCCCTCAGCCCCCCCTCCCAACCAAGTTTTTTTTAATTTATAAATTAGCCTCCTGCATTATTTTTCCTATGTATTTTTCCCTATGACAGCTGTATCAGTTAACAAAAATTAAATTTCTTACTTTTTTTGTTACAGGATGTTTGTCTCCTTGAGATATGTCTAAATTAGACTTTGTCTTTATTTCTTTTCTTTCTCGTACTTCTTTGACCTTTTTATGCAGAGATAGCTAGATTATTTGTTCAGCATACTCTAACAGCATTTTAAAGAAAGTGGATATAGCATTGAATAAGTTTTCTATGCAGTGCACATCTTATTATCTCTCTACTTGGTGTAAACTATTATTGCATTTTCATTTAGTAGCTTATTTCATCCTTCCATATAAAACCAGATACACCAAATAATGAGCAAGAAAGGAAAACTAAATTGATCACATGCATTATTTTTCCTATGTATTTTCCCTATGACAGCTGTATCAGTCAACTAAAAATCAAACTTCTTACTTTTTTTGTTACAGGATGTTTGTCTCCTTGAGATATGTCTAAATTAGACTTTGTCTTTATTTCTTTTCTTTCTCGTACTTCTTCGACTTTCACTGCTGAAGCCTCTGCTTCAGTACATACATCTTTCTGAACTATTTGCTTTAGTTCCAGTTCTATGTTCTGACTTAAATCACTTTTATCTTCCTCTGCTGAATCCTTCTTCATCTCTAGCGAATGTTGCATGCTAAATGTAGACCTCCTGCGTGTTAGTGGTTCAAAACTTGAATCAGAACCCATACTTGGGCAGGTATCTATAGTTGAGTATGATTCTGAATGAACTTTAGTTGGTTTTACGACTTTGACATCAATAATGGGTGAAAATAACACTTTAGAGCCACATTGTTTATATGTAGCTGATTGTGAGCAAAGTAATGCTCTCTCATGACTTGATTGTCTCAGTAAGACATGATCAGCACTTCTTGACTTGAAAATAACAGCATAATTAATGCCATCTTTTCCTTTGCTGATACAGTTCTCGAGTGTAATTTTACAACATTCTGCAGTGTTATCCTCATCAACTTCTAATGTAACATTTCTCTCTCCAACTTTGGCAACATCAACCTCTGAAACTTCCTCTTCCAAATTGACATATTTTTGAATTCTTTCTTTCTGTTCCCATTCTATGTCCTGATTTAACGGTTCACAGTGTTCTTCCTCTGTTAACAACTCCATTCTCATCTCTAGTGACTCATGGTGCATGTTAAATGTAGATTTTCTACATGTGAGTGGCTCAAAGCTTGAATCAGAATCCATACTTGAGCATGAATCTATACTGGAGCATGATTCTGACAGAATTTCAGTGAGAGGTATGATTTTGACATCAATAAAGGGTGAAAAGAGCACTTTCAATGCACGTCTTTTATATGTAGCTGAACGTGAGCGAAATAATGATTTCTTAGGACAAAATATTTCTTGTTTCAATAAGATGTGATCCGCACTTTTTGACTTGAAAATAAAAGAATTTTCAATGTCGACACAATTGTCCCTGCTATTGGTCTCAGATACAATATTACTATTCATTTCATCACTTTCCTGGCAGATATTAGCTTCATCTTCATTCCTCACCAAAACAGTTAAGATATCTTCCTCATTTACTTCTGTTGCCAATTCAGCACAAGCCATTTCACCTGCTTCAGTAGTGATAGCTTCACTAACTTCTAATAAATCTTCTCTTTCTTCTACTTTGGCAGCATATAATGTCGAAGTCTCCCCTACAGTGCAGACATCATTATGGACTTGTTCTTTCTTTTCCAATTTGATGTCTGATAGCTCAATTTGTAACACTTTTGTTTTATGAATATTGGAATCCTTGATTTCCTCAAAATTTTCCACAGCAGCCATACTAATATGAAATAAATTATTCGCCAAATTACGTAAGTAACATTTATTAGCCACAAAACTTCAAGTATTATGCATAAAATGTCTAAGTGTCAAACAGAAAAGAATAAAAGTGTTTAAAATGTTAAAGATTTCATCTAGCTGATGAAGACTTCATTGCCATTATTTTTGCACCCATTAGCTGTATTGTATATTTCACTTTACTGACATTACACTGCCAGAAAGAGACCAAAGCAAAATAATATTGTAAGTATTAGTTGAATAAAGTGTTGATAACTAGTTGGTTAACCTCTACAATAGCCTTGTAAAATTTTTTTGTTAATTCTAATTACCAAGACAATTTACAGATATTGTTTCAGTTGTAAATGGACATTTTTCACCCTGTGTGACCTTTCCATAGCAACAACTTCAAAATGTTACGTTCAACATACTGTATTACTCTCAAATATGTTAACTGGAATATCTTAATATTATGAATCCGTACTAACTCACTTTTAGGAACTGAGTTGTTAACTGTTCTGTTCCTTATATCAATCCAAAGGTCTAACTTAGATTGGTTCTGTTCCTTATATCAATCCAATGAAGTTTAAACTAATGGCAAGAAATCTGAACTTGTTAATGGGTCCACAAACCACTTAAAAGTATCCACAAAAAACCTTCCTATGACACTTGTTACTTAAACTGATGTTATGTGTTTGGAACTCCAAAATTTATTACTAAAACCAGCTACCACAAGAGTTCTATCACAAAAATTGTACCATTACAACTGTCTATAAACACAACCTCCCTAGTACTGCAACATTTCTATTACAACAGCTACTATTACAATTATTTACCCTCAGCACGCATGAGCGAGTGGGTTATAGTAGACATTTTGTCTGTCAGTCTGTCTGTCGGTCTGTTTGTCTGTCTGTCTGTCACAGCTCTGATTTTGGAGATTACCAATAATTAACCGTTGATTTAGGTATGAACCTACTCAGAATGAAGCTCCACATAGGTACCTGCCTTAGTGGGTAATGTACCCTACCATCACGTCATAATCACATGAGCAAATAGTTTCTTGCAGCCTGGAGTGTAGTTTGCTTTTAAGTGTTTCTGACCTGTTTAGCTTCTTCTCGTATGAAGACTGTTTCTATGTACCATTTTCATTGCTTGAGCTATATTGATGCCTGATAAAATAGCTAATGGATTGCTTGTTCTTTTGGTCCGAGATTATATTGTAATAGACAGATAGTGTTTAGTAGCGCTGAGGGTTTGTACCACCTTTGGTGCTTCATTTAAACTGTATTCACTTTGTCAGCTTCTGCTGACCTTGAGCTACACTGATCAATGTCTAATCTTCATAATAGTCACCCACCTCAAAAATATAATCTAAAACTTGACCAAAAAATTGTGGGCTACTCTGCACTACCCCTACTAATGGTGGCACTCTACAGAAAAGTACTTCTGCTAAGCAAAAAAAAAAGTACCTTATAAATTCAGCTTGAGCACCAGTCTAGGGTTGCTTTGCTGGTTGAAAAACAAGTTTCTGAGCTCATCTCTTTCTAGCCTAACAATTAAAGCCAAGTAGGATAGTGAACAAAGTAGCTATAGCAGAGATTGTTATAGTAAACATTAAATATAATATTGTGAATGTAAATGTTGTCTTTTCCAGCATGCTAATAATGTTGCTTTTTAACTATAAGATATATGCACATACAATTTACCTAGACATCGTGCATCATCTTTTTTGCTGTACCCTTTTTAGTAATACTACTTTCCCTATTTACACACACAGAAGTGTGTTGATGAGCGAGCCAAGCCATCTTTGGTAGTTTTGCAAACTTAACCCTTTACCAAATATCTTCGCTCTGGCAAGTTTTGCAAACCCTTTACCAAATATCTTCGCTCTGGCAGCTCTCGTCGATTGTCCACATTTTTAAAGGGAAAAATGTCCCCCTAGCTGCTGAGAAAAACAGATGAGTATAACAAACCGGAAAATGTGAAATATAATTGAGAATATCTGAAACTATTAGTTTCGATCGAATGAAGCTGTGAATGCAATATCGGCTACAGCAGCAGTTAAGTTGAGGAATTGTTGATTTCTACTTGGCTTGAGAAGCCCTTGAAGCAGAGAAGAAACATAGTTCAGCATCAACCAATGTCATCTTCTTAGTAACTTCAAGATTTTAGTCACAACGTATACCCCAGCAGTTCTGTAGCGTTGGTCTTTCTGTGTAACAATAGCAGAGTTTCAAAGTACTGCCCTCAACTGCCAGTCTAATTCCAATAAATACTAACTATGCCATCTAGTTTTCTAAACCTGTATCAACTTACTTCCTTGGAGTTCAGATACTTTCAGTGGTTCACTTTTCACTTGTTCTTATCCCTGTATAAAAAAAATGTGGACTTGTTACCTCGTTTTTGGACGTCTCTATTGGCATGTACTGAAGGGCACTGAACCTGCAAATTTCCACACTAACTTTAACAAATTATCCAAGTGGATGTTCAAATAATTGTTACTTAGATAGTAACTTGGAGTTTAGATTCATTCAGTGGTTCACTTTTCACTTGTTATTATCCCTAATGTAGACTTGTAGCTCGCTTTGAGAGTTCCCTATACTGCAAGTATTACCGAAGGGCACCGAAATGTCCATACTAACTTTAACGAATTATTCAAGTGGATGTTCAAATAATTGTTACTTAGATAGTAACTTGGAGTTTAGATACTTTCAGTGGTTCACTTTTCACTTGTTATTATTCCTATAATAGAATTGTATCTCGCTTTTAAGGGGTCCCTTTGGCAGGTATTACAGAAGGGTACTGGATCTGCAAATGTCCACACGAACTTCAACGAATTATCCAAGTGGATTTTCAAATAGTTGTTACTTAGATAGTAACAGTATTGTTTCACAACAGATTTACTAGCACACAATTGTAACTACCAACAGTTTTTCTACCACAACACCTTTCAACTAAGTTTTGGGAAAGACAACTGAGCTGTACCATCGAGAGCGTCTAGAACACGTCTTAGGAGGTCACCCTCACTTAGCCTAGGAAATCCTCGGCGTAACTTCGCCGCTCAACTCTTCTGGCCTCATAGTTTAAGTAGGTAAAGGTGGTATCATTTAAGCGCTTGCCCAATGTATTGGTCCCTGCACATAATGTTAATTAGTAATGTTTTTAAAATGTATTTTAATTAGCCATTTTTTTTCTTTTAGTAATTTACAATTGGTGGGGACTGCTTCATGCAGGGTTTTTACTGATGCACCTAAAATTTCGAGCCATTTAAGTTGATTAGGGACTCAATTGCCTGTCTAATTCCAATTACTACGAACTTAATAATATCTGGTTATCTAAAACTGTATCAACTTACTTCCTTGAAGTTTAGATACTCAGTGGTTCACTTTTCACTTGTTCTTATTCCTATATACTATAGGTCTCTCTATTGGCACTACTACTGAAGGACACTGAACCTGCAAATTTACACGCTAACTTGAACGAATTATCCAAGTGGATGTGTTCAAATAATTGTTACTTAGATATAACTTGGAGTTTAGATACTTTCAGTTGTTCACTTTTCACTTGTTCTTATCCCTATATCAATCCAATGTAGACTTGTTGCTCATTCACCAATTGTTAAACTAAAATTGCACCTATTCTGTTAAACGGTAACTGAAATAGTACTTTATTATTAGCTCGCAGGTAACAGCACAGCCAAAAATCAGTTTAGGGTTGGTGTAGTCTTGTCTCCACTGGGTCAAGTTAGCAGTGGACTAGTTTCATTCATAGAAGTAATTGTTATAGCTTAAGGATGGCCGCACACCGCCTACGCAATTTTTTGTTGATGGTTGCTATGCACGATTACTACTATTGTATACTTACAGGGGCTTCTCCACTACTACAGAAGAACAAAGTACCTGCCGAGCCGCTCACTAATATTAGAGCGAATCTGGAGGAAATATCTGGGCCTGGTTTTAAAACTTTGTAGCACTTTTTCGGAGCGTGCAGTAAGTTGGAGCTCCGCATTTTGATGCACTACTAGCCGAGCCGATACTCTAATGCAAGACAACGAGTTCTTATCTATTTCACTATTACTTAATGATTGTAGTGCAGTTCATTGTTTTTTGGTTTACCCGTGTTTAAAATTTTTGTATCGTTCTCATTATTAGATTACAAGAAAAACTCGTACAAATTTTGGAACTTTCATTCCACTCGCAATTCTTAAGAAATAGCCCCAACCCCATATCTCGTACTACGAGTGCGCGAGCAATTTTTTTCCAATATTATTAGTTTGTATTGGTTCTAAAAAGAGCCCGCCTATATCAAGAGTAAACAAACATCAATACAACAATAACAAGAGAGTCAGAAGAGAGAGCAGTTTATTGGAGATAGCCAGAGGTGAAGGTATTAGATCTGCGCAGCTTGGGAAGTCTTCGCTCCGCAGAAATCGAGCCTGGTGGATCCATCCGCTTGAGTTCAGGTGCGCAGAGTTCCGAGAACGGCTACTGGAGGAGAGGCAGCCTGGTGCACCTTGCCGCGTTAGCTCAGACGACGTATGGAGAGTTGCTATAAACGAATATGAGACAACAGGAAGCTAAACTAAAACACCACAACTTCGCAAAGTATACTTCTGCTATTACAGCGCGATTGTTTCTGCTCGCGTATTATCGAATGGTGGGGTATTGGCTGGGAATAAATTAATGTCCGGATCTACAGGCGGTGCTCGTTGCTATGTGTGCTGCCACCCTTAATATTAAAAAAACAATTTTGTAGCTTTCATGATATTATGTTGAATGTGAAATGTTTTCCTACTAGGGGTGAGTTTCAGCACTCATGGCTGGGGCTAGGCTAGCAATAAAACAAAAATGATTTTGAAGGCATCACCACACAGTTTTGAGCCTCATCCTTAATCGAGCTTGCTTACTGTTGTAGTGCAAACAAAGCTGTGTAAGTGCAGATAAGTGGGCGAGCAAGGGAGACCCTCGCTATACTAATGATTATCAACTGAGATTTGGTATAAGACAAAGTTCACGTAGGCAAACTGTGTGTTATCTGCTAGGAAAACTCCACTGGTTAAATTTGCCTAATAATTTCTAAGAAGCTATTCAATAGATACATACTTTAAGGGTGTGGCTACAACCAAGCTATTTTTGGTCTCACAGGTAAAGTAAATTAATACAAAGCATGAGCTCCTTAGCTGCCTACTGCTACGTTTTTCAGTAATTTCATCTTTGTCACAATGTAAACCTCAGTAATTGTGCCACGTTGTGTAATAATAGAAGAGTTACATTAATTCGGATCTCAATTGCCTCACTAATTTCAATAGCTAAATGATATCAGGCTAAGCTGTATCAACTTACTTATTTGAAGTGTAGATGTTTTCAGTGGTTCACTTTTCACTTGTTATTATCCCTGTAGATGCCACTTATTGCTGAAGGGCACTACCTCCAAATGTTCACACTAACTCTAACGAATTCTCCAAGTGGATGTTCAACTAATTGTTACTTAACTGAATTGTTTCACAACAGATTTACTAGTACACAATTGTAACTACCGACGGTTCTCTACCACAATAGCTCCAACTTAGTTTCCCCCGAATGGCAACTGAACGGTACCCTCGAGCGCCTCTGAAACGCTTATTCAATGTTTGTTCTGCCTACCTTCAATGAGAAATCTGGCGTCTCCGGTTGTCACCCGCCGCTTTATTCAGCGCCTGCTGGTAATTCGTAGCGTGCTTTAGCGCCGTTCAGGGCTCAACTCTGCAGTCTCAGTGTGTCTGTGGGTAAAGGTATTCATTTAAGCGCTTTGCTCCGTTTTTCATCCTGGCTTATACTTAATAGTTAGGCGCTGCAAAGCGTTCGGCCCTTTTTAGGGTCTCTCTGGCCCGCCCCAAGTATAGATACAAAACACATAGATACAAAATTCGTGCTCTAACAAGCTATTGACTGTTTCTCTAAGTTTTGTGAGAAGGTAAGCACTACATCTATCAATGCTATTTTTTTAGTAATTTTATCTCAGTCACAATGTATGTCTCAGTATCTGTGGGGCTCTATTAGTGTCTCTCTGTTAGTGTCTCACTTATTATGTAACAATAGCATAGTTTCACTACGTACATTGTCAATTGCTTCTCTATTTCCACTATATATGTTATCTGGCTATCTAAAGATGTGTATCAACTTACTTCTTTGAAGTACTTTTCTTATTCCTCAATCCAATATAGACTTGTAGCTATTTTTAGGGAGGCCTTTAATGTCACTTATTACTGAAGGGCACTGAACCTGATAATGTCCACACTAGTTTCAACGAATTTTCCAAGTGGATGTTTAAATAATTGTTACTTAGATAGTAACAGAATTGTTTTACAACAGATTTACTAGCACACAATTTTTTACTACCGACGGTTTCTCTACCACAATAGCTCTCCAACTTAGTTTCCCCGAAAGGCAACAGAACGGTACCGGGAGAGAGCGTCTGGAATGTTAATTCAGTGTTTGTGCAGCCTATCTTCAAAGGCGTCACCCGACGCCATAATTGCTCAACTCTTTCACCCGGGTACGAGTTCGTACATAGATCACAGAGGCTGTTCAGATTTTCACTAATTAAGAGCATAACTAGAGATGTGCTTGAGCACAAATGGCGAGCGAGCCTAAAACTACACTAATGTTAAACGATTGATTTTAACTTCTAACACACAAGCTACTAAAAAAGTCAATTTTTTCAAAAATTAGGTGTTCACGGTAAAGGAGATTCTATGCCATAGTAGCCACTCCCCTCAACAGTTTGAATTGAAAAAAAAAAAGAAAAGAAACAATAACAAGTAGCATTATTTACACGTTTTCTGTGTGATATTCTTTAGTAGTTGTAACGCACAGTCCTTTAAGACGACTGAACATACCTACGAAAGGCTTACCTTCGTGGTTACTCTAGTGGACTAAGACTTTCAAGTAAATACTGTTGCATGGGGCTTATAACTGTAACAAATAGCGTATTAACTTACCACAGCCACTAACTCGAATAGAAATGGTACTACGTTAAGTTTTTAGTTCAATGAAGTTTAGGACGGGTTAACAGGAGTTAACACAAAAATACGATAAGGTCAAATATCTGAGAAAAATTACTTTTATGGATCTTGAAAGTGTATTAGGATCGGTGCTGGATCTGAATTCAGTTAAAGATCTGAGTAATTGTTTAGCTGGAGTTGACTATAATTATTAACCAAAAGAGTGCCAGTATACTTCAAAACTGAAAAAGGAATATGAAATCAGGCATACACTGAAGAAAGTACATTGGCTCTAATAGGTTATGGCTGATTTAAACGGTCTTAATTAGTAAATAAAGTTATCCTTATTGTAGCTATTGTATAATTATTATATTACTTTTTTCAATAATGATCACGATGATTATGACTATATTTCTGGTTAGCCGAACTTTTTATTTTTTGGATTGTAAGCAAAATATTAAATATTAAAGCTAGAAATTTCGTTATTATATAGAAATACTTTAGTTTGCTCATTAGAATTGAAGTTTATTATTGTATACATTCTTAAATGTTTCTGAATGTCAGCTAGACAAGATCACATGCTTTGACACCTGCAACAGCGAGATCTTTATTGATAAGAAACTTATATAAGCTAGATTACTAAACTGACTGACAAGCAGAAGTTGGAATGGCTAATGAAAATTGTCCATAAGGACTCGGAACAAAGAAGCACATATTCGATCAACCTTAGTCACTCACTTAGTTACAGCTACAACTAAATCAGTCACAGGACAGAAATTTGTGCAAACATGAACTAGCTAAATGCCAGTCCTGTTCTAACAATGAGTGTTCAAATATTTTTTGTTTATTCGTAATGTCAGATGGCCCCCTATTCTTCTTCGTAATGTTCTCCATGCCAAATTTCATGTTTCAATCACAAAAGGCATGAAATTCAATAAATTGTTCAAATTTGCTATTCTAATATCTACATAAATTACTTCATCACCAAATTGCTATAATATTAATATCTACTGAATTACTGTGTCACCCATTTTCTATAATACTACAAAAATAGTTTTTAATATAATTTTATTGCAAAAAAATTAATAACAATTAGTACAGCAAAGTGCTTTTGCTAATTTAGTCAAGCTTTTCTTCACTTTGCGTTTTACTTGTTTGACCTTAGATCTTATTTTGGTCCCAAAGCTCTTCTTCTAAAGTTAAATTTAAAATAAAATTATATGATAATATTGTACATGCCTTACTATGTATAATACAAGTAAGCTATGTATTAGTGTTTAAAATTTAAATTTATCACCGAAGATAAAGATTCCAATCGTAATTAAAAACTGAACATTATTGACATACTTTTGATACTGACAATACATAATTATAATAAACAGTGATAAAATTTGAGCTGGACTGCAAAAGAATTCAGTAGTTTAGGTCATGAGAATATATTTTGATAGTATGTAAATCAGCTGTTTTATGTTCACAATATGACATAGCTATATAGTTGTTCATTATTGTCACCATTTTAATTGCAGTAATTCTTGCATTGACTTTAAGTATTACAAACTGCAGTGATACATGCACAGTAATTGTGGGCACAGTGAATTTGTAATTAAAATTAAAATGTTTTGCTAACTATAATGGTTTAAATACATACAAACTAACAATGTCTAGCAATGTAGTGGTATACGTGCTCATTATTTGGTAATGCTCACCTTTTAAACTTAATTTACGCTATTATTAGACCCTAAAGTTGTTCACAAGATGCTATGGTAGGTATTTGTACAGGACCTGTCAAAGCTTCAGTCAATTGAGAAAATGAGTGAAACAATAAGGGAGTAGGCGTGTAAGTAATGCAGAGATAACTAGATTATTTGTTCAGCATACTCAACAGCATTTTAAAGAAAGTGGATCTAGCATTGAATAGGTCTTCTATGCAGTGCACATCTTATTATCTCGCTACTCGGTGTAATTACCATTGCATTTTCATTTAGTAGCTTGTTTCATCCTTCCATATAAAACCAGATACACCAAATAATGAGCAAGAAAGGTAAATTAAATTGATCTCATGCATTGTTTTTCTATGTATTTTCCCTATGACAGCTGTATCACTTAACTAAAAATCAAACTTCTTACTTTTTTTGTTACAGGATGTTTGTCTCCTTGAGATAAGTCTAAATTAGACTTTGCCTTTATTTCTTTTCTTTCTCGTACTTCTTCGACCTTCACTGATGAAGCCTTTGCTTCAGTACATACATCTTTCTGAGCTCTTTGCTTTAGTTTCAGTTCTATGTTCTGACTTAAATCACTTTTATCTTCATCTGCTGACTCCTTCTTCATCTCTAGCGAATGTTGCATGCTAAATGTAGACATCCTGCATGTTAGTGGTTCAAAACTTGAATCAGAACCCATACTTGAGCAGGTATCTATAGTTGAGTATGATTCTGAATGAACTTTAGTTGGTTTTACAACTTTTACATCAATAATGGGTGAAAATAGCACTTTAGAGCCACATTGTTTATATGTAGCTGATTGTGAGCGAACTAATGCTCTCTCATGACTTGATTGTCTCAGTAAGACATGATCAGCACTTCTTGACTTGAAAATAACAGCATAATTAATGCCATCTTTTCCTTTGCTGATACAGTTCTCGAGTGTAATTTTACAACATTCTGCAGCGTTATCCTCTTCAACTTCTAATGTAACATTTCTCTCTCCAACTTTGGCAACATCAACCTCTGAAACTTCCTCTTCCGAATTGACATATTTTTGAATTCTTTCTTTCTGTTTCCATTCTATAGCCTGATTTAACGGTTCACAGTGTTCTTCCTCTGTTAACAACTCCATTCTCATCTCTAGTGACTCATGGTGCATGTTAAATGTAGATTTTCTACATGTGAGTGGCTCAAAGCTTGAATCAGAATCCATACTTGAGCATGAATCTATACTGGAGCATGATTCTGATAGAATTTCAGTGAGAGGTATTATTTTGACATCAATAAATGGTGAAAAGAGCACTTTCAATGCACGTCTTTTATATGTAGCTGAACGTGAGCGAAATAATGATTTCTTAGGACAAAATATTTCTTGTTTCAATAAGATGTGATCCGCACTTTTTGACTTAAATATAAAATAATTTTCAATGTCGACACAACTGTCCCTGCTATTGGTCTCAGATACAATATTACTATTCATTTCATCACTTTCCTGGCAGATATTAGCTTCATCTTCATTCCTCACCAAATCAGTTAAGATATCTTCCTCATTTACTTCTGTTGCCAATTCAGCACAAGCCATTTCACCTGCTTCAGTAGTGATAGCTTCACTAACTTCTAACAAATCTACTCTTTCTTCTACTTTGGCAGCATATAATGTCGAAGTCTCCCCTACAGTGCAGACATCATTATGGACTTGTTCTTTCTTTTCCAATTTGATGTCTGATAGCTCAATTTGTAACACTTTTGTTTCATGAATATTGGAATCCTTGATTTCCTCAAAATTTTCCACAGCAGCCATACTAATATGAAATAAATTATTTGCCAAATTACGTAAGTAACATTTATTAGCCACAAAACTTCAAGTATTATGCATAAAATGTCTAAGTGTCAAAGAGAAAAGAACAAAAGTGTTTAAAATGTTAAAGATTTCATCTAGCTGATGAAGACTTCATTGCCATTATTTTTGCACCCATTAGCTGTAGTGTATATTTCACTTTACTGACATTACACTGCCAGAAAGAGACCAAAGCAAAATAATATTGTAAGTATTAGTTGAATAAAGTGTTGATAACTAGTTGGTTAACCTCTACAATAGCCTTGTAATTTTTTTTTGTTAATTCTAATTACCAAGACAATTTACAGATATTGTTTCAGTTGTAAATGGACATTTTTCACCCTGTGTGACCTTTCCATAGCAACAACTTCAAAATGTTACGTTCAACATACTATATTACTCTCTCAAATATGTTAACTGGAATATCTTAATATTATGAATCCGTATAACTAACTCACTTTTAGGAACTGTTCTGTTCCTTATATCAATCCAATGAAGTTTAGACTAATGGCAAGAAATCTGAACTTGTTAATGGGTCCACAAACTACTTAAAAGTATCCACAAAAAACCTTCCTATGACACCTGATGACCTATGACTATGATGTTATGTTTGGAACTCCAAAATTGATTACTAAAACCAGCTACCACAAGAGTTCTATCACAAAAATTGTACCATTACAACTGTCTATAAACACAACCTCCCTAGTACTGCAACATTTCTATTACAACAGCTACTATTACAATTATTAACCCTCAGCGCATGAGTGAGTGTGTTATAGTATACATTTTGTCTGTCAGTCTGTTTGTAGGTCTGTTTGTCTGTCTGTCTGACACAGCTCTGATTTTGGAGATTACCAATAATTAACCGTTGATTTAGGTATGAACCTACTCAGAATGAAGCTCCACATAGGTACCTGCCTTAGTGGGTAATGTACCCTACCATCACGTCATAATCACATGAGCAAATAGTTTCTTGCAGCCTGGAGTGTAGTTTGCTTTTAAGTGTTTCTGACCTGTTTAGCTTCTTCTCGTATGAAGACTGTTTCTATGTACCATTTTCATTGCTTGAGCTGTATTGATGCCTGATAAAATAGCTAATGGATTGCTTGTTCTTTTGGTCCAAGGTTATATTGTCTAATTCCAATTACTACTAACTTAATATCTGTATCAACTTACTTCCTTGAAGTTTAGATACTCAGTGGTTCACTTTTCACCTGTTCTTATCCCTATACTATAGGTCTCTCTATTGACACTATTACTGAAGGACACTGAACCTGCAAATTTCCACGCTAACTTGAACGAATTATCCAATTTTTTTCCTATTTGAAGGTAGGCAGAACAAGCATTGAATAAACGTTCTGGACTCGCTCGACGGGTTAACTATTGTGGTAGAGAAACCGTCAGTGGTTAAAATGGTGTGCTAGTAATTTTGTTACGAAATTCGTTAAAGCTAGTGTGGGCATTTGCTGGTTCAGTGCCCTTCAGTAAAACCTGCCAAGGGACCTCCCAAAAGCGAGCTACGAGTCTACATTGGATTGAAATAGGGATAAGAACAAGTGAAAAGTGAACCCACTGAAAGTATCTAAACTCCAAGTTATATCTAAGTAACAATTATTTGAACATCCACTTGTTCTTATCCCTATTTTTATCCAATGTAGACTTGTAGCTCGCTTTTGGAGGTCTCTCTATTGGCACTACTAATGAAGGACACTGAACCTGCAAATTTCCACGCTAACTAGAACGAATTATCGAAGTGGGTGTTCAAATAATTGTTACTTAGACATAACTTGGAGTTTAGATACTTTCAGTTGTCCACTTTTCACTTGTTCTTATCCCTATATCAATCCAATGTGGACTTGTTGCTCGTTTTTGGCACGTATTACTGAAGGACACTGAACCTGCAAATTTCCACTGTAACTTGAACGAATTATCCAAGTGGATGTTCAAATAATTGTTACTTAGATAGTCACTTGGAGTTTAGATACAACTATCAGTGGTTCACTTTTCACTTGTTCTTATCCCTATATCAATCCAATGTAGCTCGCTTTTTGGAGGTCCCTTGGCAGGTAATACTGAAGGGCACTGAACCTGCAAATGTCCACAAAAACTTCAACGTATTATCCTAGAGAATGTTCAAATAGTTGTTGCTTAGATACTAACAGTACTGTTTCGCAACAAAATTACTAGCACACAATTTTAACCACCGACGGTTTCTACTACAATAGTGAACCCTCGAGCGAGTCTAAAACGCTTATTCGATGCTTGTTCTGCCTACCTTCAAATAGAAATCTGGCGTCACCGGTGGTCACCCGTCACTTTTTTTAGCGCCTAGGGAATCCTCAGCGTAACTTCGCCGCTCATGGCTCAACTCCCCCGACTCTGAACAATACTCTCACTGGGGCCTATAACTATATCAAACAGCGCTTTCAGATAACTTACAACCACCACCACCAGAAAATGAACTACAATAATGTTGACCTAATTGTGTCAAAGAATTCGAATATGTCAGGAGACCACCTAATTTTGAGAGGTATCCAGGACAATGCGGGTGAAGATCGATAAACGAAGGGATCCTTACGAGATGGGGTCGACCTCAGCACACAATAACACAAGGGTCTAGATACAAAACGACTTGCTACGACCTATAAACACAATCCTTGATTTTCAACTGCTTTACACAAGTGCGTCTTGCTCATTCACCAATTGTTAAACTAAAATTGCACCTATTCTGTTAAACGGTAACTGAAATAGTACTTTATTATTAGCTCGCAGGTAACAGCACAGCCAAAAATCAGTTTAGGGTTGGTGTAGTAGTCTTGTCTCCCCTGGGTCATAGAAGTAATTGTTATAGCTGAAGAGTGGCCGCACACCGCCTACGCAATTTTTTGTTGATGGTTGCTATGCACGATTACTACTATTGTATACTTACAGGGGCTTCTCCACTACTACACAAGAACAAAGTACCTGCCGAAGGAGCCGCTCTCTTATTTTAGAGCGAATCTGGATGAAATATCGGGGCCCAGTTATAAAACTTTGTAGCACTTTTTCGGAGCGTGCGGTAAGTTGGAGCTCCGCAATTTAATGCACAACTAGCGAGCCGATACTCTAATGCAAGACAACGAGTTCTTTTCCATTTCAATATTACTTCATGATTTATTCGCATTATTTTCTATTTATAAGATATTGAAAAATTCTTTTTGTGGTGCAGTTCATTTTTTTTTGGTTTACCCGTGTTTAAAATTTTTGTGTCGTTCTCATTATTAGATTACAAGAAAAACTCATACAAAGTTTAAAACTTTCATTCCACTCGCAATTCTTAAGAAATAGCCCCACCCCCATATCTCGTACTACGAGTGCGCCAGCAATTTTTTTCCAATTAGTTTGTAATAGCAGACGTATACTTTGCGAAGTTGTGGTGTTTTAGTTTAGCTTCTTGTTGTCTCATATTCGTTTATAGCAACACTCCATACGTCGTCTGAGCTCACGCGCAAGGTGCACCAGGCTGCCTCTCCTCCAGTAGCCGTTCTCCGAACTCTGCGCTCCTGAACTCAAGCGGATGGATCCACCAGGCTCGATTTCTGCGGAGCGAAGACTTCCCAAGCTGCGCAGATCCAATACCTTCACCTCTGGCTATCTGCAGTAAACTGCTCTCTCTTCTGACTCTCTTGTTATTGTTGTATTGATGTTTGTTTACTCTTGATATAGGTGGGCTCTTTTTAAAACCAATACTGCGCGATTGTTTCGGCTCGCTATTATCGAATGGTGGGGTATTGGCAGGGAATAAAATAATGTCAGGATCTACATGCGGTGCTCGTTGCTATGTGTGTGGCCACCCTTAATATTAAAAAACAATTCTGTAGCTTTCATGATATTATGTTGAATGTGAATTGTTTTCCTACTAGGGGTGAGTTTCAGCACTCATGGCTGGGGCTAGGCTAGCAATAAAACAAAAATGATTTTGAAGGAATCACCACACAGTTTTGAGCCTCATCCTAAATCGTGACTTGCTTACTGTTGTATGGCTGGGGCTAGGCTAGCAATAAAACAAAAATGATTTTGAAGGAATCACCACACAGTTTTGAGCCTCATCCTAAATCGTGACTTGCTTACTGTTGTATGCAAACAAAGCTGTGTAAGTGCAGATAAGTGGGCGAGCAAGGGAGACCCTAAACGTTAACATTGGCGCCGGTGCAACAAATTTTGGAGAAAAAAACAAAAGACTGCAAAATAATGCCAGAATTTCTCTGCTACACATAGGAGACCTAGGGGGAGGACAGACGTTTGCAGTTAAGTCTTGAGGACCTCATTTTCTTCTCTATTAGTGGCGGTGGTAGTAACTAAGAGAATATAATAAGATACTTGATCTACTAGAGCTTGGTACAATAGACAATTTCAACGGCGCTTACTTCTTTAGAAAGGCGGTCAGCATAAGTATCTTTTGTTTTATCGGTCAGCATAAGTATCTTTTGTTTTATCTACCTTTACCCAAGTCGTCCTTTAATTTGATAGCTTATCCATTGAAAATCAATTGTCCAATATTCTAGTCGTGGAGAAAATACAATGTAAGTATTGTGCTGGTATATCTAGTGAAAAAGTGTGTATTGATGTGTAAAATAGTCGTGTGTTTCCAAGAATAGCACAAATTAATTTAACAACAACGTTTAGCTAACAAAGAAACATTACAAGCCTAGCATTCAAATTTTGTGCTGAAGTACATCCACTATTTTAGTGGTTAAAGGGTCTGGCTACACCAGACTAAGTTATGTGTGGTACCAACAGAATGTATTGTCCATTAGTGAAGTTATGAATGTAAGTTGTGTTGGTATATCCAATAAACAAGTGTATGTGAAAGTGTCCTGTTTTACAACTACTGTTTTCAAGAATACCACAAATTTAAACTAATGACTATTACCTGGGTGTAGCGATAGCAGACTACTTATAACCATGACAACTGCAGTATTCGAGACAAGCAGAAAATGAACACCTTAAGTTTGTAAGACTTAGTGCTCCCGCAAAAATATCTGTCCTGTCGGAGACAGCTAGACTCAAAATGTAGATATTGAGTTACCTGGTATAACACGAGTACAGATCGATGAACAAAAGTATTCTTTTTCAGTAGTGTGTGAAAATGTGTTAGACCTGCTAGTGAACACAAAAAACAACAGGGTAGAAGTTCAGAATGACAGAATGACAAAGTCAGTCCACTTATATAGACGAACAAATAACCCCGATTCACACTATTGAGTTATCCCTGATAATACTTCCGAGATTGGAACGGTGTGACTCAACGTACCCAATATTCCCGCTTGTCAGTGTGAGGTGATTCACGGTACTCTCATTTTTTTTCTGCATTGTTTTGCATGTACTTCAGAGAGTGGCCCGGTAACCCCAAATCAATTGTGTCCAGTATTCCAAACAAGGGACAAAAGAAAGTGTGCCAGGAGAGTCTCCACTTGCTAGATATTCTGTAATGGCTGTCCCCCAAGTTGATTTTACAATGCCTGCTTACTTATCCAATGTCAGTGGTTGCTGCTGTGAGTTTAACGTTTATGCTGTTTGGTGCCATAAAATATTTGAAGATTTTCTGTATAGCAATCTAGAAGTTTCCATGCTTTTTCAGTTATTTAGTGGACATTAACTACAGAGTAAAAACTAGAAAATTCAATATATTTAGCCAAATTAGTATACTATCCATTAGATGATCCTTTTTAATAGCAACTAAAACAGCCTAAAGGTAATTGGTAAATGAAAATTAAGCAATTAATTGTTACCCAGTCCCAAAAAAGTGAGTGGTATGCATGATATCTGCTAGGAAAAGTCCACTAGTTAAATTTGCCTGATAATTTCTAAGAAGCTATTCAATAGATACATACTTTAAGGGTGTGGCTACATCCAAGCTATTTTTGGTCTCACAGGTAAAGTAAATTAATACAAAGCATGAGCTCATTAGCTGCCTACTGCTACGTTTTGTGAAAACAACCAATGCTATGTTTTCAGTAATTTCATCTTTGTCACAATGTAAACCTCAGTAATTGTGCCAGGTTGTGTAATAATAGAAGAGTTACATTAATTCTGATCTCAATTGCCTCACTAATTTCAATAGCTAAATGATATCAGGCTAAGCTGTATCAACTTACTTATTTGAAGTGTAGATGTTTTCAGTGGTTCACTTTTCACTTGTTATTATCCCTGTAGATGCCACTTATTGCTGAAGGGCACTACCTCCAAATGTTCACACTAACTCTAACGAATTCTCCAAGTGGATGTTCAACTAATTGTTACTTAACTGAATTGTTTCACAACAGATTTACTAGTACACAATTGTAACTACCGACGGTTCTCTACCACAATAGCTCCAACTTAGTTTCCCCCGAAAGGCAACTGAACGGTACCCTCGAGCGCCTCTGAAACGCTTATTCAATGTTTGTTCTGCCTACCTTCAATGAGAAATCTGGCGTCTCCGGTTGTCACCCGCCGCTTTATTCAGCGCTTGCTGGTAATTCGTAGCGTGCTTTAGCGCCGTTCAGGGCTCAACTCTCTGCAGTCTCAGTGTGTCTGTGGGTAAAGGTATTCATTTAAGCGCTTTGCTCCGTTTTTCATCCCGGCTTATACTTAATAGTTAGGCGCTGCAAAGCGTTCGGCCCTTTTTAGGGTCTCTCTGGCCCGCCCTAAGTATAGATACAAAACACATAGATACAAAATTCATGCTCTAACAAGCTATTGACTGTTTCTCTAAGTTTTGTGAAAAGGTAAGCACTACATCTATCAATGCTATTTTTTTTAGTAATTTTATCTTAGTCACAACGTATGTCTCAGTATCTGTGGGGCTCTGTTAGTGTCCCTCTATTAGTGCCTCACTTATTATGTAACAATAGCATAGTTTCACTATGTACATGTCAATTGCTTCTCTATTTCCACTATATATAATATCTGGCTATCTAAAGATGTGTATCAACTTACTTCTTTGAAGTACTTTTCTTATTCCTCAATCCAATATAGACTTTTAGCTCTTTTTAGGGAGGCCTTAAATGCCACTTATTACTGAAGGGCACTGAACCTGATAATGTCCACACTAGTTTCAACGAATTTTCCAAGTGGATGTTTAAATAATTGTTACTTAGATAGTAACAGAATTGTGTTTTACAACAGATTAACTAGCACACAATTTTTGACTACCGACGGTTTCTCTACCACAATAGCTCTCTAACTTAGTTTCCCGGAAAGGCAACGGAACGGTACCGGGAGGTAGCGTCTGGAATGTTAATTCAGTGTTTGTGCAGCCTATCTTCAAAGGCGTCACCCGACGCTATAATTGCTCAACTCTTTCACCCGTACGAGTTCGTACATAGATCACAGAGGCGGCTCAGATTTTCACTAATTAAGAGCATAACTAGAGATGTGCTTGAGCACAAAATGGCGAGCGAGCCTAAAACTGCACTAATGTTAAACGATTTGTTTTAACTTCTAACACACAAGCTACTAAAAAAGTCAATTTTTTTTATAAATTACGTGTTTACGGTAAAGGAGATTCTATGCCATAGTAGCCACTCCCCTCAACAGTTTGAATTGAATAAAAGAAAGAAAAGAAACAATAACAAGTAGCATTATTTACACGTTTTCTGTGTGATATTCTTTAGCTAAGTAGTAGTTGTAACGCACAGTACTTTCAGACGACTGAACATACCTACGCAAGGCTTACCTTCGTGGTTACTCTAGTGGACTAAAACTTTCAAGTAAATACTGTTGCATGGGGCTTATAACTGTAACAAATAGCGTATTAACTTACCACAGCCACTAACTCGAATAGAAATGGTACTACGTTAAGTTTTTATTTAATGAAGTTTAGGACGGGTTAACACGAGTTAACACAAAAATACGATAAGGTCAAAGTACAAAATGACATACTTGCGTCCAAACATATACACGTTTTTTTCAATTATTGAAGTTCACGGAAACTTAAACACACCCCCAAAATAATTTTCTGGGTGTCATGTAATTTTACTCACCCCGTGAGATTGGTCACCGGGTGACTTATTTTACAGGAAATAGGTCCCCCCCTCGGGAAAATGGTCACCCCTCATTAAATTATGGGCTCCGTAATGATGCTTGAATTGAGACATAAAATGTGAAAATTAAATCTATTCATGTATAGTTACCTAGCTATACATTATGAATAGACTATATTTATTCAATAGCCTTCTAAAATCCCACCTTTCTTGTATAAGCCACCAGTTTGTTCTTTGTGATCTTGTTCTTGTCAGCCTGAGTATTCTGTTAAATTCTTTTTGTTGCAGTTGTCAGTCATCTGTTAAATTTTGTTCACCCAAAGTTTTTTTTGAGTGATATAGTTAGAACCGTTGAGTATTTACAAGAATGGAAGAAGAGGCGAGTCTTGGAAGAATTAGTTACAACACTATATATAGTTATATCAAATGTGGTACATATCCAGAAGGGTTTTCCAAGTCTGATAAAGGTTCTTTAAGGAAAAGAGCTAAGTATTTTTTCATAAAGCTGCCCTTCCTGATAAAACTGCACATGGTATTGCAACTTTCATATATTCTGTAAGTTTTTATCACTAGATGTTTTATTTAGAACACAGATGCTACAAATTATTTATTAATTTTTTTTCTGTATAAGGTAATGTGTCGAATGGGCTGTTCAAAGACTTTGATGGACGTGAATTCGTCAATGAATTATATGCTGAGTTGTATCAGATTACTAATACTGAGCACAGGATTACCAGAGCCTACCACCCACAGGTTAGATAACTTACAGCTAGTATAATATGAAAACACACTAATAGCTAACATCAACAATATAGCTACATTACAGGATTTTTTCTTGCCTTTACTTTGTTATGAATATTTACTACATTTCTGGATGCTTTATATCTAGCAATAGATCATCCATAGTAGCTATATAAGCTAAAAATAGTGTTATTATAACTACTGGAAAGCATACCTATCACTTATTTGATAAACAAATGGTCTCAGGTCTCATAAATATTTATATAACATTTCTTGATGCTTTTCCCCCTTAATTCTAGCGATAAACAAGCTAAGAGAATTTTGATATTATTAACATACTGAAAAACATTGTATCACTTATGGTTTATAGACAAATGGCCTCACTGAGCGTTTTAATCAAACTCTCACAAGGAGCTTGGCAAAGATTACTTGTGAAGGTCAGATGATTGGGATATCAAGCTCGACACAGTTCTGATGGGTTACAGAGCATCTAGACAGGCATCAACAAAGTTCTCACCCTACTTCATGCTTTTCCAGAAAGAAATGAGGCTGCGGAAACATAATGAAATTTGTCCTAAATTCGAAACTGAACTGGACACTACTGAGCAAACTGTTGACAGTGAATTCACTGATCAGCTGCTAGCTGCGCGTGAAAATGATTTTAAGAAAGCTGAGAGGAACATTCTTGCTGCACAAAAGAAGCAGAAAGAAACGTACAATTGCAAGCATGAAGCTAAAATTCTTCCAGTAGGAACTCTTGTATTGCTAGAGAATACTCTACAGAAGCAACGCAAAGGTGGAAAATTGGAACCTGTGTGGATGGGTCCATATATGTGACCGTCTACAGGAAAACTGGGCACAACGCGGCAATCTTCGAAAATTTTTTTTTGCACTTACAGAGTTGTCGGCATCCAAATATTGAGCTCTCCAAGTTTTATCGTCGTAGCTTAAGTCGTTCCCACTATAATAGACCTAACCGTTCCCTTCCGTCGGCTTGAAACAATACATTATTAAGAAATCGATCGATCTTTTCTCTATATTTACGCACGCCGCGTTGTGCCCGGTTTTCCAGTAGACGGTCACATATAATCTCAAGAGACCTAGACAAGGGGTTGTACGAGCTTACCACTAAAGCTGGAAAAGTTCTTAAGAAGAACGCCAATATTTCTAGGCTCAAGAAATACAAAGAGAGTTAACTGCAGATTGTCAGTTTTATTGTTGTAAGGAATAACTACTACATAGAACCAATTTTTAGGCTGACAAGATTGATTCTGGTGAGCTTTCCACGATTCAACCACTTGACAATCATGAGAAAGAGAATAATCTAAGCGCAGATGGAATTATTATTGTTGGTTAAATTATGTTTTATTTCATGTCAGGATATTCTGGTCGATATATCTTCCTCAAAATTTCAAGATACCCCGCCCCCTCCACCAGCTAAGCGACCATGCCACACTGATCAACGAGCACAAACGGTTGAGAGGGTAATAAACAAAAATTTGGCAGGGTTACATTACTGATTATTATTGGCGAGTGAGCGTTTCGAACGAGACACTTACTGGGATAACACAATCGAAAATCGGGGATGTTTATTTATTTGTATTATATATATGGACGTACGTAAGGCATTTTTGTACTTTGACCCTCGCGTTTTTGTGTTAGTTCGGTTGTCGACCCCGTCCCAAACTTCACTAAACAGAATCCTCTGTTTATCGATCAGTACTCTATCACCCTAGAAATTGAATTGTTTACCGTTTTGAATTCTTTTGAGGGTGCAGTTAAAACTTGAAGACTTAAGGGACTTCCATTTCTATTCGAGTTAGTGGCGGTGGTAAGTCAATGCGCTCTTTGTCATGGTTATAGGCCGCGCGCAACAATATTTACCTGAAAATACATTGTCCACTAGACTACTGCGAAGGTAAGTCTGTGTAGGTGCATGTCCAGTTGTGTCAAAGCATTGTGTGTTACAACCACTACTTAGCTAAAGAATATTATCACAAACAAAACTTTTAAATAACGTGTATTGTTTTGTTGTTGTTTTTTCCCTTCAATTCAAGCAGTTGCAGAGAGTTGTTACTATAGCACTGAAATCCCTTTACGGTGTATGCGAAAATTAAAAACTGGACCTTATTTTCAGTCAAAATCATTCGTATAAAAATAGTATAGTCTTTAGGCTCGCTCGCCATTTGTGCTATAAATGAGTCCTTTCCACAACAGAAGCTTGCTATTTTTCAAGAGAAAGACAAGAGAAAGATAAGCTTACCTCGATCATCTTCTTGACTCCCATTTTCAGTATCAGAGTTGACGGGGTCTGGTCCACCAACCCTGATACAGGGCCTCCTATAGCCCTAGATGTCGTCTCCCTTCTCTCCTTTTGATCCTGAGTCGCTAGAGTCAGCATCAAGCAAGTCTAAAACTTGCACCGCATTGTAACTTCTAGACGCCATCTTCAAAAAAATGACTTTGAAAAAAAATTTTTTTTGCATAGTTACCGGGGTCACACGACACGCTCACTTTTTTCCTATGATGTAATAAGCATTACCTAAGACTGTACGTAATAGGGAGGTCCCCAGTTGAACTGGCGATTTTATAAAAAATGGAGAAGACAGTAAGTCAAACCGCAAAGTCTTGGTCGGCAAAGAAGCGGTTGTTTCAATGTGTTATGGAAGGCTACTGAGCTCAAGCAATTTTTCGCTGCTTCTACAAAGCTCTGGAGATGACTTGATCCATAAATGAAGCTCCTGTGAAGAAGGTAACTTTTTTTAAAATTCGACGGAGAACCAATGTTGTTGTTTTTTTGCCGAGGAAGAAATAAACGCAACTACTGTGAGGTACTGTCGAAGCAGTCCTGGCTGAAAGCTATTTTAGATGCTTCTCCAATGCATTGGGCACCTGTGTATGCAATCTGAAGGTTCTAGCTATAAAGTAACTATTTTTAAAAATTCGGAGAAGCCAACCAGTCTCACCCCGCTTTAAAGCGGGATCCGGAACGAAAGGGTTAAGGCCATTACTTTTAACTAAAACAGAATGAGGTCACATCTGATTCGTTGTTTTGAAAGAGAGAAGCTTACAGCTTTCCCAAAGGGAAAACAAATTGGTGACGTGAGGCGACCAGGCAATATATTATTGCGATCCCAATATATTGTCCTTGTCTGCGGCCTGACTCTTTTGACCCAATGATACAATGTGACACATGTAATACATATTACAATGATTAGAATATGCACTAACTATTTCTTGAACAATGCTTTACATTATAAATAAAATGTATATATTTTGGTAATTTAACAGAATATCAACGGATGACAAAAATCATTAGTTTTCTTTAAAAATTTCTAGGGGCTCATATTCAAGAAATTAAGGTTTTTGCATACCCTGAAGTGCTATTAGGCATTTTGGGAGGGTTTTGCAGATGTATCTAACTAGTGGTGTGCTTGAGCACAAATGGCGAGCGAGCCTTAAGGGTGGCCGCACACCGCCCACGCAATTTTTACCCGGTTGGTTGCTAAGCACGATTCTGCTACTTTCTTTATTTGCAGGGCTACTCTACTGTTCTACAAGGATAAAGTACCTGCCGAAGATACTGCACACCGACTCTGGAGTGAATCTGAAGGAAATATCATGGCCCCGATGTAAAACTTTGAAACAACTTTTTGGAGCGGTGCGGCAAGTTGGAGCTCCAGAATTGTATACGCCGCTAGCCAAGACGATACTCTAGGGCAAGACAACGAGTTTTTTTCCATTTCAATATTACTTAATGATTTATTTACATTTTTTTCCTTTTATAAGATTTTGAAAAATTCAAATTGTGGTGCCCTCCTTTTTTTTGTGTTCTACACGTGTGCAAAAAATATAGTCGTTTTCATTATTTGATTCCAAGAAAAACTGATTCAAAATTGGATACTTCTATTCCACTCGCAATTCTTAAGAAATAGCCCCACCCCCATATTTCGTACTACTAGTACGCGAGCAATTTTTTTTTCAATTAGATTGTATTGGTTCTAAAAAGAGCCCGCCTATATCAAGAGTAAACAAACATCAATACAACAAAACAAGAGAGTCAGAAGAGAGAGCAGTTTATTGGAGATAGCCATAGGTGAAGGTATTAGATCTGCGCAGCTTGGGAAGTCTTCGCTCCGCAGAAATCGAGCCTGGTATAATATCCATCCACTTGAGTTCAGGTGCGCAGAGTCCAGAGAACGGCTACAGGAGGAGAGGCAGCCTGGTGCACCTTGCTGCGTGAGCTCCGACGACGTATGGAGAGTTGCTGTAAACAGATATGAGACAACAAGAAGCTAAACTAAAACACTACAACTTCGCAAAGTATACTTCTGCAACTACTGCGCGATAGTTTCTGCTCGCGTATTATCAAATGGTGGGGTATTGGCGGGGAATAAATTAATGTCCGGATCTACCGGCGGTGCGCGTTGCTATGTGCGGCCACCCTTAA
>WLWD01001001.1_pt1 | contig 56099 bp, 51 predicted proteins | sample 6712731 | NCBI WGS metagenome assembly WLWD01 (sample SAMN12718690, study PRJNA576275) | sponge metagenome | isolation source: marine sponge | host: Mycale hentscheli | place: New Zealand: South Island, Marlborough, Capsize Point | collected 2014-11-01 | reverse complement strand
AGACCCCTTTAATTAACTGAGAATGGTTTGATCTAATTATTATGAAGGGTCAGAACTTGATGATTAAGAAATATCTCGCCATATCACACTCAGATAAGTAGTATATACGTATATGCCGTATCTATGTTTGGTTGCTAGGTGGTTGCTGTCTCTGAAAGAGCAGGTGGAACAGTTTCAGAGTCTCGCCTTTGAGTCTCCTAACTACCTAGAGGGCATTTCCAAAATAAGAAGCCGGTTTAAGCAGGTGAGAGGGAAATAGAGGATCTATCACATCTTGGAGGCTTTGTTGTTGTGGTTGTTGTTGTTGTTGTTGTTTGTTTTGTATTTTGCATAATTTGTTGTTCACTGTTATTTGATTCAGATATGCTCAGTTCTGAAAATTCAGGAAAAAGACTTACCAATTCATTCCAAAGTAAACCTTTCATTCTGATGTAATTGTTGTTGTTGTTGTTGTTGTTGTTGTTGTTGTATATGTGTTATTATTTCTTCTCATTATAAATCAACTGTGACATTAGAAGTTTGTTGAACCTACAACTATAATAAATATAAATTAAAAAAGGAGGCACTGATGTAAAGGATGTTATGTTGTCTACTGTGCTGTTACAAAAGCCCCGATCAGAAGAAGAAGTCAGTAAAATAATCATCTCAATTGTTCAGATTACCAGAGATGGCCGAGAATTAGGTAGCTATTTTACAACCTCACTCTTTATGACACTTAGTGGCAGGAAGCTAAGTAGTTGCATGGGATAGGAATAAGTAGACATCATACATAACATTAATTATTCTAATAGCCCCCGACGTTTTGACTTATTGCTGAAGAGGATTTTTAATTAACATATTGGCTGTTAGAATGAGAAAATTTGCTATTATTATAATTATTTCAGCCGAGAATGACTGAAACATTAATTTTAGTCTTTGTCAGCAGGTCTATCATCCACAGGGATATTATGTCAACCCCTGTCTTATCAATTGAATAATTAACTGAGACTCTATGCATCAACATCCAATGGTCTAAATGACTTTGTGGCTAAAATAGTTAGACATAACATAGTGAATACATTACCTCACATTGTTCTACATGTATTACAAATAGCTAGACCCTGCACGTTCGCTCGTCTTTTCTCTTATTGATGCACATGTGGCAAGCATGTCTCTTTCTTCTTATTCGTGTTACCCAAATATGTGCATATTTTCCATACCTAAAGCTTATGCTCTTCGTTGATTCTATTTTCCTTGTCAGTACACACACCCCATCTCTCTCTCTCCCACCACACATCATTTTCCTGCCCTGTACCCATCTCTAAACTTGATCTTGCCTAAGAGAAAATACCATTGGCTCATTAGAGATTCAATGAAGTATACAAGTACAAATGAAACTGTTTTCAATAATAACTTTTTTTCAAAAAGAATGAAAGTTATTCTTCATCAGCAGATGTGTGTGTGTGTGTTTATCCTATACAGTGTCTCACACAAGCTGCCGTGGCTAGTGAACCTCCCAATGCAATGCCGGTTAACTCTCTCTTGCCTTGAGCTAGATATTTACCTTTCACATTCTCGTACACTTTTACCAAGTCAACCAGGATATACATATGCAAGAGAGAGAGAGAGAGGATTTAATGTACACAGTAGGGGAAGGGCTTTAAAAGATAGCTATTGATACGTATTATGATGGTGGAAGAGCTTTAAAATCTAATTACTGATGGATTGGAGAAGTACATGCCAGTGTTAGCTGCATAGCAGGAAGACATTGATCAGGCTTTACCTTTTGTGTAAGAAATGCACTCACTGGCCTGGTAGTCAAGTAAGTCTTAGTTATTTACAAACATTAATAAACACAGAGCTGAAAATGAAACAAATGCATCCACTTGTTGTTTTGTTTGTTTGTTGTTGTTGTTTTTGGGAACAGCCTTCATTGCTACCAGTCTCCATTTGCTGTATGTAGGTGTTCTAATTAGATTGCTAGCAATATATTGTGAAGTATTCCGACCAGCCTTTTTATACATACATAACTCAATTGAATTAGAAATGAATATTTTGAGATACTTGCCTGAGTATGAACTTACGGTTTCAGAAAGATAATTTTAAATATGATAGTTTGCTGAAAAAATTGGCAAAAAGTTATCATCATCATCATCATCATCATCATCACTATTTAGAGTGAGATAGACAACCTAACCTCACATTCACATTTCTTCATTTACATGTTTACTTTTTTTTTTACAGATATAACCCAACAATGCTGGAGAAGTGGTATAAAAATAATAGTAAAAAAATAAATAATAATAATAATAATAATCTAAATCATGGAAAGAAAATACAATTTATGGAAGGACTGGTGAAAAGAAGTAAAATACAATTTTTGGAAGGGTTAGTGAAAAGAAATAAAATTTGTGGACTAGTTGGTGATAAGAAGAGTTGGGTGCAATGGTGCTTACTACCAGACTTCACATTTGGTTCTTGGGTTCATGGGAGATCCAATTGGACACTTGAAGACATTGGCAAAATCAGGACTGTTGCTGAGGAATCCTTTAGGCCTGTGGAAAAGAGAGTGAGCTAGGAACATTACTGGTAATAGTATTATATGGTCCACTAGATTATGACAACTTATAGCACTACTGTGAGTCTACATCTGGCCCCATATTTACACATTAGCTATATGGATTTGAGAAGTTTTTCTAGCCTTTTCTTTGGCTCCTTGGCATAGATAAAATGTTAACTATTTATTGTACACCAGTCCTTTTTCCTCTTATTGTACGTCTCTCTGGTCTTTTCTTTTTTTCACACATGCTTGCAAATTATTACTGGTGGAAAACTTAAGGTGTCGTGGGTCTGAAAAGGGACCGAGACAAAAAATTGGGACCTCATTGTACAGCTATGCTTCATCTGTTAATTGTTAGTAGTAAAAGTTAGTGTTCAACAAGACCATATGCAAAGAGAAGGAAGATATAGAATACTACTAATTGAAATCTTTAAAAGTATGTACAGTGTATTGCCACTTAGTAGTGTCTATGACCCACATTGTGTAAATTGAATCCAGCTCACATTGGCAATTAATTCACTAACCATTCCTGCACTTCCCCTCTTAGTGAATAGAGTTGACCACACCCACCCAATACTAATTCTATTGTTAGTGAGGTCTATATAGCTTCCATCTAAAATTAGATGGGAATACCTTATACCAATACTATCTAATGACTTCGAGTGAACAGAACAGATCATTTCTAATACCGGGAAGAATGAAAAGGGTATTCTTTGCACATTTAATTGCATGACAAAGTGCAGTACAGGTTGAAACTGTTAGTGTGGTTGGTACAGGAACAACAACAACAACAACAACAACAACAACAATAATAAAAAAACTATTGCAGATCTCAAGTGACTGGGTGGTTAATTGTTAGTCTCACCTCAGCTGATCTGGAGTGTGGACATTCTTCAGTTGTATTGCCTGACCTTTCAAAGTGGCAGTCTTGCACCAAAGCTAGCAAGTAGAAGATAATGTTTTAGTCCTCCTGTGTGATACTACTATCTCTGGCACACTTACTTGACTAGCTCCAATAAAGAACAACTGGTCAGGTGTGTACGTCAGTCCTGGCAGCTTCTTCTGAACTTCTTTTGTTTTCTTTATCCTGTTCTTATATGCCTGCATCATCATAATTATCATCATAACAATAATAATAATCACTGTCATCATCATCATCATAATCGTCCTCATAGTCATCATCATCATCATCACATTACTTCTGGCCTAACAATTCAAACTACAAATTACCAAAAATGCAGTAGCCAGTCCACCATTGTCTGCTATGTTCTCTCCGAGAGTGAGATTTCCATTCACCTAAAGCCACAAATATATGTCACCTCTCATTAAAAACAACAACAACAACAAACAAAACAAAAACAAACAAAACAAAAACAAACAAAAAACAACAAAAACTCAAAAACAACAACAACCTTTGGCAGTATATATAATTTTTAAGGATAAGATTAAGACGAGTGCAGTTTAACAGCATATCAGAACTGCCCAACACACTCCAGTTTTGCAGTTCTAAGTATTATACGAGTGATGCGCTTGAGCACAAATGGCGAGCGAGCCTAAAACTACACAATTGTTACATGATTGATTTTAATTTCTAACACTCAAAGCTACTAAAAATATGGTCGAGTTTTTAAATTACGTTTATAGCTACGTAAAGGCATTTCAATGCTATAGTAACCCTCCCCGCAACTGTTTGAATTGAAAAAAAATACACATTATTTAAACGTTATCTTTGTGATATGCTTGAGCTAAGTAGTAGCTAAAACGCACAATACTTGCACACAACTGGACATGCCTACACAAGTTACCTTCGTGGTTCTAGTGGACAATGAGTTTTCAAGTAAATACTGTTGCGTACAGCTATAACTATGACAAAGAGCGCATTGACTCACCGCCGCCACAAACTTGAATAGAAATGGAACTCCAGTAAGTTTTTGAGTTTAAACTGCACCCGCAAAAAAATTCAAAGCAGTAAACAATTCAATTTCTAGTATGATACAGGTAATGATCATTAAACAGGAGGATACCATTTAGTGATGTTTGGGACGGGATCAAACGCTGAGCTGACTCGAAAATACGAGAGGGTCAAAGTACAAAATGACATACGTACGTCCAAGCATATATATAAACTAGTGGTGCACTCGAATAGCGCAAATGCATGGCGAGCGAGCAGACTCTTGTTACAGAAAAATAGGACAGAAATTACATCTAACTGATTAGGCATGAAGAGTTAACAATAACAGAATTACCTGAATAAACTTAGAAAGCAGTGGCAAAGAAGCGCAGCTTGACAAAGACTTCACAATCGTTTCAAGAAGAGAGTAGCTATAAACGTTTTGGTTGAAACAGAGTTGCGTAAGGCAGTGCAGCAGGATTCTCTGCGCTCGTTAATTGAAAAATACTGGAACTGTGAACGCTTTACCTAACTTACGTAATTAGAAGCGCGGGCTATAACAGAAGTCTCACGTACCCCATAAACAGATAAATAAATAAATATAGCGAAATCTCGATTGCGTTAACCCTGATAGTGTCTCGCTCGCTCGCCAATAATAAACAAACATCCCCAATTTTCAATTGTGTTACTCCTGAGAGTGTCTCGCTCGCTTCGCTCGCTCGCCAAATAATAAACCATCATCTAAATCGGCTATGCGATCAAAACTATACTGAACATTCAGGTGCTGGCAGATGGAGGTGACAAGTTCTAAATTTACATTTATGTACTAAAGTGCAATTTATCATGAGCGCACCAAGTAAAAAAGTAGTCAAGAATAGAAAAATTAGCTTTGTGACATTTTTAACTAAATTAGCCAATGAGTTTATGAATCTTACAGGGCCAGCATCCAAGGAATACTTGCTATACTGCTCAACAAAACAAGCTGTCCTTTTCTGGAATTCGTCTATGGATTTAGGAGTCCACCAGTTGACGTAATTACCGTTCTCATCGTAATGTCGACCTGCAATCACATGATACCACATACTGGGGGCTCTTGCCTTCCAACATATTTACTTACCAGAATTATCAAAGCCGTGAGTGTATTCATGGCCCACTGCTAGCCCAATGGACCCAAATTGATAGAAACTGAAACAGAAATAGCAATTAAAAGTCGTGCCATGCTGTGTTCTGAAAGTTTAGAAGGCAACTTACGTGGGCCAGTATGGTTTGAAGAAAGGAATGTTTAAAAGTCCCTCGTATATATCTTCAAGAAATGCAAAGACGAATATAAATATTGAATCAGACTATAGTGTTATAACAGCAACGACCAGTAGTTTCTGGTATTGTTCTTACATATTTGGTTCTGAAAGAACAAGTAAGCGGCATTAGGAACTGTTGGAGGCAACACACTCAGCAACCAGTTTGACCTGTTGTTAGTCCTCACTGTTCTACCTAGTTCTTCCAGACGAGACGACTTCACGCTGTTCACAGCATTCATGAAATAGCCACTCGACAAAGAAACTTCATACTACAACAAAAGATAAAGAACAACAACAACAACAACAACTAACAAAGATGAGTTCACAACTTGAGCTTATTCTTACCGAGGAATACAGCCCATCGAGGAAAGAGTTTTGTGCTATTCTTCGAGGATAAACCAGCTGCTCTATGATAGCGTTGGCCTTGTCCAGAGCTCTTTTCTTGGTGGTGGCGTCCAACCAGTCCTTCGAGCTGATGCGCTCTATCAGAGCTGCCTTGAGCTCCGTTGTAACAACTGTAAGGTTGCTCTGGAGATGAGACAATAAAATTCAACATACAGCCACCATTAGCCCCTTCCTCCACCCCCACCCTCACATCAACACATAAGTTTTTATTTGGTTAATAGCAAATATCGGACCTGTTTCACTATTTGAATTCTGTCTATATCACAATACATGTATGTAAAAAAAAAGAACACAGCTATTAAGTGAATTATTCTACAAGAAAGCGTACCACAGTTCCGGGTAACACATACACATCATGAAATGCTCTGGCAACAGCGTGCTTGAAAGTTGACTCCACCTTCTGCACACAAAACTTGTAGCGAGTTTTGACAGGCAATTCTGTAAAATATATGTGCATTATATATGTTGTATTTCGTGCAGAATTAAAGACGAATGTGTAATAACTCGACTCACTGCCAATCATTCCCTGCAGAGTGTCGTGGATGTCCTTAAATTCACTGCCTAAATCTGGCAATAGCGTAAACATGAGTTGCCACTTGGCATAATTCTGAAGTATTCTGGACACACACAAAACACACAAACAAACAAAAAAAAACAACAACAACGAAAACACCACTGTTTGAAGTATAGCCTTTACCACAAATTTGTGACCCACTCCTGGACAACCAACACAAACACAGCCCCTGGTCTTTACTATAAGAGTCTTTTGTGGCTCAAGGCTGCTCCTTGAACTGTGCTCAAAAATTTCTACTCATCTAAACTCCCTCCCCCCCCCCCCCCCCCCCCCTGCGTTTTTTTTAACAACAAACAAACGAAAAAACAAAAACAACAACATTGTGTACAATCTGCATGCAATTAGACACCTCGATAAAACATGGCTAATTTACTAAAATTAACTTTTTGCTGCCATTTTTATATTTCTCAACTAATTTAGTGGAGAAGAGGCTGAGCCACCCCCCCCCCCCCCCCCCCCGCCCCCCCCCCACCCCCCCCCCCCCCCCCCCCCCACTGGCCATACATAGCCAGGATAGCCTGCATGCTATTTATGAAGAAGCACAACCAATGACTAGTATGTTTTAGTCAGCATATGCATAATTTTACCTGGAATCAGTTCTGTTAATAAGCGAGCTCAAATCTGTGAAATACTGTGATTGGGCTATGAGATTCACAGGACTGCCACTGTTGAAAGTGAAGCCTCCTTGACTCGCATAGTACTCCATATGCTCCATCCAGTCAAACTGCAAGTACGTAGTGTGTGTGTGTGTGTGTGTGTGTGTGTGTGTGTGTATGTGTGTGCTAGTGTGTATGCAAAGTCTTCAAGTACGAAGCAATAGGAACTTACATCTGGAAAGATCTCCTCCATGTAGTCAAAAGAAGTGACAATCCTCCTCTCAACAACAGGAATTACAGAATGTGTGAAATTGGAGATCTGAAAATACTCCAAAATGAAATTATTTTTGACCAGTACTTAAGTTACCGACTTCTTACCTTGGCCAATTCAGTTTCAAAGTCTAAAATTTCCTGAGCTGCATCCTGGTACTGCTGAGAAGGAACTGAAGAATTAATGAGTTGCAGAACATCAAAGATCATTTTCTTTATCTAATCACACACACAGAGAGAAAGAGGGGAAAAAAATAGGAATAAAAGTCCTTTTGGACGGCATAGCAAACCTAGAAAAGCAAAAACCTATTAATGACTCATCCCTTTCATTAGCTTTATCTTTCTCACAGAGAAACTTTGTTTGAAAGTTCTCTGACCTACATTGAAAAAAGTATCCACTTTTGTCATTGAATATAAGCCAGATGCTACTCTTGCATGCTCTGTCTGGAAATTTCAGTGTCTAACTGAGGTATACTTAGTTCTGCATTACACCTGGATATTGTGTAATTGATTAATTCACTAAGTGTCGTACCATCTTTTGGACAAGAAAAAGATAGTTCGAGTGATGGCATACAATAACATGCAAAGAGAAAAATGAAAATAATTGCCTTTGGTAACTAAATTGTGGAGATAAAATAGGTCAATATTGGAGGAGCATGAGCCATATAGCGATAGAACATGGGTGTAGGAACAATGTTAAAGTGTAGAGGCCACTCAAGCTGTCACATTTGCCACGCCTACATTATTGGGTGGGGTTTAAATGGTTTAAATGTAATTAATCCAAAAATTGAAGTTTCACAGAATCTAAAAAAAACAACTGACTTTTATCTTAACCTGTTGAGATAGATATTTTATTATAGTGAATGCAAAGTCTTCCAAACTGATTCCTAGAACTCACACTAGAGTCATGGATATCAAATTTTCCAGTTAAAAACCCCCTTTAGGAAGAAAAACAGAATTAACATTACTCATTGAAGCTTCCCTTTCTTACTGGTTCTAACAATGATGCAGATTGCCTATCGTCGTAGTCTCGCGTAGCAAGACCCTTTACCAATAGCAATGATCGTTGCTACAAGGTCACCTACCCCGAGTATTGAAAACTTCTACATTCTATTTCTTCGTAAGATCTCTTTGGAAACAAAATCAGAGTAATGAGCTATCTGATACACAGCTTGAGGACCTTATTTGTCCCCGACATTTAGTTACCGGTTGCCACAAAAATATGTGCATGTGCAAGATTGATCAAACACATTTAAATCTAGATTGAAACTTTCTCATCTAAAGGGGTCTGGAAAAAAGCAAAGGAAAAATGTGAAGAAAAAAATCTTAGTTGTCGCCGGGGATTCAAACCCAGGGACTGGTTTTAGCCACCAGTGCTCTAAACACTGAGCTATCACAACCCTCGACTTCCAAGACCTTCACATTTTCCCTCTATACTGTTGAGTAGTACCGCTTGCTGCAGTCTCGTACTCAACAGACCACCAATTATGTGCCGTCAGAACACCTTTTTGGTGTTGATTGGAAACACCTCCCCCTCTGGAGAGGAGCCATAATTTGTGGATTGGATCACATTTAAATTGTTTCTAAAAAAGTATAGCGGCATGACCGCTACAGTCCCTACGCCTATGTAGAAAGCCACACCCAAGTTTAGCTTGATATAGTCACATGTGTTGCAATAGTAGTTTTCTGTGGAAACCCTTACCAAATCTCTAGTCGGATTTGCCGTGTAGAAAGCCAGATGGTTTAGTGTCAGTCCGCTCCTCTCAATCTGTAACAACAATGACAGTTTGAAATACTATCCCAAAACTAAACCACAAACAACAAAACTAGTGACAATTATAGTAGCGTCCGTTAGCCAACAACGTCCACTGTCATGGCATAGTCATTGTGTAGACAAGTGTAAGTTATTCTCACATAGAAAATGTTTCGAGTGGTATTCTGATCGTCAGGAAGGACTTGGAGGGCAAAGAACGCTGTACTGCCATACAGCTGCTCCGTCACGTATCCTTCAACATCGTTAATGCTCCAAGGAATGTCTAGATCTACTCCTACCAATGGCCATCCTCCTAAAAAATAATTATGTAACATATATAATATATATGTATAATTATTTATTGCAGCTTTGATATTTTTACTTGAATATTTCCGCATCACGCGAGCGTTCTGTATTCTCCCATATTGTACGGTTTATATTGTACGCTACTTGTAGCGCGCGCGTAGCGAGTAAAATCAATGAAAATTGTATTGTAACCGGTTGAGAAAAATTTCAAAGAAGCAATAAATCACTTATCACACTCGTCGTACAATATGGGAATGATACTTTACTCTCACGCCACATTTTCACTCGCCTTTGGCTCGTGAAAATATTTTGCGTGCTCGTAAAATATTTTCCCATATTGTACTCTGACTCGTGCTATAAGTATTATATATATATATATATATATAACATGTATTAATAAAAAGAATCACACTATTTCTACAGCGTTACTATTTCCTGCCATTTTTAAAGGCACAAAATGTAGGATTGGCTATCAATAGCAGACCAATGTGTAAGCCACAGTAGCCATTTTGTTTTTGTACACACTCTGTTGGTGTATTTAAGTACATCATAGTCAGGCTCATTTAGCTAATGAAAAGCTTCTCCACGTTGTTGTCATCCCGATCCAGCAATGGACGGTAAGCTTAGTGATTGGGTCAGTCTTATGGAAATGTTGATATCAAACACAAGAACTAGAAATGGAAGTTCCTCCTTGACTAGCCATTTCTCCTAGTGAAGCATGTGAGCCAATCACACTGCGTAGTTGCTTAAAGAGTATGGGTATAAATAAAGTTCTGATACAAAGAAATTACATTTTACACAATTTGAATATTTCCAACTTAGTGCCCCCAACTCCTAAGATTATTCCGGATGAGTACACACGCCTACAACAATGGGTAGATGTGTATCACTGCAGAGCTTATCTACAGATGAGAAGATAGAAAATGTTGTGTTAGTAATTCAGCCCTTGTATGAATCCCATAGTATATCTACTAGTGGTGTGCTTCAGCACAAATGGCAAGCGAGCTAGCCTAACTTTAAAGTGATAATTAACTATGAGCTACGGCTCTTGGCATAATTTATATAGTTGTTAAAATTAAAATGTTTTAACATGACCTAGCCGTTCAATGATGACGAAGAGAAAATAGTACTGTTGGATCCGCTATGCTCTTACAAGAGTTCAGGCGCTTAGGTCTGCTCCATGTAGCTTGCTTTTCAAGGCCATCAGCTCATATGGCCAACAGGTTCATTACTTTGTTATTTTAACAAGATGCTTTACCAACTTGCATAATCAGTGGCAAGGGCGAGAACAAGGAGTCGCACATACCATATAAATAAGCAAATTTTTTTTTAATAATAAATAAACACCACGGAATCTCGAGTGTGTAACCCTGTAAGTGTCTCCTAACCTCTGTAAGTGTCTCCTAACCTCTGTAAGTGTCTCCTAACCTCTGTAAGTGTCTCCTAACCTCTGTAAGTGTCTCCTAACCTCTGTAAGTGTCTCCTAACCTCTGTAAGTGTCTCCTAACCTCTGTAAGTGTCTCCTAACCTCTGTAAGTGTCTCCTAACCTCTGTAAGTGTCTCCTAACCTCTGTAAGTGTCTCCTAACCTCTGTAAGTGTCTCCTAACCTCTGTAAGTGTCTCCCTCTGTAAGTGTCTCCTAACCTCTGTAAGTGTCTCCCTCTGTAAGTGTCTCCTAACCTCTGTAAGTGTCTCCTAACCTCTGTAAGTGTCTCTAACCTCTGTAAGTGTCTCCCTCTGTAAGTGTCTCCTAACCTCTGTAAGTGTCTCCCTCTGTAAGTGTCTCCTAACCTCTCCTAACCTCTAACTATGTAGTGTCTCCTAACCTCTGTACGTGTCTCCTAACCTCTGTCGTGTCTCCTAACCTCTGTAAGTGTCTCCCTCTGTAAGTGTCTCCTAACCTCTGTAAGTGTCTCCTAACCCTAAGTGTCTCCCTCTGTAAGTGTCTCCTAACCTCTGTAAGTGTCTCCTAACCTCTGTAAGTGTCTCCTAACCTCTGTAAGTGTCTCCCTCTGTAAGTGTCTCCTAACCTCTGTAAGTGTCTCCCTCTGTAAGTGTCTCCTAACCTCTGTAAGTGTCTCCTCCTGTAAGTGTCTCCCTCTGTAAGTGTCTCCTAACCTCTGTAAGTGTCTCCTAACCTCTTAGTGTAAGTGTCTCCTAACCTCTGTAAGTGTCTCCTAACCTCTGTAAGTGTCTCCTAACCTCTGTAAGTGTCTCCTAACCTCTGTAAGTGTCTCCCTCTGTAAGTGTCTCCTAACCTCTGTAAGTGTCTCCTAACCTCTGTAAGTGTCTCTAACCTCTGTAAGTGTCTCCCTCTGTAAGTGTCTCCTAACCTCTGTAAGTGTCTCCTAACCTCTGTAAGTGTCTCCTAACCTCTGTAAGTGTCTCCTAACCTCTGTAAGTGTCTCCCTCTGTAAGTGTCTCCTAACCTCTGTAAGTGTCTCCTAACCTCTGTAAGTGTCTCCTAACCTCTGTAAGTGTCTCCTAACCTCTGTAAGTGTCTCCTAACCTCTGTAAGTGTCTCCCTCTGTAAGTGTCTCCTAACCTCTGTAAGTGTCTCCTAACCTCTGTAAGTGTCTCCTAACCTCTGTAAGTGTCTCCTAACCTCTGTAAGTGTCTCCCTCTGTAAGTGTCTCCTAACCTCTGTAAGTGTCTCCCTCTGTAAGTGTCTCCTAACCTCTGTAAGTGTCTCCTAACCTCTGTAAGTGTCTCCTAACCTCTGTAAGTGTCTCCTAACCTCTGTAAGTGTCTCCCTCTGTAAGTGTCTCCTAACCTCTGTAAGTGTCTCCTAACCTCTGTAAGTGTCTCCTAACCTCTGTAAGTGTCTCCCTCTGTAAGTGTCTCCTCCCAAGTAGAAATGCCTGGCAAGATCTTGTAAGAATCTTGCATTTTTTCCAAGATCATCTTGGCAAGATCTTGGTACTCTTAAAAACCCACAAGATTCTTGCATTATTCTTTCAAGAATCTTAACGCTACTCACACAAGACTTGCACAAGAATTATTACGCTGTTATCTTGCTATGATCCTTGCAAGATTCTTTCATGGTTCTTGCACTTATCATGCTTGAATGATACTCAAGATTCAAGCAAGTATATGTCAAGATCAAACTGGCAAGATTCTTACAATAGACTTTCAAGAGTCTTGCCACTTCTAGAGTAAGATTTATGCAAGAGTTTGTGGCAGTTATCTTTCAAAGAATCTTACAGGTTTCTTGCAAGAATCTTGTTAATACAATATTCAAGATTCAAGCAAGTATATGTCAAGATCAACTGGCAAGATTCTTACAATAGACTTTCAAGAGTCTTGCCACTTCTAGAGTAAGATTTATGCAAGAGTTTGTGGCAGTTATCTTTCAAAGAATCTTACAGGTTTCTTGCAAGAATCTTGTTAATACAATATTCAAGATTCAAGCAAGTATATGTCAAGATCAAACTGGCAAGATTCTTACAATAGACTTTCAAGAGTCTTGCCACTTCTAGAGTAAGATTTATGCAAGACTTTGTGGCAGTTATCTTTCAAAGAATCTTACAGGTTTCTTGCAAGAATCTTGTTAATACAATATTCAAGATTCAAGCAAGTATATGTCAAGATCAAACTGGCAAGATTCTTACAATAGACTTTCAAGAGTCTTGCCACTTCTAGAGTAAGATTTATGCAAGAGTTTGTGGCAGTTATCTTTCAAAGAATCTTACAGGTTTCTTGCAAGAATCTTGTTAATACAATATTCAAGATTCAAGCAAGTATATGTCAAGATCAAACTGGCAAGATTCTTACAATAGACTTTCAAGAGTCTTGCCACTTCTAGAGTAAGATTTATGCAAGACTTTGTGGCAGTTATCTTTGAAAGAATCTTACAGGTTTCTTGCAAGAATCTTGTTAATACAATATTCAAGATTCAAGCAAGTATATGTCAAGATCAAACTGGCAAGATTCTTACAATAGACTTTCAAGAGTCTTGCCACTTCCAGAGTAAGATTTATGCAAGAGTTTGTGGCAGTTATCTTTCAAAGAATCTTACAGGTTTCTTGCAAGAATCTTGTTAATACAATATTCAAGATTCAAGCAAGTATATGTCAAGATCAAACTGGCAAGATTCTTACAATAGACTTTCAAGAGTCTTGCCACTTCCAGAGTAAGATTTATGCAAGAGTTTGTGGCAGTTATCTTTCAAAGAATCTTACAGGTTTCTTGCAAGAATCTTGTTAATACAATATTCAAGATTCAAGCAAGTATATGTCAAGATCAAACTGGCAAGATTCTTACAATAGACTTTCAAGAGTTTTGCCACTTCCAGAGTAAGATTTATGCAAGAGTTTGTGGCAGTTATCTTTCAAAGAATCTTACAGGCTTCTTGCAAGAATCTTGTTAATACAATATTCAAGATTCAAGCAAATATTGTCAAGTTCAAACTGACAAGATTCTTATAATAGACTTTTAATACTGCTACTGTTTCTATAGTAAGTTTAAATTGTTGGCTTTCATGTCTTACAGGTTTCTTGCAAGAATCCTTTAAATAGATTAAAATATTTGGTTTCTTTGCCGGTTATTTTCCCCAAGTCATCCCTTTTCACCTTTCTTGTATTGTTGTATATTATTGACTTTGATAAACATCATGTACAAAATTTAGTGACGTTCTATATGATTAGGTTGAATAACACAATAATGATTATTTGACACTGAAAGTATTACTATTTTCGAAATTATGAGAGATATTGGAACTGAAGAAAGCTCAGTTGCATTAGTAGTAAGATCGATATGTTTGATATATAAATTAATAAATCAGCATCTTGATATTTCAATAGTAGACTTCGGCAAGGATGACCAGCCATCTTAATCAAAGTCATAGGCACTACCTTTAATTCACGAACTAAAGCACATAGGTTTGGTGATTGAACAAACAGTTCAATGGTGCCAAATCGTACTCTACCAGAAGAGTCCCTGTAACAACAGTGTGTGTTGTCTCTTAAACCCCTTTGTTTGTCTTTGAGATACTCTTTTGAATAATATGTAATGCCGTCCTTCAAAAGGCGCAAAAAAATAGGTTATTGGACGTTCACTATTTAAGCATCTAGCTTGTTCTAATGATGGTGTAACACTTTTATACTTTCCTATTATATACATATGATTACCAATACATGTTTTGTCAAAGTTTCCCGGAATATGCTTGATGAATGTTTTTATATATTGTGAAGTTTGTTCAGCTTCCTTTTGAAGTAGTTTTAAATGCATGTACTGTAGAGTATAAGCTGTGTCTATATTAAAAATTAACTGATGCACAATATCATTTTTTCCATGAATAAGGTACTTAATATTTCCATTTTTACTTTCATATCCAAATGCTGAATGTGTCCACAGGGGCCCCCAAAGTCTAACATATTTTGTAAGATGTGACAGTTATGAGTACAGCTTCTTTCACCATAAAGTTCTGGCATAAGCTTATGGAAGTCTTTAAGCATCATTTCAGCAGCATCAATTTGACTGGGAGTGATAGAGTCACCAAGAAGAATATGCATTGCACATACCAACAGTGAATAGTGGTGCCAATAAAGAGCTGGCAATTTGTGTAATAATATTGGCAGTGAATAAAAAAGAAGCCAATACTGTAACTCTGATGCTTTCCAGAATTTGAGGTGCTTCTGGATTGACCTTGGTGGCCGACTGAACTCATTGGGTGGATGCTGCTTAAGGAGTTGTTGATCGATTTCTTTGATACACCTACCCAGATAAAAAGGTTCCGAGTGTCTTTTGGAATCGAACCATGTATTCAACAACCATTTGGTTACCCCCTCCAGCACACAATGCATATAGTCAATGGGAATAGAATTCACTAAATCAATAGAGTTAGTCAAAGGTGACTGCCCATATATTCCTTGAATGGAAGAGTTGGTTTTAATTGCTTCATTAGCAGCTCTAACTATTTGTAAATGTGTTCTATCAGGGTAAGTGGAATCGGGCAAATACACTCTTGAGTTATTACAGAGTCGTTTACCTGGGTGTAAGCAAACTGAACAGCCAAATTCACCATTGAATTGTTTGGCAGAAAGAACGGCTGCTTTAGCAGGCAGGTCAAAAACACCCATAACCAGCCTAGCCCGAAAAGTTACACTATTACCAGATGGTGATGTAATATTCACCCCAAGAGTAGATAATTTTTGAATGTTGTTTAGTATAGGATCAAGCAAATTATTCATCAGAGGTTTCGTTGACCCAAGCCACACACCACATAGTAGTATATTCTGAGATTTTACCCTAATATTTGCTGGAAGGTTCAATATTATCAAGTATACTGGCCACAAACTGAGCTTTGAAGACTTAAATAAGGGAATACCATCAGTAGACAAGGATAAAGCTAGATGATTTCGATCTGAGAAGAATCGGCCTGGAACAACTAGTGGCTTCATGGCGGCTCCATCCCAAACATCTCCAAGTACTTTGTTGCTGGTTGGTGACACAAGAGAGTTCCAATTGCCTGTAATTACAAACAAGCTTTTTTAATAACACTTCTGAATGGATATTGACATTATATTTACAAATACACTAGTCCGATTTTTATCATACTGCAAATGTTTCAGCCACTTCCAGTGGACACTATCAGTTATACAATGAAAATAGCTATAGTTCAAATTGTATCGTCATCTTTTGTTATGAAACTGATAATGGCAACTTCTGTGGCTGAAATGTTGGCTTTATTTAATGACAATTGAACCAGTAATTATATAAATCATGATGTAATTCCTAAAGCTATATTGCAAAAAAGTTACCTGAAATAATTGTTTGAAGTGGTTTATGAATGTCCACATGAACTAAATGGGCAATGTCACTTGACTCATGACTGTAACATGAACAAGTTTTCTCTTTGCATTTCATGCATATTTGTTGAAGGTCATGATCACCTTGAAACTGCTGAAAAAACTTTTTAAATTTGTAAAATGTCTTAGGAAGTAAGTTATCAGGTGGACACAAGATGCCCAATAACTTCAAAAGGTCTTCAATAGCTTGATATGACAGTTTATTATTGATACAATACTGCATAATTGCATACATAGCTCCACATATAGTTATACTTGCTCCAGAGTATAAAGAATTAAAGTAATCAGGATCAATTTCAGAGTCACCAGTTGTAAATGATGAATTAGTTAGGAAAGTGCTTTCAGAAGAATGATGAGATTGAGCTTCAGATAATGGATAAGATAACTGATCGGAAATTGAAGATGGCAAATCCTGAGTTGAAGGAGAAAAAGAGGAAGTTGAAGATCGAGAAGTATGAGTCGAAGGAGTGGGAGAGGAAGACAAAGATCGACAAGTATGAGTTGAAGGAGTGGGAGAGGAAGACAAAGATCGAGAAGTATGAGTTGAAAGAGTGGGAGAGGAAGACAAAGATCGACAAGTATGAGTTAAAGGAGTGGGAGAGGAAGACAAAGATCGACAAGTATGAGTTAAAGGAGTGGGAGAGGAAGACAAAGATCGAGAAGTATGAGTTGAAGGAATTGGAGAGGAAGACAAAGATCGAGAAGTATGAGTTGAAGGAGTGGGAGAGGAAGACAAAGATCGAGAAGTATGAGTTGAAGGAGTGGGAGAGGAAGACAAAGATCGAGAAGTATGAGTTGCAGGAGTTGGAGAGAAAGTTAAAGATTGAAAAGTGTGAATAGAATGAGTAGGAGAAGTGTCCATGGTAGAAGAGGAAGTTGAAGATCTAGAGGTGTGAGTAGAAGGAGTTGGAGAGGAAGTTGAAGTATCCACAGTGGAAGATAAAACCTGAGCTGAAGAAAGCTCTGGACACAAAGGTAAAAATGGAAACATATAGCAAATTAATGCAAATATTCCATTTTATATCAGTTACATGGCCTTATTATCCTGCAGGTTTGAGTTAAGGGCAATTTTATATTTCACACTTAATTAAGTGGGCAAATGTTGGGACAATAGCTAATTTATATTTACAAGATGTTTGTTTGGCAATGTTAGAGTTTGGTTAAACTAAAATGAAGGTTCTTGTCTAAGTTCACTGACAGATAATTAGAACTTCCATTTTTGTCCACTGTTTCAAACAATGTATTCTATGCAGGTCCATAAGCAGGGGAGTTTGGTAAAATACCCCTATTGTAGGAATACCAATTACAAAATAATGGGTAATGTTTTTTTAATTTTTTAATTTTTAATAAATGCGTAACTGATTGTCCCCAGTGAAAATTCACTATTAACATAATATTGTAGCAAAGCGATAGGGCAAATTCATACTGTTTATGCTGAGGGTTACAAATAATAGAGAAATTGTATTAACAATAAAAAAATATCTACTTCGCAAGGTTATGCTAGAACAGATATCACTAACAAAACTACATTTAAAGGCATAAAAATGAAGTAGTATTCACATTCACCCAGTATTTGTGCCCAAACAAAGCAAATTATAATTTACTTTAGGATCAGAATTATCTCTGCATGGAAATATAAGATCACTTGTATGAATTTTGTGAAGAATAATAAAAAATAAAACTACAAAGTAGTATAATTATAGCCCATAAAAGTAAAAAAAAAAACATCATAAAAGAGAAACATGCATTGGTGTTTGAAAATATCACCATACTTAAAATGAGTTGGCTTACCGTGACTTGTTGCAGCTTTCTTGTGCCTCCATGTTGTCTGTCTAGGAATGGTACTATTAGGTTCTTTAAGGTAAGTCCTATATCTTTTTCTAGATTTTGATTGCACAGTAGCTTTGTCATAATACTTCTTGTAAGCTGATGACTCCATATTGCTTGCTTGATGTTGTTTTGTCTAACTCTAAAACAAACAGTTACTACAAATCCTAGCTAGGGGTCACGTGTAAAAAAAATAGCAGCTGGAATTAAAATACAGCTGCTGATTGTTATCCATTATTTGGAAGAAGAAAGGGAGAAAGAAATGTCCAGTGCAAAAAGAAACCGTGAATTGTCACGAAAGCTTAAGGATTCTGTAAGTCTAATTCAGGAAGAGTTACAGTTGGATCCAAATGGTAAGTTTATAAAAATCTCTTTGTTATATCAAATCACTTGCAAAATTATTTTGCAGTTACAGTTGTGGTTGAATGTTCACAAACTGGAAAGCAACATAATGTGAAAGTGAAGGATTTGTCACGTGATGACTTGGAGCCACTAATATCTGAAGACTTGGTGGTTAACAAACCTCTAATCTTACAGTACAAAGGGAAACCATGGCCAGTGACATTTTTAAGATACAAACGTAAGTTTAAGCAGTGGGTTGGGAACTAACATTTAATATAGTGTTACAACTAATAGAAAAGACCACTACTAAAGAGAGTAAGCAACATAAAGGAGAAGGTAGCAGTGAGACAGTGAAGGATAGTATGCTGGAAATCCTAAAAAAGGCAAAGGTATATATTTGAAGTAAGGTATTTTACACCTTTTATCTCTTAATAATTGTTTCAGTATGATGCTGACATTCCTACGTGTATTGAGGATGACTCTGAAGATGAGGAAGAAAGCAGGAAGAGATGTTTATCTACGTCTGATTCTGAGGAAGAGATACCTACAAAGATTACTAGAAAAGTAAGGAAAACTAACTGTCAAATTTTGGTTACTAGCATGTGCAAAATGAAAAAGAAAATATTACAATATATTGAAAATTATCTGGGTATTAGATGCCACCAGGTGAAAATGACATTAAAGAAACTACACTAGATAATTTTGAAAAGGTTAGTTGGACTGTGTTGTGTATTTCTAGGACTTCATATAATATTATGGTGTGTGGGAGGGAGGAATTTATTGGTGGTCATCTTGGAAATATGTGTAAATTTTTTTTCAGAACCCAGAACCAGTGGGTTACATATATAATAATAACATCAGCTTACTGAACCTGCAACCTACCAAACCTGTAGGTTAGGGCGAAATACTAAATGATATCAAATTTTCGAACTTTTATAATCATAATAAGTTAGCATTATCGTATTATGACACACAAAATATTGCCCAATCCCTTGGTTAAATTTGTGTTTTGTGGTATTTCAGTTACATCATAATTTGATTATACATGTACAGTGCATCCTCGCTTATCCGAACCTCACTTATCCGAATCCTCGAATATCCGAACTACCCAAATTATGATATTCATGAAAAGTTAATTATATTCATGAGGAATTAAGACACATTCATTATTTGTAATACACTTTATGTATTTCACTTATCCGAATTTTTTACTTATCTGAACAGCAACAAATTTTCTTGTGCACAAAGGGGTTCGGATAAGTGAGGATGCACTGTAATCACACATTTCTGTGGTACAAGACTCATTCGGTAGATGGTGCTATTATGTTTGATTAAACTACTATTATAATGTTTGTCATATTTTTGTATTTGCAGGACCTCCTTGTTAATTTAATTCAGGAAATTAAAGAATTGAAGAACCAATTTCAGGCGTTTGATTCAAAAATAAACGAATTACAGAAAAGCATAAAATCTTGCTATAAAGAAGAATATCCATCTACTTCCACAATTAAGTCAGAAGAGAGTGAGAACGAAAAAAAATTGCAGCGATTGGCTGCAAGGGATCCATACCAATTCGCTCTACAGGGGATGGATATCTTGTTCACTAAACAAGAGATGGCCACTTCACTACTATTCAAGTCAAAGTCCCCGAAAAGCACTAAACCTGCATTGGATCACAAAAGAGTAGAAGAGCTATTACAAGCCGTAGACATGAAGTTCGGAGTAGACAGTTATAATATAAAGACACTGACAGCTAAAGCAAATCAAAAATGTAGAGATTCAAACGAAATGAAAAAAGAAAAAAAGGAAAAAAAATCAGAAGAAAAAGATTCAGTTAAAGAAAAAATTTCAGCTAAAGAGTAAAATCTATTAACATTATTATCTAATTCATTTGACTTTTGTCCCAAAACTTTTTCTACTTTTTTTAACGTATTTATGTCAAACAGAAAATTTCGCTTTTGAATTACAATTATATTTAATTTTAGTTTGTACAAGTTATCACAAGTCATTGGTCTTGTGTAAGACTTGTACAAAATCATTATTGTTAGATCTTGTAAGGTTCTTGCAGGAGTCTTATTAGATCTTGAAAGGTTCTTGCAGGAGTCTTATTAGATCTTGAAAGGTTCTTGCAGGAGTCTTATTAGATCTTGTAATGTTCTTGTAGGAGTCTTATTAGATCTTGTAAGGTTCTTGCAGGAGTCTTATTAGATCTTGTAAGGCTCTTGCAAGAGTCTTATTAGATCCTGTAAGGTTCTTGCATGAAGTCTTATTAGATCCTGCAAGGTTCTTGCAGGAGTCTTATTAGATCTTGAAAGGTTATTGCATGAAGTCTTATTAGATCCTGTAAGGTTCTTGCAGGAGTCTTGTTAGATCTTGAAAGGTTCTTGCATGAAGTCTTATTAGATCCTGTAATGTTCTTGTAGGAGTCTTATTAGATCTTGTAAGGTTCTTGCATGAGTCTTGTTAGATCTTGTAAGGTTCTTGCGGGAGTCTTGTCAGATCTTGTAAGGTTCTTGCAGGAATCTTATTAGATCTTATAAGGTTCTTGCATGAGTCTTGTTAGATCTCTTGTTAGATCTTGTAAGGTTCTTGCATGAGTCTTATTAGATCTTGTAAGGTTCTTGCATGAGTCTTATTAGATCTTGTAAGGTTCTTGCATGAGTCTTGTTAGATCTTGTAAGGTTCTTGCGGGAGTCTTGTCAGATCTTGTAAGGTTCTTGCAGGAATCTTATTAGATCTTATAAGGTTCTTGCATGAGTCTTGTTAGATCTCTTGTTAGATCTTGTAAGGTTCTTGCATGAGTCTTACTAGATCTTGTAATGTTCTTGCATGAGTCTTATTAGATCTTGTAAGGTTCTTGCAGGAGTCTTGTCAGATCTTGTAAGGTTCTTGCAGGAGTCTTGAGTCTTGTTAGATCTTGTAAGGTTCTTGCGGGAGTCTTGTCAGGTCTTGTAAGGTTCTTGCAGGAGTCTTGTTAGATCTTGTAAGGTTCTTGCATTATTCTTACTAGATCTTGTAAGTTTCTAGCACGAGTCTTATTAAATCTTGAAAGGTTCTTGTACGAGTCTTGTTAGATCTTGTAAGGTTCTTGCGGGAGTCTTGTCAGGTCTTGTAAGGTTCTTGCAGGAGTCTTGTTAGATCTTGTAAGGTTCTTGCAGGAATCTTATTAGATCTTGTAAGATTCTTGCGGGAGTCTTGTTAGATCTTGTAACGTTCTTGCACGAGTCTTGTTAGATCTTGCAAGGTTCTTGCATTGTTAGATCTTGTAAGGTTCTTGCAGGAGTCTTATTAGATCTTGTAAGGTTCTTGCATTATTCTTACTAGATCTTGTAAGTTTATAGCACGAGTCTTATTAGATCTTGAAAGGTTCTTGCACGAGTCTTGTTAGATCTTGTAAGGTTCTTGCAGGAGTCTTGTTAGATCTTGTAAGGTTCTTGCAGGAGTCTTATTAGATCTTGCAAGGTTCTTGCACGAGTCTTGTTAGATCTTGCAAGGTTCTTGCAGGAGTCTTATTAGATCTTGAAAGGTTCTTGCAGGAGTCTTGTTAGATCTTGTAAGGTTCTTGCAGGAGTCTTATTAGATCTTGAAAGGTTCTTGCAGGAGTCTTATTAGATCTTGTAATGTTCTTGTAGGAGTCTTATTAGATCTTGTAAGGTTCTTGCAGGAGTCTTATTAGATCTTGTAAGGCTCTTGCAAGAGTCTTATTAGATCCTGTAAGGTTCTTGCATGAAGTCTTATTAGATCCTGTAAGGTTCTTGCAGGAGTCTTATTAGATCTTGAAAGGTTATTGCATGAAGTCTTATTAGATCCTGTAAGGTTCTTGCAGGAGTCTTGTTAGATCTTGAAAGGTTCTTGCATGAAGTCTTATTAGATCCTGTAATGTTCTTGTAGGAGTCTTATTAGATCTTGTAAGGTTCTTGCATGAGTCTTGTTAGATCTTGTAAGGTTCTTGCGGGAGTCTTGTCAGATCTTGTAAAGTTCTTGCAGGAATCTTATTAGATCTTATAAGGTTCTTGCATGAGTCTTGTTAGATCTCTTGTTAGATCTTGTAAGGTTCTTGCATGAGTCTTATTAGATCTTGTAAGGTTCTTGCATGAGTCTTATTGTAAGGTTCTTGCATGAGTCTTGTTAGATCTTGTAAGGTTCTTGCGGGAGTCTTGTCAGATCTTGTAAGGTTCTTGCAGGAATCTTATTAGATCTTATAAGGTTCTTGCATGAGTCTTGTTAGATCTCTTGTTAGATCTTGTAAGGTTCTTGCACGAGTCTTATTAGATCTTGTAATGTTCTTGCATGAGTCTTATTAGATCTTGTAAGGTTCTTGCAGGAGTCTTGTCAGATCTTGTAAGGTTCTTGCAGGAGTCTTGAGTCTTGTTAGATCTTGTAAGGTTCTTGCGGGAGTCTTGTCAGGTCTTGTAAGGTTCTTGCAGGAGTCTTGTTAGATCTTGTAAGGTTCTTGCATTATTCTTACTAGATCTTGTAAGTTTCTAGCACGAGTCTTGTTAAATCTTGAAAGGTTCTTGTACGAGTCTTGTTAGATCTTGTAAGGTTCTTGCGGGAGTCTTGTCAGGTCTTGTAAGGTTCTTGCAGGAGTCTTGTTAGATCTTGTAAGGTTCTTGCAGGAATCTTATTAGATCTTGTAAGATTCTTGCGGGAGTCTTGTTAGATCTTGTAACGTTCTTGCACGAGTCTTGTTAGATCTTGCAAGGTTCTTGCATTGTTAGATCTTGTAAGGTTCTTGCAGGAGTCTTATTAGATCTTGTAAGGTTCTTGCATTATTCTTACTAGATCTTGTAAGTTTATAGCACGAGTCTTATTAGATCTTGAAAGGTTCTTGCACGAGTCTTGTTAGATCTTGTAAGGTTCTTGCAGGAGTCTTGTTAGATCTTGTAAGGTTCTTGCAGGAGTCTTATTAGATCTTGCAAGGTTCTTGCACGAGTCTTGTTAGATCTTGCAAGGTTCTTGCAGGAGTCTTATTAGATCTTGAAAGGTTCTTGCAGGAGTCTTGTTAGATCTTGTAAGGTTCTTGCAGGAGTCTTATTAGATCTTGTAAGGTTCTTGCAGGAGTCTTGTTAGATCTTGTAAGGTTCTTGCAGGAGTCTTATTAGATCTTGAAAGGTTCTTGCAGGAGTCTTGTTAGATCTTGTAAGATTCTTGCAGGAGTCTTATTAGATCTTGTAAGGTTCTTGCAGGAGTCTTGTAAGGTTCTTGCAGGAGTCTTGTTAGATCTTGTAAGGTTCTTGCAGGAGTCTTATTAGATCTTGCAAGGTTCTTGCACGAGTCTTGTTAGATCTTGTAAGGTTCTTGCAGGAGTCTTATTAGATCTTGCACGAGTCTCATTAGATCTTGCAAGAGTCTTATTAGATCTTGCAAGGTTCTTGCACGAGTCTTGTTAGATCTTGCAAGGTTCTTGCACGAGTCTTGTTAGATCTTACAAGGTTCTTGCAGGAGTCTTATTAGATCTTGCACGAGTCTTATTAGATCTTGAAAGGTTCTTGCACGAGTTTATTAGATCTTGAAAGGTTCCTGCAAGGTTCTTGCATGAGTCTTGTTAGATCTTGTAAGGTTCTTGCATTGTTAGATCTTGTAAGGTTCTTGCATTGTTAGGACTTGTAAGGTTCTTGCAGGAGTCTTATTAGATCTTGTAAAGTTCTTGCAAGAGTCTTATTAGATCTTGTATGGTTCTTGCACGAGTCTTGTTAAATCTTGCAAGATTCTTGCATGAATCTTATCAGATTTCGTAAGGTTCTGGCAGGAATCTTTAATAATCTTGCAAAAAAAACTTGTAAGGTTTTTGCATGAATCTTAGTAGTATTCTTGCAAGATTCTTGTCCCATTTTTGGGCATGAATCTTATAAGATTCTTGTACATGAATCTTGCACTGTTCTTATCAAGATTCTTGGCAAGATCTTGAGAAGAATTTTTGATAGGGCAGGACAAGTCTTTGTTCTAGGATATCGCTATAATCCGACTTGGATGGGCAGCTTCAAAGGATATGTGTGCATGTGCATATGTATGTGTGTTTATGTGTCCACTTGTACACAAGATACAAGAGTCCAATTTTTTCAGACTCTTAAGTTGTACCCTATATTTCAGATTGTCTAAGTGTGCATTTAATGGAATTATCAATTAGCCACTAGAGTATGTACATAGAATACTTCAATACAAAAAAAAAACAAGATAATTTCAAAAACCTGTCTTAGTGCAGCTTCCTCACCTCTTAAGTCCAAAAGTAGCTTATAATCAGCACACTCTTCAATGCAGAGGAACACTGAGCGCTTTCACCTCCTACTGTACTACACAATCCTACATACAAAGAGTCAGAAGTAAAATTAGCGTAACAATAAGTTATTTAAACTCAAGATCTTTAGATTACTGTTCTTGATATGCATTATTACACTCTATATAACACAGATACTTCGTAGCAGGCTAGTTTAACAAATTTTGTAGTGTGCCGATAGGGGATTCAACCAAAATACCAATATTCTATATAGAATCAAGGCCAGTACCAATAACCAATAGCTATTTTGATTACATTTTTAATATTCACTTGGTTACATAATGGGAAATATTATGTTACAGGAATTATTGATGAATAGATTTTCATAACGTCGTTTCCTTAGGTGTATATAACTTCCTCTCTTTCAAGGGCTAGGTGGCTTGTATGTCAAGAATTACTTAGTGATATGTACTGCAGCAGAGTGCATAACACTGGCACTATAAACAAAAAACTTCTTCTCGTGCTTTAGCGGCAGCAGCAAAGTATGTCAACCTCTTCAAAAACCTTAGTTATTTTCATTGTCCATTGTTTAAGCACTAGAAGAACTCAATTATTGTCAGCAGTAACATAATGTGTACAAAATTTCTTTTTGTCGGTTAATTCTATTGGCACGACCAAGAGATTAACATCCAATACCGATAATGAAAAACCGATAACTGATACATTATTCGTACAGCTCTAAAATTTTATACCTTCGTCAGCATAATATATTATGGAGTGAAATTCTAAGGAAGTCTTATACTTTGTCATTACCACTAAATTTCCAATCATTTGAATCAGTTATTTTTTGTAAAAACATAGATGAATCAGTAATGTTGGAAGCTCTGCTCTATGAACACTCCACCCTATGTTAAATATCATTCTTCAACCTCTCCCACTGTGTTTCACTGCAGCAGAATTAAAACTCACGTTATTGTCAGAGCTTCGTAATTTTAACAACTGGATAAAATTACTTTCATAATCATCATGACCTCTCATGGCAATACCCTGTCTTCCTAAATAATGTAGTGACTCAATGATGATCATCAACATTCTTCCATTCTGCTCTTTTTCAATAGAATGTGAATGAGAAAGCATTTCACCTATATTTTGTGGTGTGCTATTATTTATCTTCATCACTGCATCGTGATGATATCGTGAAGATTGATGCCTCCTATTAAGATAACCATATTGACAATCCTAGCTAGTTGTGTACTGCTTATAATAGATGTTCACTCACTTGAAACTGGCACAGGCATCCTTCCAATTAATAACTCCTTTAGTAATAAAGGCTAGATCTCTTTTACCATAGAGGCCGCAAGGAAGTAAATTTGTCTCTTCTGCCGTTGAACAGAAGAAACATACTACGGAGTCGTTGGCCTCATTGTAATCAAGCCACGGCCACCTCTGAAACCAGAAATAATTGAAAGACCTCTTGTCACCTTTGCTGCCAAAGGAGCGCTTTGGAAATGCAAAATTTACCGGTTGATTTGCAGACCGGCCAGAAGCTGCACAAGTGCTAGTACCAGTAGTGGCCATCACTAAACCGCCTGAAGTATAGGTAAAGGGTCGATAGAGTAATGTTATGCCCAAAGTGGGTGTGGCTTCACAAAAGAATTGGTCCGGTAATTGCCGGAGCTGCCGGACACAGCGCTACGCCTTTGTAGGTAATATGTTAGAAATTGTTAAGAAATTTGTTTACCTTCACATTCAGGAATTAATTGATTGGCTAAAAAGGAAGGCCGACAAGTACACAAGTGGTGAAATTCAGAATGAAATTTTAAAGATCATGGCATGCCAAGTTTTACGAGCTGTAATAAAGAACGTTAAGGAAGCTGGTTATTATTCTATAATGGTAGATGGATGTGTGGATTCCTCGAATAAGGAACAGTTAGTGATCTGCTTTAGGTACGTGAGCAATGAGCTAGAAGTGAATGAAGATTTTGTAGGGTTTTATCAAATTCCTAATATCAATGCTGATACCATTGTAGCTACAATAAAGGATACTTTATTGAGGTTTGATTTGAGTATTTCCAGATGCAGAGGTCAGTGCTATGATGGAGCGGCCAACATGTCTGGCCACAGAAATGGAGTGAAATCACAACTATTAAATGAGGAGAAAAGAGCTTTGTACATACATTGTTACGGACATGTTTTGAGTCTGTGTGTATCAGACACCATTAAAAGCATTACTCCTTTACGTTCTTGCATGGATACAACCAATGAAATAAGTAAACTCATTCAGTATTCGCCAAAACGTGCAAATCATTTCAAAAGTATTCAGGTTAATATGTGTGATCATGCATCTGGTTTTCGTATTCTTTGTCCCACAAGATGGACTATACGCAATGAGACTTTTAGTAGCAGCATTGAAAATTACTCAGTTTTGTTAGAATTATGAGATGAAATTTTAGATGAAAGAATTGATTCAGATGTGAGGGCTCATGTTGGCGGTGTGTGTAGCCAGATGATAACATTTGATAGTTTGGAGTGCGACTCATTCATACTATTTTACGGCACACCGACAATCTCAGTAAAACTCTGCAATTAACTAAATTAAGTGCAGCAGAAGGACAAGATTTAGCCAAGAAAACTGTTACTACATTGCAGGTAAGGGCATTCATATGCTTACCATTGTGCATATAATAATAATTTTGTGCTTGTAGTCCATATGATCTGATGATGCATACGAGCTGTTTTGGCAAGATGTGGTCAAGCAAGCTGAAAAACTTGAAATTCAGGACCCCATTCTTCCAAGAAAGCGAAAAGTGCCATGTCGTTACGAAATAGGGAGTACAACAACTACTGCTTCTATTATCACTCCAGAAGATCACTATAGAATAATATATTTTGAAGCCTTTGATATTGTTATAGCTCAAATAACTGATCGATTTGAACAGGAAGGCTACCAGATGTATTCCAAGCTTGAAAATTTTCTTATTGGGAAACAAGATGATGATTTGGATGAACTTATTGAATTCTACGGGAATGATTTTGAGAACGATGCTTTACTGGCACAACTTGATAGTTTTCATGCCAATTATGCAATTGATGAGAATGCTACAGTGCATGACATTATCCCGGTTATTCAGCGAGCGAGCGAAGCGAGCGAAACTGACTATCAGTCGTGTTCAATTGAGATTTCAGATATATATGTATATGTATGTATACATACGTCAAAAATGTTCGCCCGCGCTTCTAATTACGTAAGTTAGGTAAAGCGTTCACAGTTCCAGTATTTTTCAATTTACTAGCGCGGAGAATCCTGCTGCACTGCCTTACGCAACTTTGTTTCAACCAAAACGTTTATAGCTACTCTCTTCTTGAAACAATTGTGAAGTCTTTGTCAAGCTGCGCTTCTTTGCCACTGCTTTCGAAGTTTATTCAGGTAATTCTGTTATTGTTACTACAATGCATGGGTCCACTTCCTTAGTCTGGGATCAGAGACTTCAGATTCTCTGGTGCTAACTGAGAATGGAAAGGGTTACACTGTGCACCACAGTTAGATGTCATTTCTGTCCTATTTTTCTGTAAAAAGAGTCTGCTCGCTCGCCATGCATTTGCGCTATTCGAGCGCACCACTAGTTAAGAATATGTCTTGTGGGGAGAAGCTTTTGTTTAATGAAGTTATTAAACTTATTCGAATGATATTGGTACTTCCTGCAACCAATGCTGTGAGTGAAAGATCATTTTCAGCCATGAGGCGGACGAAAAACTACTTACGAACCAGTATGACTCAGCAAAGGTTTAATTCAGTCATGACCCTGCATATTAATAAATGCTACACTGATAACTTAGACTTGATAGTTGTTGGTAATGAATTTCGTGACATTAAAGAATATAGAAAATCAAAGTTTCCGATATTTAGCTAGCTTTTTTATTTGTATTGAATGTGAACTATAAAGTTGTTGTAAATTATGTAAGATTAATTTTTGAGCTATTTAGCTCCCCAAACCAGTTGACAGATCCCCTCCCTACCCAATCTCTGTGATGCAATTGGGTAAAAATGGTCTGGGACTAGGGTTTAAGGGCTTAAGGGGATTGAGGTTTATTTAGAGTTACCATATTAAAAGGTGTTTCGGCCTCCTCCCTAGATGTAATCCTCACCATCAGTCAGATTGCCTGACCAATGTATAAAGTACTGCTACACCTATGCAGACAACTTATTTTCGTTGCTCTCACTGGGATAATACGATTAAGGTGCACTTTAATCGTACAGTGTGGCAAGCAGGCTAACCAAGCTAATTGAATTCAGCACTGCTAGTAGGATGACAATATGATTAATTTACTAATGATACTTTACCATTCTGAGCATAAAGATGTAATTCTGCTTTGATTAGAGTGTATACTGGCATCGGTACAGCACGCAAATGAGCAGTTAAACAAACTAGAATTAAATCTGGTAAACTACAGAGTGTTAGTTGCATCACACAACACTCGTAGACTGCACTTTGACCACACCCACTCACCTGACTGTTAGTAGTACTCCTGTTGTGATCTGCTTCTAGAGTGGCCAAGGACGCCTGTAGGCTGCGCGTCTCGTTAAGCAGTCCCTGATGCCGACGCATGAGAGAACTCCAACACAAGTAGTTGCAATGAGCAGTGAGGAGGAAACATTCAGTGGGGAATTTGACGGGAGCAGACAATTCTCTTTCCATTGAGGCTACGTCCTTGCCAGATAGCTTCACTCTGGTCTCGTTATGAAGCTTCAGACGACAGGAGGGACTCAAGAGGTACTCCCAATCCACCTGAAAGGAAATACCATGTGGTCAAGGATGTACCAAACTTAAAGTTGCAGCATAGTTACATCCAATAGTAGAGAATGATATCAATTCTGTTAAGTCAGCTGGTGTTAATTGGTGCTAAGAATTTTTCTTAAAGTATCAATGCTAACTGCTCAAAAAATTACAGAACAACTTATGATTTAGCAAAAAATAATAATAATAATAAATAAATAAAATAGAATAAAAATTAGTTCGATTATACAACTTATTTCACAATAAAATTATTTTTACCATTGGGATTTCATTGTAATTTGTCACATAAGAGTAAATAGGAAGGGAAAGTTGACTACTTAACTCTGCTGTGAGAATTCTTGAACAGCATTGTGCAATGAACTACGTGCAGAGGTTACAACTGCCAGTTTTTCTTAATTTCTTAGTTGGTTTTTTTTCTGCTTACAAAAGCACATCTAACTCACTAACAAGCAGGACGAGCCTTATACATAATTAGTTTACTCCACTACCAATGTAATGAGATTTGACTGGAGGTCAATTGAAAAACTGATTGCATTACAGAGCATGGCAAGTCACAATAGGATGTCTATAAGCTGGTTGTATAACCTACACCAAGGCTTTAAACTGAACTCACAATAACTGTCTGTACACACGTGCGTGCATGCATGCGCGTGTTGCGTGCATTTCTGGAAAAAGTTCCCTAACACCACCACGACAACCACCACATGAATATAAGTAGCCTATTTCCAAGTCATGGAATGTGACTCTATTATGAATGCATTAGACTCTGCACACAAAGTCCTACACTTACTGTGGTCACTTTTATCCTGACAGAGAGCTGCTGCAACACTGACAGCAAGTTCACCAGAGTGGAGTCTGATGACAGCTTCGAATGGTCCGCCTACACAAATCATTCACATACACAAGTAGTACATGCATGCTAAACTTGTAACTCCCACTAACTTGGACAGTCACACCCACCCATACAATGCTAAAGTAAGGAAAAAGCATGGATATAAGTTGGTAAGAAGACTGCAGCAAGTGGTACTACTCAACAGTATAAAGGTAAAATGTGAAGGTCTTGGAAGATGTGGGTTGTCGTAGCTCAGTGGTTAGAGCACTGGTGGCTAAAGCCAGTGGTCCTGGGTTCGATTCCCCGGCGACAACTGAGATTTTTTCCCATTTTACTTTAGCTTTTAATTAAACCCCTTTGTTGATAAAGGTTCATTCTAATATACTTTTCTACAAGACTTCATTTTCTATTTTCTAAATCAAACTCACATGAAGTTGTGATTTCTTGAGATTGAGAAAGATGAAAGCCTGAAACAATTGCAAGGCTGCAGAGCGTGTGGTTGGATCCTTAAGGATACTGTGCATCACCTTGTATAACTCATTCTATGGACCAAACACACACACACACACACACACACACACAAGGACTTTGTAAGTCGTAATTATTAGTTGGCAATCTTAGAGCGGTAATTAACTTGTAAGTAATTGATATGATAATACATAATACTACATATTAGTTGTATAAACATAGTGATTCAAGTTTTTGTAATAACCCATATATAATACATATGTGACAGGCGCAGGTAGAAATCAAATTTTATGTACACTTTCTGGTTTTGAGAAATGGAGCCAAAAAGTTGAGCATGCTCAGAAAGGCAGCTGCAAGGCATGTGTGAACTTTAGACTTCTCTCACTTATTCTAGACTCTTCTCTCACCTTTACAGACTGTATAGGAGATAGCTAGTGGTTGCCAACTAGCTAGCTACATAGAGTCTTTGGTTAGTATATAGCTTAGCTAGCTTAAGCTACTGATTTTTGAGAGTTTGCCATGGAAGCAACTTCAAGTAGTAATTCTCCAGAGCTATTTTGTGAGGAAGCATTTTCTGGAATGCAGGGTGTGGATGAAAACACACAGGCAGTACCTGCTACTCCTCAGCAACCTGGCAATGGCTCAGAATCACCAATGGTTTCAGATGATGATGTTTCTTGTTCATCAGAGTCTATGAGTGAGGTGGCAGCTGAAGAAGATGAAGAACCTGTACCTTCCAAAGCAACTCCAGTACGGAAACGTCATAGAAGGAGCTATGTATCCAACTTCTTATCTGGAAAAGCAAGGTTGGTTTGTAGAACTACTATTCTAATTAAATCCCCCCAATTAGTGAAGTTAGTGTCTACTCATTTGTGCAAGTGAAATGGCTTCCCCCTCTTAACACTATCTATTATCTATTTTTATAGATGTTCGTTTTCCGATCAAAGCAGCAGTGACATCACTGTTCATTCAAAGAAGCAAAAGAAACAGTGTGGAGTATGTCCTCCTATTTTAGCAAACTTGTCTAAAGTTTACAATAACCTTGGAATGCATTCTCCTAATGTTCTTTTAAAACGTAAACGTTGTTATCCTCTGCCTAAAAAGAGCCATTGCCAGCCGTATCGTAATTTGGTGGAACAAAATAAGTGGGTCAGAGACAATCTCTTTGATGCTCAAGGTAATTATGTCTACTGCCACTCCTGTATTCTTGAACATATCAATATCCATTCCGAGAGGCTGGTACATCAGCGCAAGATTAAGTGCAGTCTTTCAAAGTTTCCGATTGTTAGCATGACGAAAAAGGAGGTTGTAAAGCAACGCTTAGAGAAGTGGGTACTGGCTAGTGAGGGAATTGATTGCAGTTTTAAGCAATATTGGAAGTCACTAAATGATGATTCGGAGGTACTTGTCAAGTATCCACATTACCGTCATGGTCTCTGTGGTAAATCATCTAATCATGCTAAAGTTGGTGCTAAAGAAGCATTCCTGAAGTTCGTTGACAATAACAGTCAACCAAACGGACGATGTGTTGGAAGTTACTCAGCCCAGTACTTCTTTTTACCACAGTTTACTCGTATTGATCCTCCCAGGAGAGGTGAAAAGGGGTTTGAAGAAAAAGAAAAAAGTTCACTTGTTGAGCAGTTCAACAGAGTACAGAAACAAATTGGTGAAACTACGATCAGTGGTACGACGGCAAGAAAATGGCTATTGGAGGAACGTCCAAAGTGGGCATTATGTCCATCGATGACTGATTATTGTGATCACTGCAAAGAATTTCAAGAAAAAATAAGTCGTATCCGTGCTACAATAAATCAGAAAACTCAGTCAGGTAATGCTGATTCATCTGAGCTGTTAACCTTGCAAGCTGAGCTTGTTGGTTTAGAAGATGAATTGAAGAGCCACAAAGAAGATGCTAAAGAGGGTAGAGTGCATTATCGACATTGTACCCTTGCTTGTAAAGACAAGTGGAACAAAATACGACTGCTGGAAGTAAGAAGTAGTATTTCAAGAAGTGAAGTTGATGATCTTAGTATGCTCATGGAGGAATTCATTTTAGTCCTTAGCTGTGACTATCAGCAAGCAAAGTTAATCCCCCATTGGGGTGAAAGTGCACAACCTGGCCTTTCCTACTACATGCAAGAAGTTTCTCATGAAGTATTTGGAATTGTTGACTATCAATCGGACAGCAAGCATGTATTCATCTTCGATGAACGAATCACTCCTAAGAATACAGATCACACTATTTCTCTATTACATGCCTACATCAAGCAAGTGCAACTGGCATACCCATGGATCAAGCGGTTTTACATCTTCATGGATAATACGTGTAGTACAAACAAGAACCGGTACATGTTTGCGTGGTGTCATGAAATGGTAAAGCAAGGAAAAGTAGACTATATCAGGCTAGCTTTTCTTGTTCCTGGCCACACGAAGTTTTCTCCTGATCGCCTATTTTCATCCATTGCCCATTCCTATAACAGATCAGATGTCTTCACCATAGATGAATTGAAGTCTGTTTGTTCTCAGCATGCAACAACAATTATTGAAGATGGGAATGGAATTTTTTGCTGGAAACAACAACTCCAAGACAAATATGGAGAAGTATCAGGAATCAGAAAGCTCCAAGACATGCGATTCTTCAACTACAACAGAGATTTGAGAGTTTTGGTGAGGAGATCATGTTGGAACGAAGCTATTGGATTGGAGAGTACCAATGTTATCATCAACCATGGGATGCGTATATCTATTGATTCTCTTCACAACTATTATGAAAGAAGATCAAACCTCTCTGAGCAGAAGATGAATCATATGCAGACCATGTATTCCAGGTGGGTATCTCCTGACCGTTGGCCACTTTATCTTTCTCGAGATGTTGTGATACCAGAACCTAACTCTGGAAATAAAAAATCTAGCTCTGGAAATCAAGCACCAAAAACCCGAAAGAAGTCTAAATGTTCAACACCTGGATGTGATGGCAGGGGGCACAAGAATCCTGCAAAGCAGTCGCAAGGTCATACGACACGTGCAGGATGCCCTATTTTTCATCAGAATTAACTTTCCTACTCATTTTTGACTTCTGTTTGGCTCTAACATTCATCAATTCTTTTTCTACTCACAATCATACACATTTCTATTGTCGTATGTACCACACTCACTATTATCATGTCTGGACTGCTAATTTTTTGTACTGTTACTAGTATGATGAACTCAAAATGAAGTACTAACATAAAATTTTACATTTTGGCAAAAATCACATTTTTGATGGGGTGTACATAAAATTTGATTTCTACCTGCGCCTGTCACAATTATGTATGTATATATGTGACCGTCTACGGGAAAACCGGGCACAACGCGGCGTGCGTAATATCGAGAAAAGATCGATCGATTTCTTAAAAATGTATTGTTTCAAGCCTACGGAAGGGAACGGTTAGGTCTATTATAGCAGGAACGACTAAAGCTGCGACGATAAAACTTGGAGAGCTCAATATCTGGACGCCGACAACTCCGTAAGTGCAACAAAAAAAAAATTCGAAGGTGCCGCGTTGTGCCTGGTTTTCCTATAGACGGTCACATATGGAGTCTCAACATAAGTTTCAATTAAGCCACCACTTCTTCATATCATAATATCAGGCAGCGCTTCACCATAGCCCCTCCCACTCATCTCCTCACCCTGCACACACTTCACCATAGCCCCTCCCACTCATCTCCTCACCCTGCACACACTTCACCATAGCCCCTCCCACTCATCTCCTCACCCTGCACACACTTCACCATAGCCCCTCCCACTCATCTCCTCACCCTGCACACACTGAGCCTCTGCTGCAGCACCACACTACTGTAGTTCTCTCTCCTGTCAGGATCTCCAGTCATGTAATAGTTCTTGAGAGCAGGAGAGTCTTCAACCAGACAGGTGACTGCAAAGAAGGGACCCAGAACCAACTCTAGTTCAGCACTTCTACCATTCACACCTTCCACAGTTGACCAATCAGAAGACTCTGTCAGCTGCATGTGCCACACAAGATTTTAAAGTCATAATAGTTCAAAGAAAATGCAAAAACAATTGCAAACAAACAACAACAACAAAAGCAACAACAACAACCCACTAATGACCTTGTCCTGCCTTCTAGTTACTATCTAATCTGCAAATATCTCTGATTTTCTGACACTATGTATATCAAGACATGAAAGAGCGGGGTACTCTATGATAATGACACTGTTGTGTCTCGTGTGCTCACAGTAGGTATATTGTTCCAATATCACGTAATAAATTTATAATTGGGGGCATGAGTGAAGTGTGCAAGACATTGCCGAAGGAAGGTTTTGAAAATTTCATGCAGTACAAGTAGGCTTCTCCTCAAACTCAATATCACCAGCTGGACTGTGTGGGACAATCTAGTCACCTTTTGAATACTTTCATAATACTTTGCCAATATTGTTATGCTGACAAGAAATCTTTTCAAAACCCTTTACCAGAATCCTTCACTTTAGCTCCCTCACATGATCAAACTAATAATTATAAGAAAATTCCACATCTTAAAAAAAATTTTTTTTTAATCTTCTGTTCCTAGACTAATGCCACCACTGGAATTATACCTGTAGAACTTGTACAGACCAGTTAAAGAAAAAAACAAAAACAAAATACAAAGAGATGGTCACTACTGGTATAGGCATAAGATGCTTGTATACATCTATTTTATAAGAGCAGATAGGCAAGCACATGAACAACTCAAGTTTTTGTGAATGAGTTCTGAATAATCCTCGGATCCAAAGACTAAGTGTAACAAAACAAATACCAGGTTTTAAAGCCTACACATATCAGATTAGAATGATAGACAAAGTAGTCATAACAGAAATATTTTTCAACCACAATTTCATCAACTGTATATAATCCCCCCTCCCCTGTATATACCATAGAACAGATAGGCCTGATCTTGGTCCCATCCAGACACACACCACACAACTCTGCCAGGACAAAGAAGCTGCCACAGATAGTGTCATCCAGTAGACTAGTCTTACACAGACTGCAGCGAAGACCAAACAGCACATCACGAAACACCTGGTTTAAATACAGATACAGTATAGACAGTGCAGACAAGAAAAGGAAAAAAATCTTAAAAATTCTCTATAATTTACAAGGACAGAAAATTCCGATAAATACATTTATGTAACAACAACGACGTCCAAATTTGTACAAAAGCAATATGCAGCTTACGGGAAATAGGAAGTGGGTGGGCTACTATTCTTAATGACAACAGTGGTACCTTGTGCAGTAGGTTGTTTGACGCTGTAGTGGACTTGTCCTCAGCACAGTGAAGCACAAGGTCAGTCAGAAAACCTTTGGGCAAGGAACTTTTGCTCCCACAGAATTTGGGCAAGATAAAGGGCAGCAACATAGAGCGGCTACACAGGAGGGAAACCAAAGATAATAACAAGTCTAAGCCAATAATAATGTCCAGTCAGTACTTGAGTACAAGTAGTTGCTAGAGCAATAACCACAACGTTAACACCACTGATAATCTCACAAGTACCATTATAGTAATACTTCAAAACAGTGATATCTATAATACATTTCTTATCTGCAGTTTTATGCATAGTATAACTTCATCGTGACTGAGAAATAATTCATCAGTAGCTTTCATCTATTCGCAGGGTTTTGTCAAGAAATTTTAGTTACGGGAGAAGCTAGGGCAAATCCATCATCCTCTATAACTTTTTTTTTTATCACTGAGAGTAATTAGCATGAAATTATTATGAGGTAATACTAATTTAGGGTTCAGCTTCAACACTATACTCATACAGCATGCAAATATCTTTGGGGGGGAGAAGTTTTGAGGGAAAAGCCTCTTTCCCCCTTCACTATGCTATTATGACACTGATAGATACAGGTAGTCTACCCTACATTGCTACCTTGAGCTGACTTGCTTGGTGACCTGTTTTCCCCTAACGTATCTAGCAGGAAGTGTGTCAGTGATGGGCGTGTACGTAGGATCAAACAGTTCCACCTCAGACAGCAGCAGAGCCACATGGGATACGATACACTCCCTGCACATCGCCAACACTTCCCGCCGCTGCTTCCCACAACTCTTCTTGGCTGCTGTGTGCCTGTCTTCTACAAGAGTTCTCTCATAACTGTCCAGCAGCCAAGCAAGCATACCAGGAGCTCCTATCTGCCCCTCCCATCTAGTGGGCGCGGCATCTTTAGATTTGGGAGTTGATCCAACTGTAAATAAAGGGGTATACATAAAAAACACTGATTATCTTCCCTTTAATCTCAGTAATAGCCCCGGGCATAAACTATCAAATGCTTGTAATTGAAATAATGAGCCAGCCAGTAAACTTGGCTACTTCAATAAAGTCACCAGAGCTACATTATCATCACAACATCAAAGAAAGTTCTGTCCAATAAGAAACAGAGACCTGCAATAACTATATGGGAAATTTTGCTATCATTTTCTGAAAATGTTTTACTCGCACTCATTAGCCATATTCCACCATGCCATTACAATCTAAATGGTTCAGCTACACACATACATACAATAACACAACTACACTCTGCTCCCTAAACACCCGGTATGAACACAGACTTCAGATATGTATATAATTATTGAGACATAATTTATTAGTATGAGTAATAGCATGGGTAACCGTGCTATTCGGGATTAATAGCACGAGTAACGTGATTGAAATAGTATGAGGCGAAGCCGAGTGCAATTTCAATTGCTTTACAAGTGCTATTGATCCCTAATAGCACAGGTTACCCGTGCTATCACTTGCTAATAGTAGGCCAGCTTTTAAAAAGTCATTTGCAATTGTAGCTATATTATATCGTTCACTCACTATCTCTTTATTGCTTCCGCTGGAACTTTCTTTTCAACATGCGGCTCCTCCTAACTATTGTAAAACATTCCGTCTAATACGGGTAGAGGTTCTGTGGTAAAGAAGGATATTGTCTCCAACTAAAAACTACTCGAACTGTACATTTCCAAGGTTAACACTGCACGCGTGTGCACTTACCCGTACTATTTCACTTAGCTACCGAGGTATTTCACTTAGTAGTTTCCACTTAGTATGGAGGTATTTCAATTAGTTACGTGCTATTTCACTTTCCCCGTGCAATTTCAATTGAACAGCGGTTTTTCCCATACATTTTTTATGGGCAACTCACGCGCCATACTATTATGTTATAAATAAATTCATTTATACTTTATTCATTCAATATTAGTTCGAAAAATCATGTCCATAAGTTTTGTGCTTCTAAACTGATAAGACATCTCAGATGTTGAAATGATCACTAATACTATGAACAAAGTTTTAAAATGTATATTATTTCGAATGCACTCACTAGATTCCCTGGGGGAAGGAGAGTTGATGGACATTTGCCTAGAGAAGGATCCCACAGTTAGACTATCTGGGCCACTCCCATCCCCCGACTCCGTCATGGCAACGGTGCAGCTCCCGTCTCCTGCTGAATCCACACTCCTTTCTTCTTCATTTTTCTCTGGACTGCAATTAGGTCTGGAATTTCCAGTACCACTCAAGTCTTGGCTACTGCCATCTTGAGCATCAAAGTCTACACTTTCCCCAGCGCAACTTGTGAACTCTGATATTCTCCCAGTTTTTTGACAAGTCACCTTTACCGTCATCTCTACACCATCTCTTTCCTCATCATCTTCTTCAGTTGATGTCAAGGACAGAAATACTTCAATGATGAGTTGACAGACTAAGTCCCTGTGGTCAGTGTCCACCTCTCTGGAGAGCCCCTCCCACCTCTGGTCAGCAAGATGAATCAGAGGGTTTGAGTCTTTGGAGGGATTTAATGAGTCATCCTAGATCAAATATGTATACACTAAAGTAATCATGCATGCAATTAATGATTCACCACAAATTTATGTTAAACTAGTGATGTGCTTCAGCACATATGGCGAGCGAGCTGGTCTGACTGAAATTTAAATTTGAATGCTAGCTGCTAATATTTTTTGTTAAATATTTTTGTTTAGTTCATTGCTATTCTTTAGCAACACACAACACTTTTATACATACTTGTTCACTGGATATACCAGCTGAGACCTGCATTGTATTCTCTTCGTGACTTATTGTACAAAGGATTTTCAAGGGGTAAGCAATCAAATTTCCAAGGATGATACGGGTAAAAATCAATAACTAACCAGTTTTAGTTTAAGCTAGTAGCCTTTCCAAAGTACGCTCCGTTCAAAATGCTCTATTGTACCAGAGCTCTAGTAGATACAGCATATGTTGTATTCTCTTAGTGACTTGATTATTGGACTTTGTATTTTCAAGTAAGAACAAATCTGTTACATAAGGCATATAGCTATGACGAACAGCGCATTAATGAAGTTAACTTACCACCGCCGCTAAAAAAATTAATGAACTCGGCTAACTTTGGAAAACCTAACTGCGAACGTCTCTCCCATTCTGTCTCCGCAGCGCTTTGCCGTTTTTTTCTTCTTTTCCTAGCAGTATTTCAGTCTTGTACAACAGATTATGAAGAAACATCTGTGTGCTGCTTCCCCCCTCCCCCCTTCTTCTTTTCTTGCACCTGCACTAATGTTTATGTTTTTAAGTAGCCTCCGGGGATGGACACGCATTGACCTCTTTGAACTTTGCCATATATATAATTATATATAATATATATATATATATATACCAAAATCTCAATTGAGACTCGTTAGTGAGAGTTTCGCTTCGCTCGCCCAATTATAATAAAAACAACAATAATAAAGATAATAGCAGTTTTTATGTATTTTTAGCCAATAGCCAATAAATAAAATATTTAAAATATGCTCATATAGCTAAGAATAACTGAATCAATGTATACAAAGTATATAAAATATGCATATTATGTACTTTAAATTTCATACTTGTGCCACAGACTAAAAACGTGACTACAGATTATAAGAAACAAAAGAAACTAGTAACACTGTAGCTCTGTTCAATTTATGTAAAGAGGAATTAACGATATGAAAAATTTACACAACAGGCACGTTCTTTCCACAAATCGTGGCAAAACTAAGTGCTGGCACAATTTTTTCATCAGATCATATAATTTCATACAATACCAACTCACAAATAGAGCTATTCTGAAGACTGAACCAATTAATACTGCACGATCAAACGGGGCCTCGGTCGTAGAACTGACTGGCGAATGAAGTTCAAGTGTCCCACTCACTATCTCACCACTGTGAGTCCGCTTGCTGCCAGGTTTCAGGGAGCCCTTGAGAGACCTCCCGAGAGAGAGTGAGTTGCCACCTTCTCTTCTTGGACTGGTAGTCATGGTGATAAGAGTTCTCTCCCCATCTGTTGGGGTGCTATGAGCGGATAGCGACTTGACAGCATCCTGGAAATGCCACACCCACAACAAATAAGTGAATCACTAAATACTACTATTTTATCCTGTAACTATGCTGAAACTTAAAAAAAATAATTCTGTAACAAAATCAAAGCAAAAGCGCATATAGAGTTAACAACACGGCCAATTCTGAGAAGAAGTTGTAATCTATATAAATGCACTTGTCTGTCAGTAGCAATGGTGTGAATTCATGACTAATTCATGAGGAGAACTGGTTGGTAAAGCATCTAAAGACGCAGTGGTGTGTCTTCATGAATGCATGGGTCAAGCAAGAAAGTGGTGGCAACAGTGCATGTATCTCTGAATAATTCATGTGCTGAGTTGGTGATGGTGGCGTGTGTATTCATGATTCAAGCTTCAAGCTGAGCCAAGTTAGTAAAGCGCCATCAGCATAAATGTACTATGATGGTGTGTGTATAGTCATAGATACATGGGTCAGGAAAAGTAAGTAAGAATAAATGGACGGATACAGTGGTAGATTTGGACATCTGCTCTTCATCTAAACCAAACTTACTTTTAATGCAATAAACGAATGCCGAAAAAAATTTTTTTTGAAAGTTGGAGAGAAGGTTAAAAGTTTGTTTGGAACTGTAATTGCTTCACTTGTTCTCTGCTTTGCTATTTTAAAGAATTAATGACTGCACTAATAAGCTTGATGTCAATGACAGGACAGAAATGAACACACCATTGCACTAACATTATCTGGCCTGCTTAAAACATACATAAAGTTTGGTGAATAAATCAAATGGTCCACCTAAAATAATCTCTAAGCTAGTTTCTGTCCCTCATGACTCAGGGTTGACCAATAAAAGTATGTACAGTGCAACTTTTATAAACAGAAACCCTTTACCAGTTATTTCTATAGGAGAATTTTGCTTACACAGTAGCTCATAAGCTTGACAGCAAACATTTATAACTTATGGTATGGTATACCACAGACATTGTACAGTCCACCTACACTGAAATACCTCACCTCTAACCAAAACCCACCTGTGCCAAATTAAGGATGATTATGTGGAAGATTTTGCTGTCTATTTGCCCTTCTTAATTGATATCTCTCCTTATGCTAAACCTGTGTTACCAGTTACCCGAGTACCAATAATTCAAGCAGAGAGAGAAAAATTATCAAACAATAACATATAGACAGAAATTTTAAAGGCAACTGAAGAAACCAGTATGACCCCGAGTGTCACATGATTGAAAACCAAACATCCACAGGCACTCGAGTATCTTACGAACACATCACAGTATTAAGTTACTTGTTTAGAGTACGGGACAAATAAAGAAAACAGTCCCCTCTACACCCACCTCCTCCCCAACCCCAACTCCGTACTCTGTACTTGTCCGTACTGTATAACATGGACGGAATAAAAACATATGATAGTTTAACTCTAGTTTACGGGAGATTATTGCGCTAATTGAGTATCATCATAGCATTACAATTTTACTACCAAATGGGAAGCTCTCAGGTAAACAACTGTAACAATGGTAGGACAGGTCACATCCGAGGGGCTCGACAACCACTGATGGCAAAACAAGGAAGCCAGCAAACCACTATCATTTATGCGATCATCTCATCAGCATGCTTGCTCGTTAACAACACTTTACCACTTTGAGCTCACTAACTGCTCATGTTCATAGTTATGAGAAATTAGTAGATACCAACCAGTAATACACGAACAACTATACTCTCATCAGCATGAGGAATACTTTATTCATGCCATGGTTAACAGAAAGAAAAATATTTGTGGAAAATTCATTATTCAAAGTGTCTGTTCACTTGAAATTAGAACATACTATTTGTGGGCTCCTGTTTGTCTAACTAACTCTTCCCCCACTTTATTACGTAAACATATAAGTGTCAAAGTAGACGTGTTAAAATCAGCTAGAGTTGTGAAAATAAAACTTTCACCACATCAGTTACAAAGGCCATAGAATTACCAGTTCACTGTACCCAGTTGATAACCTCACACACTTTATCTGAACTTAGATAGATGTAGGCCTTACTTCAGCTGGAGAATGCATTATGTTGGGAGTAAGACTTGACGAAGAGGCAGGGTATAGCCTAGAGGGCGTGGTGGTGGGCGTGGTCTTCCCTGGGTCGGTGTGAGAGCGTAGGGGAAGCGAAAAACGGTTCAAACGCCTTCTCCGTACCTTTAAGAAAGTCGATACCACCGTAACATCATTGAATTTAAATACTAAATGGTGTAAAAATACTCACTTCATCCATGGACAACTCCTGAACTGGTTCGTCCACGTGCATTTCAGTAGAAGCGGGAGAGTCAGTGGTTACAGACGCCATAGAAGCTTCATCTCCGGGCTCCACGGCATCTTTACCGTCACTCATGCCCTCCTCCGTCTCCTTGTTTACTCCCTCCAGGTACTGCGCGACGACGATCGATGTGCCAAAAAATTTGTAACCAACCGCAGCAATTCAATATTTTTTATGCTCCTTTCGCGTATTTAGAGTATTAAATCCGCTTTTATAAAATAGACCATAATTTACACTTTAAAAAAAATATGTAAAACGATGGTTATTTACATCAATGTTTAGTTTTTAGTCCACAGTGATGGCTCCCACATGGGCACTGGATACAATTTTACGATACTTAGCCAATAATCCATGAACTTTCTGCTTCTCTGCGGGAATGGTCCATTCATCCCGACGTCTTCTCAATTCTTCACTGCTGACTTTCTAAATAATAATAATAATAATAATAATAATAACAATAATAAAATTGAGACAGACTATGGTGTCATAGTAAGTAAAGGGTCATCAAAATTACAAACACTGGGCTTTTTAAAAATACCTCTTAAATGTCACTAATGTGTGCAACTCACATACAATTACTTGCAGCTCACCAAATCCAAGGTTCGGTTGACATTGTCAATGCATATGAGATCACCATCTCGGACCAGCGCAATAACTCCACCCTCATATGCCTCGGGGGTCACATGACCTATCATAATGCCGTGAGAGGCTCCGCTAAACCGACCATCAGTCACCAAGGCAACATCTTTTCCCAATCCTGCCCCCACCAGTGCTGCCCCAGGACTCAACATCTCAGGCATACCAGGGCTGGGGTAACAAATAAATATAATAAAAGCAAATTTTCTCATTCTAGCCAATATTATGTAAATTAAACCTGACGTTTTGACTTCTTGCCAAAGGAGAAATGTCGGGTTAAGTTTAATTTACATAATATTGGCTGTTAGAATGAGAAAAATTGCTATTATTATAATTATTTCAGCTGAGAATGACTGAATCAACAAATATATAAATAAATAAAATAAAATATGATAAATTATATTAGACATGTATTTCTTTCATGAAGTGAACATCTACACTATCCCTTTATAAGTATCTTGTCAGTCCTTAACCAGACTGAACAAAAGGCTGACGATGATAATGACAATTCAAGTAATAAAATGAGAATGGCACATGACGTGACCCGATGTCACAGTAGAATAGGGACACACCTTCCTTTGGGACCTTCATATCTAATGACCATGACTTGTCCTGGCTTGACCACACCCTCCATCACTGCATCATAGGCTGGACCTTCGCCATCAAAAACTATAGCCTGAAATGGTAGGTAAACAACAACATAGTGCGATACTGCAAGCGTACTGTGATGATGCTGTAGCTACAGCCAACAATACACACTTCCGCCCATTCATTCATTAAACATCAATCTGTTATTGTCCAGACAATGTAATTATTATGAGGGCAGCTCAATGCACTGATCACAGCTCAATGCACTGATCACATCACAAAGAGCCGGCTAGGCTAACCCGGAAACTATTATGAAGCTAATCATCTACATAATAATATGTCAGTAACGATGACGACGGTGTGTGTATTTATGAATAATTTATTAGCCGAGTTGGGTTGGTAAAGTGTCGCAAATAAATGAATGGGTAAAGCATCGTCACATTCAGTACGAAGGGAATCCATGACTCAAGAAGAGCTGAAGAGAGGAAAGGGCTCAAAAAAGGAGGGAAAAAAAAGAGAGAGAGAGCAGGTGATGTAATTAAACCAAGTGGTAGAGGATAATAAAAGTGGACTTAATGCTACTGTATGCATTCCTGATTCACAAAGTTAGTAGTAACATCAAGAACCCTGTGTGGCAGGTACTTGCTAGTGCATGAATAATAGTCATGATACTACATATACATACATACATACATACATACATACATACATACACTGCACATATATGTACACACAAACACACACACATGCATGAACACTACACACAAACACGCATATGCATACACACCACGCACGCAAAAATGTATACGCAAAAGTATAGCCTGAAACAATAATATAAGAGCACTGAAAAGGCACACACACACACACACTCTCTCTCTCTCTCTCTCTCTCTCTCCTACACAAAATATAGAATTATGAATAGTGAGATGAGAACTTACTGGTCCGGTAAAGGGTTGGAAGTCTTTGCCAGATAGTTTGAGGACAGCACTGTCTGTGGCCAGAGATCCTTTCAGTATAGAAATATGGCGACCTGCTGGAGCCAAGGGAGAGGAAACTGGAAACACTACATCCTGGAAGTGAAGGTGAGGAAGAGGTAGATGCCATTGGAGATGAAAGAAAATAAGTAAGTATGAGAAGTAAACATGAAAACCCAAACACTAGGAAATGAAACAGAATGGGAACTTACATAATTATTTCATGGTCAGATGTTGTGGGGTATTCACACATAACACACAACACATACATACACACACGGGTCACACACACATAACACATACACACACCTGCTGAGGTAAGTCAGAGAGGCTGGGTACATTCTTCAGATTGTCTGCAACTGTGAGACCAGTTACTGTGAGACAGTCACCATGGAGATATCCTTTAGTCAGCAGCTCCTTCATCACCACCTGTTGACATGCACGAATAGAAACATACATATACACACACACACACACCTTGCATTGCACAAATTGAGACACCACTAATGCAGTAGTACTCATTCCAGATCAAACAATATCCTACAATAATGTGATATTTAATTCCTGATTACATCATGATAAATTGATCACTAAATGAATGTAAAAACAGGAACTTCACTTTATTTCATGAAATAATCAAATACCAACACTGTTGGTCATCCCTTTCCCTGGGAGGGTGGACACTGATGGTCATCCCTTTCCCTGAGTGTGGGGAGGGTGGGTGGGTGGGAGGACTGAAAAGAATGCATGCGAATTCTGATTTAGATATGATGAATTAATATTTTATGTTGAAACACAATAAGAAGAGAATTCCCTCCCAATAGCTCTCTGTTTCCGCATTCACCCACTCCCTAAAAATATCATATTCTACAAAGTGGCTAGCACATTATCAATCAACGCCTTTCAGCCAAGAGACTTCTAGTTAAAGGTTAGAAGGAGTGTTTACCGACTGAGGTATTATTAGCCTGTCTGTGACTAGACTGCTAACATAGTGTTCTGAAAACCACTTCTGGTTCAGTTGTCACTCTTGTAGGAGAGTTTAATTAATATGAAACCATATGTACAGGGGCGTAGGCAGGATTTTCAGAGGGGGGCTCAGAATTAACCTAAAGTCTAACCACACCCATTTTACCACAACCACACCCATTTCTTAAAAGCCACACCCCTATTTGGCAAAATATAGATTTGTGGTGAAACAAACCAGCTCGACTATTTAGTTAGTGTTTACCATAACGGAATGATAAAACTAAATGAATAAATGAAAAGACAAATGAGTTGAATTGGGGAAAAAAAATTAAAACAATAAACTTGCACATTCTATTTTACGTGGATGTTTGTTTAGGCATAGTTTACAAACACTATCAATGTCTATTTCCATTTCATATTTGCCGATCATTTTGAGGGATATGCAACCATTTTGATTTCCAACGATGAAGCTCTTCATCAATAATCTCAACATTGGGGAGATCCTCAGAATAGAAGGCAATAGTGGGTCGAATATCATCAAGTGATGAAGTTGTTTCCAAGTATGCAGGCAAGAGGCTTTGTAAAGCAGCTACTTGTGTAGTATGTTTATCAAACCTAGTAGCAATACTGGTAATCAGATAGTCGAGAAAAGGGATTGCTATAGTCTGCTTAAAGTATTCTTCTACTGAGCTACTTCGAGGGTTAAAACGATGCTGTTGTCTCTGACTTATGCGTGGCATTGAAATTGATATTTGAGACTTATTTGCTAACCGTGAAGAATGCTGAAAGATACGTAGGGAGTATTGCTCAATATTTTCTCTTTCTTGCTTTAGATCTCTACAACACTCCTTAACTTTACTTATGCCAGAGATAAGGTCATTGGATGGTCCTTGCAAACTAATTACAGCACTTTTAAACAAAGAAGGGACCTAAAAAGAGTAACTAAAGAATAAACAAATTCAAATGACTCTAATACTTTATTTATTACTCTATTGAACTCCATCTTAAAGTGGTCCTACCAGTTTTACCACCTTGAGGAATGCATACTGACCACTTTAGAATGCACCTAGCTATTACTGTATCATTTTTGTGCGCCATGCTAGTTTAGTGGTTAAATTTGAGGAAAAAATATGCACATACCTAACTGAGCAATATAATCAGTTTTTGAAGGATTGATTCACGAAAATCATTAATTTGAAAGGGGGTTCACGTGAACCCCCTGAACCCCCCTGCCTACGCCCCTGTATGTATAATTGTAAGTAATCTTTCCCAATGTGTCTAGCTAAATAGATATGCCCCACAGCTAACCAAAAACAACAACAACAACAACAACAACAACAACAACACAACAGCAACAACTCACTGGAACTCCACCTAGGGTGTCTAGATCTGCCATGTGGTACTAAAACAACAACAACAACAAAAAAACAACAACAAACAAACATCAAAACAATTTCAAGGCAATAGAAGCACACCATGTGTACCTTGCCATGAGGTGTGAGGTTGGCTATCAATGGGACACGCCCACCAATGGTGTTGAAGTCTTCTGCCTCTACTGCTACTCCTGCTCTATATACAATAAAATCACATCAGAAACTATCACACCCACAATGGGCGTGGCCTAGAAAGTTTAACTCACTCCTTAGCCAATGCTAGCAGATGCAGTACACTATTAGTGGATCCACCCAGTGCCATGACAACCATAATGGCATTTTCAAATGCCTAAAGAAATAATAATAATAATAATAATAATAATAATAATAATAGTAGTAATAATAATAATAATAATAATAGTAGTAGTAGTAGTAATAATAATAATAGTAGCAATAACAATAATAGTAATAATAATAATAATAATAATAATAATAATAAATGCTAATAATAATAGTAGTAATAATAATAATAATAGTATAGCAATAACAATAATAATAATAATTGGCGAGCGAGTGTAGCGAGCGAGACACTTACAGGGGTAAAAATGAAAAAATCGGGGATGTTTATTTATTTGTATATATGTTTGGACGTACGTATGTCATTTTGTACTTTGACCCTCGCGTTTTTGTGTTAGTTATGTGTTCGACCCCGTCCCAAATTGCACTAAACAGAATCCTCTGGTTTATCGATCAGTACCCGTATCACCCTAGAAATTGAATTGTTTACCGTTTTGAATTCTTTTGCGGGTGCAGTTAAAACTTGAAAACTTAAGGGACTTCCATTTCTATTCAGTTAGTGGCGGTGGTAAGTCAATGCGCTCTTTGTCATGGTTATAAGCCGTGCGCAACAGTATTTACTTGAAAATACATTGTCCACTAGACTACCGCTAAGGTAAGTCTGTGTAGGTGCATGTCCAGTTGTGTCAAAATATTGTGTGTTACAACCACTACTTAGCTAAAGAATATTACAAAGAAAACGTTTAAATAACGTGTATTGTTTTGTTGTTGTTTTTTTCCTTCAATTCAAGCAGTTGCAGAGAGTTTGTAACTATGGCACTGAAATCCCTTTACCTTGTATGCGAAATTTAAAAACTGGACCTTATTTTCAGTAGCTTCAGTGTTAGAAGTCAAAATCATTCATATAAAAATAGTATAGTCTTTAGGCTCGCTCGCCATTTTGTGCTCAAGCACATCACTATAAATGCTAATGAATAAATAATGAATATATGGGAGAGTAAGGTGAACTATGTAGAACACAGGCCAATTAAGTACAATTTCCCACACCTTACCTTCCTGGTCATGATATCCCTGGCTCTAATCTTGCAGTCCAGCAGTGAGAACATCTGCTCCACCACAGCCACACACTGGGCCTTCTTCTTGTCTGTCACTACGTTCTGCCTGGTCACTGCCGGGCACGATGCCGTACCTGAGAAACACATGACTCAAGCTTAGTACACAGAACTGGGTACACATCATCACATGACACATTCTGAAGGTGGTGGATGTGTTGAGATACATGTAATTCATGCATTGACTCACTGGAGCTGTGACACTATACGGTTCTTAGGATTCATATAAAACCTCAAGGAATTGAACATGCCACCACATTTATAGCTAAAACTTGTGTCAAACAACAACAACAACAACAACAACAACAAGTGGCAACAATAAGTCCTCTTAGAATTACAAAACATCAAGTCCAAGAGAGACGTTTCATGAATTATAAATTAGACTTTTTTTTCTATCTCAATGCTATGTCTGAAGATCTTGGCACCTGCCATTTAAAAAGTTTCCCACCTGGTAAAGCCATGCCCAATGCTTCCACAGCTGAGGACATAGTATTAGCTGTGAACATGCCACCTGCAAACAAAGAAAGACATCCTGACACACTGTATTGATGATGATACACTGCATTGATGATACACTGCATTGATGATACACTGCATTGATGATACACTGCATTGATGATACACTGCATTGATGATACACTGCATTGATGATGATACACTGCATTGATGATACACTGCATTGATGATACACTGCATTGATGATACACTGCATTGATGATACACTGCATTGATGATACTTACCGCAGGATCCAGAACCTGGTAAGGAACACCTTTCCACTTGTCCCAGCTCTTCAATGTCCATTAGACCAGAACCATAGGAACCAATGGCCTGAGGGAACACAAAGGAAAGACACAATAACTAGCCATTCATTTTTTTTTTTAACTAAAATCAAAACTTTCCAAGCCATTTCATATCTCAGCAACATTTAAATTTGTCACACTTACAAGACTATACACATTAGTGGTGTGCTGAGCACAAATTGCGAGTGACCCTGCCTAAAACTAGAAAACAAGAAAGCAATTCCATATTTGTTTACTAAAATTAGTTCTCGAATGAACTATCCGGTTGACTGGTGAATTAATTCCACTAATTTAACTATCCTTTATTTAAAGTGGACTGCTCAATGCTAATAATATGAAGCACCAAAGGCGCAAACCCTCAACACTACTATACACTAGCTAGCTATAACAAAACCATTTCTCTGGCCGAAAAAATAATGTACAGTATTCAGCTATTGCTAATCAGGTATCAATATGGCTCAAGCAATGAAAACGGTAGATACAGCTAATTGCTGTCTAAAATAAGTAGCTAAACATGCTCGAGACTCTCACCGGTATATAGTTTAAATGTGAAACTCCTGGTTCCAGCACTCATTAATTTTAACATTTAACTTTTCAACATGAAGCAAAATTTACCGTAGGTAGAAAGAAATTATTTGCTCAGGTGATTGCGACGTGACGCTAGGGGGCGTTACCTACATAAGCTTGAAACTGCACGGAGTTGACAGCTTGCTTTTAAATCATCGTTCTGAGTAGTAAGTTCATACCTAAATCAGCAGTTAATTGTCAGTAATCTCCAAAATCAGAGCGTGACAGACAGACAGACAGACAGGATGACTACTATAATCCTCTCGCGCATGCGCACTGAGAGTTAAATATTAAAACTGGCATACTTCCATAATGCTCATTGCATCTAGTGCCTTCTCTTCCCCAGCCTTGTTCCTATAGCAACCAGGTAAGATAGTTCCTCCGTACAGAGACAAACCAATCTGCATATGAACAAACAAACACACAAAGTCACAACTTCCTATCAAACTCAAACATTACCAGCTCACAGCATTCAGACGTGCTATCGGCATGACGACTCCAGGAACTGCAAACATCACATGCATGTCATGTGACACTGAAAACAAATCAACTGTGCACAAACCCACCTGTCTTGTCACAGCCTCCAAGTGATATCACTCCATCCTGCCAATAAATCACATGACTGTCACATGACAAATAGAGACCAACTTACAGCTGCATAGGCTTCATGCATGATTTCCACACAGTCTGCCACCCAGTCTCGAGAAATCAATGAATATCTCATTCCATTAGATCCCTAGGAAAATAATCAACATTCCAATATAGCAATTTGTACACGTGACATTTTGGCATGTGTAACTATCTAGTAAAAGTTTGCACTTTCAAAATTTCCACGTACCATAGTTTCCCCATCACTCACAACCGGAGTACCACAAATAAACCCTTTACCTAATAATCATGACACACAAACACACAACAAAAAGACAAAAAATTACCATGGTGGTCAAATCACTAACTACTGGCGTGCCACAGATGAACCCTTTACCTAAAAATATACACCCAGATGAAGAGACGTAAGATACTATGGTGTGTATGTGTGTGTTTGTATGTGGCAGAGTTGGGAGGAAATTATTTGATTGCCAAGTAATCTAAAAAAAAAATACAATTGCAGATACTTTCATTAATACTTGCTCTCACAAATACTGTGATTAGAAATATAATACAATAGTAAAGTCACTCTATAAAATTTATACAATGGTTATTTAATATTAGGACAATATAGGTGCCAACAATCACAGATTGTACTTGGTATTTCATAAAACCTGCTAATCCACATGCATTTGTCCCAACTCTGGAGTGAGTGCACATGTGTGCCATGTCCTGGTGTGTTGACAACCGTAAACATTAATCCTCACCTCCTCTTTTCTCAATTTCTTGCTTGATAATTTCTCCAAGTTCTCTGATAGGAAAGAAGTGTTGGTCACATGTAGTCACATGATACAAGTTGTCTCACTCACTGGAAGTGGTTGTTGCATGGTAAGGCGTTGCTGTAGGGACAGGCAATGGTGATGATGGGCTTGGAGAAGTCCTTGTCCGTGAACCCAGCAGCTCTGAGATGAGCTCTTGCAGCAGACTGACAATGAAAAAAGAACATACAATAATATTAAACCTGTTTCGTTTCACTTGGGTATAACATGTTTAATAATTACTACCATGATCAAGATGGAAGGTTCGTTTCAATTTTGCAGGATAATTCAGATAGAAATACTGCTGCTAACAATATTGTATACTTGCACTTTCTTTTCATATAACAGTTTGACTGACTTTGACTTATTAAACTACAGGAACTGCTAAAAACATGTGTCTATGCCAGAGGGAATGGAATTTTTGGTCAACATATATCATGGCCTGACTAAAGGGCGTGGTTAGGTGGCCAATGCTCCATTATACTCCCAAGTTTACAACAAAAGTACTTATAAAATATGCAGACGTGTTCACAGATATGTCTATCATGAATAGAATTCTCCAGTGCTTGCTGCATTTTTTTTTTATATACATTCATATTTATTGTTATAATAACTAGTGATATGCTTCATGGTCTCGTTAACCAGCCGATCTCCACGCGGAAAGAGGGAGGGCACAGGGAACGAGAACGTCTGGTGAGGTGCCGTGAAATAGTCCCGGAATGTTGAGACAGCTAATTAAGCGACCAACAGTTATTTGCACATCACTCTTACACATTCACTCTTTTTCGTGACTGTGTGAAACTGTAATTTAAGTTGCTCGACATTCTCTGCTCCTTTCTGCACGGAGAATGGCTGGTTAACATGACTATGTGATTTAATATTATGCAGAGCCAATTAGCCTAGCTATACTTATAAACAATACGCCAGAATACAATTAATCACTAATTAGCCTTTAATTATTGAGTTTCTCTTGTTATTGTGTTTCTTGTTGCTTTTGACAAGACACAAAACAAGCCCTACTCGAGCTTAGCCCCACCCCTTACCCGTTTAATCCATTGAGCCTTTTCCTGGGGATCTCCAGTTAGCTCTGTGCTCCTCCACTACAAAGGAAATTCCTTGCTATTTTATATTCGGAAAGGTGGAGTGCTTACTTTAGATTCCTGCACTTTTACTTTGCTAGCTGCGGGTACTGCCCCGTCCATATTATCGTCAGTAGATGAACAAACTCGCGCGGGAGGCAGGGGGCGCGTTTTGATAGAGTGCGCGCGATTTACTTGACGATTACGCGATTACTATACACCATACCACCACCTCGTACACACACACACACAGACACCACCTCTTACACATACACACACACACACACACACCACATTGGTGGTGTTAGATCATAACTCACTTTAATCTACACAGCTGATTATGAATGTATATTATATTGTAGCTATTGAAAGAATCATAACTAAACACCTTGGTACAATAAAGTCCACAAGTTCAGTTATGTGTTTACAGTCTTTACACAACATCATAAACAGGTAGCATTTAAAGAAGTAGTGACCTCAGCACACATATGATGAACTATCATTGAGTTACCACCACAATGGCATGAGCTATAATAAAGTCAGTTATAATGCAACGCTCCTCTCTCCTTGTACAGTATGCTTGATTACTTCCACTGTTCTTGGTTCCTTCATCTTAAGACTTTGACCACCTGTTGAGATTAGGAGGGGTTGTATGAGAGAGAGAGGGAGAGATGTAGCAGGGAATATAGAAAGAGTTAACACGAGTTGAAAGACTATAGTAAAAATCACATATAAAACATAGTACTCATAGTAGTAGAAGTAGATTTACAAAAGTGTCTGTGATAAATTACAACTTAAAATAGTTGTGCATATATTTGGATAGCAAAACTGGAACATTCAATCGCAGCTGTAAAAGTATTTTCTGTCAGTCATTCATGTCAAGTAGTACATCAAATAATTATACTTCATTTAATAAAATATGTAGTACTGAGTAGGGCGATTACAGGAGGAAGCTTCATTAAGGGGGGGTGGGGGGGAGGGGATCTTGGTGCTCCTCTCCTACCCACTCTGTATCAATCAAACATATATAGATTCAAAAGACTGGCTAAGAACTAGTATATTACGCATATATTTCAAACTATTAGTGAACGTTCCTCTAATAGTGTATAAAATTTACATTCATTACAGGGGAGAGAGAAAATGATACCATCTGCTCTAATAAAAAAATTAGCTACTTACTAAACGTTGTACAGTGAGATATTTAAAATTCAATTATGTCCCCTCATCCTACACTACTTTCCTATAGCCTAACTATAGCCACGTCTTTACTTTAGGACATGTAAACAGGGTATACCATTTCCCACTAAACCCATCCATTGTTTCTCTCACCCCTACAGCATCCTTACCCTACAGCCACTGAACATCGTGGTTGTTGGTTCTGGTTTGCGAGATCCCAGAAAGATAACTATTCAGAGCTCAGAACATCTGCAGCCATGCACTGAAAAGGAGGAATCCATTGGCTTCTTTATGTATTATGGAGCTGGTAATACTGCAATCCCAAGCTAATAGCTTGTAGAACACAGCTTGAATCACAGATTGTGGGGTAGTGCCCTGGTATGAAAGTTGCCATCTATAAAAGGTAGGGGGACAATAATTAGAACTAGCCAAGCATCTAGGAGTACTTTAGAGAATAACCAATGATTCCATACCTGTAAAATATTATTCCTTATATGGAGCTTCTAGGAGTCTCTATGAAATTAACATGCACATATACCACATATAAAGAATATCAACACACACAGTATATACACACACACACGTGTATATATATATATACACACATATAATATATATACACACACACACACACACGGCATACATACATGCAGCCATACTGTCCACATGACAACACAAGATCTCAGAGACCGCAGTATTAGAGTTGGAATCACAGCAATGCAGCTGCACTACAGGTACGTGACACCATTTAATATCCTACTGTGATCATGTGACCAAACATTTGGTGACTGGTAGTGTAAACTAATTATAAAGCTTGATTCCCACATTTTTCTTACTTAGGACTAAAGGGAGACAGCATACACCTTCCTGGTAAACTAGCCAATTAAGTCTCATGTACATAGCTATTCTGCCTGCGTTTCGACTTCAATTATTTCAGCTGAGAATGACTGAATTATTAAACTTCTGGAGGTTGTAGCATTTGAGGCAACATAAATGAGAATAAACAGCAAATTCCCTAGGTGTTACGTCAAACCTCTGTGTGACAGTTATGGTGGTGAAAGAAATTAACTGAAGCTGCATGTTCCCCTAATATTGAGATCTGTTTATAGTGCATTTTCAGCAAGACAAAAAAACAGCAACGGCCTAACTGGACTAATAGTCCACTGGAGCCGCGATATGTGGAGCACATGTACATGTACAGATCTTTATCTAGTTTGTTCATACAACTATAAAAGGCTTATCTTTATCATAACCAACTTCACTTCTATGGGTTCAAGTCTGGCCAGAAAACTGACCAGTATCTTCAGAATGGCACACATGTACAACTTCATGGTTAGGGTGGAGGGCTGGCCCACCTGACTGGAGGCTACGACAACTGCATGGAACCATTTTAGATTAATATATCGACCGTTCGCAGTACTAACACAGTTGAATATGGTATTATGGGACAATGTCAAGGATCTTCAAGATTGGCAAATACTGAAATTAAGTCACTGAATATTTAAAATGTGTTTCACCCCGGCCTTCACATTATTAAACTGATTAGGTAGTTCCATTCGCAAGACTAATCTACTGCTGCATACAAAAAAGTATTCGCAAAGATACAACCCTTCAACTTGAAGAATAGAACATGGAGCTATTATGACCCTGACTTACAGTAGGCAAACACATCGCTGCATTTTTTCCTTTTGTAGTTGGCTGTGGAAAAGATACACTATTCTTTCAGTTAGCAGTATTGTTATCACCACCATTTGTATCATTGCAGTATTACTAAATACCTTCATTCAAGTGTAAACTATTCCATATAGTCTGACATGTATACTCACTCACCAATGGGTAATATTTGCTCTGATGTCCAATAGTAACCAACAAGCTGATGCAGACCCAATTCTTCCCACTGGCTATGGAGACCATGAGTGCAACAGGACCTCAGTCACTGACTCTACAGAAGGATCAAACATCCTATCTGAATGGAAGCAGGAGAGGCAAGGTCGGAGCACAGCTTGCTATAATGGACATCAGTAGTAGTACCAAGAGCAAATTCCACCGCTGTACACAACACCGCTGTTTCCTAGTTCATTCGATTGATCCTCAGTTATATACCCTAGAATTCTACCACAAATTTTATAAATAAACAAACAAATAAGTACGTAAGTAAATAAATAAATAAATAAATAAAAATGATGGTTGAGATATACACACAGGATACTACTACATGTAAGTTTTACAATCATGAAGAAGTTCAAATACCTTGAAACCAAATACCTATCATCCTGTTGAAGAAAAAATAAAGGAAGGAAAAGACAACATGCATTTCAATTGTAGTACTGGCTGAATATATCTCAACTCACTTACTAGTCATAGAGCAGAACAAGTGGATAAGGGGTGGAAAGAAACAAAAGTGTGGTGCTGGGAGAATAATGCAGTCCTATACACCACACACAACACAATAGTAGTATACAACCATTGCATAAGACATAGTTAGAACTTACAGTAACACGATCAAGAGTGATCACTTGGCGTAATCACAATGATCATTGCTAGAGGCAGAACATGCTTGTA
>WLWD01003098.1_pt1 | contig 56117 bp, 30 predicted proteins | sample 6712731 | NCBI WGS metagenome assembly WLWD01 (sample SAMN12718690, study PRJNA576275) | sponge metagenome | isolation source: marine sponge | host: Mycale hentscheli | place: New Zealand: South Island, Marlborough, Capsize Point | collected 2014-11-01 | reverse complement strand
TTTATTTTTTTATTTGTATATATGTATGGACGTACGTAAGGCATTTTTGTACTTTGACCCTCGCGTTTTTGTGTTAGTTCGGTTGTCGACCCAGTCCCAAATTGCACTAAACAGAATCCTCTGGTTTATCGATCAGTACCCGTATCACCCTAGAAATTGAATTGTTTACCGTTTTGAATTCTTTTGCGGGTGCAGTTAAAACGTGAAAACTTAAGGGACTTCCATTTCTATTCGAGTTAGTGGCGATGGTAAGTCAATGCGCTCTTTGTCATTGTTATAAGCCGTGCGCAACAGTATTTACTTGAAAATACATTGTCCACTAGACTACCGCTAAGGTAAGTCTGTGTAGGTGCATGTCCAGTTGTGTCAAAGCATTGTGTGTTACAACCACTACTTAGCTAAACAATATCACAAAGAAAACTTTAAAATAACGTGTATTGTTTTGTTGTTGTTTTTTCCCTTCAATTCAAGCAGTTGCAGAGAGTTGTTACTATGGCACTGAAATCCCTTTACCGTGTATGCGAAATTAAAAAACTGGACCTTATTTTCTGTAGCTTCAGTGTTAGAAGCCAAAATCATTCATATAAAAATAGTATAGTCTTTAGGCTCGCTCGCCATTTGTGCTCAAGCACATCACTAGTATAAGGTGATAAGATTGTTGCAGATGGTTCATTTGATTTTCTGTCTCTATGTGCATTCAGTCATTGGATTACATCAGAGACGCCTTCGGGAGAAGAAATTTAGCCAGAAAGACTTTAGTGGACAATAGATTCCTTATTTAGTTGAATTACATAACTCTTCTTTTTAACTAAATGTTAAAATTGTAAGATCATTTTTATTATTTTTTTAAATTATAATAATAATTTTTTTTTTTGTTTGCTTGGGGGCGGGAGGGGGGGGTGGTGGGTGGGGTGGGGGGGGTGGGGTGGGGGATGTTTTATATTGTGTCATATACAAAGACTACAGTTTCCATGATCAACAATTGTTGTATGATTTATTCTATAGTTCGCAGTGGTAAGGCATTGTAAACTGCAAGATTTCATAATACTTGTCTGGGTGGGTTACTTTTCTCAATTTTGGTGATTGTATTCAAAATTCTGTTTTTATATCCCCAGCTTTATTGGTATGGCGATCTGTTTGTACATTAATCACTAGCAAATGGAAAGAAGTTATTTTACTGGGCAGAAATTATCTAGGCACTTAGTATAATAAATCCGGGTTATATGTTTTTTCTTTGAGATAATGTAAAAACACTGATGATATGTAAAATGACACTACAGTATAATCATATGATAGATATTCAGTAGCGAACATACTAACTAGTCATGCTTATCTTGTAGCTACTCATAAACTCCCTGAACTGGTTATCTCAATAATGACGACTCACAAAGCACAAAGATTATGCCACACACCCCATATTTGATGTTTGTAATTAACAGGAATTCACCATGGGAACAACTGTTACTGCCACACCCCCAAGTTCCTTCAAACTCCTCCCACTCTACAAAAAACCTTATTGTGACAACTTCATTATCTTTGTGGTATCTATACATATTTACCACGAGTCCTGATCAGTTTTGTGTTTTCACAGCTAAAATGGCACAAGAATTTACAGTCATTGCTGAAAATTCAGACTGATAAGTGGTAGTGAACATATTCCTTACCTCATTGTCTGAGCACTTGCCAACAAAGCATATACATTTATTTTGATTTTCAACCTACCTTAGAGTATGTGGATCAATTCTACACATTCTCACTACATATTAGGCAATACCTTGGCTCATTAATTCATAGTAACATATAAAAATTCAAATACTTCCCATGCAGCACTGTCTCTCTCCAGACAAGAATATAATGTATTAGCAGCCATTATCACATTCATTGTAACCTGGGTGAGTGCAACTGATTAGGTAGTCATAGATTGCATATGCTTTATGATTTATTATATTTACACTCGTCAATAAAGGTATTGGTTTTTGCTAATGACATGGCAATAATGAATTGCCAATTTTCATTTAATATAGACCTATGGCCCCAATTTTGACTTCCAATCGATTTCCCCCCCTATAGAGTGACACTTCTGTGTATGCGTAAAATATTAACTCACTAAGGCTATACTATTGTAGGCAAACTCCAGTTGTCAAATGTAATTTTTTCCACTGTTTACTATTGTATAATAGTACATCATTACCAGATGAAGACATATACAGAAAATGGGCTTCCTGACACTTGCTCTTTGTCTACGGACACTGTTAGCTCATGGAGACCCCACACAATTGGCTGGTATTGGATACGGTATTCTCCAGGTTGTAATTGTTCAACATTACACTTGATCTCAGATTTATTGCTTAGAGACTTCAATATTCCGACTACTTCAATTATACGTCTAGTTGTCTTGTTGTTAGAAAGTCTCGTAGTCAACAATACCTCAGCTGTTTTACCCACTTTTGCTGTCTTCACATTTTCTCCTTCTACTGTGCAGGCACCTGGGTCTACAGAGGAGTAGATATACTTAGCCTTGGTCTGGCAGAAGTCCTGCAAGGTCTTGTTACCTATTACCTCTACTCTCATGTTGGCTTCCTCCACTGGTTCTAAGCTCAGCCCTGACTTGCTGTGCTCTTCTATGTCTACCTGGATTCTGTTGTCTATCTCAGTGAGCATGCTCATTACCTCATTGTCTGAACACTTGCCTACGAATCTCTCTGTGTAGTCTACAATGCTGTGAAGCTCTGCAGTAGCTAGAGACAAATTCTTTTCTTGAGCTACTAGCTTGGCAACTTTCTTTTGAACTGATTGAGAATTTTCTTGTAAGAGTTCATTCTTGCGTTTTTCGAGAATCTCTGTGAGTTCAGCAAAAGACGTTAGAATAGTATTAGAAACTAAAGTTCCTTGCTCCTCAACTTCCTGTATGGTGGCTTGTACAGCTTTCATTGCTCGTGATATATTTGAAACTTTTTCTTTGATAGGCTCCACCTTGCTTAAAAGAGTTTTTCTGGTGTTAGGAGCTGCTACTTTGCTGAACTCAAAGTTGTGGTCTCTGTGGATCTTGGCTGTGCAATGGTGGCAGATGAGAGTGGCACAATCGAAGCAGTAGATGATGAGTGGCTCCTCGTGAGTGGGACACTTCTTAGTGGGAGGTTCCTCTACAGTGATCTCTCTTACTCGTCCTTGCTTGAGATCTTCTAGAGTATCTACTTCATGAGAGGCAAAGGGCTTCCACTTTTTGTGCTGCTTGATGCATTCCTTGCAGATAAACACAGCACACTGGCGACAGAATGCTTCAGCTTTGTCTTCAGAGTCAGTGCATCCTTCACACTTGACCTCTACCTTGCCATGGACTCGCTCAACTGTAGAATACATGGACTGCATGCGGTAGACAAAGAAAGCTGTCTTTAATCCGTCAACACTATCTTCAGGGAGAGTGGTCTCTTTGCGACACTCGGGACAACAGAAGGGCCTTTGAGAGGCTGTCCTGTGGGCCAGTTGGAGGATGCACTTCTTGCAGTAGTAGTGGAGACAAGGGAGGAGCTTAGGCTCTGTGTAGCGTTCCTGGCAGACAGCGCAGGTGATATCTCTCTCCAAGTCTTCCAGACTCTTCTTCTCATGTCTTATACATTCTGTCATGGTGGGGAACCGATATTATTGACACAACTCAAAATGAAGGAAAATGTATTACTCTAAGAATCTCGGGTGTGGTGGCAACTTAGCTGTTCAATAAAGGCTAGTCTCGTGAGCCAGACCCTTTACCAACCGCTAGCGCGGGAGAAGGAAAGGTCTGGTAAACGTGCATACATCGTTTCGTTCCATTCCCCACGCATGTGGGGAACAATTATTTCGCGTGTTTTATAGCTTAGGGAGCGTGGTTTGTTTACATCCGGTTGAAAGTCATTAGCAAGTACTCACAAACATGAAGCGGTGCAAGCGCAGCGGTAGTTGGGCGTCTCGGTATACTTCTCCACTCACTATCTGGTATTCCCCATTCTTAACTGACTGTTTTACGATTGACTTTGTAGCATGCTTGTCAGTAATGTGAATTGCTGATACTCCCATTGCTGTTGCAGCAGACACTTGATCCTGCATCAAAGCTATAAGAGGAGACACTTGTCCACCTTCGTAGCTGATCGAAAACAATGGGCAAAAGAATGTAACAGAGAGACTTTCCAAAGCCAGTTGGAAGAGATACAAACACATCCTTCCCCTTCACAAACTCCATAATACTCAAAGTGAGTCCAAGAAGAGCTAGAAATTGAGCTACCCACTGCATTTCACCAACAACTTCTTATGCTCTCACTGTAGTTGGGCGTCGACCGACCTGTTGGCAACTGACATTTATGCAAATAATTTAGTTGCGTTTGTGATCGATGAAGCCCATTGCATCAAGAAGTGGTATGTAATATACTATAACTAATGTTAGCCTGTAATGTTTCATTTGCAATGTTAGGGGTCCAAGTTTCAGGAAAGAATTTTCTCATCTAGAGGAAATAAGGAGCATTGTTCCTGAAAGTGTACGTTTGATGACACTTACTGCCACTGCTACCTTCTCAACAAGAAGGTTTATTATTAAAAATTTGTGTATGAAGAATCCTGCTATAGTTTATGCTCCACCTATACAAAATAATATTATTATGTTTTGTATCGGAAAAGCCAAAGGGTGGTATTCCTGAGGTCTTTCAACCGATAGCAGCAAAATTAGCCAAAGAACGTGATATGGGTCGAGTAATAATATTTTGTCGTTCCTATCCAGATGCTATTTCAATTCACAGCTACCTTATTACAGCACTCGGTCAATCTTGTACAGAACCTAAAGGATCACCTAACTATGTTAACTATAGAGTTGCGGATTTATACTCCCATTGCACTCATCCATCAGTGAAGAACAAACTACTAAAGCATTTACTTCCTCATCTACCTTTCGTATAATTGTAGCAACCAGCGCTTTTGGAATGGGTGTAGACTGTCCTGATGTACGGCAAGTCATACACTGGGGTGTTCCTGATGATACAGAAATGTATATACAAGAAAGTGGAAGAGCAGGACGAGATAGAAGGCCTGCATTAGCACTGCTACTAAAGAACAGTAATGATTTAAAATATACATCAAACGAGATGAAGAATTACTGCTCAAACACAAACAATTTATGTAGAAAAACAATTCTGTTCAGTGATTTTCCAAGTTGTGATTGGCAGGAAGTTGTACATGCTGTGACATTTGTGCTAAAATATGCAAGTGTGAACAGTGTGACACCAAACTAAATTCATTCTTTTACTGAATATGTCATTGTTTTGTTTCATAATTGTATTTAAGTATTTCATTAAAAAATTCTTTAAGAGGCATAAAAAAAGTATTTTAACACATATATTGGTCATCATCACTGCTATCTGAGTCTTGAACTAAGTTTAATGAGGCCATAACAGGTTAGATATAATTGAAAATCTTTCCACCATCCATTCTTTCACTTCTTTTTCATCCAAGGTTTTAATTAATGCATTTCTCTGCAAATTAGGAAAATATCGGAGAGGTCTTTGTGCTCCACTTTTGAAGGGGTCGCATTCCACCAACTGCTGTATAATCATTTTTAATTCTTTAAGTTGTGATTTTTCGGAGTGTTTGCCACTGGTAGACTATGCCAACTTCACAATCAAAAGAGTTAGTTGCCTTTGCGAGTTGTAAATCACAGCTGATATTGTGTCCAAGAAGACCACGTACATTGATAAACCGTGACCATTTCAGCTGCTCAGCCAAGTTGCATGGAAGAAGTATGTGGTATTGAGATAGAAGAGTCAATGCTTCAATTGCGTAGTTCTTTCTCCCAGTAGCTTTAAAAAGAATAAGCATGTACTTCCAAAGCAAAAGAACCTGATCTCCATCTCCCTCTCGAATAGCGTATTTGAAGTCAAATATTACAAGACCTAATGTTAAAACTTCACAAGTATACTCATATGCAGTGCCCTTATCACTACCACTATGGGAGGGGTCTTTAAACGAAGTTGCCAGGTCGACATGTTGAGTAATAACATGCTCCGCTATGCTATGCAAAACCAAGCGTCTGACGTCATCACTTTCCATCCAAACATCATGGGAGACAATTGAAGGTGATGGTCTGTCGTGTATGGAGGACATGCCTAAGTAGGACATAACTGCAGCCAAAATATGACCATTCATAATTACCTCCAAAAAATCTTCTGATGCATTGACAAGATTTAGATGTGTTTCGTCGATTGATCAGGTTTCTCAGCTGACACAGTGTACCTTTGTCCATCTCTGATGTAGTTTTGTAGAGTCTTTTCCGAAACACCTGTACATTATAATACGCATGGTTATATACAGAATAAACATACAAATATATTTTATACTCTAAAAAGCATACTTTAGCATGCCAATCCTCAGCAACAGGCAAAAACCATCCAGGCGATGCACTCTGAAGTGCTTCTGATGTATTGTGCACTTCGTGCTCGAGCCACGGACAAACCATCACCACCCAACAATGTGGAAAGAAATACTCGATCCTCAGTAAGAGCAGTACCAGGAATAGGCTCCTCAAGATTTACCACTTTAGATGGGATATATTTTTTATACTCTTCTAATATATCTACCATGTCTTCATAAAGCACTTCATTCTTTGGTAAGACTCCAAGTGGAACCTAGCATAAAAACAAAATGGCATAACAACAATGTTATCAATAACAAATCATGGTATCAATAAAAGATTCAATTAAACCAATAACTTTTAGCTAGTAGAATTTCTGAATTAGGGTACTGATTGACCAATAATAGAAATATATTTAAAAAGTGTTCTCTAACGTTATAAGTGCAATAGAAAGACAGAGCACAAGAAGGAAACTTTCAAAGTCATAAGATATTACAACATTATTGTATATAAACATTAGCCGCTCAATACTGCTTACTATTTCTGATATGCGACACATTTCTGAACTATATTTATGAGGAATGTGTCGCTGCACAAGACCTTTAAAGTCTTCTTTAAAAAAATCCAGGTATTCTACAATGACTCGTGACACATGGATAATAATTCTTTTCTTCAATAATCTGTAGTCATCAGATTCTGGTATTAATTTGTATATAATAGCTTCCTTTCATTGTTCATGGCCTATGCTAGAAAAATCAATTCTATCCTTGACCGCATAAACTTGCACATAATGCAACATCACACTCTGTACATCTTGCCTCATATATCTTGGCTTGATAGTTTTATCGATGTTATCAAACACTAGCTTATAACCAGCATTTGTCGACTTGACGGCAGTGCAAGTTTCTACTGCCTCTGACTGGATTGAGATTGTAGTCTCATTCAAGGACTTTTCAGCCATTGACTCTTCAGCTTCTTCAAAAGCTAGCTCAGTTAGATCTTGGCTATCCAATGACTGTTCAATAACACCTGGGCAGATCAAAGAATCGTTATCAGGAGATGCTGAAGAATCAAGTGACAAAGTATCAGAGGATAGTGCATCTTCAAGGGGCTCTGGTGTTGATGAATGAAGTGGGAAACGCAATTGAGCGGAACATACCCTGCTATCCAGAACAGAAGATTCATCCTGTAAAAGTAACATTACTGTAAATAAAGAAGTGTGTATATAAATCCATTTCATACCCAAACTACTGCCTAACAATGCCATACTGGAATTACATTTTATTTTGTAATATTATTTGAAAATTTATTGTGTGCAAACCGTGAATATGTCCTTTTCCGGATCCAGAAATTGCAGAAAGAAGGGGTTGTTGATCAAACCCTAAAATACACCCCCCAATGTTCATTAAAGTATATTCAATTGTCTAATTTTGCAAATTTCTTTTACCGTGAGGATTACGCATTTCAAAAAATATAAATCGTAAACAGGGATAGAAAGATTACAACCCCCCTCTCCTCTTCCCACTCTGGATACAGCCCTGGCCTATTCTTATTATCCTGCTAGCTCAGGTTTCAGTACCAGTGGGAACACATTAACTATGCCCAAGGAAATATATTACTTGTTCAATGGATGTGATGATTAAATAAATGTTACATGTGTAATTGGATACATTTAGGCCCTTACCTTACACCAAAAAGCATGTATCATGTAAATAATGTGTTGAGCAAGCTAGTATTCATAGAATGTGTACTACATATTCAACCACCTAATGATACTGACTTTATCATGTTCATAATATTTTATTTTTACCAATACTCAATGGCTCATTGCCTCCCTCGTCACCCATAGTGCAAATCTGAACTCTCCATGGAATCAAGTAAATTGAAATCTTTCAAACACGTAACACTTAGACACACCAAAAAAAAAATTAAAGATAAGACCATTGATATAATTTAATTCAGCAAAGCAAGCACAACGAGCGGAACTGACTTTCTAATGTGTTTTGTCTCATATTTAGTTATATCTATGTCTAGAAAATAAAACCCCTCAGGCGTATGTGGCACTCGTTCACGCGCGAATCTAACATAAATGGCTGAGCAGTTTTTCTCTTGCCCGCGCATGACTCTAAACGTAATGACGTCCTGTACCACTGTTAATTGAAAACTTGAACTTTAGTCAAGCATCCTCGCTCAACTCTTTATTCACAACACCTTAGCACATTCTATGGTTTGCAATAGCTCGCTTCGCTGATTTTAATGTGAATATTTACTATCCCTAGTTACATACTATTCCAAATGATTGCATAAATGGGAGTGAGGCTATGTAGTATATAGTATGGAGTGTTTACATGTTCTCTTTGCATGCCAGTATTCATATAATATGTATTAACATTCATACCTGAGATGAAATCGAGTTCCATTGAACACTTTCTTTCCAGTCTAGGACCAAAGAATCATAATCACTACCAAAGATATTAATAACTTGGACAGTGGCGGTATGTGAAAGTGAAATAATTCTTTGAATGAGACATGCTGGAGGTCTACGATGTTTGCACAGAATGGAAACCACTACAACCACTATATATTCTGTATTTCGTCTTGGTTTTGCAGTTTTCAAGCAGGACATCAAAAGATATAGAAGGGTTGGTGCTTTGCTTCTTAATTCACTATGTAATGATGTTACCACATTCTTGAAATTTTGGACAGACATTACAGACTTATCCCTCAAGGATTGAGATGGACTACTTGGCTCAGCTTGCAAGGTCTGGCTTCCTGTGTCTGTACTTAAGGGTGTACTACCTAATTCCATATTCTGCAACTGTTGGCCGGTTTCAGTTTCATGAGATCCAGGCTGACAGCATAGTGTGCTCGTGGATGCTTCTGGAGCTTCAGATTGAGTGGTTAATCGGGATATATGTAAGATAGCCCCAGAGAAATTGTTGCTCAGTTGTTTGTGCAATTGGTGATATTTTTCTATCAGCCCCACACAACTTCTACAAATGATCCTGTATTCAGACTTCCAGTGTCTACTCCACTATCTGCAGCAACTGCCAGAGAAGATAAAGTTTTCAAATATAAACTTAAGCTGGGGCTTGACAGCAGGCGCCTACGCTTCTTGTTTTCACCGCTATCCAACAATTTTCCACAGCCAAAACAGTTCTGGTAACCATTTTTCTTCTTGCAGTCAACTGGTAATTATTCAATTTAAACCTTCCGGCCAACGCAGGAAGTAAACAAACACACTAATTGCATTCCAGCAGAACGAAACGATGTATGCACGTTTTCCTTCTCCCGCGCTAGCTGTTGGTAAAGGGTCTGGCTCACGAGACTAGTTGACGGCGTGGTGGTCAGTCACATGAGATTGTGGTTTTGATTAAATGATATTCATGTGTACTGGTCAGGCCACACACTTTACATTTCTATTTCATAGTTCTTCATCCAGAAGGTTATTCGCATGGGTAATTCCTACAGCAGTGTCCTCCCTCACCCCCCACTTTTGAATAAGGAAGCTAAGCTCCCCCCAAAAGAGAAAATTATTAATACTTTCTGGAACAAATATTTGCACCACTATACATTTTTTTACTTACTCCTGCCCATTTGTATTGTTAGCTATAGCTTCCGTATTCACAATATGAGATTGTGATCCACTACAGAAGACATCACACATCACTCACTAAGTTTGAATAGTATTGAACTCAAGGATTTTCACTCCAATAATTTTAAACATCTAGTGATGTCATGACTAGTAGAGTTGGAACTGGCTAGTGCAATTAAGTATCTACACAAGGGTTGTTGAGGCCACTCTAAACAAATTCAGCAGAATGACCAGCTTCTTCCACTTTGTACAATGCCTAAAATTTAATTGCAAATGTAATGATGTCTACAATAGATATCTTAAAAATGAACGGAAAGCTTATATAGTTAAGAAAACAACAACAATAAATATAATATATAGCTATTATGATAACGCATAATAACTAAATCTAGCAAATGGTGATGATAATGATCATAATGATAACAATTGCTAATAGTATAATTAAAATATAGAAATAATTTTATATTGATAAATAATATTGAGTAACTATGAAATATTAAATTTCCAAAACAGGATCTGTGTAAGATTGTGATGGTGGGAGGGAAAAAAATTCTGTACTTATGAGGAAAAAACCCATCAAAACATAATATATCGCGCAATGTTTGCAATAATCGTTAACATCTTATCAGCACGAACAGATGACTTCAGTCTCATAGCTATAATCTCATCAGACTAGCTCCGTCCTAAAGGAAGTCGATGGAATGTCTCTAATGCCTCCATCTCTTCCTGCTCCCAGCATACTCCAACTCCACCCATCCAGTCACGTGACCCTTCCTGTAGCTGAGGCTTCCCTTCTTCCATGGCCTTGAGCCTCTCAATGGCCGCCCACGCAATCATGACTCCATTGTCAGTGCAGAGTTCAGGACTGGGGATGTGGAGGTCAAAATCGAACAGCTTGAATGCCTCTGAAAGTCGACTACAGTGGTTGTGGTTGGAGGATACACCGCCTGATACTACCTGAAAAATTAGCAACAAATGTCTGTAGTAACATAGTGTGTATCGGTTGGCAAAAGTTTCAATACAATTGGCACTGTATAGCTGTGGGGGTCGTCATCAGGGTCTTACGCCTTTGTCGATCCTCGCACAGGTAAGAGCCCAGGCCATTATTACTCTGGGTCCTACAGGAATAGATTAATAAGGTACGCTGTTACCAGAGTAAGTGTGGCGAGTGCTGCGCGTAGGTAACTAGTTATGTTTTAATAAAATTAGTTACAATACACGACAACACAAGAAGACAGAAAATGATGTTTACGTCAAGTCTGACTTACACACGAACTGCCAATGACCTGCACGCACATGCTTAAGTACGCACACACACACACAACCAACCAATCAGATCTTGTGCATGTGGCTAGTCCACGTGCACAAGTGTACACCCCAAATACTTAAAACTCAAAATCACGCACAACATTACAAATCAAATCCAATAAACGCACAATACGGAAATAAATGAATACATACAAAAACTGTTCTCTTCTTTCACTTCTCTCTTCTTTCTTCTCCTCTAGTCTGTTCTCTTCTCTGCTCTCTCGGCTACCCTTTCCCCACAATAGCAGATCAATATACAAAGTGGTGAAGGAAGGCTATTTAATACGGGAGGGGATGTGATTGGTTCAAATGAATGTGTTATTGTTTAAATGCTTTTTCATGTGACAAATAACCTCATCTGAGTGTGCCCCAGAATAATGGGGAAACTCCAGCTCTCCAATGCCTGCTACCACTTCAAAATACATGCAAAAACTTATCCAACACTGACAGCTGTTATGTATAACCTACAGCACCCTCACCAGATGAGTCAGTTCAGGTCTCTTCATCCTGCAGTACAAGAGAGCTCTTTGTGTGCGCCCCAACAAGTGGTCCATAACTAACTTCTGAATCGCTGCTGCCAGATCCTCACACATTGGTATGGGCGCGGTCTCGTCCCAACCACTATAATGCAGGAGTGTAATGATGAAGTGTACAGTTTTAGAAATACAATTAATTTAATTCACAATTTCTTTCTCAGCCTTCTTTTACTCATTAGATGCATTCTCTCTCTTTCACAGGCTTTTTTTTAAACAATACAGAATTAAAAATATTTGGTCGCCACCGGGAATTGAATAATAAGAAACTTAAGAGAAATTTCGTTAGTCTGTTGAGAGTGAGACTATAGCATAGCAGTACCCCTTAACAGTATGAATACAGAATTAGAGTGTTTGTTCGCCGGGTAGTTGTCGTAGCTCAGCAGCAGAGCGTTTGTGCACTATACAAGCAGTACTGGGTATTGTTTAAAAAACCCTGTGAAAGAGAGAGAATACATCCAATTAATTTAATGTTGGTCACCTGAAATTAATGCAACTCGTAGAAATCACTTCCGCCCTGTAACATGCAATGACTGTTTTAACTGTCTATTATGAGAAATGACCAGTTGTGACTTACCATTCTTTTGAGAGTCACATATGTGATGCATGGCTCCCCTCAAGAAAAAGAGAAGTTACAGTCCATTCTACATGCCCACAACATGGAAAGAAAAAAAACGTTTTAGACATCTAAACAAAATAAATGAACTTAACAACAAATTCTGCTAAACTCTAACTTGTCCTTTAGCTAACACTCAGTTACATCATTCAGAATATTAGTACACATTGGAAGAAACTTACATTTGAATAACATATACTTAGACTGAGCAATTATAAACCATTAAACAATTTTTACCTCAGTCTAGAATAATAGTAGGATTTCATAAGAACTGCAATTATCTCCTTTATAATATTATATGCGTTACATTTTCACTGCTGTATTGCAGCATGCTATCTAGATTACTACCTAGATAATGACTAGAAATATGCTGACAATGCATATCTTACACGCTGCTTAAAATTCCTTTGTAGTCCACTGTCTTAGGGTTTTGGGCGTTCATTTGCGGCAGAAATCACCAAATTTTGTACACTTGACCTTTGATGGGTACTATTGAAATCCTGATATAGGACACGCGAAATGCGACGTGTTAACCCCTCCTAATTAAAAATGGCCGACTTTAATATTTGCTGTAACCCAATATCACCCAATATCAACTAACCAGTCTTATTTAGGCAATATTCTGCATGCAATCTGTTAGTGTAATGTATGCCTAAAGGTTTTTGTCTCTAAAAATTCAAGGTCACAAGATATAAGGTTTTTTGCCCCAATTATATGACCTTTGACCTTATATTATAAATAATCATAAAATTTCATAATCACAGGATATTTGTTTTGGTTTTTGTTATTATTTGGTAGTTAATGTTGTACAGGAGCTGGTTGCCCATAGCAGTTTCCTCCACATTTGCATCTGGCCGTGCAAACTAATCCTCTCTTGTAGCACGAGCACTTGCCGGCACAGCTTTTTGTGCACCCACAGCTAACTAGCTCTTCTAGTGCTTTTGCTGCTGGAGGAAGGGGAGTCCAGAAAGGCACCCAACCAGACTCAGTGTGAGTCCATCCCCAGGAGCCTGGGCTTGGTAAAACTTGATTTGCCACAAGGGATTGTCCCCACACATATCCAGCTTGATAGGTCACTCTCTTTACATGCTCTATTAGGGCTGCCTTTGTGGGTGGTAGGTATTCAAATGTTCGAGATGACTGAGCGAATATATTCTGGCGAGCTTGGTTGACTTCTGTTGAAGAACAAGTTATGGAGTACAACGAGACAACATAACTCTCAATAACATCGATATGTTCAGTTGCAGCTTTGATGATAGACATAGCATGATGGATCATTGGAGAAGTACTAGCTTTATCTCGGAAAATTGGAAGCATTGAAGTGATGCAAGGTGGACGATCATATTGTGGTAGATTGGAGGCACAGTAAGCCGCCCATGAAACAACATCATCGTGGTTGAGATGATTCCTTTCAATTATTGACTGTGCGTGAGTGATCCAGTGTTCTTCTACTTCTGATTGCAGATTAGTGACATTTTGAGGAACAGCTGATTCGGTGATCTCAGACGGTGTCACAGGTGGTGCATTCACAGGAACAGATTCAGTAGTCTTAGACAGTACCACTGATGGTGCATTCACAGGAACAGATTCAGTAGTCTCAGACAGTACCACTGGTGGTGCATTCACAGGAACAGATTCAGTAGTCTCAGACGGTACCACATTCACAGGAACAGATTCAGTAGTCTCAGATGGTACCACTGGTGGTGCATTCACAGGAACAGATGGTGTTGGCCTACAGGGACCAGTCACAGCCACTGGGGTCAATTTATCAGTAACATTCACTTCCTTTATATCTGTGTAGAACCGTGGTAGACGAGCAATCTTTGGTAGTGTTCTGGCTGCTTCTCGATACTGCTCTGCACTCCTCACAATTCCCATGTTGCTATGGGTTGGAAGTTGGGTGAGGGAACATCCCGTACCATGTAGGGCTTCTTTGGCATCACGGTTAGATGGATTAATATCAATGTTATCTACACTGCCTATCGTCAACAGACCCTTTTTCAGAATTGTACCACACGCTACACCTTCTGTCTTAAACATCTTGATAACGGAATTTGCCATAACCTTGGAGATTTCTCTCACTCTTGCATATGATATACATATTCCAAGTTCATGTAACCGGTTTATGGTGTCCTCACTGTGTTCAGTTGCCCCATATACTTTAAGTGCTATATAAATTGCCAGAGGTGTTTCCCTGTCAGCTTTATGTCGGATATTGGTGACTGATTTGGTCGGTGTCTTCTTTACAGCATTGTAGATTAGCAGCTCTGCAATACACAATGCCACAGATTTCCGATCCTCAACTTTATGACGTTTTACTGAAGGGCCACACAATACCATGTCAATAAACGATGACAAAATGTGAGGAAGTGATTCTTCCTGTATGTTAGCTGGAAATTTGCCATCAAATTTTTGTTTAGAATCAAAGATATGTTCTCTGAGGTGAATAGCTGTTCGAGCCATGTTGCATGCATTTTGATCAGGACTTTGATACAGCTCTTGAGCAGCTACTTTCCCAATTGCATTTTCACATGCTATGTAAAGCTTCTTATCATGAGCTTTTAGGCCTTTCATCCATGGAATTTGTGACAAAATACGTTCTTGGAAGCGAGGCGTATGTACCCTGGTTGGAACTGTGCCTCCTAACTCGTCAAGTCTTGTTTTGTATAATTCTGCCAACTCTGATATGTAAAATGGGCCATCACTATCACTCTCAGTAACATATGCCACTGTTTCTGCAAGGGCAATACCTTCAAGCTCAGATTGACTGATCTTACCCTCACTATGCTTTTTGCGCAAACAGGACCTGTGCCGAGTGTAATACTTTGTCATACATTCTTTGTGATACACTGTATCATGTGCAAAGAGGTCACCATTTGCAAGCTCACCAAGCATATTAAAGTCGTCCAGGTTAGTAGCCCATGCCCTCACAGTAAGGTCACACTCAGTGGAAGAAACACTGTGCATCATCTTTTCAGGGTCATCAATGCCACAAAAAAGACAGATGCCACCTACAAGACTACTTGTACTACATCGACTTATCTTTCTTGTCTTGGCTGGACTTGCCTGTGCTGGTTCTGCATCATAAGGCCGCTTTATCTTCGAACATACTCGAGAAAGTTTGTTGAAGCAGGACTTATGAAAAATTGCATGATTAGTCATCAGTGTTTGTTGAAGATTGGCATCATTCAAAAGAGATTGCGGAATATTTATTGGTCCATTGTAACTGCCTTCAAACTGGGAAAGCGCATCTGACAGTGATTTGTACCCTGCACCTATGTCTTTGCGCTTGCTTTTGGCTGGGCACCTGATCTCCCCACCATCATTGGTCTGGCAAAGACAGCATAGTGACCAATTTACTTTCTGTGTTCCCATAGTTGGAGTGTAAGTGCCCCTAAAACAATGGAATACACTATACTAGCTCTTTTAGGGAGAAAAATGATCTAAACTGACTTTTATCTTGTGATCTTGAGCTTGGATAATAGAGACAACCTTTCCAATCAATTTGGCACACCTGAAACTGTAGGAATCCACTCCAAGATCTTCACAATTGGACTAGGGCTCTCAAGAATATGAACACATGTTTGTACTAGTGGTAGCACATGGCTGTTCCAGTGGTTGGTCTTAAAATGTTAATTATAGGGTGTTAATTAATCATAAAATGTGTGTCCTATATCAGGAATTGATCAGTACATATGAAAGGTCATATGTGCCAATTTTGGTGATTTCTGCCGCAAGTGAACGCTGGGGCCTTTTTTTGACTCTAAGACAGTGGACTATTGGACATTATGCTGACATTTTCAAATTTTCCTTTCTTTGCTACTTTCTCGATTGCCACACCCCCAGGTACTGCGGCACCGTCCGGGTGACGATCAAGCTGCATTATTCGAGCACATTTGTCCAGTACCATTCCCGGGCTATCATCAAGGCAAGTACCCAGGACTGTAAACTTGTGCACATGCTCAGCAATGGCCAGTATGCAGTGACCTCCAGAGCACAGCAAGACCAGGTGTGGGAACGGAATTCTAAGGAAAGAATCGTGAGTTAAAGATCAAGCAAGCTCTATACATATATAGTGGAGACTTTCGGTCTGATATATACATACCTGAAGAAGGTGTACTGCTTCCATGCTGGTGTAGTTGATATATACATACCTGAAGAAGGTGTACTGCCTCCATGCTGGTGTAGTTGATATTGAATACAGTGGTGTAGGAAGATGTTTCTGTATGGGGGGACTCCATAACAAAGAAATCAGGGCATGTGTTTTGTGGTTTAAGGGTGTTCATGTGAGAAATCACCTCTTCCTAGGGCAGTTTTGGGTTATTATTATGTCTTTAATTTACTATACCTATGTGTATTCAGTTATAATTGCTTAGATGATGCTTTTTATAATTAATCGATCTTTATATTAATATTTATAATAATTGTGAAGTGATGAGTGAAATACATTTGTAACAAAAGAGAGAAAACACATTTTATTATTACATCTTTCCAAAATAGTTAAGTCCTGGTGTTCACAGAAATGAACTCTTTAGCTATTTGGGAGAGATCTAAATCTTCAGTTCTGGTTGGATGAATATATAAAATAAACAGATTGTTCAGTCTTGACTGAGTCATTGAATTTCTCAAAAATGTTTTTATTCTTTTCAAGGATGAGAACGATCGTTCAGCTGTTGCAGTGGTCTGGAAATGTGAAATAGAGTTTCAAAACTTTGTGTACTTCCCCAAGCATTCTTTTAAACATTTCACTTTGACTCATGCCTTCAGCTATTGTTCTAACATTAGTTACAGACTTAAGGATGATTCTGAAAGGCATTCTTTATCATATCTGTAATCATATGCAACTGAATAGCAAATTTCTCCGTGTCTATGTCACGCTCCAAGTATGCAAGTAAGGACTGCTCGGGCTTCAATACCTCTCCATTAGCTGCTTTTAGTAATAGATTCTCTAAGGACTGCATGATTCGAAAGTCTGCTTGATCAAATCTACTTTCAATTTCTCCATATACTAACTCTAGCACCTCAAAATAAATGTGCCTATATCTATCTTTAGGTACTTGATAGTTATGTGGATGCTCTCCGTCATCTAATATTCTAGGTCTTTTACGATACCTTGGAAGACAAGGTTTTTCAGTCAATCCAACACACTGTTCAAGAACATCAGCATAAAATGCATCAAATTTGAACTCTGCATGCACTGACTTACAATGAGAAACTAAAAGGTTTGCTCCTCGAGTGGCTTCCTGGATTGTGGTATCTTTGGCTTGAAGATTACTAATAAGAACATCTTTAAGCAAACCAAAAAATGGTTGCTGCTTTAGTATCAGGCAGTTGAACCAAACCGAGACACACTCCTCATAGATTTGATAGTTGTCGTCGGTCCATCTGATAGACAATGACATTTGTTCATTTCTAGAAATGTCAGTTGCTTCATCAGCAATAATAGAAAACCAGGAACTACTCTGAATATCTGACACTATACTTCTAAGCACAGTATTACCCATCAGAGCTAATATTTCATTAACAATTTCAGGTGAGGTGTACTCCTTGCGATAAATCCAAGTTTTCATCTCTGGGCAGTCTTCAGCTCGAAGTAAAAGAAGCTTATATAAATCACTATCTAAAGAAGCAAGATCTTCATGACATCCACGCAATGGCCTGCCCTGAGAAGCCAAAAATTGAATGCTAGAAATTAGTTTCAACAGCATGCGTTGATGTAAATTCTGAGCCTCCTTGCACTGTGTACTAAGCTGTGCACTAACATTAGTGCTACTATTATGCGCAAATTGCTTTAATACAGCTTCCTTATGCATATCACTTCTTTCATGTTCCAGGAATTTCTCCAAAGCTTTTTTCCAATTACAAAATCCACCCTCTACAAAACAATTTAATTGACGTTTAGAAAAAGTGAGGAGACCTTTTTTCCTTGAAAGTCTCATAACTACGAATGAAACACTTACCATTACTTGCAGCACTTTTAAAGAATGTTGTTAGCTTACTCTGAGCCATAATGATAGCTACAAGTTTCAGAAAGCTTACTACCAAATGTGCTTGTGGCATTTACAGACTTAATATTCACATTATTTGCACTGTATTGAAGACAGCAATTTACACTTTTACTTTTATTGAACTAAACAGATTATCTATTCATCTTATTAAACTAAACAGATTATCTATTCCTCATGAATGTATGAATGTGTGACTTGCATCAGATTATGATGCAATATATAGCTACTAGTTATCAATCAAAATTTAGATTGTGCCCAAAATTATGGGGGGGGGGGGCTCCAGCCCCATGAGCCCCTCCCTTCCTACGCCACTGGAATAGGAGATCTCACATGCATACTGTAGTTAGGTAGGGTATAGAGTGTTGAATTTGTTATGTCATTGTATGGGTGGACTTAAGTTGTGGTACTTGGTGGAGTAATGATGTGTGTTAAAATTGTTTTAGATTCTGCGATGAACTTTAAGCGGATTCTGTTTCGAGGTCACAGTTGGACGTTGTTCCAGTTGGATGTGCTTGTGTTTGCAGTTGTGGATCTCATCTCTAGGAATTATGTATTAGCAGCCATCATCACATTCATTGTAACCTGGGTGAGTGCAACTGATTAGGTACTCATAGATTACATATGCTTTATGATTTATTATATTTACACTCGTCAATAAAGGTATTGGTTTTTGCTAATGACATGGCAATAATGAATTGCCAATTTTCATTTAATATAGACCTATGGCCCCAATTTTGACTTCCAATTGATTTCCCCCCCTATAGAGTGACACTTCTGTGTATGCATAGAATATTAACTCACTAAGGTTATACTACGATAGGCAAACTCCAGTTGTCAAATGTAATTTTTTCCACTGTTTACTATTGTATAATAGTATATCATTACCAGATGAAGACAAATACAGAAAATGGGCTTCCCGACACTTGCTCTTTGTCTACGGACACTGTTAGCTTATGGTGCCCACGCACAATTGGCTGGTATTGGATACGGTATTTTCCAGGTTGTAATTGTTCAACATTACACTTGATCTCAGATTTATTGTTTAGAGACTTCAATATTTTGACTACTGCAACTTTACGCCTAGTTATCTTGTTGTTAGAAAGTCTAGTGGTCAACAATACCTCAGCTGTTTTACCCACCTCTGCTGTCTTCACACCCTCTCCTTCTACTGTAGGCACCTGGGTCTACAGAGGAGTAGATATACTTATCCTTAGTCTGGCAGAAGTCCTGCAAGGTCTTGCTGCCTATTACCTCTACTCTCATGTTGGCTTTCTCCACTGGTTCTAAGCTCAGCCGTGACTTGCTGTGCTCTTCTATGTCTACCTGGATTCTGTTGTCTATCTCAGTGAGCATGCTCATTACCTCATTGTCTGAACACTTGCCTACGAATCTCTCTGTGTAGTCTACAATGCTGTGAAGCTCTGCAGTAGCTAGAGACAAATTCTTTTCTTGAGCTACCAGCTTGGCAACTTTCTTAACTGATTTAGAATTTTCTTGCAAGAGTTCATTCTTGCGTTTTATATAATAACGCATAATAACTAAATCTAGCAAATGGTGATGATAATGATCATAATGATAACAATTGCTAATAGTATTTATAATTAAAATATAGAAATAATTTTATATTGAAAATTTCAAAAACAGCATCTGTGTAAGATTGTGATGGTGGGAGGGAAAAAAATTCTGTACTTATGAGGAAAAAACCATCAAAACATAATATATCGCGCAATGTTTGCAATAATCGTTAACATCTTATCAGCACGAACAGATGACTTCAGTCTCATAGCTGTAATCTCATCAGACAAGCTCCGTCCTAAAGGAAGGCGATGGAATGTCTCTAATGCCTCCATCTCTTTCTGCTCCCAGCATACTCCAACTCCACCCATCCAGTCACGTGACCCTTCCTGTAGCTGAGGCAGCCCTTCTTCCATGGCCATGAGCCTCTCAATGGCCGCCCACGCTATCATGACTCCATTGTCAGTGCAGAGTTCAGGACTGGGAATGTGGAGGTAAAAATCAAACAGCTTGACGGCCTCTGAAAGTCGACTGCGAAGGTTGTGGTTGGAGGATACACCGCCTGATACTACCTGGAAAATTAGCAACAAATGTCTATAGTAACATAGTGCATATCGGTGAGCAAAAGTCATAACACAATTGACACTATATAGCTAAATCAATATATCAATAACTAGCTACACAGTGTCGAAGGCAGATATTTTGATATGGAAGGGGGAGCGGCTTCAAAAGAATGTGTTATAATCGTTTGAAGGTGTTTATGTGAAAATCTCCTCTATATATTGTGTCACATAATAATGGGAGCTTCGTGCCTCTCTCTCACTCCCCCCCCCCCTCCCCCCAATGCCAATGCTACACTTTATAATAGCTATAATATGTTAAGATTTATCAAACACTGACACACTGACAGCTGTTATGTATAACCTACAGCATACTCACCAGATGAGTCAGTTCAGGTCTCTTCATCCTGCAGTACAAGAGAGCTCTTTGTGTGCGCACCAACAAGTGGCCCATAACTACCTTCTGAATCGCTGCCGCCAGGTCCTCACACATTGGTATGGGCGTGGTCTCGTCCCATCCCACTACAACACAGGAGTGTAATGATGAAGTGTACAGTTTTAGAAATACAATTAATTTAATGTTGGTCACCTGAAATTAATAGAACTCATAGAAAACACTTCCACCCTGTAACATGCAATGACTGTTTTAACTGTCTATTATGAGAATAAAGCCTTCAATCTACATCTCACCTATGAAAATGACCAGTTGTGACTTACAGTTCTTTTGAGAGTCACATATATGATGCATGGCTCCCCTCAAGCCAGAAAAAGAGAAGTTACAGTCCATTCTACATGCCCACAACATAAAGAAAAGATAAAAAACTTTTTAGACACCTAAACAAAATAAATGAACTTAACAACAGATTCTGCTAAACTCTAACCTGTCCTTTAGCTAACACTCAGTTACATCATTCAGAATATTAGTGTACATTGGAAGAAACTTACATTTGAATAGCATATACTTAGACTGAACAATTATAAATCATTAAACAATATTTTACCCCAGCCTTGAAATAGTAGGATTTGATAAGAGCTACAATTATCTCCTTTATAATATTATATGTGTTACATTTTCACTGCTGTATTGTAGCATTCTATCTAGATTACTAAACTTAGATAATGACTAGAAATATGCTGACAATGCATATCTTACACGCTGCTTAAAATTCCTTTGGACATTACGCTGACATTTTCAAGTTTTCCTTTCTTTGCTATTCTCTCAATTGCCACACCCCCAGGTACTCCGGCACCGTCTGGGTGACGATCAAGCTGCATCATTCGAGCACATTTATCCAGTACCATTCCTGGGCTGTCGTCAAGGCTTGTACCCAGGATTATGAACTTTTGTACATGCTCAGCAATGGCCAGTATGCAGTGACCTCCAGAACACAGCAAGACCAGGTGTGGGAACGGAATTCTAAGGAAAGAATCGTGAGTTAAGGGTCAAGGAAGCTCTACACATATGGATTATACCAGACAACAACAAGAAGCTTAATAGAGACATAAGTCTTTATTACGCTTTCAGTATGCTGGCTTTCAGTATGCTGGCTGTCTATGGTGCATGCAAATCACCCTTCATGATGTAATAAACAGTAGGCGTACCCTCCAGTTATCTTGCTGTTTATATAGTGTTTACTATACATTTATCACCATAGAGAGTTCGACCTCAGTTGACCACTGAAGAAGACTTTGGCTAACATTATAACATTGGCTCATAAAACGAGAAAATTTTGCAATTATTATACAGTATAAAAAAATTTTATGACACAAAATAGTGGAAAGAAAAAGACACAGTTCACATTGCAAAATTCAAGAAAATTATATGCCCCCCACACACACTAGCTGACAAATAATTGATCAGGCATAAATGCAGAGCTTTTAAGTTTTATAATTATTAAACTTTCACTCTCTCTAACAGATTGTGGCAATAATTGGATAAACTAACTGATTTAATTAAGATAGCAACGTAGTCTCTATCATTAAGTATATATTAGTAATATTTATAGTTGCATCAGTAGCTTTGAAAAATACAAGTGGATGTATATAGAAGTTTTCTTATAACCAGTTAAAGCCTACACTTAGTGGGATGCTAAGAAAAAGCATATTATAGCTATACAAGGATGTGTGTTATGTGTGCTTGATACTTAGCAAAACTGTAACATTGATAGTAAGTACCTGTGTGACAGTCTGGATGTGAATGCGTGGCCCTCCATGTAATAAACAGGAATAAGAGGCTTACTACACATACACACACACACACACATACACACAAACACACATATGTATTGATTTCAATCTGCTGAATAGCTAGGTAATTCAACTTCACTTCACTAGGATAACACAATATAACAGACTTAACAGATATTACACTTACCCCACCATCCACTTATACACATTATTATAGTATATACATTATTTGTATGTGTATGAGTGTGCATGCAAGTCGTTCAATACACTATTAGTAAATGCTACATAGCATACTGATCTTGATAAAGATACTAAATCTTAAGACAATTCACAACTAACTCAGCTTTCTTGGCCAGTTCTCTGGCGTACTCCAAACCGACATCGAGGCAGGAAATCATCCCAGGACCAACTGTTACTGCCACACCTCCAATTTCTTCCAAACTCCTCCCACTCTCTTCAAGAGCTTTCTTAGTGACAGCTTCAATATTATCTTGGTGGTACTTGCGAGCTACTCTTGGAATAACTCCTCCAGCTCTACACGGAACACCATTTTACGCGGCTACATCACAAACATTTCCTATAATGTATGTACTCATACACACAAGAAGGAAGAATATGGAGGAGAAAACATTCACAATTTAGGGGGTGAATTTGAAGGAGGAAAATATTAAAACTACACTATTGTATTCACAGTGACAGTTGTTACAAATTGTGCGTTAAATTCTTTAAGTCACGTGAAATATAATTCCTAGCTGAAAACGTCGAAAAAAAAAAAAAAAAAAAAGAGAAAAAAGAAAAACAGAGCTACAAAAAAATAACAACAAAACCAACGACAACAAAAAAAAATCGCTCATGCATACCCACCAGAAACAGCCTCAGCAGTTTTAGATAAGCTGGTGGTTCACAAGTAAATGAAGTGAACAACGTGTGCTGCTGATGTTCGCATAACAACTCACAAAGCATTTTTTCCTCTAAATTTAATTATTAATTAAATTATATGCATTATGATGTAGTACAAAATTAAATTTAGAATACACTAGCATAACATATTTAATATGCAAATTACAAGTCAGAAACACTGAATTCGACTATTGGAATCGTCAGCGACATATACAAAACCATCTTTATCTACACAAACATCAGCTGGATAACTAAAATGCCCATCTTTATCTCCTTTTTGACCGAACGAGGTGACAAACTCTCCTGCGGTGGTAAACACAGCCACACAATGGTTGTCCCAGTCTGTAATGTAGACATAGTCACCTGATACACAGATACCACGAGTTTCTGTCAGTTTATTGGCTTCTTTAATGTCGCAGTTAAAGTGACGCAAAAATCTACCATCATTGCTGAAGATTCGGACACACGAGTAAGTGGCATCAGTAACATAAAGATTTCCATGAATATCTGCAGATATGCCATAAAATTTTCCCATATTGGGATGCTCAATGCGTCGAATATAATGGAGGTCTTTAGTGTATACAGTGATAGTGCCACTTTTTTTATGTTCACACACCATCACTTCATTTCTTACCACTGCTATTCCCCAGCGGCCTGGATTTTTCCAATGTGTCACCTTACGAAGTTGAAGATTGCCTCCTCCCTTGTCACACCGCAATATTGTACCATAATCACGACTTGTGCAGTAAATGTTATTTTGGAGATCAGTTGACACAAACCGAAAATTTGTCATTTCACTTGCAGACAGCGACACAAGATTAATGATTTCATCACCATCCAACTTGATTATGCTAGAACCTGTGGTAACTATTATTTGATTCACTGAGTTAATAGTAATGCCATGTGGAACACCTATGTTACGCCACACCTTCACAGGGTGGCCTAACATAGTAGTGGAAATAAAGACAAATACAGAAAAGGGGCTTCCTGACACTTGCTCTTTGTTTACTGACACTGTTAGCTTATGGCGCCCACGCACAATTGGCTGGTATTGGATACTATATTCTCCAGGTTGTAATTGTTCAACATTACACTTGATCTCAGATTTATTGTAGAGAGACTTCAATATTCCGACTACTGCAACTTTACGTCTAGTAGTCTTGTTGTTAGGGAGTCTAGCAGTCAACAATACCTCAGCTGTTTTACCCACCTCTGCTGTCTTCACACCCTCTCCTTCCACTGTGCAGGCACCTGGGTCTACAGAGGAGTAAATATACTTAGCCTTAGTCTGGCAGAAGTCCTGCAAGGTCTTGCTGCCCATTACCTCTACCCCAATGTTTGCCTCCTCCACAGGTTCTAAGCTCAGCCCTGACTTGCTGTGCTCTTCTATGTCTACCTGGATTCTGTTGTCTATCTCAGTGAGCATGCTCATTACCTCATTGTCTGAACACTTGCCTACGAATCTCTCTGTGTAGTCTACAATGCTGTGAATCTCAGCAGTAGCTAGAGACAAATTCTTTTCTTGAGCTACTAGCTTGGCAACTTTCTTTTTAACTGCTTGAGAATTTTCTTGTAAGAGTTCATTCTTGCGTTTTTCGAGAATCTCTGCGAGTTCTGCAAAAGACGTTAGAATAGTTTTAGAAACTAAAATTCCTTGCTCCTCAACTTCCTGTATGGTGGCTTGCACAGCTTTCACTGCTCGTGATAAATTTGAAACTTTTTCTTTGATAGGCTCCACCTTGCTTAAAAGAGTTTTTCTGGTGTTAGGAGCTGCTACTTTGCTGAATTCAAAGTTGTGGTCTCTGTGGATCCTAGCTGTGCAATGGTGGCAGATGAGAGTGGCACAATCGAAGCAGTAGATGATGAGTGGCTCCTCGTGAGTGGGACACTTCTTAGTGGGAGGTTCTTCCACAGTGATCTCTCTTACTCGTCCTTGCTTGAGATCTTCTAGAGTATCTACTTCATGAGAGGCAAAGGGTTTCCACTTTTTGTGCTGCTTGATGCATTCTTTGCAGATAAACACAGCACACTGGCGACAGAATGCTTCAGCTTTGTCTTCAGGGTCAGTGCATCCTTCACACTTGACTTCTACCTTGCCATGGACTCGCTCAACTGTAGAATACATGGACTGCATGCGATAGACAAAGAAAGCTGTCTTCAATCCGTCAACACCTTCAACAGGGAGAGTGGTCTCTTTGCGACACTCAGGACAAGAGAAGGGCTTTTGAGAGGCTGTCCTGTGGGCCAGTTGGAGAATGCACTTCTTGCAGTAGTAGTGGAGACAAGGGAGGAGCTTAGGCTCTGTGTAGCGTTCCTGGCAGACAGCACAGGTGATATCTCTCTCCAGGTCTTCCAGACTCTTCTTCTCATGTCTTATACATTCTGCCATGGTGGGAAACGATATTTTTTCAATTAACACAACTCAAAGTGAAGAAAAATGTATTACTCTAAGATTCTCGGGTGTGGTGGCAACTTAGCTGTTGAAGGCGTGGTGGTAGTCACATGAGATTGTGGGGTTGATTTAATGATATTCATATGTACTGGTCAGACCACACACTATACAATTCTATTATTCATCGGTCTTCATCCAGAAGGTTATTCACATGGGTAATTCCTACAGCAGTGCCCCCCCTCACCCCCAACTTTTGACAAAGAAGCTAAGCTACCCCCAAATGAGAAAATTATTTATACTTTCTTGAACAAATATTTGCACCACTAAAATTATTTTACTTACTCTTTCCCATCTGTATTGTTAGCTATAGCTTCTGTATTCACAATATGAGATTGTGATCCACAAGCAGAAGACTTCACATCACTCACTAATACAGTTTGAATAAGTATTGAACTTAAGGCTTTTCACACCAATAATTTTAAACATCTAATGATGTGATGACTAGTATTGTTGGAACTGGCTAATGCAATTAGACGTGAAATGTATGTAGCTAGCTACACAAGAGTAGTTGAGGCAGCTCTAAACAAATTCAACAGAATGACCAGCTTCTTCCACTTTGTACAATACCTAAAATTTTATTGCAAATGTAATGATGTCTATAAGAGATACCTTAAACATGAACGGAAAGCTTATATAGTTACAAGAATATTTTTTCCACATTAAAATAAGGTAGAAACAAAAATATATAGCTATATGATAACACTTAATAACTTAATCTAGCAAATGATGATGATAATGATCATAATGATAACAATTGCTAATAGTATTTATAGTTAAAATATAGAAATAATTTTATATTGATAAATAGAGTAACTATGAAATAATAAATTTCAAAAACATCATGGTGGGAGTGAAAAAAATTCTTTGATTATGAGGAAATAAACATCAAAACATAATATATCGCGCAATGTTTGCAATAATCGTTAACATCTTATCAGCACGAACAGATGACTTCAGTCTCACAGCTGTAATCTCATCAGACAAGCTCCGTCCTAAAGGAAGGCGATGGAATGTCTCTAATGCCTCCATCTCTTCCTGCTCCCAGCATACTCCAACTCCACCCATCCAGTCACGTGACCCTTCCTGTAGCTGAGGCAGCCCTTCTTCCATGGCTTTGAGCCTCTAAATGGCAGCCCACGCTATCATGACTCCATTGTCAGTGCAGAGTTCAGGACTGGGGATGTGCAGGTCAAAATCGAACAGCTTGACGGCCTCTGAAAGTCGACTGCGGAGGTTGTGGTTGGAGGATACACTGCCTGATACTACCTGGAAAATTAGCAACAAATGTCTATAGTAGCATGGTGTGTATCGGTGAGCAAAAGTCATAACACAATTGACACTTTATAGCAATATATCAATAACTAGCTACATATTGTTGAATGAAGACATTTTGATATGGAAGGGGGAGGGGCTTCAAAAGTATGAGTTATAATCGTTTGAAGGTGTTTATGTGACAAATCTCAATATATAGTGCCACAAAATAATGGGAGCTTCCTGCCTCTCTCTTACTCCCCCCCTCCCCCCAATGCCAATGCTACACTTTATAATAGCTATAATAATGTTAAGATTTATCAAACACTGACACACTGACAGCTGCTATGTATAACCTACAGCACTCTCACCAGATGAGTCAGTTCAGGTCTCTTCATCCTGCAGTACAAGAGAGCACTTTGTGTGCGCACCAACAAGTGGTCCATAACTACCTTCTGAATCGCTTCCGCCAGGTCCTCACACATTGGTATGGGTGTGGTCTCGTCCCATCCCACTACAACGCAGGAGTGTAATGATGAAGTGTACAGTTTTAGAAATACAATTAATTTAATGTTGGTCACCTGAAATTAATGCAACTCGTAGAAATCACTTCCGCCCTGTAACATGCAATGACTGTTTTAACTGTCTATTATGAGAATAAAGCTTTCAATCTACATCTCACCTATGAAAATGACCAGTGGTGACTTACAGTTCTTTTGAGAGTCACATATATGATGCATGGCTCCCCTCAAGCTAGAAAAAGAGAAGTTACAGTCCATTCTACATGCCCACAACATAAAAAAAATAATAAAAGCTTCTAAACAAAATAAATGGACTTAACAACAAATTCTGCTTAAATCTAACTTGTCCTTTAGCTACTCAGTTACATCATTCAGAATATTAGTACACATTGGAAGAAACTTTGAATAGCATATACTTAGACTAAGCTATTATATATCATGAAATGATATTTTAAATCAGTCTTGAAATAGTAGGATTTGATAAGAACTGCAATTACCTCCTTTATAATATTATATGCGTTTAATTTTCACTGCTGTATTGTAGCATGCTATCTAGATTACAAAACTTAGATAATAACTGGACAATGCATATCTTACACGCTGCTTTAAATTCCTTTGGACAATACGTTGACATATTCAAATTTTTCTTTCTTTGCTATTCTCTCAATTGACACACCCCCAGGTACTCCGGCACCGTCCGGGTGACGATCAAGCTGCATCATTCGAGCACATTTGTCCAGTACCATTCCCGGGCTGTCGTCAAGGCAACTACCCAGAACTGTGAACTTGTGCACATGCTCAGCAATGGCCAGTATGCAGTGACCTCCAGAGCACAGCAAGACCAGAATTCTAAGGAAAGAATCGCGAGTTAAAGATCAAGGAAGCTCTACACATATAGATTACACCAGACAACAACGACTAGCTTAATAGAGACATAGGTTTAGAGCTTCCAGTATGCTGGCTGTCTATGGTGCATGCAAATCACCCTTCATGATGTAATAAACAGTAGGCATACCCTCCAGTTATCTTGCTGTTTATATTGTTGATTATACATGTATCACCATGGAGAGTTCAACCTCAGTTGACCCCTAAAGAAGACTTCGGCTAACATAATAACATTGGATCATAGAATGAGAAAATTTTACAATTATTATAAGGTATAAAAATACTTTATGAGACAAAATAATGGAAAGAAAAAGACAGTTCACATTACAAAATTCAAGAAAATTATATGCCCCCTACACACTATAGCTGACAAATAATTGATCAAGCATAAATGCAGAGCTTTTGAGTTTTATACTTATTATTAAACTTTCACTCTCTCTAACAGATTGTGGCAATAATTGGATAAAGATAGTATACGTCGTCATTATCATTAAGTATATATTAGTTATTGCTATTTATAGTTGCATCAGTAGCTTTGAAAAATACGTGTGTATGTATATAGAAGTATTCTTATAACCAGTTAAAGCCTATACATAGTGGGATGCTAAGAAAAAGCGTTATATTATATCTATACAAGGATGTGAGTTATGTGTGTTTGATGGCTTAGCAAAACTAACATTTATAGTATATACCTGTGTGACAGTCTGGATGTGAGGGCGTGGCCATCCATGTGATGAACAGGAATAAGAGGCTTACTTCACACACACACACAAACAAACATACACACACAAACAAACATATGTATTAATTTCAATCTGCTGAATAGCCAGGTAATTCTACTTCACTAGGATAACACAATATAACAGACATAACATATATTTTAGAATAAAACATACCCCACCATCCACTTTATACACACATTATAGTATATACATTATTTGTATGTGTATGAGTGTACATGCAAGTTGTTCAATACACTATTAGATAATTTTACATAGCATACTGATTTTTATAGAGATACTAAAGCTTAAGACTATTCACAACTCACTTGGCTTTCTTGGCCAGTTCTCTGGCGTACTCCAAACCGACATCGAGGCTGGAAATCATCCCAGGACCAACTGTTACTGCCACACCTCCAATTTCCTCCAAACTCCTCCCACTCTCTTTAAGAGCCTTCTTAGTGACAGCTTCAATATTATCTTGGTGGTACTTGCGAGCTACTCTTGGAATGACTCCTCCAGCTCTACACGGATTACCATTATATACACGGCTACATTACAAACATTTCTTATAGTGTATGTACTCTTACACACAAGCAGGAAGAATATGGAGGATAAAACATTCACAATTGAGGGGGTGAATTTGAAGGAGGAAAATATTAAAATTGAACTATTGTATTCACAGTGACAGTTGTTACAAATTGGGTGTAAAATTTTAAGTCACGTGAAATATAATTCCTAGCTCAAAACGTAAAAAAAAAAGAAAATAAAGAAGAGAAAACAGAAAAATAAAGCTACAAAAAAATAACAAAAAAACCAACAGCAAACAGGAATCGCTCATACATACCTGCAAGAAAATAACTGCAGCATGTTTTAGATAAGTTGTGGTTCACAATACAATGAAGTGAACATGTGCTGCTAATTTTCACATATAAAAATCCACAGACCAATTTTTCCTCTAAAATTAATTATTAATTAAATTATATGCATTATAATGTCATACAAAATTAAATTTAGAATACACTAGCACGACTATGCAAATGACAAGTCAGAAACACTGAAGTCGACGATTGGAATCATCAGCGACATATACAAAACCATCTCTATCTACACAAACATCAGCTGGATAATTAAAAAGTCCATCTTTATCTCCTTCTTGACCGAACGAGGTGACAAACTCTCCTGCGGTGGTAAACACAGCTACACAATGGTGGTCCCAGTCTGTAACGTATACATAGTCACCTGATACACAGATACCACGAATTCTTGTGAGTTTTGTGGCTTTTTTAGAGCTACAATTAATGTGACGTAAGAATGTCCGGTCATTGCTATAAACTCGGATGCATGAGTTAGCAGCATCAGCTACATAAAAATTTCCATGAACGTCGCCAGATATGCCGTAAAATTCTCCTGAATTGTAAAGATAAAGACGTCGAACATCCTGGAGGTCTTTGCTGCAAACTGTAATAAAGCCTTTATGTTTATGTTCACACATCATTACTTCATTTCCTACAACTGCTATTCCCCAGAATCCTGGATTTGTAGTCTGTGTCATTTTACGAAGCTGAACATTGCCTCCTTCCTTGTCACACCGCAGTATCATATTAGAGTCAGTACTCGTGCAGTAAATATTATCCTCAATATCGGTTGACGCCATCCGAAATTCCGCCATTTTAGTTGTAGAGGTCACAAGTGTAATCTTCTGATCTCCATCCAACTTAATTATGCTGGAACCTGTGGCAACTAGCAATTGATTCTTTGAGTTAATGGAAACACTATGTGGAACACCTATATCACGCCACACCTTCACAGGGTGGCCTAACAGAGCAGGAGAGATGGAGACAAATACAGAAAACGGGCTTCCTAATACTTGCTTCTCATCTACGGACACTGTTAGCTCATGACGTCCACGTATAACTGGCTGGTACTGGATACTGTATTCTCCAGGTTTCAACTGCTCGATGCTACACTCGATGACGGAATTATCGTAGAGTGACTTCAATATGCCAACTACAGCAGTTTTGCATCTAGCTGTCTTGTGGTTAGATAGTCTAGCAGTCAACAATACCTCAGCTGTTTTACTCACCTCTGCTGTCTTCATACCCTCTCCTTCCACTGTACAGACACCTGGGTCTACAGAGAAGTAAATATACTTAGCCTTTGTCTGGCAGAGGTCCTGCAAGATCTTGCTACCTATTACCTCTACCCCCATGTTGGCTTCCTCCACTGGTTCTAAGCTCAGCCCTGACTTGCTGTGCTCCTCTATGTCTACCTGGATTCTATTGTCTATCTCAGTGAGCATGCTCATTACCTCATTGTCTGAACACTTGCCTACGAATCTCTCTGTGTAGTCTACGATGCTGTGAAGCTCTGCGGTCGCCAGAGACAAATTCTTTTCTTGAGCTACCAACTTGGCAACTTTCTTTTGAACTGCTTGAGAATTTTCTTGTAAGAGTTCATTCTTGCGTTTTTCGAGAATCTCTGCGAGTTCAGCAAAAGACGTTAGAATAGTGTTAGAAACTAAAGTTCCTTGCTCCTCAACTTCCTGTATGGTGGCTTGTACAGCTTTCACTGCTCGTGATATATTTGAAACTTTTTCTTTGATAGGCTCCACCTTGCTTAAAAGAGTTTTTCTGGTGTTAGGAGCTGCTACTTTGCTGAACTCAAAGTTGTGGTCTCTGTGGATCTTGGCTGTGCAATGGTGGCAGATGAGAGTGGCACAATCGAAGCAGTAGATGATGAGTGGCTCCTCGTGAGTGGGACACTTCTTAGTGGGAGGTTCATCGACAGTGATCTCTCTAACTCGTCCTTGCTTGAGATCTTCCAGAGTATCTACTTCATGAGAGGAAAAGGCTTTCCACTTTTTGTGCTGCTTGACACATTCCTTGCAGATAAACAGAGCACACTGGCGACAGAATGCTTCAGCTTTGTCTTCAGAGTCAGTGCATCCTTCACACTTGACCTCTACCTTGCCATGGACTCGCTCAACTGTAGAATACATGGACTGCATGCGGTAGACAAAGAAAGCTGTCTTCAATCCATCCACACCTTCAACAGGGAGAGTGGTCTCTTTGCGACACTCAGGACAAGAGAAGGGCTTTTGAGAGGCTGTCCTGTGGGCCAGTTGGAGAATGCACTTCTTGCAGTAGTAGTGGAGACAAGGGAGGAGCTTAGGCTCTGTGTAGCGTTCCTGGCAGACAGCACAGGTGATATCTCTCTCCAGGTCTTCCAGACTCTTCTTCTCATGCCTTATACATTCTGCCATGGTGGGAAACAATCTTTTTATCAATTAACACAATTCAAAGTGATGTATTACTCTAAGAGTCTCGGGTGTGGTGGCAACTTAGCTGTTGAAGGCGTGGTGGTCAGTCACGGGCTGATTTAATGATATTCATATGTACTGGTCAGACCACACACTTTACATTTCTATTATTCATAGGTCTATCCAGAGGGTTGAGTAATTCCTATAGCAGTGTCCTCCCCCTCACCCCCCACTTTTGACAAAGAAGCTAAGCTCCCCCCAAAAGAGAAAATTATTTATACTTTCAGGAACAAATTATTTGCACCACTAAAATTATTTTACTTACTCTTGCACATCTGTATTGTTAGCTATAGCTTCTGTATTCACAATATGAGATTGTGATCCACAAGCAGAAGACTTCACATCACTCACTAATACAGTTTGAATAAGTATTGAACTTAAGGATTTTCACTCCAATAATTTTAAATATCTAGTGATGTGAAGACTAGTATTGTTGGAACTGGCTTATGCAATTAGACGTGAAAAGTATGTAGCTACACGAGAGTAGTTGAGGCAGCTCTAAACAAATTCAACAGAATGACCAGCTTCTTCCACTTTGTACAATGCCTAAAAGTTAATTGCAAATGTAATGATGTCTATAAGAGATACCTTAAACATGAACAGAAAGCTTATATAGTTAAAAATAATTCCACATTAAATAAGGTAGCTAGTTAATAAACAAAAGTATATAGCTAGCTATATGATAACGCATAATAACAAATGATGATGATAATGATCATAATGATAACAATTGCTAATAGTATTTATAATTAAAATATAGAAATAATTTTATATTGATAAATATATTGAGTAACTATGAAATTTCAAAAACATCATCTGTGTAAGATTGTGATGGTGGGAGGAAAAAAATTTCTGTACTTATGAGAAAAAACCATCAAAACATAATATATCGTGCAATGTTTGCAATAATCGTTAACATCTTATCAGCACGAACAGATGACTTCAGTCTCATAGCTGTAATCTCATCAGACAAGCTCCGTCCTAAAGAAAGTCGTTGGAATGTCTCTAATGCCTCCATCTCTTCCTGCTCCCAGCATACTCCAACTCCACCCATCCAGTCACGTGACCCTTCCTGTAGCTGAGGCAGCCCTTCTTCCATGGCCTTGAGTCTCTCAATGGCCGCCCACGCTATCATGACTCCATTGTCAGTGCAGAGTTCAGGACTGGGGATGTGGAGGTCAAAATCGAACAGCTTGACGGCCTCTGAAAGTCGACTGCGGAGGTTGTGGTTGGAGGATACACCACCTGATACTACCTGGAAAATATGCAACAAACGTCTATAGTAACATTGTGCGTATCGATGAGCAAAAGTCATAACACAATTGACACTATATAGCTAAATCAATATATCAATAACTAGCTACACAGTGTTGAAGGAAGACATTTTGATATAGAAGGGGGAGGGGCTTCAAAAGAATGGGTTATAATTGTTTGAAGGTGTTTATGTGACAAATCTCCTCTATATATTGTGCCACAAAATAATGGGAGCTTGTTCCCTCTCTCTCACTCCCCCCCCCCCTCCCCCAATGCCAACGCTACACTTTATAATAGCTATAATATGTTAAGATTTATCAAACACTGACACACTGACAGCTGCTATGTATAACCTATAGCACCCTCACCAGATGAGTCAGTTCAGGTCTCTTCATCCTGCAGTACAAGAGAGCTCTTTGTGTGCGCACCAACAAGTGGTCCATAACTACCTTCTGAATTGCTGCCGCCAAATCCTCACACATTGGTATGGGCGTGGTCTCGTCCCATCCCACTACAACACAGGAGTGTAATGATGAAGTGTACAGTTTTAGAAATACAATTAATTTAATGTTGGTCACCTGAAATTAATAGAACTCATAGAAAACACTTCCACCCTGTAACATGCAATGACTGTTTTAACTGTCTATTATGAGAATAAAGCCTTCAATCTACATCTCACCTATGAAAATGACCAGTGGTGACTTACAGTTCTTTTGAGAGTCACATATATGATGCATGGCTCCCCTCAAGCCAGAAAAAGAGAAGTTACAGTCCATTCTACATGCCCACAACATAAAGAAAATAATAAAAGCTTCTAAACAAAATAAATGGACTTATTTAGCTACTCAATTACATCATTCAGAATATTAGTACACATTGGAAGAAACTTACATTTGAATAGCATAATACTTAGACTGAGCAATTATAAATCATTAAACAATATTTTACCTCAGTCTTGAAATAGTAGGATTTGATAGGAACTGCAATTATCTCCTTTTTATTATATGCGTTACATTTTCACTGCTGTATTGTAGCATTCTATCTAGATTACTAAACTTAGATAGTGACTAGAAATATGCTGACAATGCATATCTTACACGCTGCTTAAAATTCCTTTGGACATTACGCTGACATTTTCAAATTTTCCTTTCTTTGCTATTTTCTCAATTGCCACACCCCCAGGTACTCCGGCACCATCCGGGTGACGATCAAGCTGCATCGTTCGAGCACATTTGTCCAGTACCATTCCCGGGCTGTCGTCAAGGCAAGTACCCAGAACTGTGAACTTGTGCACATGCTCAGCAATGGCCAGTATGCAGTGGCCTCCAGAGCACAGCAAGACCAGGTGTGGGAACGGAATTCTAAGGAAAGAATTGTGAGTTAAAAAGATCAAGGAAGCTCTACACATACAGATTACACCAGACAACAACAACAAGCTTAATAGAGACATAGGTTTAGAGCTTCCAGTATGCTGGCCGTCTATGGTGCATGCAAATCACCCTTCATGATGTAATAAACAGTAGGCGTACCCTCCAGTTATCTTGCTGTTTATATTGTTTATTATACATGTATCACTATGGAGAGTTCGACCTCAGTTGACCCCTGAAGAAGACTTTGGCTAACATAATAACATTGGCTCATAAAACGAGAAAATTTTGCAATTATTATAAGGTATAAAAAAAATTTATGAGACAAAATAGTGGAATGAAAAAGACACAGTTCACATCACAAAATTCAAAGAAAATTATTTGCCCTCCACACACACTAGCTGACAAAATAATTGATAAGGCATAAATGCAGAGCTTTTGAGTCTTATAATTATTAAACTTTCACTCTCCCTAACAGATTGTGGCAATAATTGGATAAACTAACTGATTTATTTAAAATAGCATACGTGTCTCTATCATTAAGTGTATGTTAGTAATATTTATAATTGCATCAGTAGCTTTCAAAAATACAAGTGGATGTATATAGAAGTTTTCTTATAACCAGTTAAAGCCTACACTTAGTGGGATGCTAAGAAAAAGCATATTATAGCTATACAACGTGGTGTGCTAGTGTGCTTGATACTTAGCAAAATTGTAACATTGATAGTAAGTACCTGTGTGACAGTCTGGATGTGAGGGCGTGGCCCTCCATGTGATGAACAGGAATAAGAGGCTTACTACACATACATACATACATACACACACACACACAAACATATGTATTAATTTCAATCTGCTGAATAGCTAGGTAATTCAACTTCACTTCACTAGGATAACACAATATAACAGACTTAAACAGATATTTAAGAATAAAACATACTTACCCCACCATTCATTTATATAATTATATTATAGTATATACATGATTTGTACGTGTATGAGTGTGCATGCAAGTCGTTCAATGCACTATTAGTAAATGCTACATAGCATACTGATCTTGATAAAGATAATAAAGCTTAAGACCATTCACAACTAACTCAGCTTTTTTGGCCAATTCTCTGGCATACTCCAAACCGACATCGAGGCAGGAAATCATCCCAGGACCAACTGTTACTGCCACACCTCTAATTTCTTCCAAACTCCTCCCACTCTCTTCAATAGCTTTCTTAGTGACAGCTTCAATATTATCTTGGTGGTACTTGCGAGCTACTCTTGGAATAACTCCTCCAGCTGTACACGGAACACCATTTTATACACGGCTACATCACAAACATTTCATATAATGTATGTACTCATACACACAAGAAGGAAGAATATGGAGGAGAAAACATTCACAAGTTAGGGGGTGAATTTTAAGGAGGAAAATATTAAAACTACACTACACAGTGACAGTTGTTACAAATTGTGTGTTAAATCTTTAAGTCACGTGAAATATAATTCCTAGCTCAAAATGTCAAAAAAAAAAAAAAAAGAGAAAAAAGAAAAACAGAGCTACAAAAAAATAACAACAAAACCAACGACAACAGAAAGGAATCGCTCATGCATACCCACAAGCAACAGCCTCAGCAGTTTTAGATAAGCTGTGGTTCACAAGTAAATGAAGTGAACAACGTGTGCTGCTGATGTTCGCATAAAAACCCACAAAGCATTTTTACCTCTAAAATTAATTATTAATTAAATTATATGCATTATGATGTAATACAAAATTAAATTTAGAATACACTAGCATAACATATTTAATATGCAAATGACAAGTCAGAAACACTGAATTCGACTATTGGAATCGTCAGCGAGATACACAAAACCATCTTTATCTACACAAACATCAGCTGGATAATAAAAATGCCCATCTTTATCTCCTTTTTGACCGAACGAAGTGACAAACTCTCCTGCGGTGGTAAACACAGCCACACAATGGTGGTCCCAGTCTGTAACGTAGACATAGTCACCTAATACACAGATACCACGATTTTCTGTCAGTTTATTGGATTCTTTAATGTTGCAGTTAAAGTGACGCAAAGATCTACCATCATTGCTGAAGATTCGGACACACGAGTAAGTGGCATCAGTAACATAAAGATTTCCATGAATGTCTGCAGATATGCCATAAAATTTTCCCATATTGGAATGTTCAATGTGTCGAATATACTTGAGGTCTTTGGTGTATACAGTGATAGTGCCATTTCTTTTATGTTCACAAACCATCACTTCATTTCCTACCACTGCTATTCCCCAGTGGCCTGGATTTTTCCAATGTGTCACCTTACGAAGTTGAAGATTGCCTCCTCCCTTGTCACACCGCAATATTGTACCGTAATAACGACTTGTGCAGTAAATGTTATTTTGGAGATCAGTTGACACAAACTGAAAATCTGTCATTTCAATTGCAGACCGCGACACAAGATTAATGATTTCATCCCCATCTAACTTGATGATCCAAGAACCTGTGGCAACTATTACTTGATTCACTGAGTTAATAGTAATGCCATGTGGAACACCTTATGTTACGCCACACCTTCACAGGGTGGCCTAACATAGTAGGGGAGATGGAGACAAACACAGAAAAGGGGCTTCCCGACACTTGCTTTTTGTTTACTGACACTGTTAGCTTATGGCGCCCACGTACAATTGGCTGGTATTGGATACGGTATTCTCCAGTTTTTAATTGTTCAACATTACACTTGATCTCAGATTTATTGTAGAGAGACTTCAATTTTCCGACTACTGCAACTTTACGTCTAGTAGTCTTGTTGTTAGGGAGTCTAGCAGTCAACAATACCTCAGCTGTTTTACCCACATCTGCTGTCTTCACACCCTCTCCTTCCACTGTGCAGGCACCTGGGTCTACAGAGGAGTAAATATACTTAGCCTTGGTCTGGCAGAAGTGCTGCAAGGTCTTGCTACCTATTACCTCTACTCCCATGTTTGCCTCCTCCACAGGTTCAAAGCTCAGCCCTGACTTGCTATGCTCCTCTATGTCTACCTGGATTCTATTGTCTATCTCAGTGAGCATGCTCATATCCTCATTGTCTGAACACTTGTCTACGAATCTCTCTGTGTAGTCTACAATGCTGTGAAGCTCTGCAGTAGCCAGAGACAAATTCTTTTCTTGAGCTACCAGCTTGGCAACTTTCTTTTGAACTGCATGAGAATTTTCTTGTAAGAGTTCATTCTTGCGTGTTTCGAGAATCTCTGCGAGTTCAGCAAAAGACGCTAGAATAGTGTTAGTGACACAAATTCCTTGCTCCTCAACTTCCTGTATGGTGGCTTGCACAGCTTTCACTGCTCGTGGTATATTTGAAACTTTTTCTTTGATAGGCTCCACCTTGCTTCAAAGAGTTTTTCTGGTGTTAGGAGCTGCTACTTTGCTGAATTCAAAGTTGTGGTCTCTGTGGATCTTGGCTGTGCAATGGTGGCAGATGAGAGTGGCACAATCGAAGCAGTAGATGATGAGTGGCTCCTCGTGAGTGGGACACTTCTTAGTGGGAGGTTCATCGACAGTGATCTCTCTAACTCGTCCTTGCTTGAGATCTTCCAGAGTATCTACTTCATGAGAGGAAAAGGCTTTCCACTTTTTGTGCTGCTTGACACATTCCTTGCAGATAAACAGAGCACACTGGCGACAGAATGCTTCAGCTTTGTCTTCAGAGTCAGTGCATCCTTCACACTTGACCTCTACCTTGCCATGGACTCGCTCAACTGTAGAATACATGGACTGCATGCGGTAGACAAAGAAAGCTGTCTTCAATCCACCCACACCTTCAACAGGGAGAGTGGTCTCTTTGCGACACTCAGGACAAGAGAAGGGCTTTTGAGAGGCTGTCCTGTGGGCCAGTTGGAGAATGCACTTCTTGCAGTAGTAGTGGAGACAAGGGAGGAGCTTAGGCTCTGTGTAGCGTTCCTGGCAGACAGCACAGGTGATATCTCTCTCCAGGTCATCCAGGCTCTTCTTGTCATGTCTTATATATTCTGCCATAGTGGGAAACGATCTTTTTTTCAATTAACACAACAGTGAAGGTAAATGTATTACTCTAAGAGTCTCGGGTGTGGTGGCAACTTAGCTGTTGAAGGTGTGGTGGTCAGTCACATGAGATTGTGGGGTTGATTTAATGATATTCATATGCACTGGTCAGACCACACACTTTACACTATTCATAGGTCTTCATCCAGAAGGTTATTCGCATGGGTAATTCCTACAGCAGTGCCTCCCCTCACCCCCCACTTTTGACAAAGAAGCTAAGCTCCCCCCAAAAGAGGAAAATATTTATACTTTCTGGAACAAATATTGCCACTAAAATTATTTTACTTACTCTTGCCCATTAGTATTGTTAGCTATAGCTTCCGTAATCACAATAATATGAGATTGTGATCACAACCAGAAGACATCACATCACTCACTAATACGTACAGTTTGAATAAGTATTGAACTTAAGGATTTTCACTCCAATAATTTTGAATATCTAGTGATGTGAAGACTAATATTGTTGGAACTGGCTAATGCAATTAGACGTGAAAAGTATGTAGCTACGCAAGAGTAGTTGAGGCAGCTCTAAACAAATTCAACAGAATGACCAGCTTCTTCCACTTTGTACAATGCCTAAAAGTTAATTGCAAATGTAATGATGTCTATAAGAGATACCTTAAACATGAACAGAAAGCTTTTAATAGTTAAAAGAAAATTCCACATTAAAATAAGGTGGTAGTTAATAAACAAAAGTATACAGTTAGCTATAATATGATAACGTATAATAACAAATGATGATGATAACGATAACAATTACTAATAGTATTTATAATTAAAATATAGAAATAATTTTATATTGATAAATAATATTGAGTAACTATGAAATACAAAATTTCAAAAACAGCATCTGTGTAAGATTGTGATGGTGGGAGGGAAAAAATTTCTGTACTTATGAGGAAAAAAACCATCACAACATAATATATCGCGCAATGTTTGCAATAATCATTAACATCTTATCAGCACGAACAGATGACTTCAGTCTCATAGCTGTAATCTCATCAGACAAGCTCCGCCCTAAAGGAAGTCGATGGAATGTCTCTAATGCCTCCATCTCTTTCTGCTCCCAGCATACTCCAACTCCACCCATCCAGTCACGTGACCCTTCCTGTAGCTGAGGCAGCCCTTCTTCCATGGCCTTGAGCCTCTCAATGGCAGCCCACGCTATCATGACTCCATTGTCAGTGCAGAGTTCAGGACTGGGGATGTGCAGGTCAAAATCGAACAGCTTGACGGCCTCTGAAAGTCGACTGCGGAGGTTGTGGTTGGAGGATACACCTCCTGATACTACCTGAAAAATTAGCAACACAAGTCTATGGTAACATAGTGTGTATGAGTTGGCAAAAGTTTTAATACAATTGGCACTGTATAGCAGATCAATATTCACAGTGGTGAAGGAAGGCTATTTAATACGGGAGGGGGTGTGATTGGTTCAAATGAATGTGTTATTGTTTAAAGGCTTTTTCATGTGACAAATAACCTCTTCAGAGTGTGCCACAGAATAATGGGGAACTCCAGCTCTCCAATGCCATTGCTACCACTTCAAAATACATGCAAAGACTCATCCAACACTGACAGCTGCTATGTATAACCTACAGCACCCTCACCAGATGAGTCAGTTCAGGTCTCTTCATCCTGCAGTACAAGAGAGCTCTTTGTGTGCGCACCAACAAGTGGTCTGTAACTACCTTCTGAATCGCTGCCGCCAGGTCCTCACACATTGGTATGGGCGTGGTCTCGTCCCAACCCACTATAATGCAGGAGTGTAATGATGAAGTGTACAGTTTTAGAAATACAATTAATTTAATTCACAATTTCTTTCTCAGCCTTCTTTTACTTATTAGATGTATTCTCTCTCTTTCACGGGCTTTTTTAAACAATACAGAATTAAAAATATTTGGTCGCCACCGGGAATTGAATAATAAGAAACTTAAGAGAAATTTTGTTGTTCTGTTGTGAGTGAGACTGTAGCACAGTAGTACCGCTTAACAGTATAAATACAGAATTAGAGTGTTTGTTCGCCGGGTAGTTGTCGTAGCTCAGCAGCAGAGCGTTTGTGCACTATACAAGCAGTACTGGGTTCAATTCCCGGTGGCGACCAAATATTTTTTATTCTGTATTGCTTAAAAAAGCCTGTGAAAGAGAGAGAATACATCCAATTAATTTAATGTTGGTCACCTGAAATTAATGCAACTCATAGAAATCACTTCCACCCTGTAACATGCAATGACTGTTTTAACTGTCTATTATGAGAATGAAGCCTTCAATCTACATCTCACTTATACCAATGACCAGTTGTGACTTACAGTTCTTCTGAGAGTCACATATGTGATGCATGGCTCCCCTCAAGCCAGAAAAAGAGAAGTTACAGTCCATTCTACATGCCGACAACATAAAGAAAAACAAAAACAAAAGCTTGTTAGATATCTAAACAAAATATGGACTTAACAACAAATTCTGCTAAACTCTAACTTGTCATTTAGCTACTCAGTTACATCATTCAGAATTATTAGTACACATTGGAAGAAATTTACATTTGAGTAGCATATACTTAGACTGAGCAATTATAAATCATTTAAATGATGTTTTACTTCAGTCTTGAAAGAGTAGGATTTTGATAGTACACATAATAACTGCAAATATCTCCCTAATATTATATGAATTACATTTTCACTGTTGTATACATGCTATCTAGATTGCTAAACCTAGCTAGAAATATGCTGACAATGCATATCTTACACGCTGCTTAAAATTCCTTTGGACATTACGCTGACATTTTCACATTTTCCTTTCTTTGCTATTCTCTCAATAGCCACACCCCCAGGTACTCCGGCACCGTCCGGGTGATGATCAAGCTCCATCATTCGAGCACATTTGTCCAGTACCATTCCCGGGCTGTCGTCAAGGCAAGTACCCAGAACTGTGAACTTGTGCACATGCTCAGCAATGGCCAGTATGCAGTGGCCTCCAGAGCACAGCAAGACCAGGTGTGGGAACGGGATTCTAAGGAAAGAATTGTGAGTTAAAGATCAAGGAAGCTCTACACATACAGATTACACCAGACAACAACAACAAGCTTAATAGAGACATAGGTTTAGAGCTTCCAGTATGCTGGCTGTCTATGGTGCATGCAAATCACCCTTCATGATGTAATAAACAGTAGGCGTACCCTCCAGTTATCTTGCTGTTTATATTGTATATTATACATGTATTACCATGGAGAGTTCGACCTCAGTTGACCCCTGAAGAAGACTTCAGCTAACATAATAACATTGGCTCATTGATAGTAAGTACCTGTGCGACAGTCTGGATGTGAGGGCGTGGCCCTCCATGTGATGAACAGGAATAAGAGGCTTACTACACATACATACATACACACACAAACAAACATAATGTATTAATTTCAATCTGCTGAATAGCTATAGTACGTCCAAGTTGAGTTGGCGCGGTAAAAACCGTTAATAACTTTTGAACGGAAGTAGCTACGCTTCTGGGGGTTGTACCATTCGAAAGCTCGTGCCGAAGCGGTCCAGAAAATTCCCTTTAAAAACTTCAGAGCGCGCGGGAAAGTGCAGTTCCAAAACTCTATAGAAAAGTCTATGGGAATAAATAAAATCACACGTTTCCCGCGCTACACGCGGCGGGATTTAGTCACGCGCTCAAACCGGGCCAACCACGTGCGCAGTACCTCAGAGACAATTTGTAAACAAAAAGCAGTCGTAGTTAGGTGACTTCGTTTCTACCCTTCTGCTTGACATCCCGGTTCATTTTAGGCTCAAGACTTGTTGCTATTCAAGGCTACTTAACAAGAGCAAGCTACAATGTGAGGTACGTTTGTAACACAGGTTGCTTGTCCACTCAGATTTTCTTACCAGTTTAAATAGGGCCTATATATTTAGAACTCGGCCAATTTACTGTTTGCTGACCAAGATAATAAGATATACAATTCATCATGGACTCTGTATGCTACTATTTATGCTTTAGCTGTCCATTACTCCTCATGTCTATAGGGGTACAGTTCTCTATGGTTATGGGGATGCTATTGACCACCCTCCAAATTCAACTGCTGCTTGTATCTACCCCAATTTCGACATGTCATCATAAAATCATATAATATATATTCTATATGTCATTATAAAATTATATTAATTATGTCAATTTTTTTGTATAATTAAAATGTGTGGGTCAAAGTATCACCACACACTGAGGGTAATTTGAGCTTAGCTAACTAGGAACTAGCTAGCTAGGTCTGCCCACTTAACAGGCGCTATCTAAAATCTGTGCACAACCACTGGCCGTGGGTGGCTTGCAGTCTTGCACAGACAGATTTAAAGCGCGCACGACTTAAGGATTTTCTAGGTCCTGAAGCAGTCAGAGGTGAGTAACAAGTATAATTAAATTAGGCACACATAAATACACACCAACAACCTGCGGGGTGGAATGGGTTGAAGTATGATTATGAATATAATTAAGAGGGAATGGAAAGGGATGTTACAAATTAAATGGAAATGCGCAATAGGATTAGAGGGAGCGGAGAGGGAAGGAATCGGATGGAAATGTTCTAAGTTCATGAAGAGCTGTCTGGGAAGGAGTCCCAGACAAAAAAAAAGTTGAAATTTAACAAGTAAATAGAAAATATAGTAAAATCATGAATAAAATGATATGAATGATTCAGTATGAAGGACTAAGTAATACTGGAATGTGTGTGGTCATAGCTAACGGTGATGTACTGGATTCTTCACATTACTGTTGAGTACTTCAGAAGTTCGTCACACCAAGAAAGTAAGAATAGAGTTTAAATACACACAACAATCAGACTTACTTGAGGAGGTTTTAAGCCGCGGTCCTGCGCTTCTTTTCCTCTAAGATTTGTACAACATTAGTAGCTGGCCTCCGCAACCTTCAGCCAGTTTTAGCCACAACAAGAAGCTCGTATAAACGATAAACTGCGTATAACCGAGCATACATTGAATACAGCCGCGGTAGAAACTGCCATAGCTTCTTTTTCAACAAGTAAACTTACGGTAATAATGCGCACCTTAGACCCGCCCCGTTTTTACTGTGGGCGTCGACGTTTTTGCGAGTTTGAGCTATTACTGTCATGTGACCTTAATTGGTTTCGGGTTTCGCCAAGTGCATTCCTTTTTTGCCACATTTGTGGTCGCGCCAACTCAACGTGGACATACTATAGGTAATTCAACTTCACTTCACACAATATAACAGACTTAACAGAGATTTAAGAATAAAACATACTTACCCCACCATTCACTTATACATACATATATATTATAGTATATCCATTATTTGTATGTGTATGAGTGTGCATGCAAGTTGTTCAATACACAATTAGTAAATGCTATATAGCATACTGATCTTGATAAAGATACTAAAGCTTAAGACCATTTATAACTAACTCTGCTTTCTTGCCCAGTTCTCTGGCATACTCCAAACCGACATCGAGGCAGGAAATCATCCCAGGACCAACTGTTACTGCCACACCTCCAATTTCCTCCAAACTCCTCCCACTCTCTTCAAGAGCCTTCTTAGTGACAGTTTCAATATTATCTTGGTGGTACTTGCGAGCTACTCTTGGAATGACTCCTCCAGCTCTACACGGAATACCATTTTATACACGGCTACATTACAAACATTTTTTATAGTGTATGTACTCTTACACACAAGCAGGAAAAATATGGAGGATAAAACATTCACAATTTAGGGGGTGAATTTGAAGGAGGAAAATATTAAAATTGAACTATTGTATTCACAGTGACAGTTGTTACAAACTGGGTGTTAAAATTTTAAGTCACGTGAAATATAATTCCTAGCTCAAAACGTCAAAAAAAAAGAAAAAAAAGAAAGAAGAGAATACAGAAAAATAAAGCTACAAAAAAATAACAACAAAACCAACAACAACAAAAAGGAATCGCTCATACATACCCGCAAGAAAATAACCGCAGCACGTTTTAGATAAGTTGTGGTTCACAATACAATGAAGTGAACAACATGTGCTGCTAATTTTCGCATATAAAAATCCACAGACCAATTTTTCCTCTAAAATTAATTATTAATTAAATTATATGCATTATGATGTAATACAAAATTAAATTATAGAATACTCTAGCACGACATATGCAAATGACAAGTCAGAAACACTGAAGTCGACGATTGGAATCGTCAGCGACATATACAAAACCATCTCTATCTACACAAACATCAGTTGGATAACTAAAAAGTCCAGCCTTATCTCCTTCTTGACCAAACGAGGTGACAAACTCTCCTGCGGTGGTAAACACAGCCACACAATGGTGGTCCCAGTCTGTAACGTAGACATAGTCACCTGAAACACAGATACCACGAATTCTTGTGAGTTTTGTGGCTTTTTTAGAGCTACAATTAATGTGACGTAAGTATTTTTTGTCATTGCTATAAACTCGGATGCATGAGTTAGCAGCATCAGCAACATAAACATTTCCATGAACATCACCAGATATGCCGTAAAATTCTCCCGCACTGGGAAAAGACATACGTCGAACAACTTGGAGGTCTTTGTTGCAAACTGTAATAGAGCCTTTATGTTTATGTTCACACATTATTACTTCATTTCCTACAACTGCTATTCCCCAGAATCCTGGATTTACACCCCGTGTCATTTTACGAAGCTGAACAATTGCCTCCTTCCTTGTCACACCGCAGTATCATACTAGAGTCAGTACTCGTGCAGTAAATATTATCCTCAATATCGGTTGACACCATCCGAAATTCCGCCATTTTAGTTGTAGAGGTCACAAGTGTAATCTTCTGATCTCCATCCAACTTGATTATACTGGAACCTGTGGCAACTAGCAATTGATTCTTTGAGTTAATGGAAACACTGTGTGGAACACCTATATCACGCCACACCTTCACAGGGTGGCCTAACAGAGCAGGAGAGATGGAGACAAATACAGAAAACGGGCTTCCTAATACTTGCTTCTCATCTATGGACACTGTTAGCTCATGACGTCCACGTATAACTGGCTGGTACTGGATACTATATTCTCCAGGTTTTAACTGCTCAATGCTACACTCGATGACGGATTTATCGTAGAGTGACTTCAATATGCCAACTACAGCAGTTTTGCATCTAGCTGTCTTGTGGTTAGATAGTCTAGCAGTTAACAATACCTCAGCTGTTTTACCCACCTCTGCTGTCTTCATACCCTCTCCTTCCACTGTACAGGCACCGGGGTCTACAAAGGAGTAAATATACTTAGCCTTGTTCTGGCAGAGGTCCTGCAAGGTCTTGCTACCTATTACCTCTACTCTCATGTTGGCTTCCTCCACTGGTTCCAATATCAGCCCTGACTTACTGTCCTCCTCTATGTCTACCTGGATTCTATTGTCTATCTCAGTGAGCATGCTCATTACCTCATTGTCTGAACACTTGTCTACGAATCTCTCTGTGTAGTCTACAATGCTGTGAAGCTCTGCAGTAGCCAGAGACAAATTCTTTTCTTGAGCTACCACCTTGGCAACTTTCTTTTGAACTGCTTGAGAATTTTCTTGTAAGAGTTCATTATTGCGTTTTTCGAGAATCTCTGTGAGTTCAGCAAAAGACGTTAGAATAGTGCTAGAAACTAAAGTTCCTTGCTCCTCAACTTCCTGTATGGTGGTTTGTACAGCTTTTGCTGCTTGTGATAAATTGGAAACTCTATCCTTGACAGGATTCATCTTGATTAAAAGAGTTTTTCTTGTGTTTGGAGCTGCTACTTTGCTGAACTCAAAGTTGTGGTCTCTGTGGATCTTGGCTGTGCAATGGTGGCAGATGAGAGTGGCACAATCGAAGCAGTAGATGATGAGTGGCTCGTCGTGAGTGGGACACTTCTTAGTGGGAGATTCTTCCACAGTGATCTCTCTAACTCGTCCTTGCTTGAGATTTTCCAGAGTGTCTACTTCATGAAAGGAAAAGGCTTTCCACTTTTTGTGCTGCTTGACGCATTCCTTGCAGATAAACAGAGCACACTGGCGACAGAATGCTTCAGCTTTGTCTTCAGAGTCAGTGCATCCTTCACACTTGACCTCTACCTTGCCATGAACTCGCTCAACTGTAGAATACATGGACTGCATGCGGTAGACAAAGAAAGCTGTCTTCAATCCGTCAACACCTTCTTTAGGGAGAGTGGTACTTTTGCGACACTCAGGACAAGAGAAGGGCTTTTGAGAGGCTGTCCTGCGGGCCAGTTGGAGGATGCACTTCTTGCAGTAGCAGTGGAGACAAGGGAGGAGTTTAGGCTCTGTGTAGCATTCCTGGCAGACAGCACAGGTGATATCTCTCTCCAAGTCTTCCAGAATCCTCTTCTCATGTCTTATACCTTCTGCCATAATGACGGGAACAAAGACTCAATATATGTACTTATTTTCTTTCTTCTAACTCAAGGACTGTATAGGGTGTGGTGACAACAGTTGAAGGTGTGGTGGTTAGTCACATGAGATTGTGTGTTCTATTAATGATATTCATAGTATGGGTTCTGTGAATACTAATATTCCAGTCCATCTTAATTACATGAATATCATTACATCACATTTTCTATTATTCCACTATCTCCCCAAGTAGTTAGTTGCCTTTCCAGTTGTGGAGCCGTCCGTCCCAAAGAGATACACAAGAGTTGCAATTGTGTGTCAATTGTCATTTATGTGTTTATTGTTTTGTATCTATTTATGTTCTTGTGTAGTCTTCAGTCTGTGTTGTGTGGAATGTGTGTGTGAAATGTCAGAGTGCCATGTGCTCACTCACTGGGCATGCTTACACTGATTTTTCTATATATCCCACACTGGGGCTTGCCTTTGTTAAATATATACTGGCCTTGAGTAAGCCCACTTTCAGTTAATACTCAGTTTGTGCACCACTGTACTATTCTGTATAGTCTTCTCTAAGCAACCTTCCACCTTTACTCAGGGACTAGGAAGAAGGACCAGTTAAAGTGATGGATAACAGAGCAATGGCCAGAGTAAACTCTGGTGGCAGCATGCTGAACCCTTCAAAGTCCAGGAGCTTCTGTGATAGAGGGGAGTTTTCTGGTTTGTCATTGTGATTCTAAAGCTGGCATTTTAAGAGACCGACTTGTAGAACCACACTATTGTCCTAATCAACTGAGTTAACTTAAGAGTATTAACAGTTTCACAAAAAAAAAAAAAAAAAAAAAAATAGAGCTACAAAAAACAGCAACAACAAAAGCAATGACAACAAAAAGGAATCGCTCATGCATACCCGCAAGAAAGAGCCTCAACAGTTTTAGATAAGCTGTGGTTCACAAGTAAATGAAGTGAACAACGTGTGCTGCTGATGTTCGCATAAAAACCCACAGAGCATTTTTTCCTCTAAAATTAATTATTAATTAAATTATATGCATTATGATGTAATACAAAATTAAAATTAGAATACACTAGCATAACATATTTAATATGCAAATGACAAGTCAGAAACACTGAATTCGACGATTGGAATTGTCAGCGACATATACAAAACCATCTTTATCTACACAAACATCAGCTGGATATCTAAAATGCCCATCTTTATCTCCTTCTTGACCGAACGAGGTGACAAACTCTCCTGCGGTGGTAAACACAGCCACACAGTGGTGGTCCCAGTCTGTAACGTAGACATAGTCACCTGATACACAGATACCACGAATTCTTGTGAGTTTTGTGGCTTTTTTAGAGCTACAATTAATGTGACGTAAGAATTTCCAGTCATTGCTATAAACTCGGATGCATGAGTTAGCAGCATCAGCAACATAAACATTTCCATGAACGTCACCAGATATGCCGTAAAATTCTCCAGCATTGGGATCATAAAAACCTCGAACATCCTGGAGGTCTTTGTTGCAAACTGTAATAAAGCCTTTTTGTTTATGTTTGCACACCATCACTTCATTTCCTACCACTGCTATTCCCCAGAATCCTGGCTTTAAAGTCCGTCCCATTTGACGAAGCTGAACATTGCCTCCTTCCTTGTCACACAGCAGTACTGTACTAGAGTCAGTACTTGTGCAGTAAATATTATCATCAATATCGGTTGATGCCATCCGAAATTCCGCCATTTTAGTTGTAGAGGTCACAAGTGTAATCTTCTGATCTCCATCCAACTTGATTATGCTGGAACGTGTGGCAACTAGCAATTGATTCTTTGAGTTAATGGAAACACTGCGTGGAACACCTATATCACGCCACACTTTCACAGGGTGGCCTAACAGAGCAGGAGAGATGGAGACAAATACAGAAAACGGGCTTCCTAATACTTGCTTCTCATCTACGGACACTGTTAGCTCATGACGTCCACGTATAACTGGCTGGTACTGGATACTATATTCTCCAGGTTTTAACTGCTCAATGCTACACTCGATGACGGATTTATCGTAGAGTGACTTCAATATGCCAACTACAGCAGTTTTGCATCTAGCTGTCTTGTGGTTAGATAGTCTAGCAGTTAACAATACCTCAGCTGTTTTACCCACCTCTGCTGTCTTCATACCCTCTCCTTCCACTGTACAGGCACCTGGGTCTACAAAGGAGTAAATATACTTAGCCTTGTTCTGGCAGAGGTCCTGCAAGGTCTTGCTACCTATTACCTCTACTCTCATGTTGGCTTCCTCCACTGGTTCCAATATCAGCCCTGACTTACTGTGCTCCTCTATGTCTACCTGGATTCTATTGTCTATCTCAGTGAGCATGCTCATTACCTCATTGTCTGAACACTTGCCTACGAATCTCTCTGTGTAGTCTACAATGCTGTGAAGCTCTGCGGTCGCCAGAGACAAATTCTTTTCTTGAGCTACCAGCTTGGCAACTCTCTTTTGAACTGCTTGAGAATTTTCTTGTAAGAGTTCATTCTTGCGTTTTTCGAGAATCTCTGTGAGTTCAGCAAAAGACGTTAGAATAGTGTTAGAAACTAAAGTTCCTTGCTCCTCAACTTCCTGTATGGTGGCTTGTACAGCTTTCACTGCTTGTGACAAATTGGAAACTCTATCCTTGACAGGATTCATCTTGTTTAAAAGATTTTTTCTTGTGTTTGGAGCTGCTACTTTGCTGAACTCAAAGTTGTGGTCTCTGTGGATCTTGGCTGTGCAATGGTGGCAGATGAGAGTGGCACAATCGAAGCAGTAGATGATGAGTGGTTCCTCGTGAGTGGGACACTTCTTTGTGGGAGGTTCTTCCACAGTGATCTCTCTAACTCGTCCTTGCTTGAGATCTTCCAGAGTATCTACTTCATGAAAGGAAAAGGCTTTCCACTTTTTGTGCTGCTTGACGCATTCCTTGCAGATAAACACAGCACACTGGCGACAGAATGCTTCAGCTTTGTCTTCAGAGTCAGTGCATCCTTCACACTTGACCTCTACCTTGCCATGGACTCGCTCAACTGTAGAATACATGGACTGCATGCGGTAGACAAAGAAAGCTGTCTTCAATCCATCCACACCTTCAACAGGGAGAGTGGTCTCTTTGCGACACTCAGGACAAGAGAAGGGCTTTTGAGAGACTGTCCTGTGGGCCAGTTGGAGAATGCACTTCTTGCAGTAGTAATGGAGACAAGGGAGGAGCTTAGGCTCCGTGTAGCGTTCCTGGCAGACAGCACAAGTGATATCTCTCTCCAAGTCTTCCAGAATCCTCTTCTCATGTCTTATACCTTCTGCCATAATGATGGGAACAAAGACTCAACATATGTACTTATTTTCTTTCTTCTAACTCAAGGACTGTATAGGGTGTGGTGACAACAGTTGAAGGTGTGGTGGTTAGTCACATGAGATTGTGGGTTCTATTAATGATATTCATAGTATGGGTTCTGTGAATACTAACATTCCAGTCCATCTTAATTACATGAATATCATTAAAACACATTTTCTATTTCCACTATCTCCCCAAAGTATGTAGTTAGTTGCCTTTCCAGTTGTGGAGCCGTCCATCCCTAAGAGATACACAAGAGTTTGCAATATTCATTTATGTGTGTTTATTGTTTTGTATCTGTTCATGTTCTTGTGTAGTCTTCAGTCTGTGTTGTGTGGAATGTGTGTGTGAAATGTCAGAGTGCCATGTGCTCACTCACTGGGCATGCTTACACAATATTTTCTATATATCCCACACTGGGCTTGCCTTGGTTAATTATATACTGGCCTTGAGCAAGCCCACTTTCAGTTATTACTCAGTTTGTGTAACACTGCACTATTCTGTATAGTCTTCCCTAAGCAACCTTCCTTTACTCAGGGACTAGGAAGAGGGACCAGTTAAAGTGTTAGCGTTACAGATCAGTGCCCATTAAAGAGTAGTAACTCTGGTGGTAGCATACTGAACCCTTCAAAGTCCAGGAGCTTCTGCAATAGAGGGGAGTTTCCTGGGCTGACATTGTGATTCTGAGGCTGGCGTTTAAAGGGACCAACTTGCAGACCCACACCATTGTCCTAATCGACACAATCAACTGAGTCAAAAAAAATATAGAATTACTTAAAAGAGTATTAACAGTTTCACTTAGTGACAGTTGATTGACCTTGTGGTGCCACGCCTTACGCCTTATCAATATACGTCATAACTAATTGTTGATTTCTTTCCATATATCTTCTTTCACATTTATTCAACTAGCTACCGGCTACATTTGTTACCTGGTGCTGTATTTACTTTGTTGTACAACTTAACATAACCATATTATTATACATACACACCACATAACTGCCACACAAACACTTATGAAGTCTACCTATCTATTGGTCATTTTTTATCCAATCTATTTCATCGTTTCATGCATCTCTGTTTTACTGCCTTATGCCTCACTCACACTTTCTTACTAACCAAAATGTGCGTAGTTGGGAATACTTGGGATAGACACTGCAACAACTGGCAGCAGTTTGCATTGTTGTGTTGTTATTTAAGAAGAATCTTTAGCACGACAAACCATTTTCATTTGGTTCCACAACAAACAGACATTTCTGAGTCAGTGTAGTCATATCATTGTTATTCAGTATATTGTTAATCATATCTACAGCAATATGAAATTCCTTTTACAAACATAGCTCTCACTGTCCTCTCAATAAGGTCGTTTAATATCATATGTCAATGAATTTATTAAATAAAAAAGTATATGTAGATAGAAACTGTCATAGATTCAAACCATCCTGATCTGGCCGGGACACTCATGGTGTTCTTGCATCCGTCCGGGTGAATGCCTAACGGATGCTTTTGTCTCGATGAACTGAGCCTTTTAAAATAATGCTTAGTCAGCAAAATAACCTCGCGGTAATTTGATTGTTCATAGCTAAAGAGCTAGCCTTTTTTTTTATGCAAGTGGGTGGCTAGGTTTGAGAATTACTGCCAGTTAAGCTTAGACTGGTTTGTAGCTATATAGCTATGAAGATAAGTGCAGTATGTGTATTGTAATTATTCAGTCATTCCATGGAAAAAGTTGAGTTCTTCAAATATAATGTGCATTATGTGTAATAGAAATCTACATAATTTAATTCAAATTTGTAAATACAACCATGTCCACAACACTTACTGCTACAACACTTACTGCTTGTGTTCTTTGAGCTGAGAAGTCTTGGCTTGGCCTAGAACTCTACCAGTGACATCGACCACACCCACTGCAGTGTCATCACAGCTCGTTTCAATGCCTAGCACCGTCACAGGTTCATCGCGAAACTTTCCCATGCCTTGCTGCATTCGAACCAGAACGGGAATGGGAGGCAGTCTTGAAAAACTTGGTTCCACTTTATCGGCTCCTTCAGTTCTGGGCTTCCTCTTTAATACAGATTCACCAACGCAGAGAAAAGAGAGATATTGAGTGTGAAATAATAAGTAAATTGGGCCATTAAGTTGAAGAAGTTATAGTTACTGTACACAGCAATAGTTTTATTGATTTGTTGTTACAAGATTTAATTGCGTGCCAATACAAGGGGGAAATAATCTACAGTGCATTTTAAATGGACAATTTTGGAAATTTAGTTAAAATTAAAGACAGGAAGACAAAATGTGGGAGGGGGCAGGGGAGAGGAAGAAAGAACGACGAACATGCTACAAATTTTACAGGTACTAATTAGAGCTAAGTTTTTTTTTTGTTTTTTTTGTTGTCTTCACTCACTGTCCACACACTCCATTTTTTAGTTCTCTGTTCTTGAGGGTCATATTCCTCCACCCGGTGGAACAAGGGAACGGACACTGGAGGGCGTGGCTCCTCCTTGACTGTCTCACCCAGGCGATCCTCACAGACATTGTCAGCCAAACCACGAGTAGTAGTCACATGTCTGGCCAGGACAGCACGCATAGTAACAGGAGTAATGATGCATGTCTAATAGACAGATAGGCATGTAACATAATTTAATGATACATGTGTGGAGACATTTTACATCTGCAATCAGACTAAATGTATGCAATTAAATCATTTACATTATAAATATAACTCTGATGGTATGTAAGGCAATGACTGCAGCTTTGCCCTACATTAAAAGGTACAGTGTGTGAGGCTAGAAGGTTGTGGGTTGTTCAAGCTCAGAGGCGAGAGCAGTGGAGGCTATAACCTAGGGTTTCAAGCTTGATTCTCCGTGACAAACTGACTTCTTTACATACTATATCCTGTGAATACAAGAATTATCCTAGCTGCCATGAAAAACCAGAAATTTGGCAATCTCTCCACATTATTTTTTGCCATAGATTAAAAATTTCAACAAAAATGTTATTAATGCAAACTAGTACATTTTAAGCTTACAAAACTGACCTTAAACAATGTCTCAGCATAGTACCAAAGAGGTTATTAAATTTATAATTGACAGGCTAATTGGCATGGTCTGATTGCGCATACGACCACGTACAATGAGTGGGATTAGCATGTTCTATTAATTACTTCTTTACGCCGTGGAACTAGTTTCATGCAGAAATGAAAGAGATGAATAGAGCAATAAAGATAATAACAATAGAGGAAAGGACTCCAGCAGTTCTGGAGCATGAACTATATATATATATATATAAAGCTATTATATATAATATTATATATAATTATATTATATTGAGAAAACGTTGATCTAGCCTAATAGAATGAATACTGCTAGAGTGTGTAGAGTATCTGGTTAACGAAGAATGCATAAATACCTGCAATTGAAGTTTGTACAACGGCATTCCAACCTCCACTAAAGGTGTATAAATTTACGAAAAAGTTCTTCTGCTGACCTTTACCTAGTGATTAGGTACGGTATCGCCACCGCGACGTTTTGTGTCAAGTTTTGGTTTACTTTTACATAAGCCTGGCTGGTTCTGGCTTGTGAGTTACTTTTAAGGCTTCCAACTGTATGTCGCAAACTGCAATGAAGATTATATTTACGAGTGGGAACAGGTCAAGCAATGAGATAGTACGGTATCGCCAACAGGGCCCGGTGAATTAATCACACTTTACCTAATCACACTTTACCTAATCACACTTTACCTAATCACACTTTACCTAATCACACTTTACCTAATCACACTTTACCTAATCACACTTTACCTAATCACACTTTACCTAATCACACTTTACCTAACACGCCCGGTGAATTAATCACACTTCACCTAATCACACTTCACCTAATCACACTTCACCTAATCACACTTCACCTAATCACACTTCACCTAATCACACTTCACCTAATCACACTTCACCTAATCACACTTCACCTAATCACACTTCACCTAATCACACTTCACCTAATCACACTTCACCTAACCACACTTCACCTAATCACACTTCACCTAATCACACTTTACCTAATCACACTTTACCTAATCTCGCGTAGCCAGACCCTTCAGCACCCTTTACCCTTTACCCGTACAGGGGTGCGTGGTAAATGGTCTGGCAGACACTCCACTTTACCTTGCTCCACTTTACCTTGCTCCACTTTACCTTGCTCCACTTTACCTTGGTTTATCATGGCATCAAGTCATAAGCAAGAACATAGACAAAGCAAGAAATCTTTTTCCGGATCCTTCTGCTTCAATTAATTGTGGGTACAATATTTACAACTGTGTGGCTGTATGGAGGGTACTATTACTGCGACTTCATTCCAGTACCAGAATCAATGGAACTGAAGGATATTGGGATCTATTTCACCAAGTGTTGCATTCTTCCCTGTGCTATGGGCAGTTATGAACAAAAGAGGAACTACAGCTTCTTTTGATCCTTTGCCAGGAAATGAGCACCTCCTCATGGTTGAGAAAAACATATTGACTAACACAGTAGAACAGCTAATGCTATATTTGCTTGTCAGTATCACACTTGCAACTTATTTGGATCGTCAGGAGATGAGACTCTTTCTTCTCTTTGCTTCAGTTTGGGTGATAGGAAGAGTCTTATTCAGCATCGGCTATCGTATCAATTTTAAATATCAAACTCTTGGAATGATGTGTAATATAGTCTCTACGTGCTACTTCTCTGGGTTAATCTGCTACTTTTTGTATTCTCGTGGACTTTGGTATGGTGTAGCTACCACCAGTGTACATGGAAGCATCAATAATGTATGAAAATGTCTTTATCTGGTGATTTTTTCCTTTCAGTCCATTGTTTATAGCGTGTTCATTGTACATATTTTGTGTTTATGCTGCCGTAAGTTAGCACAGCAGCTTCTTCATGAGTAAGATCTTTCAATTTTTGAGTTTTATGAGGAAAGTTTATGTACCGCTGGGGAGGG
>WLWD01003429.1_pt1 | contig 56213 bp, 55 predicted proteins | sample 6712731 | NCBI WGS metagenome assembly WLWD01 (sample SAMN12718690, study PRJNA576275) | sponge metagenome | isolation source: marine sponge | host: Mycale hentscheli | place: New Zealand: South Island, Marlborough, Capsize Point | collected 2014-11-01 | reverse complement strand
CCATCCATTGTTGTTCCAGGGTGTGACAGCTCTGGGGTGCTTGTCAACCAACAAGCATGTGGCGAGTGGAGGCGGTGAAGGGCAGGTCAGAATCTGGGAGGTGAAGCAGCGTGGAGAGACACAACTGAAGGAAGCACTCAAGGAACACAAAGGGACAGTGACCTGCATCAGAATCACCAGAAGTGATGAAGAGGTGTGGTAATAATAAATAACAACAACAACAACAACAATAATAATAATAGTAGTAGTAGTGGTAGTAGTAGTAAACGTGCTTTGATGATTTCGTTGTTGTTTTTGTATTTAGTGTGTGACTTCAAGTACAGACGGGACTTGTATTATTTGGGATCTTGTGTAAGTAAAGAACAAATAATTAAATAGTTTGTTGGACACACACACTCACACACACACACTGATGTTGATCCATCATGTGTTCGCACCTGATAAGACTTGAGCACTGGAATTTCACTTCTGTGTGCAGCTCATGCTGGTAACATTATTTATACCATAGCTGTTGCAGAACAGCCATGTATAAAAAACTGTTATTCCCCAGAAATTCCCACTGGTATTGTATATTGCCCTGTTGCGCACACGTGTACTGGGATGGTTATAAGCGATAACTCGGAAAATTTGCAATGATAACTACTTGGAATTATTGCTAGATACCACCCTCTCACTTGGGCCTCACCCGGGATTGGAACGATGGTAACTATGATATAAAATAGTTCAACCATGGCAACTTAGAATTATTGCTAGATACTGCCCTCTCACTTGGGCCTCGCCCAGGATTGGGATGGTTATTAGCGATAATGCCTCAAATGCATGGTTTAACTATTACATATTTATTTTGGGAGGCATTCAATATGTTCACATCAGTGTAGTCGTTTATGGGTTGCTCATTGTCAATATAAAGCATTGATCAAATCAATAGTAACATCCAGGAACATTGTATAAGAAGCAGTCAACTGCTCCTGTGACTGAGTGTCTGTAATTCAGAATTTGGCTGGTCATTTGCTTTATCTATACATATTTCAGGCGTTGTGTTCGCAGTCAGATCATATTCGCCAACACCATGTTCAAAGCAGTGTGCTATCACCCTGACGAGTCCCAGGTTATGACGGGTGGAACAGACAGGAAGATTGGCTACTGGGAGACATACGACGGCTCACAAATCAGAGAGCTGGATGGCAGCAAGTCAGATTCCATAAATGGCATGGATATCTATCAAGGACAATTTGTTACTGGTGGAGGAGATCAGCTCATAAAGGTGCCCTTTTTCTTACTGTTGCCTTATACCTCCATAAAGGGTAGGGTAGGGTAGTTGCAGAGCTTGACCCTTTACCTTACCTACAGTTATTACTCAGGAGAGGGAAAGAGTGGTGGGGCATTTATACAATGGCTTATTAGCACATAACATGATGTCATAATGACACCTGGAGAGTACACTGTGCAAGCCTAACTTCAAATAGTAGGTAGACACTGCTTTCAAGGGAAATATGGTACCACCACGGATGTGCAGTGCCTAATTGATTTATAACGTTTCAACTATTCCAACACAATCGAGTGAAGCATATTGCCTAGAGAATTTTGAACATATAAACTATACCTTTCCTAACAACACTGAGTCATACTGAGGCCTACAACCAGGATGATATGGTGATGGCATTGTCCTGTTAATGCAACTATTATTGAATAGTTGGAACACTCCTTTTTGGGTGCCACAAACAAGTCATTGTATGGTGTGTTCCCTAACTTTCACTCCCCCCCCCCCCCCCCCCCAATAGTGATTAGCAGTTGGTAAAGGGTTTATCTCTGTGAGAATAAAGTAGGTGGGTGGAAGAGCTGTCTTTTGAAGTTGTATGAGAAGTTGACTTGTTGCTCTATACAGGTGTGGGACTATAATGAGGGAGAAGTCACCCATATTGGGGTTGGGCACACTGGAAGCATCACTGGTGTAACAATATCGTCAGACGGCAAGTATATCGTCAGCGTGAGCGATGATGGTGCCATATTCAGATGGGCGTTTCCCTCTGCTGCCATGGAAACCTCATCTGACCTCCACGCCTCTGCTGCTGCTGCCTCAACCAGCGAGACCGGGTCCTCGCAAGAAACATCTAGACCTGAGGAAGGTGACTCTGATGAGCCTAAATTAGAGGAAGCCACTCAGAAGCTGGAGGAGGAGTGAACCCGACTAAGGACTCCGTCTCCTCTCATGGCACACACTTCAACAATACAGATAACTTTTCAAATATCCATACATTAAATATTACGGTGATAATTATTTTGGCACTTATTTAATTAAATGAAGTAAATTTGTTTTCCTCCCACCCACTTGAGGAAAATGAATAAAATTTGGTGAGAGAATGAAAGAAAAATTTTGCAGAATATTTATGTAAAACACGCTTGCACAGAAAGAACTAACAGGAATAAATAATGCACCGCATCCTTGCAGACGTCTGGACTACACCCATGCAGACATCTGGACTACCCCCATGCCGGCGTCTTGCAATAATGAAGGATTAATTTGTCTCCAACTCCATAACACTGAAATAGACAGAAGTGAAAATTTAACACTGACATACTAAAAGTTAAAAGTATATTAGTTATCCATAATAAACAGAGTGCTCTATTTAATGTAGGGAATTCATAGGATTTTTCATTGAATGTGTGTTGACCTTTTACCCAATACTGAAGTCCTGTGGAGAACACGCGTCTGTTCATCCACAAGTAAAATTGGAGTTAGGCAGTCAACACAATTCTCTAACTCATTACCTAACATTCGCTTTTTAGGAGAAGGTAGAAAGTGCAACATGTCAAGTTTTATCATGAAAAAATGACTACATAAATAATTTTTAAAAACTATACTCGATTTTGTTGAAGTAGGAATTCAAAATTCAACTTGTACTATCTAAGTCAGCCACTGACCACAGTGTACAACAGCATGGTATACATGTAGTGGTATGAGTCCAAGTTAAAAAAAAGGTATTGATAAGACAATCAACTGAACACAAAAGTACTTGTCCTTTCTGCTTTTTTTGTTTGTTTGTTTGTTTTTTAGTTTCATGGGATAAAATATATCATAAAAGCTACACACATACATACCTTGTACAGAGTTCCTAGCGTGACCTCAGGAGAAGGGGCAAATGCTTGAGAGACATACACAAACTAGACATCCAAGAGAAATTCAAATTCATAATGGAGACATAGGTTAAAAAATATAATTTTACTATATTATTTACCCAGGATGTGCGTGAAGAAATTTGTTTTCTCATTTAACTCCAAAGTTTTGTTAGTTTTGAGTGGTCGATTTTTTGTAATGGTATCTACAGTTTCATGTCCACTGTAGTAGGCTATAAGCTCAAATAAATGTTGATGAATTTTAAAATACTACACTAGATGATAATAAAAGCTTCCTACAGTTGGTATATCTGATGTAGCAGATCAACACAGTTCAAGCATGTCTAGAATGAGCAGTGTTTGATAACTGAAATATTCCCTTTAGTTTAGCTGAGAATATTATTCAACTAACATTAGCAATAAGATATAAAATAAATAGATTAAGATACTGTGAATCTGCTGCTTGTAGAAATCTGAGGCCAATACGCTTGGGGCACTACTCGAGGCCAAAGATTGTTAAACATTGCCATTCACGGTATCTAAATCTAACTGTAATAGAAAATAGCAACGGAACATACAAAAAAAAAAGTTTGTGACGGTAAAGTCTAGAGCACAGCAACAAGTGTCTGATTATACACCACTTCTGAATGCCACAGAGCATGAATCTACTTGAATCGATTCACGTAATGAATCAATCATAATGCTCGCATGTGACTAGCTACACATATTCTAAAAATGTATATAGTACATTTACCGTAGACGCAGGCTGTTAAGCGTCTCCTCTTTTTTAAGCGCTGTTTTATGCTAAATGCCCGCTTTTAGCACTTTTTATTAAGCGTTCCGAGAGTCTAATCAACTGCTGATTGGCACTCAATTCCAGTTTTAGGCTACCACTTGCTTTTAAGCACACATTTTTTATAAGCGCCTATTTACTTACCATTTAGGGTTATAAGCGGGGGCACTTAACAACTCACATCTATAGTATATTTGCTCACTATAAAATATCCTTCCTTATTCTATGAACTTGTTGCTTCAGCGTGGGAGCACTCCTAACTGGCTTACCCACTGAACATGATAAAACATAGTAAAAAGAAAATCCAGCCACCAGTGGCCCAACATTGTTGTTCTTCATTTCAGTTTTATTCCACTGCATTAGTCGCTGCTTCTAAAATGGTCGTTTTCCTAACACTGCTTGCATAAGCAGACCCAGATTTACAAGAAGTCTACCAGTTTTTTAGTTATATTAGTCAATCATGTTGCTTACTATCTTTTCTAGCAAAAAAAAAAAAAAAAAAAGAAAGAAAGAAAAAGAAAATTGATGAGATAAGGGGCATGTGGGACTGCATGTCCAAGACTCTCACATACAGACTGACAATTATACCTAATAGACCATTCACTACAGCTACTTACCATGGACTCTTCAGGACCTGCATGAAGCGCCTTCTTCAGCCACTGAAGGAGCCAGCTAACTTGTCTGTCACCAGGTACTGAAAACTTACTCTGCTTCAGCGTAGGAGCATTCCCAGCTGGTTTAAGGCTTAATGTCACTAAATGACAGGACAGGACAAAGGTAAAAATAAATAATAGGTTGTTACTTCGCCGTACCTTTCTTTTCTTGAGCCGCCATCAGAGATAAATGCCCTCCAATGTTTTGATGGCTCTAAATAATGTTCACCCTACGGAGGGCGTGGCTGACTTTTGTGAAATGGCAACTACTTTAAGTTCTAAATTGAAAAGGAAGTTGGACAAAGCCTCTGTCGCTACTGCAGCAGAAGAAGGAAGCTTAGTTAAAAGGAGAAAGGGTGAATGTGAACAAGTGAGGGTTTTGATTTGTTTTGTTTTTGCTTTTTGTTGTGGAACGGTATTGGACCACCTCCAGTTGATATTGAACCTGCTAATTTTAAACCTTTTACCCAATCACTTTATTTTCTGTAGTGTAGTGGTGGGTGATACACCAGCAATTTCATTTCAATACCAATGCGAAGTATTTTTGTAGTGAAATGTTCTTTCTCTCTTTTTAGGGTGAAAGGAGAAGGGAGGCAAGGCTCCCTAACAGTAACCCCATTTTTATTGTATGAATGTAGCCACTGGAAAACAAGAATATACAAATTATTAGAATAAAGAATTTCAGATGAAGTAATTTTCTCAAGGGAGCAACTACCTATGAAAGTTAATGGTACCAGCCCCACTACTTTTTATCCAAAATGAGAAAATAGTCCATTGTTTAACCACAGGGCTCACCCACACTCCCTCTCCTTTGTAGAGTAAGGGGTTACCAATGCCAGATATTAGTGGGCGGAGACTACTTGGTAGCGTTTAAATTCAATACCACCCTCAGATTGAGTGTGAGTATTTTGGGGACCCTAGTATCAAGTTGGTATCGCAATTTTCTGTCTATGTAGGGACTGGCAGAGAGGAAATGTAACTTCAACTTTTTTGACTGCCCCTGTGAAGAGCTTGCCAGGAAGCTCCTGGGATGTGTACTGGTGTCTGTCCACAAGGAAGAAGAAGGCGACACTTCTGAAGGCAAAGGGAGAGAAAGTAATAAATGCTGGGGGATGATTGTGGAAACAGAAGCCTATTTAGGAGGCGAAGACAAGGCAGCTCACTCTTATGGGGGCAAGCGAACAAGCCGCAATGAGGCTATGTACATGCCTCCAGGGACGGCATATGTGTATTCTATATATGGCATGCATTGCTGCTTTAACATATCTAGCAGAGGAGAGGGGGAAGCAGTTCTGGTGCGAGCTGTGCAGCCAATGGGTGGTCTGGAGCATATGAGAGAATCCAGAAAAGCAGCAAAAAGTGACAAGAACCTTTGCAATGGTCCGGCAAAGCTGTGCCAGGCCATGGACATCAACAAGGGCTGCAACCAATTAGACCTGACGAGCAGCGACCGAATGTGGGTAGAGCCATCACCAGACTGTGAGGGGAGTGGCCATGAGGTAGTGGAGACCACCAGGGTTGGAATAGATTATGCTGGTAAAGAGTGGGCAGGAAAACTCCTCAGATTCTATGTCAAAGGTTCAACTTTTATTAGCAAAAAATAAAACTAGAGATTTAGTCATATCTATCTACAGTACCCAATTTGTCCATGGCACTATCATCAGCTGCTTTTTTTTTTCCTTTCTATTTTATTGCAAAATGTATATTTCAATATGTATTATTGATATAATAATGGTGATTTAAAATAACTAAGCAGATATTAAAGTGTTATGACATTGAGATTTATATTGTTGCTGTTGACTGATAAAAAAAAATAAAAAAAAACAGAACAAAAAGCAAACACAAGTGCTAGTGGATTAACCACTCCATAAAGCTTCAAAAAGCTCCAGCTTGATGCAAATCTTTAAAAAAAAGTTTAAAAGTATCTGAGATGTGAATTTAGAGTACAACGTGAATGCCAATGAGAGGTTCTTGTTGCTATCCACAAAGCCATCGATTATTCCACATGGAAGCCAGCCGTGTGCTCAATGGCGAAAGTGACTTTCTCTAACAGCTTATCATAGCTTTCATATCTTGGAAGATCAATCCTGTTGAAACTGTGGAGGAAAAATAAATTAATAAAAGATAAAGTACAGACAGAATGGCCGGCATCCCTGCCAACACCTTACCATGTGTGAGCTTTGGGGAGATTATTAGTAGGGGCATTTTCCAGCAGGTGAATAGTGAACAGTCTCGGGCCAACTGCTCCAGTGGAACCTGCAGTAATTGATTACAGAAACCACAGTCAGCGTGAGTACATACTAGGAAGTATTTCACTATATTATAGTAATAATGTGGACGAGAAAGGAAGTATCATGTAGCTGGTAGCTGGACAACCACTACCTGATCCCTAACACAGAAACCTGATCTCTAACTAACCACAAAGAACAATAAACAATCAGACTACTACAGCCTCCACCAAAGATATGGTTAAAATAATCAATAAAATAAATAAAATAATTATAGTACATAATAACATAAAACATGGTAGTAGTAGAGTAGTAGTAATAATAATATTCACACCTTGTAAAGCCTTGAATCCCTCCAGTGGTACTCTGGAGGAGCCAGTGACAAACTGGAGCAACCTCGCCCTCCTTTCGTCGTCATAGCTTCTAACAGCCTAAACAACACACAACCAACAGCATCATCACTAATACAACCCACTGTAACTTCCACTGCAACACATTCACAAGCAAGTACATAGGGCTTCTTTCACGGGTAGAGACAAATATAATATTAACAAGCCCTCAGACAATACATACATATTGAATATACAGTACATCCAGATGCTAGTACAGGCAAGGCAGCTCAATAATGAATCATTATTATAAACCAGAAGGAAACCTTACTCCTTTACATACGTCATCTTACACTCCATTCATTTTTCGAATCTTTCATGCCAAACTAACTGTATTTTTCAATACTGGGAAAGTCAATAAAAGCTCTGTGCTAAAATGTACTCACACAAGCTCTCCAAGTCTCAGCACACACATGCTTTCATGTGTGTGTGTGTGTGTGTGCTGGCAGTGCTGCCTGATAGCCATTCAGCCTGCATGCCTTATCACACATTCTGCCTGCATGCACAGACTAAGTTTTAACACGGCACAGCAGTTGTGCTGATTCAATAAGGGCCCTTCTGAGAGGTTCCAACACACACACGGAAATTCCTATAATTAGAGCACGGGACACGTGGGAGGTAGGGAGCAGGCATATCAGCAGGAAACAGGACCATGTGCCAACATATTTCATCCAATAGATGCGAAATGGGGCGAGATATTTAATTAAAAAAGGGTCGCATTATCAAAGTTGGAATTACAAGTCTACTCTACCAAGTGGGAGGTTGGGAAAATGGCTGCAAGTGTGCTCAAAGGCAGGGACACACAGACACAAACAAAACTATAGCAACATTGCTTTGACTGGTTATATGTTGGTTGCCGCTGTATGTTAGCTGTACTACCGAGAGTTATTTAGAATTTCTATTGATTGTAGTATATTTCAGTTGCTGCTGCGGTTTCCAATTTATGTCTTGAGGATTAAATTTATATTTTTTCTGTGCGTAGTTTAAAAGAGATGTTAACAAATTAACTCACCCCGGCACCACCTTCACAAGAGTGTTGTATAGTGTCCCTCCCCCTTACCCCGCCCCCACTACAGCTACAGTACATTATCCTCACCTTCCAAAACCACCTCACAACGTCGGTGTCAAGCGTACAGTGTTTGAGGCGTGTGTTGTTCATCCAATCATCTACATCCACAGAGCCGAGGCCGGACACGATCAGCTCCAACTCCCTCTCGTCAAACTGCTTGAGGAGGTTTGGGGTGATGATCTCGTGGAATCCCTTCTGCAGAGTGTTGAACTGCTTCTCGATGCCCACCTTGAATCGCCACTGCACGTACAGGTGGATGTACTCGTCTTTGTTCTCGTTGGTCACCGGGACGTCTCGGCCGTTCGGCTTCAGTTCGTGGTTCGTTATCCTCCCGAATCGATCGTGCTCAACGCTGAAGGTCATGTCAAACACATCGGTGATGTCATTATCTCTGTGAGCACAAAGAAGTAGGAAATAATAAATATCATATACAAAACAAAAAGTGAGACCACTCTCACTTATTTGTTCAACCAGTAACATGTGTTCAACAGCTCAAGAGGCTTAATGTTTCTATGAACAAGCTTACAGAACACAGACGTGAACTAGCTGATACTGGAACGAACATTAAACACCTTGTAGCATTGTCTTTAACAGTTTTTACAAGTGGAGCCGCTATGCAATACCAAATCTTCTCTAATATAAAACACCCCTAGAATAAGCTATGTAATTCTTTCAACCCCCCCCCCCCCCAACCCCTCCCTGACGTACTGCATCCACTTTAAGCTCCTGTAATATTCAGTGTCCACACTCTCCAGGTCCTCCAAGGTAATGGGTCGGCCCAGCAGCTGCTTGTAGAAGGGCAAGGTGAAGCCCCCGTCCAGGTACATACCGTGGAACACCGTCATGCCGATCACACGCCCGACAAAGTAGAAATAAGACAAGTGCTCCTATAGAACAAGATCATGTACGACTGTGAAACCAAAGGCTTCTCAAATGGACGACAGGGAAAGGCAGGCTAGGAAGAGAATTGCTCAAGTATTACCTGGCCAGATCTTATTTAACAACCACTTCTACTAAAAACACCAGCTTTTGATTACTGTATAACTGTTTAATTAATGCTATGGGAGACCACCTACAAGAAAGGAAAAAAAGAAAAAGAAAAAGAAAAAAAACCCATGGTAGTTACTAAACATCAATGGTGAGCAGATAAAACAACAAACAAACAAACAAATCATGAATTGCTATTAGCTCAGTTGAGCCCAACCCCTTTTCCACTCACAGGGTTGATGGCGGAGTCCGGGTTGATCTGCAGCGTGTACACATCGTCTCTGGAATATTGGAAAAGCCCGTAGATTGGATTGAGCATCTCGTGCGACAGCAGATACAGCCATTCCCTGGCAATGCCACCATAGTCCAGCCCGTCTTCACCCTGGAACTTGATGTGCAGCTTCTTCTTGAGGTCTCTTGCTCGAATCTTCATGATGGTGCGGTAAGAGTCTTCAAAAACGTTCCTTCTTGACACCTCGATGCGGCAGTGACCCGTGGGAGGCTGCATGGCGTTCAGTTGGGACCGTAGCGTCTTCATTTTGTGGATGAGGTCGCGACTGCCGAATGGGATGGGGGGCGGGGCTATGATTGGGGTTGGGTTCACGGGGTGGTGGGCGTTGCCGGCTGCGGGCGCAGCAGTGGGAGGTTGGGGTCGAACATTGTTGGGGTGATGCGTTGGTGGGAGGGGATTGGCTGGATGATGATGATGATGATGATGATGATGGTGAGAGGAAGGAGGCGCACCTGGTGGGAGATGGTGGGCAGAACCTGGAGGAGCATGACCAGAAGGTGCAGAGGAGGAAGGCTTCGTTGTTGTGGTGGTGCCATTGGTGGGGGCGGAGTTGGGGGTGGGGCTGGTGGAAGGAGGGACGACAGGTGGAGTGGGGGAACTGGAGGATGCAGGAGGGTCAGATGAAGTGGCGAGGTTACGGGAGGCAAAGTGTAGCAGGTAGCGTGGGTCTGGATAACAAGAATAGTATGTACTGTGTAAGTATCTTGTCATCCCACAACAAGTACTAATCCTAACAAAAATCATATGGTTTTTTAGGAATCACTTATTCATGTCGAATAACCCAAACCTATACAGTGTATATATACCAAAACACACACACACACACACACACACACACTGCACAAAATATCAAATACAACATAAGAGAAGACTCTTGTTATCTCACCTCTTAGCCCACCACTTTGGATTGGTCAGTAGCCAACAGAGCTGCCATGAACTGTGGCCATACCAACAAACCCAATCCATACCAGTCTTATTAAACTAACTCCTTTAAGCGTTCCAAAGTTCTTATTGAACAAGAGACTATGGCTTTGAAAGAGCCGCCAAATAGAGCTACTAGGTACAATGGAAGCCCACAGCAGCCAAGTTGGCAAACATCACATTAAAAGGCTCGTCTATATCCTTCCTAGCATGCACTTAAGTAATAGATAAATGGTGTCTGCGAGAAACCTCAATAAGACCTTGCTTCAATATCCCCCCATCAGCTGCAACACAAAGGATGAATGAGCAGACTTATGTACCAACACACGACGAAATTGAGTTACAAAGAAATCTGCTAGACATTTAGCAGTCAGAACAAAGTTAAGGCCTCGTGAACATGATTTACGCGTACATTCACGTGTGTGTGGCACAAGGATCACTTTTTCACGGTCTTTGAAAAGGAAGCCATATCCTTTTTATACGTATTTTATTCATAGCTTCACAATAGAAATACATAATAAAAAATATATACTTGTATATTCTGGCTCCAAACATTCAATAGAAGATGAACCACTATCCCAGACCTGGCAGTCAGCTGATTAGCACGATCGATACATAGTAGTTTCACACCTGTGAATGGGTGGTGCCAATCCAGCTTCAAAATTGAAATGCATATAAAAATACCCCCCCCCCCCTCCCCACTAATAAAGCAGCAACAATCACACCAATCACAGCCATGCCATGTCAGTCAGCTAACTGGTGAGATACATGCTTGCAGTTTCTCACCTGTGAACTGGGTAGTGCCGTTGATGTGATCCACAAAGTACTTGCGACGATGATCCGTGTGCCGGACCTCCCAGGCCTCGCCCAGGGGGCCGAGCTCTTCCTCGGGGATCTCCATCCCCCTGAAGCGAGGGTCGTGCCATGTGCTCATGCCGGTGGTGAGGTGAATGAAGTAGATCTGCCCCTGGGGCGTCTGCCGTTGCTCTGAAACAAACACACAAGGTTACACAAGGTAGAGACATTCTCAACAAGCTGTTACACTGTTATATGCATGTATGTAGCACCTTGATCAATTTCAAGTACAGCTGGCAAAGATTTGTTATTGTAACTAAGTAAAAGTTTCTAAAGGTCCTTTTAAATGTGAACGGATCTCTATCCTCCCACACAAACTTTAGCTAGTGCTGAGTACTATAGCTTCACATGTCATATTACAGTTACAACTTTCACTGAAGCTTACTACCAAATGTGCATAATCAATTATCACCGCCCCCACCTTACTATGTTCTTCTCTCTCAGAAATGCCAGAGAGAGCCACACAGAGCCACACAAACTCTCTCTCTCTCTCCCATTATAGATAACAACCAACCAAACAAACTCTCTCAGGTCCTGATTAACTTCAAAATGGATGGACAACTGATATGGAAGATTATATCAACACTGTCTGGGCCATCCCATGGTTACACCTAGACAGGCTGTGGCGACCCAGCTATAGTAATTCACAAGAACACAACCCTACCCATTCGTCCAGAACACAACCCTACCCATTCCAGTCCAGAACACAACCCTACCCATTCCAGTCCAGAACACAACCCTACCCATTCCAGCCCAGAACACAACCCTACCCATTCCAGTCCAGAACACAACCCTACCCATTCCAGTCCAGAACACAACCCTACCCATTCCAGTCCAGAACACAACCCTACCCATTCCAGTCCAGAACACAACCCTACCCATTCCAGTCCAGAACACAACCCTACCCATTCCAGCCCAGAACACAACCCTACCCATTCCAGTCCAGAACACAACCCTACCCATTCCAGTCCAGAACACAACCCTACCCATTCCAGTCCAGAACACAACCCTACCCATTCCAGTCCAGAACACAACCCTACCCATTCCAGTCCAGAACACAACCCTACCCATTCCAGCCCAGAACTTAACTTTACCTATTCCAGCAGAGGGCAAAGGCAGTCCAACCAGTAGACTCTCACACACTCACACACACACACACACACACACACACCTTGGTGAAATAAACTCCTGTAACTATTGAAACCTGAGGTTCCGCAGGGAACATATGCAGTTTTCTAAAAGAGTGTAACTTCAACCTGGCCTAATTGGAAGAGAGAACAAACAACTACCCCTCGGCTCACGCAACAGCTGTCCCAGAAAGTAAGCTATACATATTTCAAGTTCTTTCAATTGCCAAATAAGTACAAGCGGGACAGTTGAGGGATGCTGGCACCTGAAATATGTCGAGCATCTCAAGTCCAGGGGCTACAAGGCGGACACTCTGGGTATAGAGTTACACGTCCATGGGAAGATCTGTGGCATAAGTAAATATGGATGAATGTGCGACAGTGTGGCACCTAATAAAAAAAATTGTTTTTGACACTCCGAACAAGAAGCCAACTTGAAGTTTTAATGACAAGACAGATGGAAAAAAATTTTAAAAAATAAAAAAAATAAAATAAAAAAAAAATAAAAAAATAAAAATAATAACCAATTTTACTAAATTATTAGCGCTTTCAGAAACATGGTCACCTTAAAATCATAAGCGTTCTGCATAGGAAGAACTTTGCCATTATTGCAGACTCCAGAGCCGTGACATCCTTTTTAATGTTGTGCCACCAACAGCTTCTGGTCTATCAAAACAGATCTCTACAACTGAAAATAACGCAAGGGAGTGTGCAAGTTTGTGTGGTGTGACACTGCACAAGTATGAGCACAGTGTCACAAACACACTCAGCATGCCAATAATCCTTTCCCACAACCTTGTGCAGTGTTGCATTTTGTTTAGGCTTCGTAGAAAAAGAATTGGAAACAATCAGCAGTTCACACCACCATGAACACAACAACAACAACAAAACAGGCCTTTTGTAATTAACCCTACTTTTCCTACTCGCTCAACGCTTCTTATTATTGCTCACCATATCCATCAGGCAACTGCAAGTCACAGTGAAGAAAGTTTCGACTTCTGTAGAGGTCTTGCCTAGAGAGTGGTGGCCCAACCCCGCCTCTGCCCGAACGACCGCGAAGCTGAGATGATGCCACGCCCCCAGCCCTTCCCGATTCTCCCAAGCTACTGTCGTGGTTATTGGACTCGGAATGGTTTGGTTGTGCAGTGGGGGAAGTTCTTCTAGGAGTCAAAGCCTGAGAAGAGGCATGTCCATTGGACAAGATGGCCGACCCCACTGAGGTGGTTGAAGGCGCAGCCGTCAGCTGCTCCTGTGTGGGAGAACCCCGTGTGCTGGGAACGCGAGATAGCTGTGGCACGCGCCTCCCACCAGTAGGCGTGCCCATGGCAGCAGTGGGTGCGGTAGATGACGTCCCTCTGCCCCCGACAGAAACGGCCGAGTGGCCAGAGATGGTGACAACACTCGGGATAGAGACGGCAGAGCGAGTGTTGAAAGAAGAGCTGGTGGAGGAGGACCGCGTGAAGGAAGAAGTGGAAGAGGCATGGTGTAGCCCGGGCTGCTGAGAAGCACGTGTGCTACTAACATTGTCGTAAGCGGGTCTACATAACACATGTACAAACAAACAATATTACAATCAACGGCTAAGAGTGCAACAATAACAGTGAACCTGCCTCTCTGTAAGGGGCTAAACCCTTGATGTGAATAGTGTCCACATGTCACACCCACACAGACACATCCACTGGGCCACACCAATCCCACACCCAGTCTGGAAGAGAGGGTGGAAACATTATAACTATATGTAAGTGTAACCCAACTCTCTATGCATTAAATTGCTTAGCATGTACAGATACAAGGGTGGGAAGCACACATGCACACACACACACACATACACACACCCTTGGGGCATACAACAACAGCCACATCCCTCCAGGCTTCTCCCTCCAGGCATATCAACATGGTACAAGTAGTAGTTGTTCCAAATGAGCAACAAACACACATACACAGTCAGCAACGAGACCCTGATTCATAGAGTCAAGTGACCGACATTCACAGCTGGTGACAAAACACTAGTAACTCCTCTCGGCTAGACTCTCCGGTTTCAGAGCAATAGTAGCAAGCAGTTCGGGCCACTTTCCTATAACCCACCACAAATAAAACTCTCAGGCCTATAATAGCATTCACTCCCGATCAACATAAGGTTGATAATATAAACATTTTAACTAGATTTATTGCAAACAGAGTGTTTTTAGTGAATGGTCACATTCCTGGCATAGTTATAGAGCTGGGTGGTAGACCAAACGATCGAGACAGTCAGGGAAGGAGGCGGGCCTGACTGGATGAAACAGAAGATTCTCAGACCATGTGTTCTGAGTGTAAACAAACACATGCACTAGGCTGTTGTTGTTTTCTTTTGTCCGGGATGAAAATGCACCATGGAATGTTTTAGACTCACTAATGGACCCATTTATCAACAGTTTGTGCGAGAGTAGCAGCTTCTGTGGCCACCACCCACACAAGCACAGATGCACACACACATACACACAAACATGTAACCCCCTCCCCATACACACAGAAGGAGGCCAGAATGAAGCCACTACATGTACTCACTACCCAGTCAGTCAAGCAATGTCTAGACTTGGAGGAGTTACCCACAAGCCACCTAACACAAGCAGCTGCTCAGGCAATTTCTAGAGCAAGAGTGGAATACACAAGTCAGAACAATAGAAGCCAATAAAACTCCTCCTTCCACAGAATGTATAACACACAGACCCTGTCATTACAAGTCTCTCCCAGACACACACACACACACACAGCTTAACCTGCCCCAACTACCTACCTACTGTACCTGGTGGGTCTCTCCCATTGGGTATGTCTGGTGTAATGATTAATAAAATATTCTCTTCCTTGAGGAGACTTTCGACAAGTCCACCTAAAAAACAATAACAACAAACAATAAAGCATACAAACAAAAAGACACTCAGACTAGTGTACTTTCAAGAGCCATCATTAAACTAATCTGAAAGAAGACTGATTCTCCAAGTTGGGTGGCTTCTTTTCACTCCACCACTCTTCCAGTATTGTTCTGGTACAGAACCATCACTAAAGCAAGCAGGGTATAGCTATGGCAGTGGTCAGCAGCACTGGCCCTCAACTTGCTAACTCACCAAAACCAGCAACACAGCTAGGCAGCACTATAAGTTTACATAGGTCATGTCAACATGCCCACCTGGCAATACTGGGCTCAAATCAGCCTTGCTATAAGACACCAGTGTCCAAACATACACAAAACTTGGAGCAATGCTTGGTCATTACAACAATTTAGCATGCATCTGTATAACCAACCTAAAAAATAGAATTCGAGCAAAATTCATTTCCCACCCACCCTTCTTTGACATTTACACTAAGTTGGGCTAGAGGGACAGGTGCAATGGGGGAGGGGAGGAAAGGAATAGTTTCTTTAATGAGCACTCACACAACAAGCTTAATGACATCATCCTATGAATCGTGTTAATAACCACTCCCTTGCTTCCCACACACCACACAACTGATCTTATGCCTCTGTGAATGGCCACAAGAGTGAGGCATGAATAAAGTTGATATAAACTTCTTTAACTCCTCTGATCACACTCACAGTAACAGTTGTATTTTTAACTATTTTTATGGCGGTATTTCTTTGGACAGTATACATCTATAATAACTTGCCCCATCCCCTTCCAAGAAGTTGCTCCTCCTCCCCTGAATCCTCACACCCTTTGTTCCTCCTCCTCCCCCCCCCCCCCCCCCCCCCCCCCCCCCCCCCCCCCCCCCTATTATTTCTCTTTCTTCTTACCCTTCAGGAAGCTGCTGATCGGAAGTGGATGTGACCACGGCAGGTGCTGATGTCACAGAGGTGTGGTCAGACGTCAAAATTACTAGACACAGAAATAACGGGCATTATGAAATAGCTCAGATCCACAAATAAACACCATTCTTACACACAAACAAACCACAAAGTTTACCAAGCTAAACATTCACAGAGCTTTCCCCTGCCTCCCTGGATTGAAGAGGTTGAACCTGACACAATCAAACACATCAAATAATTCTCTGTGCTATACCATGACCTTCACTCATAGCGGCAGGTCATACTGCCACAGCAGACCCATTCCACATCAAAGAAAGATTTTGCAAGTTCTTCAAAATCGTGTTTTTTCCCATCCTTTATTAGTCTTTAATTGGTTCCAAGGAAGCTAGTTGGCCGATTGCAAGGTTGAGTCACTATTCTTGCAAGGCATGTCAGCTCAGAGGGAGGGGAGGACTTGTTACAAAGTGAGAGTGTTGATATGATCTCAAATGTGATAAGCTAGACTAACTGTAACCATGGTAACACCAACATCATCCCTGTCCACACAGACTTGGTGGACCACCCTCAGACGCACTTACACATGCCCGACTCCTATTTCTTTATCAACCATCACATCAGCACACATACACATTCACTAAAAACAATACAAAAAAGGGGGAGAAAAACTTACAAAAAATTTCTCCTTTAATAGTTTCCTCTTCTTCGTGGCTTTTCCTGACAAGATTCAGTGTTTGAACTGAAAAGGATAGAATCAGATCATATTCAGACTGAATGCTTAGGGACGACTTAATCAACTTACATCCTCTGTCTTTCACCTTCGTTATTAAGGAAGGGGTGAGCTTCACACAACCCAGAAACCCAGCACCTTCCTTTCCATTCTGTCGTAAAACCTTCCTTTGGTTCCAGACGCTAACAGTCACAGAATCAGAGCGACTCAAAAACCTATTACATAGGAAAGAGAGCAGGACATAGATTTTAACCATGTTGACAGTTGACACCCTTTTTTATATATTAATCAAATATTCGCATATACAGCTACGTCTTTCACTTTATTTAATTAAATTTCATTCTAGCATCCATCAGTGCATCCTCTGCTACACACAACTTAATTTATTTTTTTTTTAGTAAAGTACATATTTTAAGTGATTGTCCATTACCTAATGGTAAGAGTAAATGGTTCATTATGCCTCCACGAGGTTATCAAGATCACATTAGCAGAAAAACACTCCACAGGCAAATAACATCTTACTCATGTGGCTAAAGCCATTACATCTTTCCTTGTAAAAAACATTACACCCCACACACACACACACACATGCGAAAACAGCACTCACTCATGGAGACACACAAATACAGATGTGCAGACCACATGTGGCTGATAACTTAGTGACAGGCCTTGGATAAGACTAGTCGGACAGCAACTCTCACCTTCATTGTCTTATATACCTTGCTGCATTCTTTGATTAAAAAAATAATAATAATAATAATAATAATGTTGTGGACCTACATGACCATCTGTTGTTATTTTTGTCAGTTGAAACTGAAACAAATGTCTTGATCATCACCTGCACTACAATTTCCTGGCTTCCTCATGGGTGAAGACTTCCACCATGCCGGGGACAGCTCAAGCACAACCCCCCCCCCCCCCTCCTCTCCCTGCCAGGTCACAACAGATGGGCCAATTTACAAACACTTATTGAATGAGCAAGTAACAACAGTGAAATAGCAAACACCAGAAACAACGCTAGCAGAAGCGAAGATATCGTAAACTACTCCTTAAAAACAACTCCGCTGAAAGTAAATATGTGAATGCATGCCTACTTTATACGTGCAGACCCAAATGAATAAAGCAATATATGTATAAGTGAACTGAATCACAAGATCTTGGCCTGCCTGATGTATGTCCTTTCTCTAATTATAATTATTAGGTACTGCTGAAGCAACTTCAAACAGGATCAGTAGAAATTTTTTTTATTTAATTCAATAATGATAATAATAGTAATAATAATAATAGTAATAATAATAATAATAATAATAATAATAATAATAAACAAACTTGCAGTAAAATGTCAAGACAAATTATACAAAATACCCAAAAATATAATAAAACAAATTTTTTTAAATGAACCAACTCTTCCAAAAAACCTTACATGCATCAATCGAGCTGACTGTACCAGCCAAGCTTCTTCGGTAACTTCAAGAACATACAATTAAATTAAATTAATCCTATCATGCTATCCAAACACCCACACACGCCAACACGAAGCATATCCCAAACATGACCGTGCAGACAGACGGTCAGACAAACAGATAAAGGGCAACAGTTGGTCGGGTGGGTCCATTAACAACAACAACTCCAGCAAGTCAGTAAGACCACGTGACATCCCTTCACCGGCAGTAGGTAGGACTCAATGCTCGTGGCAGTAGGTAGGACTCAATGCTCGTGGCAGTAGGTAGGACTCAATGCTCGTGGCAATAGGTAGGACTCAATGCTCGTGGCAGTAGGTAGGACTCAATGCTCGTGGCAATAGGTAGGACTCAATGCTCGTGGCAATAGGTAGGACTCAATGCTCGTGACCAACCATAGAAATTTTCAATGGCTTTAGAACATGCCATATAAACTGCAATGCTAGCAGTAAAATTTAATTATTTTTGTTCCACTATTTACAACAACTAGCTATTGCTACTTCTTAGCTGACTGACTGTGGTTTACAGAAGAAGTTTCAGAATTCCAGCATTGATAAGGTCAATAGTTCAAATAAACAGAACGTAACAACTAATCCAAACAAAACAGGAAAAAAACAGGAAGAAGAGTTGACAGTTTTGTTGTTTCGGCCAGGGGTTGCCAGGTATTGGAGGATATGACAAATGTATCCTTGGTATACACAGCAAGTCCCTAGAGAGAGAGGAGAGGAAGATGGGATGGGAAAGTTAACTGACATGACCTGGGGCACTTCCTTTTCCTGCTAGGTGAACCCAACAAGAAAAAGAAAAAGAAAAAAAAAAAAAGGAGGGGGGGCAGGTGACTTTAATTTCATAACAAAAAATGAACCTCACGAACTAAAAAAAAAAAGCACTTGGTCGCTATGACTGCAGTTCCAGTCAACATATGGCCAATTACGCATTATGCCATTTATCCGTCCTATATGAACATGTACGGGACAATGGTGGGAAGGAAGCCCTGTTGGGGCAATTACGATGGGACAACCCAAAGTGCCATTGTACAAACTAGTTGCAAAGCATCCCATATCATCCAAACAGATCACAACAAACAGACTAATGCATATTAACGACTCGTTGTGAGGGGATTCCTGGACAAAGAGATTTATGGAGAGAAATTTGGCATTTTCCCAACTTATATATAAAACAACAAACACACACCGGCCGTCTTTATCTCCACCCGTCAATCAGGCAGAAACTAACAAGCACGCTGGGGAAGGGGGAGTTGGTGTCTTACCGACACATCAATCCACAAACCATGCAAAACTGCTATTACAAATTCAGACAGAACACCTACAGGTTGTAATTAGGAGCCGTGAAAGGCTAGTGAGTGAGTCAAATGTTATAAGGTAGGTGGGCCACCGCCAGCTGACTTCATAACACTGAGTCCAACACAAGTGAGACAGTGGAAATACTAGCACAGGAAAGAAGTTCAAATGTGAACAGATGGCTTCACAAAGAAAGATCGTCTGGTAGACCAGCCAGATGAACAATCACTTCCTCTGCACTAGACACCTACTGAAAAACTACTCCACACACAGTTCGCAGAACTGCAGTTTAGCCCCCCAGGCTCATTTAGGTGATGCTCTCAGCAGAGCACATGGATAAATTAAAGCCACTCAGCACCCACCACCAATTAACAGCTTAGCTTCAAAGAGTTCAAAGAGCTCTTTTTATTTATTTATTTATTTTTATATACTAAGGGTTTTGTTGGCTGTGTGGTATATCCACAGCCCTACCTGGTATAACTATGCTTGACCACTGAAGCAATACTATCCACCCAATGACTAGAGTCCACTAGTTGATGTGTGTGTGTGTGTGTGTGTGCGCACCTAGCAGACCACATCTTAGCCAACAAACTGGAAGGCAAGACCACAGATACAACATTGGAACAGTCCAAGGAATAATATTTACTTACTAATTAATCTCCTATCAAAATAAATCTTACAATTTTCAACATTCTACCAACCACCCTTATGTACTTGTGTTAAGTTGAGATTAGGTGCATAAATACCCTTGTCCCTGTTGCCATTTGTCTACACAGAGCAACATCTTCCACTAACACTACTGTATGGCCGAGGAAGTAGTAAAGGAAAACAGATGCCACATTGGGCAGACAGATGAACTATGGCATTTTAATAAAGTTATAAAAAGCTACAAAGAAATCCCCACCTAGATTAGAACTCAAGTGGAGACTAAGCTAGCAAACAAAACAGCAAAAATAAAACAGTGTCACCTAGCTTCATCTGTCTACAGCCAGAGTTGACAACTCCCACCCTTCGAGGCGTGAAAACATTTCGTTTGTACTCTACAAATGAATCTATCAAACCTACAACAATGATACTTTCCCCTTCACCTTTCACACGCCACTCTTCCTCCACCTCTTTTTCCTCACATAACCAAACTTGTCCCTGACTTTCTTGCACAAAACTTACAGGTCAAAGTGCTGGTTCCAGTGGGGGTCCAGTGTGGACTTGAGTGCCTCAGTTGTATGGCATTGCCCGCTTCCATCCACAACGATCTTTGCAAATGGGTCAGGCATTTCTGTAGCCACACAACGTCAGAGTTTAAAGGCATGCCATGCAGTACTAACATTATTCTATCCTTGCGAGAATGGAAAGTTTTAAAGTGATGATAAGGTTGGAAAATTTGTAAATAACGAGTGAAGAATGACAACTACAGAGTGCATACTGCTATTATAGCTCTGAGGTAAAACATGTATTTTTTTTTCCAACTTACTGAACAGGTCTTTCTTCATGAGGTTCTTTGCTGAATGCACTGCACATGAAAGAACAACAAACGCATCACTATAAACTTATTCAAGAATAGGGAGTCGAACACAAAACTGGTGAAGTTATGCGAAGTCCACCGTCAGTAACTTCGACTACAATTCAAGCGACTCTAGCTAAAGTCACTACGTCCTGCTTACCAGTCAGCCTCAACTTAGTTCTTCTGTCACCTTCCATTTTTAAATCACAGAACTCCGATACAGATATAAGCGAGGGTACTTGATTTTAGAGTTCAGACGTCCAGTTCAAGCCGGCAGCCAACCAGCAAATTTAACACTAACTGCACGTGTTCCTTGACATTGAACCAAGCGCCAAGTGAGCAAGTACCCAAGTGTCTAAGTGACACTTTATTCTCTCTACGCCTTACTCCCTTCACTCTCTACTATAATAAGTCCGATCCGGCGGATAAATGAAATCTGTTTTTTAATTGCAATTATATATTTTGTAGCGCGAGCAACTCGCACGTGACCAACTAGCTTAAAAAAAATCCTTGACGACCCAATGGCGAAAGGAGGGGATAATAGAGATGAGGTACTTGTGAAATTAGTAAAGGCATTGGGAGACAAAGAATTATTTGGCGACTCCGTGAAAGAAAGCTTAAAGTTCCTGAAGAAGTATGGGTCGGAGGATAGGCAGGCTCACCCGAGGTTGTGCTCTGCTATACTGACCCAAGCTGACAGTGGCAACGCGGACATCAGGAGTGTATTGCATTATGCTGGTGAAGAGGAGGTCTTCAATGTAGCGTACAGTTGTATCACACATATTAAGTAAGTGGTTATTAATTGCCAGCATAGTGAACTACTAAAGTCCAGGAAACAGAGTTTTTGATTACATCCAAAATAATTATTTTATTTTTCAATATACACGTACATGTAGATGTAGGATTTTTGATAGATGGGTGTTTGTTTTTTTTTGGGGGGGGGGGGTTGCAGTAGTATTTGTGTGAGCACTATGTCTCTTGAACACAAGGATAATAATTCATTATTGATATACTTTGATTATTTAAGATCAGGATGTATTTCAATTGTGTGCCTGGAAAATTCCGTTTATAGACGTATGAATAATGATTATTTCTTGTTCAGACTTACGACAGCTAAATGGCTGTGCAATGAAGTTCTCTCCATCCTGCAATCTGGAAGTGTTGGCTCCATCCTCGCCGCTCAAGCCAAGTTGTCTGCCTCTACCTCTGATGGGGCAAAACCTCGCTTGTCCTCACAGCAGCAGCAGCTGATCAGTGCGATTTGCCGCTTGCCAGATGTCATGGCCAACAGAGTAGGTCGGCAGCTAAAGGAGCCCCTCCTTCCAGTGCCTTATTTCAAAAGTCTAGGACGGAGCTTCAGAGACAGCTTGGTTACGGTGCACAGCCATCACAAAGGTGAGAGGGAGAGGTCAAAGGATGATGTTGTGTTTATGTTATAGCAACTGATATTGAAGTTTATTTGATGTGCCATTTTTATTGGCAGCCAATATAAACATTTGTTTTAATTTTGTGGGTTTGTGTAAACTTTAAAGTTTTTCTTCTTCCTTTTCGTGATGTCTTATTATGTGCAACCATGGTAATCCTTGTTGCACTAGTGGACAGAGCAATCTGTGTTCTGTTATGGTAGTGTCTTTGCCCGTCAATGCACATTTTCAGAGTGCCTCAGGTTTAGACTAGCTTTCAGCTATGACTAATTCGGCTATCCTGAGACCAATTAGTCTCTCTTCTTACCTGCACTTACTTAAGTAGCTCTTTTGAGCCCTCAAGCTCCAGTGTCCACAAGTCTAGACTTGTTTTCAGTTTAGCATCGGCACAGAAGGGGGGAGGATCCCCCACTTCTGTATGTGTGTTTGTGTGAACAGGTTGTCACACCCCTGAGGTTATTTTTCTTTGAAGTAATGACTAATTCAGATTTAAATTAATTGATGATAATAATATTAATAATAATATTGAAGATTATCTTTCTTAAATCTTCTTCTATTGTCACTATCTTCTGAATTACTTCATGCTTTTTCCTATTCAGTACTTGTATCCATTCTCCAAGAAAAAGGCAAGATGACTTGTAAGCAATTTTTAAGCCTTTGTGTGTCTTGATTAGTGGTATTATTTCTAAGCTCTTTGGAATTAAACCATCGAAGAGAGCTAACTTGACTAATCAACTGGCATTCAGTTTGAGATGTAAGAAACATGGTTTAATTTAGAAATAAGACCACTAGTCAAGACACACAAAGGCTTAAAAATTGCTTACAAGTCATCTTGCCTTTTTCTTGGAGAATGGATGTAAGAAACATGGTTTAATTAAGACACACAAAGGCTTAAAAATTGCTTACAAGTCATCTTGCCTTTTTCTTGGAGAATGGATACAAGTTCTTGAAGATTGTTAAAATAATTTTTTATTATTGTTGTTTGGTTGTTTTTTGTAGTTGTTTTTGTTGTTGTTTTTTTTGTTTTGTTTTTTTTGTTTTTTGTTTCATTGTTGTTTTGTTTGTTGTTGTTTTTGTTTTTTGTTTAAAGGAAAAACTTATGCTCTCAGGTTGGCTGTTCGTTATAGTACAGTAGAATGTCAGTTATCCGCACTCGTTGGGATCGAGAGGTGTTCGGATACTGAAATGTTTAGGTAACTGAACACCATAGGAAATGTATTATAAAACACTAATGAAGGGGCATGGTCAAGCAATTATTCATGTTTGCACGTACTACTATTAGATTTTGGGTGTTTGGTTATCTGAAGTGTTCGGATAACTGACATCCTCTACTGCAAGTCTCAGAGAGGAAGGATATTCAGAGTCACGTCTCTAAATTACTGCAAGAATTAAGACAGAAGGATTGTTATTGTGAGCCATTATTATAGCAAACAGCTAGAGAATTGGCGGTGATTTAGGGACGTCTATTCTGTCACTTAATAAAGTATACCTCGCTCAGACTCTTGTTATTTACTGCAGTTCTTATTCCTGTACTTCTCAAGAGCAGTTAAACTCTAAATCTAGTTGTTGTTGTTATTGTGTTTTATTAATACTTTCAAACTGAGGTTTCAGATTCCTTCCAAAATCAATGCATGTAGTCACTTGTAGTAGCCACATTAGAGGAACAGATTGTTCTGTCTTTATTTTTTGTTTTTACCAACAGACGAGGTTTCACACTGTATGAACACCATAGGCTATTTCCTTCTTGTTGATAGTCTAGGAAATGTTGACATGGTGGTCAGATGGCAAGGGAGACTATTGCTGTCACAATTTGATGGGTCATTCAAGTGTATCGTAACCTAGTAATTGTATGTTGGCACCTGTGTAGTTCCTGGAGGGGACATAATTTTACTGTCTATCAGCTGCATGGCTCGTTGGAAGCAAGTTTGTTGAGTCAATGTATTGTGGTGGGCGTGTGGACTTCGATAGGATGATATGAGACATTCTTCTCTTCTATCTTAGTGTTGTTGTTGTTGTTGTTGTTGTTGTTGTTGTTTTGTTCTGTTTAATTGGACAAATTATTCTATTTCCTCTTCACAAAGCAAGTTGTGTAAATATGAATAAGTTCATTGAACCAAGAAATCAGCATGTGTTAACATCTTGTCTTCTTGTTGTGTTTTTTTTATTTATTTTTTTATTTGTATTTTTTATTGAATGGAAATAATTTCTGATCATATTTATAGTAACAATTTGTTGATGTTATTTTTAATTAACCCTCAGTGTACATGCGCGAGAGGGTTATTGTAGTCGTCCTGTCTGTCATGCTATGATTTTGGAGATTACTAATACTTTTCTGTTGATTTAGGTATGAACTTACTCAGTGTGACAATCAAACACCTTATTGGTCTACTCTTTTTTTTTTATTTCAGGATGATTTTTGAGAAAGCGCAAAGCTTCTCTTACGAAGACAGCATTTACATCTACAGTTTTCATTGCACAGCTATATTAATACCTGATTGGTCTGAGAAAGGATTTAATAGCTAACTAGTATATAGTAGCGCTGAGGGTTTGCACCTTTGGTGCTTCATTTTTGAAGTGTTTGCTTTGGTTTCACTGGGCATATGTCACTTCAGGTGTGATGAATTGTGCGATGGTTGTCTCTTTGTGTGCTCTATTAGGAAATGAAGACTTCCCAGCAAGTCTGCAGTTCCACGGAGCTTTACTTGGAAGAGTTGCTTTGCTCGGCCATCTTAGTGAGTGAGTGGAGTGGGAATGGGTTGAGAGGGTGATGGTAAGAACACACATGCTACTAATGTTAACTTTGTCTCGTCTCTAATTGAGCCAATCTAATGAGGGATCTAGAGAAGCCAATGGTCCTGTGCTGTGCAGTATACTTCTAAGGTTACTGGTTCAGAGTTTACATGTGACAGTAGGCAGTATAGAAGCCTTTGCTGTAGTCATGGATACAATTGCTTATTGACGTGAAATGACATATTTATTCCTAGGAGACAAGTCTGGTCACAACTTGTATATAGCAGGGCTGTATATGGAAAACGAATCTAGGAGGGATAAAAAGAACTTTCTTATATTTTTGGAAGGGCAATGAAATTAAAATACAGACATACATTATGCAGTGTATAAGAGACCCTTACAGTACTTACAAATATGCTAAAGTAAGACGATTTTTATACAAATAGCTTCTAGAGGGGGAAAAGCTCAGGGGTGAATGTCCCCCACCCCCATTTTTTTTTTTTTTTTTTTTTAATAAGAAAATGGATGGAATAATGTTACAATAGTTGAAGGATTTGTTTTATTAGATGGCTATGTACAAAGTATTGTCTTTTATGATGATGATGTAGAGGAGATGCTGGAGGATGTGCTTCCCTTCTTGGAGCAGCAAGTGTTGCAGGAGGAGTCATGGAGTAAGCTGAGCCAGACCCTAGTGGCACATGTGTCTGGGACCTCTCTGGAGCGACTGCTAGAAACTCTGGTCACCATGACATCTCCGTGAGTGGGCAGGTGTTGGGGAAGTGTATGTGTCTGTGTGTGTGTGTGTGTGTGTGTGTGTGCTGGGAGGGGAAGGGAGAGAGAAAAGAATAATGGAAGTTCTTCAATCTAGAAACTAACCTTGATGGTAGTGTGTGTGTATGTGAACTCGGTGTAACACCACTTTGTATTTGAACATAGCTTTTGTTTGATCTCAGTTGAATGCTGACTTTTCTTGATTCAAGAATGCATGTAGTGACTTTTACTCAAGAATGGCAGGAGTTTGAATATCGTAACCACTAACACAACGGAATAAAAAAGAAGATTCTGCTCTCAGTTTCCAATGGAATTATTAATTTTCAACGAGCTGAAAGACAAAGAAAGAATCAACTATTATTCTCGCTTATACGTTGTGGCTGGTTTATTCTCAAACCTCAAAATTTATATTTTTGAAGTAGGTAGTGACTCATAATTGTAGCTGGCATTATGGTCTACCACAATGGAAGCTCCATCTTCAACTCTCCCAGTGGAAGACAGCTGTTATTATCTAAATATGCCCTGTGGTCATCTTGAAGCTCCCTGTGGTTATCTGATGGCCCTAGTGTGGGAATTTAATCATGCCTGTGGCATCAGTTCCCTAAATTATCTCCCTACTAGATTTTTCCCTCCCTTTATCTTGTAAACAAGATCTCTCCTGACTTGTACTGTACATTGCTTAATTATCCTTTAAAGTGTTCTGCCAACTTTAACTTCCGCCTGACCACCAACTTTAGCCCTTACTGGACATACGGTGAAGAGCTAATTGTTAAATTACGCACATGTGTAAAAGTGATTCACTTGCAGAGACGTCAATTTACCAGCAGAGCATTTGGCTTAAAGAAAGAGTGTTAGCATAGCTTTATGCCTCCAGTGTTCTGCCTGTAGGCTAGTAGCTATGGCAATTTGTTGGTAGATTGTTTCTAACGTGAGTCTATAGGTAAGAATTTAGCGTGGATTTTGTTAGAACCAGTTTAGTTAAGCTAGCTATTCATATGAAGATATTAATCAAAGCATTGACTGACCTAGGTTTGCCATTGAGGCTTAGCTGGTGTAAGGTTTTTCTCACATTTCCAATTACAGTAGCTTCAGTCTGACCACCAACTTTAATTTTGACATCTTCTTGCCCACCAGCTTGAACTTCCTCTAGACTACTTCTCAGGGGTTTGGCGGGAAGTTGGTGGAAGCTAAAGTTGGTGGTCAGGTCAGACGTAAGTTAGTGATTAGTGGATGCAGTCAGAAGTACTGTACAGCTCTTACTGAAGTGGGTATTTCACGAAGGGGGGGGGGGGGGGGGGGGGGGGGGAGGAAGCAAACTGGGGAAATGTGAAACATTTTCTGACTTACAGTGGGCATGCACAGAATTATGAACTGATTGTATAACTTACTGAAGGCAGTCATAACACAATTTATCAGACAGAATATGCTCTGCTTATGTTATTTTGAGTTCTCCTCAGGTACTACAGCATGTCTTACAATTTTATCCACACTAGCATTTCATATTAGTCTGCAACAGAATGATGTTAGGAAAGAGGACATTAGAAAGGAAGAGAAAAAACCACAACAATAATAATAAATGCATAAATGAATGAAGTAAGCTTGTGAGAATATTTAGAATCGATTCCATACAAGATGGACTTTAAATTGTGCTGAAGTTCTAGTTTTTGTGGTTATTTTTTGCACTCCATATCTTTCTTTTAGTAATTTGGGTCCAGATGTTGTTGAACTAATACCTAGAAGGAAGTGCAGTTTAAAATATACTCGAGAGCATTGGTCGGTCTATTGGGGATGGATATTTAGAGATAATTTAGTAGTACAGTGCTTCCAACTTAAAGAGTGGATTTTTTTAAAACTACTATATAGACCCTCACTACAGTCATTTAACATACACATACCTTTTCTTCATCATCCCAATAATGTTTGCAATAGTAAAACTGCCTGTTTAGAGAATGGAAAATGGACAACAGCACTTTTCTCATTCACTCTAATATATTTTGCGCCATTTTTGTTGACGTCAAGATTTTGCGGTAGTTCGTCATTAAACGTAGCTAGTTAACGAGCTAAGGTCGAACGGTTATTTCCCTGAGTGGTAAGACGGGACTTTCCCTAACTGCAAGCGGCTGTATGGATTCTCATCGTTCTACTAGCAGCAGTAAGCGAAGTCGAAATCAGTCAGAATTGTTGGCTAGTATTACTAACTTGGAGCCAAGCCTATCCAAGAGGTCCTCTTTTTCAAGAGCTGAAGAAAAGCTGAAGGAGTTTAATTCTCCCAAGGCTCCCAGCATTCGGTATTCTGACAACATCCGGGCGATGCAGTTGGAGTCCTACGGGTTGTGCAGCTCCAGATGGGTTGTGCAGCTCCAGACGGCAGCTAAAACGCTGGCCATGATAGGCAGTAGCGCCGTAAAACTTGATACCTAGGGCCTGAGATACAACCGTAGCTAAATCAGCCATACCCGTGCAACAATTAGCGGTAAACTGGCGCCCTTGTGCCTTTAAGACACATATACGCATGCGCTGTTTTGTGACGTCGCGTTTACGTGTACTAAAGGCCCACAACCCGCTCTAAACGTCATCATTTAATGACCCTTACTGTGCGTTGTTGTTTTTTGGTGAAAAACAGCCACAACTCACTTAATTTTCAAGGTATAGCTACCAAAGTTATACATAATAATTTTAAGGCAATTTTACATCATGTGTCAATTTTTTAGAGATATAACTCAATAAATTCAAAAATCCTGGCTTAAACACTTTTTTCTTAAAATTTAAAAATATTTCGAGATTCAAATTTCGTGTGCCCACAAAATCAGGCTCATATGAAACTTCAGGTATTAAAGTATCAGTATACCTAGTTATAGAGATAAGGAAAAATAATTTCTCTTTTTTCAGCTTAAACACTTCCAAATTCACTGTCTTGAAGCTCCCAGTTCCATCACCTATAACCACAAAAATAACTATAAACCCACAAAATTGTTTTGTCTGTATGTTAATATGACATTAATGTATAATAATACAAATTTTTAGCTTTCTATTACACATACTTGAAAATATCGGCTACCAGTATATCGGCTAAATTGCCTAACCTGACGACACTATCCCTCTGTATGAATACCTTGGTTGTAAATGAGAAATTATAGCAGAATTAGCAACCTTAACCAAAAAGCTAAAAAATCCACTCTTTAAGCTGGAAGCACTGTACATACTCAATTGAGTAATAGCTCATAGTGGGTGTGGTTGATTGTCATGTGGTTGAGAGTGGATATAGTGGGTGCGGTGACTCACCAGTGACTAGTTCAAGGATTAAAAAAAAAAAATTTCAATTTTTTTTGTAGCTCTGTCCATCCCTCCTCTCCACTGGCTGCATTGATTGGCAGGGACATTCTCGCTGACCGCAAAGCCAAGTTGGTCCTCACCCACAAACTCATTCTAGTCAGAGTTCCATCCAACCCTTCGGCTGCACACAACCTCCTGGGGTACCTTGCAGGCAGCATTGCCGGCAGAGAGCTACTGGGGAAGTCCCTGCAATCAGTGCTGGAGGTGTGGTCTGATGCCACAGCCATTCGACACATGGACGCACGCCAGCATTTATGGATATCTCGTGTTCTGGTGCTCGGGGTCGTGCTGATGGTTGCTCACAAGGAGTGGGCTGAGAGAAAGACAAGTGAGTGGATGGCTACAGGTCGATGACAGGCGTTTGGATGTGGGAATAAGAAAGGCAGGGAATACAACAAGGATGATCAATTTGTGTATACTTCGGCTAATTTTAACAGTAATAATAGTAATAATAATCATTATCATCATAGTGGTAATTCAGCGAAGCAAGCTAAGTTAACTCGTTAAATAATTTTGTGAGGTATACACACTGTATTTGTATATACATATCTATGTCTTCGATAGTCATAGGCATATGTGAACTAGTGCACTTTCACATGCTCTGAATTTCTATGGCAGTCTTTAATTGTGCTTAAGAGCAAGTTTGCATGTGATACCAGCATTATTGTGTGTACGTGTGTGTGTATGTATGCACGTGTGTGTATATGTGTGTGCGTGTTTGTACATGTGGGTGTATGTTTGTGTGTGTATGTGTGTGTGTGTGTGTACATGTGTGTTTGTGTGTATATGTGTGTGTGTGTGTGTGTGTGTCAGTGTTTGTGAAGGTGTTAATGAGTGGTATTCAAGTGCACGTAGAGTCTCCTCAGCCAGAAGTGAGACACGTTGGCATGGCAGTGGGGCAGATCCTCATGAATCTCCTCCACCCTTCCACCAAGGAGAAAGACCAGCTCAAGTTTGACTACGCATCGAGTCCTGATGTCAATTCCATTGAGAAGCTGGCAAGACCGTTAGAGGAGCAGGAGAGTGAGTTGCGGCTAAGTTGGGCAAGTAACGGTATGGTGGGTGTGGCCAGGGAACGTGGCTCTAATGTGGATGAAGATGGGCCAGCTACTGAAGTTGGTCCGAGGAAATTATCTCGTGATTCCGCGGAATCTGGTTCGTCATCTGACGAGGATTTGGAGGATAAGCGATCCTCTACGAGGGATTTTGGGGAGGGATTCGTGCACGCAGTGGATTGTTCTGATACGGACAGTGATGACGACCTTGAACCTTACGCCATGGATGATGATCCAGAGGTGTCTGAGTATGCCCCTCCTCGTTATCTTCGCTCTCTCATGCAAGGTATGTGTGTGTGAGTTAAGTTTTGTTCAGTCATGCGTCTTCACCCACTCTGACCCAACCTTTAACCCCCCACTTATTTCTTTAGATACACTCCAGGTAATAATTAGATATCGATATCTATTTAATTAATAAAACTCGGAGCATATTCCCAATGTGGCCTGTGCTGCTGCTTCTTGTATCTAAGTTAATCTAATTATCATCCTTGGTACAAGCTCTGTTGGCAGAAGGTGATAATGATTAGCAATGCTGAGTTGTGGGACGTGACCTCTGTCTGGACCTCACTCCACAAGTTGGTATTGCCATGCCATCTCTGAACGACCCTGGAGACGGCCCTGGAGACTGGCAGACTTCAGACTCCGGTGATTCAATCTTAGATGAGCTGATTCTTTCCTTTTCCCAATACGGAGGATTGGTTGGCACGCACTAGATGGCTCGTTAAAATTTGGATTTAACAAACACAAAGTCTAAAGAAATTCAGCTAGGAAAGAGTTCTTGTCTTTTCTAAGAAACTTAGCAAATTCTTATAACTATGCCAGAGCAAGGGGTAGAATCATGAATTAATAAGTAATGACTTTCATAGCATTTAATAAGGGCACTTCAATTATTTAGTTTCAATTCTTGTGGGTCGTATAAGATGCCGCATAACGTCACTATTAGTTTCTCGGTAGTTTATTTAGAGATTACGCGAATTGCTTAGCGTTTGAGTTTTGCTTAGGTTGTATGTATGTGTGTTAGTACGGTTTCAGGTTTTGAGGAACCGCTGGGATAGTTGTCAGTCGTAGTATGGTCCGTACGTTGATAGGTGGTTGAAGGAGAGTTTGTGATAGTGTTAGTCCTGTCCATCACACTCTTACCGTCACATGACTGACTGTTCAACCTTTGCTGTCAATTGTCCGTGGGTCTTGTAAGTGCTGGACTGAGCACGTGTGAGGGGGCGTGATGAGACCAACTCTTGGACCGGGTGCAGAAAGAGTTGCCACCTTGCTCAATGCCATCAAGATCATGGAGCAATGACACCTTGTGGGCAAATGTTCATTCTGAACTATAACTCTGGTTGTGTAGTATTGTGCTCTATTTCAGTCCTTGACAAATGGCAAGGCAGTGATTTAGGGGTGTAGAATCACCATTCTCAATTTGGGCAAGTTTTGTAATGCTCATCTTTCGAATTAACACTTGGCTTTAAAATTCCTATTTTCCATACTTTTTAGGGCAACCCTAAAATATTTTTTTCAACTATTATGAAATATTTTTTTACAACTTATATTTACTGTGCTATGACTCTGTGTGTGTGTGTGTGCGTGCGTGCACGTGTGTGTGTGTATGGTATGTATTTCAGATCTCTTATCTACCAAAGAACCTCGGAAGATAGAAGTGGCTCTCAAGGTGGCCGAAGATTTGGTGCGGTCGAAACCTTCAGACCTCAAGGAGGTGAGTGAATGAACAAAGTGAGGGTGATCATTAATTAAAGATTCTATTGACATAGCTTGAAGCCATGTTTTCACAATTATCATATTCAAATAAGGTCAAATATTTATTTTCTTATTCTTCCTTGTGTTATATGGCAGGCAGCCTGCAGGTAGGGCATGTTGTGTCTCTTACTGAGGCTTCACATCCTTCCTTTCTAGATAGTGTTTAACTCCAAGATTGGGAGGGAAGTAGTTTGGTCAACAAATCTTCTAAATATTTTTTTTAAAAAATTATTTTTTTTAATCCTCAGTTGTAAAATACTGTGTGAGTATAAAACTTAGTTAGTGATAGCAGTAAACTTTAAAATGTGGTAAAGCATCATCAATCGTCATACTTTTGACAGACTTTAGTATCTGTATACTTGGCCAAGTCTCATTTGCATTAAAAGGTGTGTTCATAGTGTGTGTGTGTGTGTGTGTGTGTGTGTGTGTGTATCCTTGTGTATCCAGGTGTGTGTAGAGCTTGTCAAGATCCTCTTGCATCTCTCTGATGACTATTGCTTGGAAGACTTCAGTCACTGTAGAAATGGTGCCATGGTCGCACTGACTGTCCTCTGTCCTGATTTGGTGACACCTTACCTAACCAAAGAATTCTATGCTCCGAACTATACACTGAGGCATAGAATGGATGTCTTGGAGGTGTGTAGGTGTGTGTGTATGTGTGTGCAAGCTGGGGTTCGATGACCCACATTATGTCAGCATAATTTTTGGCATAATAAGTTAATTAAGCATGAATAGCAAGAACCCCACCCACCACACAGTGGCACTTGATGTACTAACTTTAAAAAATTATGAATGCAGTAACATTCCTCTCTGCTTAGTTTAGTTATATCAGTTTCTCTCACCTGGTCCATTTCTTCTTGGGTCGTTTCAGCTCTTCTTAACCTTTCCTCTGTTCAGGTCTTTCTTCTTGAGTCATGAATTCCCTTCTCCTTTTGTCTGTCTCTCCTGCTTCTCAGGCTCTCTGACCTTCTATCCAGTATGGTTGACTTAGGCTTTGTGAATCTTTTTGCCTTCTCCATCAATTCCTCACCGGTTTCACCTTTTAGCTACAATTAGTTGTCATTTCTAATTGCCTTTTGTTTCCTTAATCGCCTTCTACAGAATGTGATAACGTTTTACCCATTCAGTTTGAGGCGGAACTGTACTAACTGGGCTCAGCTCATGAATTATCTATGGATATACACCTGACACACACAAATGTATTATTAATATGCTTGTGTGTCAGTAACGACGACTGTGTGTGTTCATGAATAATTCATGAGCTTACAGTTTGTTATAGCATTGTCATTACGAGAATGGGTACAGTGTCATCACGTTCAGTAGAAAGTGATTAATTGTAACTAAAAAGCGGGTGTAATAGATGAAGGAAGGCGGCGTGTGTTTCACAGAGGGAGGCGAAAGAGAAGGCAAAAGGAGACTAAAAAGTGGGTGGAATCAATGAGTAAAGGTGGTGTCATTTTCGAAAAAGTAGGTGAAAGTATGAAAAAGGAGGCAAAACTTTCGCAATGCTTAAGTCCACAATCATGATAGTAGGACAGAGATTCAGAAGCTGGAGAGGTAGAAAAAGGGAAAGGGTCTCCATACTCAAGAAGAAAGAGCTGAAGAAAGGAAAGGTGGGGGACAAGAAAAGCTGAGATAGTTTAGAAAAAAGCGAGCAGGAGAGGGAAACTTATGTAATGGTAGAGAATGATAACTGAGCAAGATAACTTGTGCTACTGCATTCTTATTTTGCAATACGTCGAGCGCTACTGTGTGGTGGGGTACTTGCTAGTATTATAGATCAGATATAAGTTTTTTATAATTAAAAACAAATGGCTCTAGTAGACCCTTCAACATGTAATGGTGCCTTTTTTTCTCTAACAAATACTGCTTTTTAGGCTATCCCCTCAGTTTCTTCTGGTACTAAAAAAAATAAGCAAGTCTTATCTTAGAAAATGTGTAGCTAATGCCTGTTTTTAAGGGCTCAAAAAGCTGCTGCAAGATTTACCATGGTATTGAAGACCCTTTACCAGATTATTTTCGAAAGCTCTGTGCCAGTTTTAGTAGTTGAGAACTTAATTGTTCAGAGCTACTGTTACTTAATTCGACAAAAGATTCCGGTTAGAGTATTTTGTAGTACAAATAGCTACAATTAATTGCTAACATCTACATACAGTGTACTTTTAGAAATGAAACTACTGAACTCCATAATGGTCCAGTTTTGCTGACAACTGTCCATATGTATTCTTGGGAGGCCACACCCACTTATATGGGTGTGTCCCGTTGTTATAATTGTCAAATTAACCCAAAATAGCCGAAAACATGCATTTGTGAGAGCATCAAGGAGGGTTATAGGTGGCAAAGCCATCCATATGGGACGTACCAGTCATGTGACTACAAACACGAAAGGCTGGCACTGCTATTCAACCACAAGGAGGGTTTCCTGCAGTGAAAGTTTCAAATTAAATATATTGAAATCCCATGGAACTTTATTGTCCCATGGGATGAATGATGGTCGTTGCAGGACAACACTCTTAAAATTGTATAACAAAGACAACAATGGTGTTAAGGTAAAGAACTATTAAGTTACTGGTTACATTTGGTAAGCATGAGTTAACAACTTGTCATTCCAAACAGTATCGTTCAGGTTGGAAAATCTTCCCGGCAACACTGAAGAGCCTCTCCACAGGAGCTGAAGATGCTGGAATGTGAAAGTAGTTGGGAGTTAATTCTGCCTATTCAGGATACTTAGACACAGTTGCCATCCAATAGTCAGTAGGGTCACTATCCTGTGACAAGCTAGGAGCCTGCAAATAATCTTCTAACTTAACTTCAACATCGCTATCCTGTGACAAGCTAGGAGCCTGCAAATAATCTTCTAACTTAACTTCAACATCGCTATCCTGTGACAAGCTAGGAGCCTGCAAATAATCTTCTAACTTAACTTCAACATCGCTATCCTGTGACAAGCTAGGAGCCTGCAAATAATCTTCTAACTTAACTTCAACATCGCTTGGTGTGGTGGAAATAGTTGTAGTGCTGGATTCTCCAATGATGGTGTCAAAAAAAAACAACTTATACACATTTTTTCTCTCTCTCAGAGGTTTCTCTTCAACTTGTACCTGAGACTGACTGTCTTGTGCATCACCAGGTAAAGCAGGTATATTCTTTCTCACTTGCTTTATTGTAGTAGTCTGAATATCTTTAATCTTGTGATATTCATTGGTTGAGTCTAAATCTGGGATTCAATACTGATGTACTAGAAGATAAACAATGTAATCCTCATATTAGGCAGTCTAGTTGAAACTGATGCTTTCCCAGTTTGGAAGTATCTCACTTGCTTAAATCACCCAGAGTTGTCTTCAATACTTTCACACATGGTCTACCATACTGCTGGTGACTATGTGTAGTTGTTTCAAAAGGTGCCAAGATCTCTACCAAGTCTTCTATAATTTTCCTCTCATATAGAAAGTGTATGTTGTGTATTAATGGAATTCAACTTATCAGCAGGAATTTTGAGAATTGACTTAATCATAAGTAGCAGTGACTTCCACCTGGTAACTAGCAGTTTGCAGTCGTTTCTCAGATTCCAATATTTCAGAACTATGCCCAGACTTATTACCATGAGAAACTAATGGAGATACTTTACCCAACACCTTCGCACTAGGAGCTTGCTCTAAGCCATCTTGTAAGACCAACTGCAGGGCATGGGCAAAGCATCAAGTACGCTCATGATGATAATGTGCTGCATCATTGTTGACCCAAACATCCATGTCTGCCACAAGATGCACTTGAGTCTTTAAAACTTACTGTTAGACTCAACACTGTGCAGTAATTCTTTAGAACTTCTTGTTTTTTCAAGTCGCAAAATGTTATGGCAAATAGTTACTATGATATAGAAACCCTTTACCAGATGAAATTTAAAAACTCTGCCTTTTTTTTAGTGGCTGTGAGTGCTTGTTGTCAAAAGCTACTGGTAATTCAGATAGTCAGAGACTACAGAAAATACCAGTACTCAGGGAATCGAGGTAAGAAAGTAGTTCCGTATGTTAGCTAAAGTATAAAATGGTCACAACGGCTATGTACTTATACTTTTAGAAATGGGCTGATAGATGCTTTTGAAGTTGTTTCGTTTGTGCCAGGCTCGCTTGCCCTTTGTGCTCAAGCACATCACTAGTTTACTCTTTACTCCTTTGGCACTGCCTGGCTGTGTGACACCAAGATGTGCACCTCAACACCTGCTCGAACATGCAGGTACCAGCATCGGGCTGTGATCTGAACTTGTAATCACGGGGTAGCGAGTAAAATTGCCGTACACTGGAGTCCCACCCCCTCTGTCCTGTTGCTCCCTCAGTTTCTCCACACTCTGCCAGGTTTTGTTGTTGTAGTTTGTTTGTTTTTGGTTTGTTTTATTTTGTTTTGTTTTGTTTCCCCCCTCCCCCGCTATTCTCCTATTTTCCCCAGGATTATTCACTTTCTACCTTTTTTCTCAGTCACTTTTTCTGAGTGTGAAGTAAAGGCACTAGTTCAATTAGACGAGTCTGGTAGTAGTTATTTTTACAATTTTCAAAAATTTGCACTAAACATTGTGCACATGTACCATCCAGCTTTTTTTTCCTTTTTTTCCTTGAACTAGTGCCTCCAGCAAGACAACGGTGTGCTTGGCGGGGATGGTGTATAAAAGTGAAGTTCTGATATGAGAGAAGGATAAAACACTGTATATGAACCATTATTCCAAACTGTGGGCAGTGGGAAGGGAAACTGTGAAAGAAAGCAATCACCTCCAATAACAGCAGCTACCTGAATCTAACACTGACATGATTGTTTTGATGCAGCTGCATCTGGTCAGCATTCAGTTGGTTCCCAATCAGGTAGCTTGAGGAAACTCTCCTTAGCCACTATTAGCCTCAATTGATTATTGTTGTTGTCTTTGTTATTGTTTGGTTTTAAAGAAAAAAAACTTGAAGAAATATAGCATGAAACGAAGAATCGATGATTGATTTGCTATAAATACAAAGACTATTATAACTAATATATAACATTCAACCTTGTGGGGCTGAAGGAGTAAGAAGCAAGATAACCTTCATTCCGGAAGGAAAAAAGCAGAATGTGTGACAAGCTCTAGTCCATAAATTTGTAATTTTAGTATCCTGATGTACGGTACACAAAAGGTGACAGATTCCACTGATGGTATTTCCAATAAGTACAAAATATGTTTGTTATCATGACTACATGTTGTTATGTCACTGTTGGTGAAACCTAATTGTTGTTGTTGTTGTTGTTGTTTCCAATTCAGGTAATTTCTACTTCTGCTCTTGAGCTATCCAACCCCGCCCCCTCATCATCTGCCCACTCTCCTTCTTCCTCGTCTATTAATTCTACCCAAGCTTTCTCTCCGTGGCCCACCAGAAAGCCTTGGGAGGAGATTATAGAACAGAGGCTGAAAAGCAAAACTAGAATTATATCTAAGGTTTGTGTGTGTGTGTGCATGCGTGTGTGTATGATGTGTGTGCACTCATGTTTGAATTAGATTGCTATACTTCCTCTGTTTGTCGCTATCAGTGGCCATTGCCTATTTCCAGGTTCCAATTCCTGGAAGTGTTGCCGTTGTAATTGAATTTGCTGGGAACAAAAGAGTTGGAATTGACATTGATATAATTGTTTCAATGAGCTGGAAGGTATAAAGTTACACGAATTGCGTGGTTATATCTCAAAGCATTAGATGGCTGTTGGGCATGGAATTCCTACTCTGTTGGGCATGGAATTCCTACTCTGTCAGAGCCTGTTCCTCTTGCAAGCAAGCACTACAACTTCCTCTTCCTTTTAATCGAAACATTAGACACAAGTGCTTGGAAACTCACTGGTACCGTAACAAGATAGTTTTGCCAATGTCAATCCACATGTTTATTGGTTTACAGTAATGTTTTTGTCTCAACCACAGTTCTGATTAAAAAAGTTATATTGTTATAATAGGAGTTTGTTTGTTTTTCTCAATAACACCCAATATTATTTAATTAAAACTTAACCCCCGACGTTTCAACTTCTGTTATAGAGTTGTTATTTTTTAATTTGTTACCTTTGGTGGGTGGCACTTTTGTTTTTCTCAGCATCTAAACTTCCTGCAAGTGGCAGAAGTCATCAGGCGGCAGTTTGTGCAGTCTTGTCAGTTAGTGATTGGAGCACATTGTGGTAGGAGGATAGAGTGAGGTGTACACTGATGTAGTCAGTCACTGTGAAATATAGCTCATGACATGAACTTGTACTTGAACTGTGGACTGGCATGTTGCTGACAAGGACTCCGTGTGAGGAGAGAGTATAATGACAATAATTGGTCAACTCGTATGTAGGAGGAGGAGGTGTGGAAGGTGCTTATTGTGTCGAGGTGTCTTGAGAATTTCTAAAATTTCGTCATTTCTAAATTTCTTTCTCAGCCTTCTTTTACCCATTAGATATAGAAGGAGGTGTTATAATTTCTAAGTTCTATGTAGTTTTCTTGAAGCCCGAGTATGAAGCAGTACACTGAAGTGGAAGGCATTGAAGTTGAACTGGACTTGCCTTGTAATGGTTGCTGAAGAAGAGTATTGCTGTCTTTTAGTGGCTCTTTTATAGTCTGAAGCAGCACTATTAGGAGGTTGTCAATGGTGGGCGTGCTCCAAAGTTAGCCAGACTGGAAGTATTTACCAAACATTTTGTCCGTTTCATTACTGTCCCATGTGATAGGAATATGCCACATGTGTAGACTTGTACTCAAATCCAGTGTTATCAGAACTCTATTTCTAATGTCTAGCTGTTCCTATATCATCTCTAGCTTAGTAGTTTGTCTAGTCAGGCTACAAGCTAGGGATTAGTCCTTCATTGTTCTGGATCAGTTATGGAGAGAAAGAGAGAGAAAAGACTTGCTAGCACATGAAGGGTAGAGTTAAAAAACAATGTCAGCAAGACACAGCACGGCCAACACTTGGAAGTCCTATTTATTGTCACACAACTGAAGAAACGTTCACTTATGGGCATGACTTTATTATTGAATGCATTATATCTTGCCTTGTTTGCTTTAATTGTTTACCAGTTTTTTTTGGTTTTGTTTTTAATGTCATAATGTTAATATTAATGTAATTACCCCAGGGGCCACGGCAACCAGCTCCCCATCCAGTGGCCAACAGATTTGCTGGCGTAGCTCCTCTGTTCTTCTTCCCCCTGATGGACCAGTATGACAGGCCCATGAACACGCTTGACCTATTGGGCCAGGACTCCCTCGTCCTGGGAAACCTGCTCTACACACTCGGCACTGTCATGTACGCCTCCGCCAACCTGCCCATAGTGGTTGCCATGGCAGCCACATTTCTAGACTTCTTGTGGTCAATGCGCTACCATCATGATGCGTAAGTAGTAAGGTTTAGTAGCATGGGTGTAAGTAGTAAGGTTTAGTAGCACGGGTGTAGGTAGTTGTATGGTTTTAGTGGCACAGTATAAGTAGTAAGGTTTAGTAGCACGAGTTTGAGTAGTAAGGTTTAGTAGCGCGGGTGTAAGCAAGTAGTAAGGTTTAGTAGCGCGGGTGTAAGCAAGTAGTAAGGTTTAGTAGCGCGGGTGTAAGCAAGTAGTAAGGTTTAGTAGCGCGGGTGTAAGCAAGTAGTAAGGTTTAGTGAACTCTGCTAAACAGTTGGTGTAAACTTACAATAATAGAAAGATAAGAATACCTTTTGTGACTAGGCATAGCTCTGCCATAACAACAAGTTTCTTGAGGACATATTCTAAGTATAAAATTATTATATATCATTAATTTTGATGATGGCTGTAGTAAAATAGTTGAAACGTTTGATCAATTTACTACAGGACTAGTGGGATTTTATAGAGTAAAAATATCCCCCCCCCCCCTTTTTTTTTCCCTCTGCTCTAATGGTATCATGGCAACAAATAACTATTTAAGAGAATCCTTATTCAGTTGCATAGGTATCATTGGCAGAGGGCATTGATTGGTACACTCGGAGTGCTTGTTCATCTGATAGTATATCACCCAACACTGCCATCAGTGTTGTCAGCATGCTGTCTCTCTCTCTTCTTTACACTGTGGAATTAGGCGTGTCTAGCCTGTGTGGATTCCAACCCAATTCTTAGACCAAGCTTATATTGTTTGTGAGTGTGTACACGTGTGCGCTGTATTATAGCTCTCCCTCCAACTTGACGTAGAGAAAGTCTCAACAAAATCTCGGCTCCTGGATCCCCCAAGTTGTAATCCCTGGATTGTGCTGTCACAAAACAGTCACTATTTTTACTGTTTTTTTTTTGTTTGTTTGTGTTTTGTTTTTGTTGTCCCCCCCCCCCCCCCCATTTTTTCTTTTGTCTAATGTCCCACATACTCTGTGGTAGTCCACATGCCGGCATGCTGTTAATTGGTGCTAATCAGATATCTAACTGTCTTAATTTGTTATGACAGAGTTAATTGACTGTGTGTCACATCTTAACAGCTGCTAGGAAGACTTCAGAGTTCTATATAGCTCATTCAATAGTGGCTAGGATATTACATAAGTGATGGGTTTGTGCATTCATTCCATATTTCATACTTGGATTTGAATATTTAAAAGGGTGGGAGTGGCATGATATAATGGTTGATATGTATATGTGATTGCAGGTATGTTCGTCAAGGTGTGCTGTACGGAATGGGGATGCTGTTCTGGGCTACTCCTCATCATATTCTGTTGGGAGATCTCGGAGTGGGTGTGGCTGAAGCAGTGTCTTGGATGACAGAGGTGACGCAGTCCGATCCAGACCAGAAGTCTCGTTCAATGGCGTCTAATGCACTGGGCATGCTCGGTGCAATTAAATAATCTCAAGTGCTTCATACTTTCATCTTTCATTGTTTATTATTGCAATCAGTATTTCATACTTTATACAGTTATCAAAATATCACGAGTATTTGCACTAATCTCTTGCATAAGTTGTGTACACCAGCAGCGCATGCTTGTATGTGCACGTGCACTTTGCCGGACTGGAAAGAAAACAAAAGCTTATTGTGCCTGCAGGTTTGTTTGTATTTTAAGGATGTCGTCGACGTTGAGACAGCTGTGGGAGGAACTTGGACAGGTCCCCTGCTGCAGATAACACCTACTGCACTAGAAGTACTTGGCATTTGTTCCGTGTGGTACCGAGTGAGAGAAATGGCTCCCCGTGGCTTCTTGCTTGTATTTGCCGCCCTACTTTCTTTATCAAGCGGTCACATTCACTCGCAGAAAGTGAGAGGGTTGGACAGGAGTGAGCTCGGGGTGAGCACTTGGGCCAGTGCGCTTTTCTCATCCGCTCTGGTAGGTGCGTGCGGCATCTTCCCCCTGGTTTTGAACAAGTGGGTAAGGCTGGACGAAGGCTGTAAGAGAAGCCTCACTTTCAAGGCAATCCTCAGCTTTGCTGTGGGTGGACTACTGGGCGACGTATTCCTACACTTGTTGCCGGAGGCTTACGGAGCCAGTAGTCAGACTTCGTTCAGGGGTAGTGATGGTTCTGCTCATCTTACAGGTTTATGGGTGGTCATTGGAGTAATATCTTTCCTGGCAGTAGAGAAGCTACTACTTCTGACAGAAGGAGATAAGGAAGAAGTGGAGTTTGTCAATGGGGCTTTGACTGAATCAACTTCATCCATGAATGTAACAGAAGTTGGCAAGATAGATTCTCAGAATGGTTTAACGAATGGAACTGTAAGAGGGTGTGTGTGGCCTCCTGGAAACACCAACTCCAATTGCAATGCCGAATTGTTTACGACACAAAATGGCTCCTTGGCTAGAAGAGTGCTCCACCCTACTGAAAGTCATTCAGAGTTTCCCAGATACCATGCAAAGCCTCGTTTTTCACCCCCTAGTTTATATTCCAGGCTGTGGCACTGGCTTGGTCTCTCTCATTTATCCTCCTCCACGTGGCTCCACAAAGAAGCCAGTGGCTACCTCAACTTGGTAGCCAACTGCACAGACAACTTCACCCACGGCCTGGCAATAGCAGCCGGTTACATCGTCAGCCCAACGGTGGGCGCGCTCACAACCCTGGCCATCCTGTGCCACGAAGTTCCTCATGAAATTGGAGACTTTGCTATCTTGCTAAACTCTGGTTTCTCCCTCAAGGAAGCAGCCAAAGCACAGGTGGTGACAGCCTCTGGAGGTTTCGTGGGGGTCGTTGTGGGGTTGGCAGCCGAGCAAGTGGCCTCTGCCTCAAGCTGGCTCCTCCCCTTCACTGCGGGTGGCTTCCTATACATTTCATTGGTGTCAATTCTTCCCAGTCTTTTGGAAGAGGCTGCAGATAATAGTGTCGGAGAGACAAGACTATGGTGGCCTGCTTTAGAAGTGGCAGCAGTGGGGTTGGGGATCGTTGTCATGGCATTAGTCACTATTGTGGAGAAGAAGAGTTGCGGTCACATGCCTGCTCATTTCATTGGAGGAACATGATTTTTTTTTCTTCAATTTTTAATCAGCAATTTACACATCATCATCATTCTCGTTTGTTTGTTTTTTTATTTAAAGTTTTAATGGACAATCTGTAAATCTGCATCAAAGTGTTAAGTGGGAGGGGAAGAAAAGGTTATTTTGAATTATTGATGATTCTTTACCATATACAGCCTGTGTACATCAGACTGTTAAGAGGAAATTTTTTTTCATATCTGTGATTGATGTCCACAACAGAAGATTAAATTAAATTAAATTAAAAACATTTACTTGTCTTATAAAACTTTGCCCCACCCACACCGCTGATGAGAAAGTACAGACTTGATCGTTGATGATAACCAAAGACAGACAGCTATACGGAAATGGTAGTCTCTCGTCCTAGAAACAAAAGAGGAAAAATATTTAGTGATATAATATTTACAGCAACTCTCCTATGCAAATTTAGGAAAGGGGTTTATACAGTTAAATGTATTGTTGTGTAGTGTTTTGCCCATACTCACTGTATAAGTCTAGAACTATCTTCTAAACAACAACAGCAATAAATAATAATAATAATTAATAATAATATCGTGGACTGCGCCAACTAATGTTTTTGTTTTGTTTTAGCTTTCATCATGTTTTATTTTAATAAAACACCCTGCTTAACCGGTAAAAGAAATGGGTGCTTAGCAGTGAGTGGTAACCTAAAGTCTGAGCACCAATCACAGCAGACGAGGTGCATGGAGCGCTTAATAAAAGTGCTTTCAGGAAGAAAATGGGCACTCAACAAAAAAAAAAAAAGTGCTTAACAAAGAGGGGGCGCTTAACAACCTGCATCTACGGTAATAATAACTAGTGATGTGCTTGTACACAAATGGTGAGCGAGCCTGTGCACAAACGAAACACTTCAAAAGAATTTACCAGTCCTTTCTAAGTATAAGTTAGTATGTAGCGGTTGTGACCAGATTTTAGCTAACAAATACAGAACTACTTTCTTACCTCAATTTCCTGAGTACTGGTATTATCTGTAGTCTCTAATATTGCACTGACTATTTGAGTTACCAGTAGCTTTTGACAACAAGCGCTCACAGCTACTATAAACGGCCAAGTAAAAAAATAAATAAATAAAATAAAAAAAAGTCTGGTAAAGGGTCTCAATACCACAGTAACCTTTCACCACAACATTTTGCGACTTGAAAAAACACGAAGTTCTAAAGAATTACTACACAGTGTTGAGTCCAACAGACCTAAGTGTGTCTTGTGGCATTCAGAAACAACCCAGTACAATGGGGTAAACAATAAATTTCCTTGAATGATACGGGATCGCTAAACCGAAAGATTCTGTTTAGTGGAGGTATGGGAAGGGGTAGACCACAGAGCAAACACAAAAACATGAGGGTCAAAGTACAAAATGACATACGTACGTCTACACATATATATAAACAAACAAATATCCCCGATTTTCAATTGTGTTACCCCTGATAGTGTCTCGCTCGCCAATCATTTTAATAACAAATTATTATAAGGTTAATTGCAAGCGAGCGAAGCAAGTGAGACATTATACAGTGGTGTCAAATTGAATCAGGGATATTTGCTTGTACTGTTTGGACGTACGCATGTCATTTTTGTACATTGACCCTTTGTCAACTTCGGTATCCTTGTTGAACTGGACATGCGCTCAGCCACAGTATATCAAACTTAGCACATGCCCAGTGTCTAAAAGATGCATGACATAGAACACATATTCTTGACGCCTCACTCTTCTGTAATTAGACAAAACAACACATTCCTGTCTAACGACACAACAATAATAACACTGTTCTGTTCTTGTGGGAGTGCCCTCTCACACCCTTGCATTTTTGTGTTAGCTCGGTGGCCAACCCCGTCCCAAAATTTCACTAAACAGAATCCTCTGGTTTATCAATCTTTACCCGTGTCATCCAAAAATATTGAATTGCTCACAACTTTTTTTAATTCTTTACAAACTTACCGGAGTTCATTTTCTATTCGAATTAGTAGCGGTTGTAAGTAAGTGTGCTACATATAAGTCACAGTTATGCATCTAGCAGCATTGTGTTGTTCTTACTTGAAAATCCACTGTCCAGTGGTCTAACCATGAAGGTAGCTTGTGTTGGTATGTCCAGTCAGCTACAAAAGGAAGTACAGAGTTATTTTTGTAAGTTTAGCTATCAAGTATGAAATTGTGTACTTACTTGAGCATCCCCCGAGTAGTGGTAGCTTCCTTAGCATTAATATTAAGGTGTTCTTACTACCAGTGGCTCGTGACAACCAGCAAACGGCACTTAGCAGCCCCACAAAACAGCTAAGTTTTGAAATTACATCTGGTAAAGGGTTTTCAATGCCGTAGGAACCAGTCACAGCAACTCTTTGTGACTTGAAAAAAGCGTTTCACAGGAATTATCTCACAATTTGGAGCCTAAATACAAAGTAAGACTTGCTTGATGCTGTAGTATCAGAGAAAACTGGGGTCAAGCCTAAAAAGCCGTGTTTTAGGATAAAAAAGGGATCCCACACACGTGTTTAAGGGGCATACGTACCATCCATACCCATATAACATATACCCGATTTTGCATTATCCACCACTAATAGTATCTCGCTCGCTTCACTCGCTCGATAACTACTACTACTACTACTACTACTACTACTAATACTAATAATAATAATAATTTTCATAATAATGACAACAACAACAATAACAATAATAATAGTAAGAGAGAGAGAAAATTACTTTGAGTAGACTGGAAATCTCGCAGCAGTCATCATTCATAGAGGAATTGGACAGAGAGAGAGAGAGTGAAACAGATAACTCACTTTTGCCGCAGAGTTGCAGATAGACTAGGTCCAAGAAGAAGCAAGTGTGGACGGCACCGGCCACGTTGTTGATGGTGTCATAGCTATACTCCACGTAGAACTTGTACAGTTGGTCCACGACATCCAGTACCCGAAAACAAAGGAATGCCAGGAGATAGTGGCCTGTGATGGTCTCAGACGGGCCGTTCTTGGACATGTAGAGAAGTTGAGGAACAAGGGCACCTACTTCAAGGAAAATGTTGAAGGAATACACAATCTGTGTAGTCACACGACACACACACACACACACACACACATGTGACGGCAATGTTTTCTTTAAGCAGGATTTCACCAACAAAAAAAATCCCCCCCCCCCCCCCTTTTACAACTCACCCATGCAAGGTAATTAGAGATATGTGAGAAATAATGAACTTATCAAGTGGTATACACAAACTCCCCATCTGCCATCTGCTGCATATATAAAATGATAGGGAGGACTAAATAGCTCAACCAGACCTCATACTTCTAATTACTAGTTTCGCATTGTAATTTTAGATTTGTTTTATTAGCACTAGTTTATAATAGAACTTGAAGACTAACTTCAAGAAGACATCGACAAATTGCAACTAGAGAATGCATGAAATAAGAGAACACGCGGGAAGTGAAAAGTAAGGAAAGCAATAAATAGCAATACAGAGTCTCTGGTATTTCTAGCCATGGAAGGTCAACTCCTGGACAATAGCAAATACTTCAAGATACGTGTTCCAAAACTACGGTAATGGCCAGTTTGAAATAATGAACAGGATGCACTTACAATTATGCTAACGAAACTAGCAAAGCCACTCTCATTTGAGTAATGTTAGCACGCTATACATACATGCATGTGTGTAACACCATGTTATGCTAGCACGCTATACATACACGCATGTGTGTAACACCATGTTATGCTAGCACGCTATACATACACGCATGTGTGTAACACCATGTTATGCTAGCATGCTATACATACACGCATGTGTGTAACACCATGTTATGCTAGCACGCTATACATACACGCATGTGTGTAACACCATGTTATGCTAGCACGCTATACATACACGCATGTGTGTAACACCATGTTATGCTAGCACGCTATACATACACGCATGTGTGTAACACCATGTTATGCTAGCACGCTATACATACACGCATGTGTGTAACACCATGTTATGCTAGCACGCTATACATACACGCATGTGTGTAACACCATGTTATGCTAGCACGCTATACATACATGCATGTGTGTAACACCATGTTATGCTAGATTTGCCTTACTCAGCAATCATTCCAGTGGAAGTCACTGGTACATGTGTGGGCGTGGCAGGCACTTGCTAATGTGAAAATGTTCATAACATGCACAAACACACACACATACAGGGTGTCATACAGGATTTTTCGCTGGGGGTGGAAAATATAGCTGTACTTAGCCACACCTATTTTTAAAACCCACACAACTTTGATGCACATGTCTACATGACAGTGTACACTTCACACTGGCAGTGTTGGGTCACATGACTTCACACTGGCAGTGTTGGGTCACATGACTTCACACTGGCAGTGTTGGGTCACATGACTTCACACTGGCAGTGTTGGGTCACATGACTTCACACTGGCAGTGTTGGGTCACATGACTTCACACTGGCAGTGTTGGGTCACATGCACGATTTTATCATCTTTACTACTCATAGAATTCAACTCTAGCTATTATACTTGCCAAAAATTCTGGGGGGGGGGGGGGGGGGGGGGGGGGCGGGGGGGGGGGGAGGTCCCGGGGTGTGTGAAGCCATGCTTATGGCACACTTGTGTATACCTGCAAAGTGGCATTAAGTAAAAGACACTTAACAAATAAACAAAACAAAACAAAACAAAACAAAAAATCTATAAACACATGCACATGCACACATGCACAAACCTCCTTGAAAGTGAACTGGTGGTTGATCAGCATTGAAATCCCGCCCAAAAAAATTATGATCATCTCCGCCCGAAAGATATCGTCAGACGAGTCGTACGTAGAAACAAATCTAACAAAGACGAAGTAGATGGCCACATAAGCTGCTGCAAGGAACACAATCTTCAGGACAATGTCCAGGAACAGGCTGGCAGCCAGCAAGTCAATGAACTTTGTAGTGAAGAAGACTGCATACAGAAACTGACTGTGACCCGAAATGCCTAACATAAACATGTACACAGCCGTAAAACTAACATAGACACATACTTTACACCTGATACTCATACAACATCTATTGACACTAAGTACTTGTCCGTAAACACTTAAACAAGTAGTCTAACTTTTCCCTAATTAAAAAAAAAAAAATCCATCCATTTACATCACACCTGCTGCCACGGATACATTATCAGCTGGTATCCAACAACGTAACAGACAACGAATGAACAAGAAGACTCCACACGAATGTTTGGATGTGGCTACCCTCAAACTCGAACCTAATGTATATGTTTATACTACACCTACCGTTACCCATTGTGCAGCAGCTTTAACCACTCTGAGGTAAACCACTAGGATGGCACCTTCTGAATACGACACTCTGATAGGGCATACACATGACCCAACAAATGAACCTGTACTTACCCAGTTGATATTCACGATGTATTTATTGATGGCGTACAAGGAATGTGCTAAGTGACACTGGATGTCGTTTACCCTAACAACCGCTACTTAATTACTCCCTTCACACGTGCAGTGAATCACTCAAAATATTTCAACTCAAAGAAAGAAATAACAAAATATATTTGCAGGAGTGTGAACTCGTGTGTCTCCTGATATAGGAAGCTCTTAAGCTGTAGCTAGTCACATGCGAATGATCACATTCACTTCCTCTGATCATCAGATCATTGGCCAGTGTTACTGGATAAATCAAGTGAATAGACCTTTTTTTCTCTACGGAAACCCTTTTCCAGGTATCACGTGATCGTTGGCGGTAAAAGCTTGTAGGGCAAGAAGCATTTACCTCCAGTAGGCTCTCGCTTGAAAGATTAGTATGCCTTCCAGTTGCTGTGCTATAGTATGCCTTCCAGTTGCTGTGCTGTGGGGTGTACCAAGAGATATAGCAGAGAGAAGGGCGTTAGGATGTTTTGATTTCCAAGTGATGCTGTGCGGAGAAGGCTCTGGGTGCAAGCTATTAGGAGGGAACGATGGCAGCCAAATAAATATTCAAGGATATGTCAGTGATCATTATATTTCTGGTAAGATGCTAATCAAATAACACTAGTTAATATGTTGTTGTTGTTTTGTTGCATGCATCAACTTTTCTAAGTAAACCTTCCAAACTTAAGAATAATCCTGATTATGTTACATCATTATTCTCTTATTCTGTCACTGGTAATAAAAGCCAACAGAAGAGAATGTCTAGGTATGAAAGGTTTGAAAAGAGACAAAATTTGATTCCTGCTGAAAATTCTGGACGAGAATCTAATGAGAGGGGAAGAAGAACAGTTTGTAGCAATTACTCAGCAGCGGGCAGCACTGATCATGAGAGTGTGACTTCTGGTGGTCAGGGTAGCGATGAAGATCAATTTGAGGTATGTACATGCCCAGCATAGCATTGACTTCCTATGGGGTAGACCAAAGTACCAGTTGCGTTCCTGTGGTAATGGAGATAAGTATACTACAGATACTGACAGATAGTGATTTGGAGTTAACAATCTTCTTAACAAGAGCTATAAATACTCTAAGCAATCCGGCAGCTTCACTGATAAATAATGATAACCTAACTTTGATTTATACTGGAATTCCATCCTATAAAATGTTTGATTCGCTTGTAAAGCTGATTCTACCACATACCAAAGTATTTATCTGTTCATCACCACATAATCAGTTGTTAATGGTATTAATGAAACTGAGATTGGGTCTCACATTTCAAGATTTAGCTCAACACTTCCAGATAAGTTTATCATCTGTTTCTGGTATATTTCACAAGTGGTTGAATATTTTATCAAGGGAGCTAAAGCAATTGATAGTTTGGCCAGACCAGGAGATTTTGCGTGCCACTTTCCGAATGTTTTAAAGAAAAATATATTCGTACTACTTGTATTATAGATTGTTCTGAAATATTTATTGAATGCCCTTCTTCTTTGTCAGCAAGAGCAGAGACATTCTCTAACTACAAGCACCACAATACAGTAAAGTTTCTTGTTGCGGTCAGTCCCACTGGAGCTATAATTTTTGTATCAAAGTGCTGGGAGGCATAGTCCAAAGACTTGGAATATTCCATAATCTTGCATTCAATCTCACCATAAACTGACACTACTATGGCTGCTGAGTACCAACCAGTTGGTTTTTTGCCCTACGTATGTGGGCAATAGCTGATCGCGTGGGCGCGGTCATCACGTGATAGGTAAGGCGTCTCCGACGGATTGAAAAGGTTTATAGAGACGCTCAATAAGAATGCTCAGGGCTACATTGTAGAAAGTAGTAAGGTAGTTTACAGAATGAAGTGCCACAGCCAAAAACAATTAACAATAACAACAAAAAAATACAGTATTTGCCTCACTATGTACTATTTCACTTATTTAGATTAGAAAAAGCATCATTATTATCTAAAGGAAAAGGTTGAGACCCATTGAGAATTAACAAAACCTACACCTTCATTATCTCAGCACACATTAATGTGGGGTTCCTTGCAGTGGTCTCCTGTGAACTTCAGATACTACCCAATATCCATCTTCAACCACTCTCACACAACAACAACAACAAAAAACAATATATCCAAGACAAATTTTGCTACAAAGACTACTAATACCCATTCCTTAATGCTGGGTTACAACGGCTATTCTGCGAGTGCTTCACTCACCGGCTACCGAGCTAGTTCTCCACATCCTGTTCAGTAAAATTAGAACGGCCAACAGGTGAAAAAATTCTCCAGCATATCTGAAAAGCTCCATTGTATTAGTAGAATCCACAACGTAATGACCAACTCTGAAGTGAAGAGCAAAAATAAAAACTCAAATTGGAAAAAGGTGGCTACAACCAACCCAAAGAGACAAAATGGTTGTAGGTAAATGGTCGTCAATCGTGTGAAAGTAGACTGAGCAGTACTGTACCAAATCATTGTCTTTTATATTCATTATTAACCTATTAACTTTAGTATCATATACAAAAGTATTAAGCTGGTTGGTAGCGGTGTAAACTAAATAGTTCCGCAACTGATGTTGTAACTAACTGTAAGCGTACACTGTAAGCCATGGGGAAAATACTTGTTCTCGGACTTCCTCCATCCGTAGCACGACAATTCACCAGATTAAAAGCAAGCTGGGACTATATTAGGCACAAGTGCAATCAGACCAGAGAGGCCCAGTGGAGATCATTTGAGATTCAAACGTAAGTAAATTAGTTATACTTATTAATATAAACCCTGTGTAAAAATCTGCTCGAACAACAGACATTGAAGATGGAATGTTACAAAGACTGAATGAATAATACAAACCAACACAGACACTTTACAAAAACTTCACGCCATGTACGCACTAAACTGCATTGCGTTCTTGGGGCTGTTCAGTGGCACAAGAGCATGTTCAGTTTGCTTCAGAAGCATTTCCTTGCGATGCTCCACCAGAGCCTCGAGCAGAGACAGTCTCTTCACCTCGGGCCCTGCTTGACACACTTCTCTGACATTAGCCACATACTCCTGCAGAGCCTCGTCCAGCTCCAGCGAGTGGAGAGAGTCTTTCTCATTAAAAGAGACCGGACCTAGGGCTTGGCGAAGTCTCACCCGGCACTGACTCAGGAGTGATCTCGGAGATGCTGCAAACAAATAAATAAATAAATAAAATAAAAACTTTAACATCCTTAAAATCAATACAGCTGTACAGACACACCAAATGCATCAATGCAAACCTTATAACCTATTCACTAATAGTGATGAAATGTTGCTGAACATGCACAGGCTTGTTCATGTCCTTATGTACATTATTTTGTCCCTGGCTAACAAGTGCAACAATGCAACAATCACTACGCACACACACACACACACATGATTGATTCCCCCTCTTTGCACTCTAGCCTGACCAACATATTTTACATGCAATTTCACAGACAATACATTAGTATTAGTCAAAGCACATGGTTACCATAACATCGTATCAACTTAACTATTCCAAAGAGCATGTTTAAATTTCCCAAAGGGCAAGTTAAAAAAAAACAACTGCCATGACAACATGCGATTCTCTACCAGTGCATGCTCCAGGGTATCAGAGCACAGGTGATCTCTATCACAGAGCATGTGACACAACAATAAGAAGCCAGTTATGTATAAGGCAACTGCCAAAACTGTCATACAGACCAAAGGAAAAAAATTCTCCTTTTTCTATTTCCTTTCTTTTTAAAAATTCCCTACACCCACATCGTACCATTAAACTTTCCCATAGAACTCGAGCCATTCTGGCAATTGCTAACCTTGCATCTCCTCAATATGTCTCTCCAATGCTGGAGACATGGTTTCCCTGTCCTTCTGAGTCATCCTGACCCCATACTCGAGCAGCAATGGAATGGCATGGTAAAACTTGTTTTCAATGGCCACGCCCATAGGACCTTGACCTTTGGAGTCGACCGCTTGAAGATTAACATCTGCATCTAGTAGGGCACACAGAGTCTCTTCGTCTTTGGTGGTGCAGGCAACATGGAGGGCGGTCATGCAGTTGAGATGATCCTTTACCTCCAAATCTGCTCCGAGTCCTATTAGCTGCCGCATGCACGGAGCTCTGGAGTTGCGCGTGGCAATAATGAGAGGGGTCTGCCCCCACGATTCCTGGGCATCAATGTCCGCCAGGCACTTGATGAGGGTTTCAACGCAGGAGGTGTGACCAGTGGATGCAGCGATGTGCAAAGGAGTAACATCAAACCTGAATTTAAACATATGTTTCCAGCATTTTATTCATTATAGTAATTCTTTCTGAATACAAAGATGTACACAGACAGTAGCTGAGCTTTCTGTTGTTTTAAATACTCCATGGAATGTTATAGTATACTCAGCTACATGCTGGCCTGTTACTATGCATGTATGACAGACCGACTGTCAGCATCCTACACATTCCATAGATGCCTTCTTTTTTTTTTTAATGTTCCAATGCACAAATGGAAAAAATATATTTTGGGAGTGCAATAGTCACTTAAATACAATAAATAAAATGATGATAATGATGATGATGATGATGATGATAATGATTGGCGCGTGAGCGAGACACTATCAGGGGATCACAATTGAAAATCAGGGATATTTGTTTGTCTCTGGCATATCTAAAGATGTAGTTACAAATTTACTGGAGCTCACTTTCTATAAATTAATGGCAGTTGCAAGTCATCTTGCCTTTGTTATTGTTATATGCCTTATGTAATAGTACTGTTCTTACTTGAAAAACAACAACAACAACTTGTGTTGGTATACCCAGTGAAATAGTATGCGTGAAAGTGTTGTATGTCAAAGCTATTGCTTAGCTAAAGAACACACGAAAAATATTAAAGCAATTTTTTTTTAATATTAGCTGCATTTACACAGTTTTCTATGCTTCATTCCAGTTTTCTCGGTTACTAGAGCAGTAAGCAAGTCTTAATTTATTCTCAGAAATGCTAGCTTGTTGTTGTTTTTTCCAAGTCAAACAATTGCAGCGAGTGGTTACCATGGCATTGAAACCCTTTACTACACTCGGCCATTTTTTAGTAACTGAAAACTATATATAACTACTTTTAGGAATAATGGGTTGAATGATGGCTTCCTAAACTAGGTCAATAGGAGCTAGCATTAACTTCAGCCAAACTAAATAAGTGTAGCCTTTTGGTTACTTTTGCATACAGTTTTTTAAATGGTAGCGACAAACTTTGTATTAGATTTATATAAATTAAAAATTATTAGTTATCCTAATTGTGCACTATGGGTCACTTGCCATTTGTGCTGAAGCACATCATTAGTATTAATAAAAGTGTTGCCGAGAAGATGTGATCAAGATACTATGAGCCAAGTGCTAATGGCTTCCCTCTATGCAAGTGACATACACAACATGAAAATGTATTATTAGAGGGAATGCTCCATTCACCTAAAGAAAGAGTGTTTGTTAGACACAATAATGTCAGCCAGACATCTAGGCATGCTAACTGACAGACAGAGGTACTCTCCTTAGGCCTTGACACTGAACATGATAATGGTGGTCTCTTACAAGGACTGTCTGACACAATCACTCCACACACTAGCGCAACACACTAGCTCCTGACAAGGTACAAGCTGTGAGCCAGTGTCCAGCACAGCCCAACTGTATTGTGTGCCTACAACTGCGAAAAGCATAAAAGTTGATTGGCTTCTCTGTCGAAGGTAAAGTTCCCACTAGTTTACTAAAGATACCTTTTGCCTTTCAATATTCCAACAAGTCCACACTACAATTACAGCTATAATTTACTATGAACTTCTAGTGACAACAGGAAGCTTGGAGAGCTACTCCTGTCTAATTGCAGTTAATTTCACACTGCCCTTCCTTCATGGAACAATAGTGATTCTTTCACTTTCTCTGAACTCACAGCTTCTGCACCTGTAATGGCTACAGCAATAATATTTTTAAAAATTTTACTTGAGATTAGGAAGAGAGAAAGCTAAAGTTAAGTGTGCATCGATAGAAATAAGAATAATGACTGCACAGGATTGATTCAAGAAAATATAATACATAAGTACATAATTGCAAGCAAGCGTCACTGCAAAATACAGTATATGAAAATATGTGCACTCAGTGAGCAAAACAGTATTAAAAATTAAAATAAAACTCCCAGTGAGAGTGATGATTACCATGAGTGTGAGAAGTGATGTGAATTTATGACTGCCAACATTATCACTAACACATGCATGCCACAGTACAGTGCTCGTGCTCCACGTAGGAAGCTCACAACACTTACATGAGTGGTACCATAGACATACACACATATTCCAACTTTAATATGCCTCCACCCAATTCATATTATATAGCTAACTAAACCAGACATCACATAATGCACACAATAGAGTGGAAAAAAAAATCATGGAACCCAATGCACTAAATTATAGTAAGCAATCCTTTCATGTCTATTCCATCTAAATATTACTTTCAGTTGTTGATTTTTCTTTTTTGTAGTTGTTTTTACCCTCAAGAGATGTTCTGATAATGGACTACTGGGACAATTAGAGATAATTGTTGATTTGACTGAATACTGAATATCACTTGACTGTGTCACATTATTCAGGTAAAATACAAAACAAGTGTCAAATGAAAAAAAAAAAGTTTCAACAGAACACACCCCACTATTGCCTTATCTCATGAAATTATTTTTCATTCTCTAATAACCTAATGTAGTAACTCTACCACTGAAGTCACCAGAACGTTCCTCTTTCTAGCTACTAACCTGGCCCTGTTGTTGACATTAGCTCCAAGATGCAAAAGCATCAAGACAGTCTGATAATGTCCGTTGGAGACAGCTAGGTGCAGTGGAGAGTAGCCATCATCAGCACATCGATCAAGTTCTGATCCTGAACCAAAAATATTAAAGACTACAATGCAATGGATATTTTTTCTCCCTTAGCCCCACTAGAGTAGGCTGCTCTCTTGTACAATATTGTTTGAGGTCAGTTTGGGTTCATCACCAGGGCAATCGTTCACAAAACCCCTTAAGCCTAAATTGATCTTTATCATTCCAGCTTTACCTGCCTGCCTGAGGAGTTTCACGCACTCAGTTCGGCCTCTCTCAGCAGCTAGATGAATGGCGGATCTCCTGTGAGGAGCCAGCGAGCTACCCTTCAGCGATTCCGCTTTAACGTCCTGCAAATGATACAGAAGGTCCGCGGAACGTCCGTCCTGGGCAGCCCAAAGAATTAGCCTGGTAGAAGACTGCGAGACACCCATGATTAGCGAGCTGTAATTAGATTTCGGTGTGTATAGACCTACAGCGGAATTGGTTTTGTTTATTTCAAATGAACAACGGCGTCAGACAACTCCGCTCCTTAGAGAGCTGATGTAACATTACGCGACGTTTACGCGTGGCCGTAACAGCAGTCATGTGATCACAATCTTGTGACTTAATTGAGTGTATGCATAGATATGCACCTCTTAAAATAACGTAAATTCATGAATAATAGGTACAATGTAAATAGTACAAAATAAGAACAGAAACGGCGTAATCTTTTTTTCCTTCTTCTAAAGTTGACATTTTTGCTACATTAATAGTTAAATTGCTGTAATGCATGACGTCCACCACCAACTTCCAGTTACTGCCATGTGCTATTCTATGCAGGGAGCTGGAGCTTCCTTCCTTTTATAACTGCAAGAGAAACAAAATAATAATTTAAAATCAATACTTCAAAGACAGCAACAAAATGGACAAAGTAGAAGCAAAATAGGTAAAGGGTCTTCATATGCGTAAGACAACACAGTATTACACCAATCAGTCAGTCCATACCTTTAGTAATGTAGAGATAGAAGAAGTCACAGTACAATGCAGTCTGGACACATCCAGCCACAATGGCAATGATGTCATAGTAGCTCTCCATGTAGAATCTGAAGGCCCAGTTAAATATGTAGAGTGCCCGATAGCTGCCCAGTGCAAACAGGTAGTGAGAAGTGATGGTCTCAGCCTCGCCAGTTTTAGAGATCATGTATAGCTGAGGCATGATGGCCACACTCTCAAGGTAGATGGAGAACGTCCACAAAATCTAACAGGAACATAAACCATTTCAAGTGACAAAGTCTTGTACAGGAGG